>Ga0187785_10000406_pt1 | contig 16176 bp, 18 predicted proteins | sample 0815_BV2_4_20_MG_FD_132466 | JGI IMG/M metagenome (GOLD analysis project Ga0187785, IMG submission 132466) | Tropical peat soil microbial communities from peatlands in Department of Meta, Colombia - 0815_BV2_4_20_MG | ecosystem: Environmental > Terrestrial > Soil > Wetlands > Peat | place...
CACCGACCGCTACTACCGAGACGCATTCGCTCCCGATGGCGAGATCGATCTCGGCGGCGGCAAAGGCGCGGCCGGCAATGAGGCGATTGCGGCAATCGTAAAGACGCCGGAGCACCAGGCCGCCATTGCCGGTGGGCTTTGCCATTTCACCGGTCTGCCGCGTGTCGAGCTCAATGGCGATACCGCGGTCGCAACATCATACTTGCAGATCATCACACCCGACCGGCAAGCGGCACCGCGCGAAGTGTCCGGCCATGGCACAACAAGCGGCTTTCGCATTCACCGCGCCGGGGCCAACCGCTGGGAACTCAAACGCGGCAAGGACGGCTGGAAGGTAACGCGGCGCACGCTGCGCCCGCTCGACGGCGGCGACGAAGCGCGGGCCTTGCTGCGCGAGGCCGTTGCGCCGTAGTTTTTGCCGGCCAGAAGATAGAACAGGGAGAGCGTTATGCCGAAGGCGTACTGGGTCGTGACCTATCGTTCAGTGAAGGGCCCCGAAGCCTGGAAGGCTTATGCCAAGCTCGCAATGCCCGCCATCGAAGGCGCGGGAGGGCGCTTCCTCGCCCGCAGCAATCCGGCGAAAATCTATGAGGCCGGCATGAATGAACGCGTGGTGTTGGTAGAATTCGACAGCCTCGACAAGGCCGTCGCTTGCCACGACACGCCCGCCTACAAGGAAGCGCTCAAGGCGCTTGGCACCGGCAATGTCGAGCGCGATATGCGCGTAGTCGAAGGGGCCGCCTGAGCTTCCTCACCACTCGGCGAATGGATAACGCTTGTGCGCGGCCGCGGCCTGGCGCTGCGCGTCGGCAATCACCTCAAAGAATGCGGTGAGGAATGCAATCATGCGTCCGAACCCGACAACCGCCAAGGGAATGGATGCGAAGACGGGTAAAGCAGTCATTGATTATTTTCTCCTGCAAGAGTCCTAAAAGCGCGGCGGCGTCGAGAGAAAAAGACGCTCGATCTCGCGCTCGGCTTCGTCGGTGAATTTGCTGTTGTTGAGATAGCGCGCGATCTCGCGATCGGCCTGGCGCTGACGCGACAGCATCAGTGCATCAAAGAACCGCCGGAAGATTCCGGGGCGAGTCGGTGCAGGCGTTTCGGCAATGAAGTCACGTTGCGCGACTGTGTATGGAGCATAAGCCATGGATCATCTCCCTTTGTTGGGCTCGACGACTCCAAGGCGTTTCCCGTTTCTTATTGTTGTTGATCAGAACATAAGTGCAATTCTCCGCCGCCACCACACTTGCCGGAACATACGTTCCATGCGCGTGACTCATGCAGAGTGTCGCGCGCGTGTCGCATTTGCGTGCATTTGATTCCAAATGCGGCGGACGTTGCCTACAACGGCAGCACCACGGCGACCGCGCCACATCTCTGCCGCAAAATCGCAAGCATTCATTAAGAATTGAACAGCCGCGGCACCCTCGTATGCACCCGGCCGCGTTTGTGACAACTTCAAATCAATCGAATTGAGCGGGCGCGGAACGTACGGCCCGGAGATGCCGCCTAGAAGCAAAGGCTGGTCACGTACTTGCCGTTCTTGTCCTTGATCACATAAGGACACTCCGCGCGTTTGAGCGCAGCCTTGGCGTCTTCATTGCCGAGCGCAGCGGCCTTTTCGTAATACGCCTTGGCTGCGCTTGAATCCTGCGGACCGCCTCGCCCGCCTTGCGCAAATGTGCCCATGCGCTCCAGTGCGCCAGGATGATTTTGCGCGGCCGCCCTTTCAAACAACGCCCGCGCAGCAACATCGTCCTTCGGACCACCGACGCCTTCCGCTGTCATCAATCCAAGCTGATATTCCGCTTCCGCTGAATTTGCTTCCGCCGCTTTCGACAGTAATACACGGGCCTTGACCGGATCCGACGGCGCACCGCCCGAGAGTGCCGCAAGATTGGTGACGCCGCGCGGATTGCCAGCCTCTGCGGCGCGTTCAAATAGCTTGCGCGCTCCGGCCGGGTCCTTGGCCACGCCGGTGCCCGTCCCCAACATCACTCCAAGTTCGACCATGGCCGACGTGCTGCCTTTGTCGGCCGCCTTGCGCCAGGCACTCATGGCTTCCGGCAATTGCCGGTTGGCGGCATAGGCGCGGCCGAGTTCATAAAGCGCGCGCCGCGATGACGCCGACGCGATTTTGCAGAACTTGATCGCTGTTGCGACGTCGGATTGCGCAATTTCGGGCGTGCCTTTGACATCCGCCGGCTTGTCCGGATCGGCTGGATCGGCGGCAAGGCGATCGCAAAGCACAAGATCGGCTGACTGACTGTAAGCCGAGAAATTAAAAGAAGTCATAGCCAGCGCCAGCAGAACGAACCCGAGACTGCAACTTGTCGAATCCGCGCCAAGCCGTTTCGCCATGATTCCAGCACCCTACTCACGCTGATCTTTTGATGAGCAATTTTAAAACCGCAGACCTTGACCAGCAAGCGTATCCGTTGACCTCCGGTCGCACAAAGCGGGCCGTGCCCGGATCGGTTAACATCGTCGCAATGGATACACCTGCCTCGACCACTGACTTCTACGCACACCTGCCGGTGTTCCGCGACTTCACACGGGTGGCCGACGATACGTGCTTCCGGCCGCTCCCGGGGGACTGGATGGTGGGCGTCGCCGACGTGAAGCAATCCACCAGGGCAATCCGCGAAAACCGGTACAAGGCGGTGAATATGGCTGGCGCTGCCGTAATCGCTTCGATCGCCAATGCGCTCAGAGGCCGCGACTTTCCTTTCGTCTTCGGCGGCGATGGCGCGAGCTTTGCGGTGCCACCGGAGGACGCCGCATTTGCCCGGCAGGCGCTGGCCGAAACGGCGACCTGGGTCGCGGAAGACCTCGATCTGTCGTTGCGGATCGGCATGGTTTCTGTGGCCGGCATCCGTGCGCATGGACGTGACGTCCGCGTAGCCCGCTACATGCCGTCGGCCAACGTGAGCATTGCGATGTTCTCGGGCGGCGGGATGGCCTGGGCCGACGCTGCGATGAAGCGAGGCGAAATTGGAGTGCCTCCCGCCGCACCCGGATCGCATCCCGATCTTTCCGGCCTGTCTTGTCGATACGAATTGATCCCGTCACAGCGCGGGCAGGTGTTGTCGCTAGTGGTAACGCCGGGGCCACGTGCCAACCCCGGCGATTTCCGCGCCGTGGTCGAGGCTGTCACCCGCATTGTTGAGAAAACGCCGGATGCCTCGCGCCCGCTTCCCGGACAAGGACTGCGCCTCAGGTGGCCGCCGCAGGGCTACGACCTTGAGGCGCGAGCCTCCCGCCGTGCGGGCGAATCGATTCGCGCCCGCAAGGCCAAGGTCCTGGCACGAACATTTTTTTACTTTCTTGTCATGCGTAGCGGCCTGCGCATCGGCCGTTTCGTTCCGGCAAAGTACACCCAAGAGCTCATCGAAAATTCCGACTTCCGCAAGTTCGACGATTCGCTGCGCATGGTCCTCGATTGCACGCCCGAACTGGCCGCCGAGATCGAGGACTGTTTGAGACAAGCGTCGGCGAAAGGCCTGGTTCGTTACGGCACGCACCGGCAAGACGCGGCGATGATGACATGCTTCACGCCGTCGCCGGTCAATCCGAACCACGTGCATTTTATTGATGGTGCGCAAGGCGGTTATGCGCTTGCAGCCGCCGCGCTCAAGGAAAGTTAGCCTCTGGCCCTCGCGCGGGCGGCATTTTCGACCAGGGTTTTTCCAAGCGACCAGATCGCACCTGGAACCCGATGCGCGTCTGTAATGACGGTCTCAAATGATTGCTCGATCCAGTCACAGTCTTTATCCGAGATGATCAGTGGAGGCAGGAGTTTGATCGTGTGATTGCCGTGTCCCGCCACCTGAGACAGGATCCTGTGCTCTTTCATCAGCGGAATGACGATCAATTGGCAGAACAGTCCGCTGTTTGCTGTCTCGAGCAGGTTCCAGGATGCCTTGAGGGCCAGCGAGCGCGGCGGACCAAATTCGATGCCTATCATCAAGCCTTTTCCGCGAACCCCTTTGACGAGCTCGTGACGTTTTATCATCCCGTCGAACGTCGCGCGCAAACGAGCTCCCGTCCGTTCTGCGTTCTGGATCAGCCCTTCGGATTCGATGACCTCGAGCGTGGCAAGTCCTGCCGCCATGGCGAGATCGTTCTTCGCAAAGGTCGATCCGTGCACGACGGCACGATCCATGCGATCGAAAACCTTGTCGAAGATCCATTTGCGGGTCAGCACCGCACCGACCGGGACCTGCCCTCCTGACAACGATTTGGCCAGCAGAACCATGTCGGGTTCGATGCCCCAGTGCTCGCACGCAAGGAAGCGCCCCGTTCGTCCAAGTCCGGTTTGCACCTCATCGGCGACAAACAACGTGCCATGCTTGCGACAGAGCTCGAGCGCCGAACGAAGGTAGTCCTCTGAAGGAACCGTCACGCCCTTGCCCTGGATGGGCTCGACGATGAAGGCGGCTATGCTCTTCGAGGCCAGAACCCGTTCGAGCGCGACAATGTCGTTGAATGGCACTTCGATGCATTCGGGCAGCAGCGGACCGAACCCGGAACGGAAAATCTCGTCACCGTTCAGCGAAAGCGCGCCATAGGTGAGGCCGTGGAATGCGTGACTGCAATATACTATTCCGTCACGGCCGGTGGCGGCGCGGGCAAATTTCAGAGAGGTCTCGACAGTTTCGGTTCCTGAATTGGCAAAAAATACTTTTTCCAGGTGCGGCACATAGCGCAGCAGGCGCTCTGCCAAAACTCCGGCGAGCACGGATACATCCATCTGCACGAGATTTGGAAAGTCGCAGTCCAGAACTTTTTTCAAGACACTGTTTACGGCCGGATGATTGCGGCCAAGCGCACACGCACCCCACCCGCCAAGCAGGTCAAGGTATTGATGGCCCTCCCGATCGTAGAGGTACTGGCCCTTGCCGCGCTGGTATGCGCGGTCGAATCCGATCGTTTTCAGCACGCGGACCATCTGTTCGTTCAGATGGCGCGTATGCAGCGCATAACGATCAGCCTCCGCTTCAGCGAAGAGGCGCTCGATATCAAGGCTCATTCCCGGCTCCGAAACGCGGTCGGAAATAGCATTCGTCTTGCGCAAATGACATTATGGCGGATGGTAACTCCTCGGCGCCGGCGTGTCATGCTGAGCAGGAAATTTTGCCCATTCGCGCCCTGAGCTGCTAAATCGTCCCCGAAGATATTCCAGAATCAGCCGCTCCTATGCATTTTTCAGTGCGTTGTGGCGTTGACCATGGCGGCAGCCTCTGGGATAAATATTGCCGGGTGGAGCGGGGTGCGGATGTCGGGGAAATCTAAGGGCGTCGTTGCCGTTACCTGTTTGGGACTTGAGGCCGACATTGCGCGCGGTCCCGGGGTATCGGTTATCTGCAACCAAAGTTCCGGATTGCGGGCAGCACTCGGCGAGGCAATCGCACGAGGCGCTTCGGGCATCATCAGTTTTGGCATCGCCGGAGGGCTGGCGCCCAATCTCGTTGCAGGCAATTGGGTTGTAGCGTCCGGCGTCAGAAGCGGCAAAAACCTGATTGCGACCGATCGCGCGTGGGCACGAAGGCTGCTCGACACTTTGCCAAATGCTGTCCACGCACATGTCGTCGGAGCCGCCGCCGTCGTCTCAGGCCCGGGAGAAAAGTTCCGGTTGCATGACGAGACCGGCGCTGCGGCCGTCGACATGGAATCACACATCGCCGCCGAAATCGCTGCCGAGCATCACATTCCTTTTGCCGCCTGCCGCGTGATCATCGATGCCGCCCACAGGACTCTGCCGCACGCGGCAACGCTCGGCCTGCGGCCTGACGGTACGCCGGATCTGGGCGCAATATTGCGTTCGGTCAGGCGGTCTCCCGACCAGCTTCCGGATCTGCTTCGCACGGCCTTCGACCTTCAGATTGCCAAGCGGGCGCTGCGTTCAGGACGCAAGAAGATCGGCGTCGGGCTTGGCTTTCCATATTACAGCGCATTTGAATTCGAACTCGGCCTGCCGGAATCCTCGCCGAGTCTGATCGGATAGAACGCATCCCGTTATGCCGCGCGCGGTAGCTTCCGGGCCGGCGTCAGCTGTCGGCTGCCCGGCTTTGTCAGTCCGAGTTGCGCCACGGGACGAGATTTCCGCGCTGCCGCATTGGCAATCGGCATTCGCTCACGAGCGCAAGGATCATCGCTACTACGAGCTGCTCGAAGATACGCTGAAAGACGGATTCACCTATGGCTATCTGCTGGTCGAGTGCGAAGGAAAAATTTACGCGATCCAGCCCTGTTTCGTGATCGATCAGGATCTCCTCGCCGGCCTCGGCGGACACGTGAAAAAAATCATCACGGGCGTACGCCGTCTTTGGTCCCGCTTCATGTTCGCACGGACGCTGATGGTGGGATGCGTGGCCGGCGAAGGTCATCTCGATGGGGACGCGCAACTCCAATTTGCGGTCGCCGCATCGCTCGCCCGGTCGCTCCCACAATTGGCACACCAATTGAACTGCACGATGATTGTTCTCAAGGAATTTCCTGCCAAATACCGGGCGCCGCTGCACCTATTGCATGATGCCGGATTTGCCCGCGTGCCCAGCATGCCGATGACCACGCTCGGCATCGATTACAAGAATTTCGAAGATTATCTCTCCAAATTGCTCAGTCCGCGCACGCGCGGAAAGGTGCGGCGCAAGCTGCGCGCAACCGAGCGGGCGCAGCCGGCAATCACCATGAGCGTTGTGGACGATGTCTCCGCGATTATCGACAGCGTTTATCCGCTCTATGAAAAAGTCTACGAGCGTTCGCCGCTCCAGTTCGAGAAACTCACCAGGGAATTTCTGAGCGAAATCGGGCGTCGAATGCCCGACAAGGTCCGGTTTTTTATCTGGCGACAGGACGACCGGATCATCGCGTTCGGCTTGTGCATGGTGCAAGGCGATGCGTTCTCGCACGACTACGTCGGTTTTGATTACTCAGTCGCCTTCGAGCTCAATCTCTACTATCGGGTATTTCACGATGTCATCGAGTGGGCCATCGCCAACGGCTACAAGCGCTTTTACAGCGGGAGCCTGAACTACGACCCAAAATGGCATTTGCGCCAGTCGCTCTACCCTGTCGATCTGTACGTGCGGCATACTTCCGATCCGATCAATGCCGTCCTGAGACGGCTGCTTCCGCTGATGGAGCCGACGCGATCGGACCCAACCCTTCCAAACTTCCACAACTACGGCGAGCTTCGGGAGTGAAAAGTCTCCGCTCGTTGTGAGTTGTTTCGCCGTTTTTGGAATCAGAACCCGCAACCGCCATTGTCACTTCGGCCGCATGACGCCGTTTCGGGAGGAGCGCCCCCGGCGCGCGCTTTGTTCAAGCATCATTCGCGCGTTTCGCGCCGATAGGGCCGATTGCCGAAAGCAGATAGTCCAATGATCGTTCCGATCAGCAGGAAAATCATGATGAGCTTGGAGTTTTCAATGACAAAAGCCGTCATGGAGCACTTTTCCGGTCATGTTTGTTGACCCGGGGTCAACTCTTTCAGGCAGAAAATAACAGCTGGTCTGCCGGACGAATGTGAGCTGCCTCACAAACAATCCTTGCCGTTTCATTCAGGCTTACGGGCGTGAAGGCGTTTCCTCCCCTCTTCACCCCCGCCGGGCTTTTTGGCGGGGTTTTTTATTCCGCGGAATGCGCAGTCCGTCCCGGCTTCCGACCGGTCGTCGCGCGAGCGCCACGGCCTATTCGCTAACCGCAACAGTGCGCTATTGTAGGCAAGCGGCTCGGGGGCGTGCCGTCACGCTTTCATGTTCATTACGCATTGGTCTGCTTCCGGATGGAAAAGCGGGTGCACATGCGGGGCAAATTCCGGACTATCGGATTAGCGCTTGGCCTTGCTTTCGTTGGCGGGCAAGACGCTTCCGCCTTGACCAAGGAAGCCGCGCTGGAAAATTGCCGCGCGACGGTGGGCCGCCCGATTGTCCAAGCCTGTATGAGAGGCGGCCGCGGCGAAAGTCGTGAAGCGTGCCGCGAGCAGGCTTCACCGAAAGTCCGGGAGTGCGTGATCGCTGCGCTCAACGCGGCAAATGGCCGTGCCAACGTGCCGGTGGCCGTGCCCAAGGAGCAAGGGCCGAGCGAGGCAATTGCCGAGCAAGCCGACGCATTGCCAAGCGTCTTTGTTGCACCTCCTCGCACAATCACGGACATCACCGCGATTCTCGACAGCGAAAAGCCGGACGCCGCGCAGATCGCAAAATTGCACGCGGATGCGGAGGCTCCGGTTCCGGCCAAGACATCGCGCGCGGAGCTCGCCCAATTCTATTACCAGCGCGGAAACGCGCGGGCGCAATTGGGCCGCCTGGCTGATGCCATTGCAGACGCGGATCATGCCGTCGAGGCCGGACGCGGAGCCGTCGAGCCCAATCTGCTCGGCCGACTGGAACAGTTTGCTGCAATCCAATATTTATTTGCCGGCGATCCGAAGCACGCCCTCGAGATATTCCAGCGACAGCTTCGCGATACGAATACGAAAGGCGCGCGCGGTTACATGTTCGGCGCGCAGCGGCAGATTTCGGACATTCTCATCAAGATGGGAGATCTTGCGCAAGCCGAAGCCTATCTGCAGCGCAACCTCACGCTTATTCAGGAGGCGAGGACAAGTGGCCTGCCGGGCTGGCGTAGTTCATATGCCATCAGGGGCCAGTCGTGGGAGGCTGATGTTGAGCAGCATCGCGCAATTATTTTCGAGGCGCGCGGAGAATTCGCCTCAGCTGAAAAATCCTATCATCTGGCCGAGCAGCGTCGACGCGCATCAATTAAGGGCATCCTGAGCAGCCCAAATCCGCCGCCTGAATCACAGATGCTACGTGCAGCCGACACGATGGTTGTCGGCCAGTCCCGCATGAAAGTCAGGCAGGGCCGGCTTGCGGAGGCGGAAGCCGATGCGCGGCGCGCGCTGCTTGCCCGCCTCAAGGACCAGGGCAAGTACAATGCGTCGACGCCCTTTTACATCACAGGGCTCGCCAACTGTCTGGTCGAGCAAGGACGTTACGCGGAAGCCGAAAAACTCATCCGCGTCGCGCTTGAAATCAATCGCGCGGTTGGTGTCGCTGGCGACTCGCAGACGGTCGTGAGCGAGATGTCGTTTCTCGCTTCCATCCTGAACCTTCAATACAAGCGAAAGGAAGCCGCCGAGACCTACGCCGAAATCGATAAGGCGATGGCAAATTGGGATCCACAACGCCGCCAGCAGTTCGACCTCAACGGCTCCCGTATCTATGCGCTTTATGCTGCCGGCCAGACTGATAGGGGCATTGCCGCGGCTGAAGCTCTGCTCAAACGAACTACCTCCCGATTTGGCGAGAAGTTTTACGACACGGCTCTTGCGCGCGGCACATTGGCTGTCGGTTATATGACAGCCAAACGCGACGCCGACGCCGCACGTGAATTTCGCGCCGCTATTCCACTGCTGATGGCTGCAGGGCACGAGGACGCTGACGACGATAACGCAACGGCAGCAGCAGCGCGCCGCGAACGTCTGCAAAATATCGTTGAGGCCTACATCACCCTGCTCGACCGCGGCCAGCGAGGAAATGGCGACGACAGTGCCGCTCTTGAGACGTTCGCACTCACCGACGCCGTTCGCGGGCAATCGGTTCGGCTGGCATTGGCGCAATCAAGCGCCCGTATGCTGATCAAGGACGGCAAGCTGGCCGGCCTTGCACGGCAGGAGCAGGACTTGAGCAAGCAGTTGAATGCGCAGCTCGGCACTCTCAATAACGTTCTCACGCTTCCGTCGGGCCAGCGCGATGAAAGCTCCGTAAAGGTCTTGAATGTCGCCATCAACAAGCTGCGCAGCGATCGCGACAAGCTGCGCATGGACATTGCAAAACAATTTCCGAGTTACGCAAATCTGATCGATCCGAAGATACCTTCGGTCGATGAAATCAGGGCGACGCTGAAGCCCGACGAGGCCCTCCTGTCATTCTATTTTGGCCGCAACGCCAGCTTTGTCTGGGCCGTCCCGAAGGAAGGAAAGGTGGCGTTCGCCTCGATTCGTGCGACTTCCGGCGACATCGGCACCAAAATCCGGCAGCTGCGAAAGTCGCTCGAGCCGGAGGCGGCGATGGTTTCCGACATTCCCGCATTCGATCTCGCCCTCGCCTACGACCTCTACAGCCTGCTGCTCAAGCCCGTCGAAGGAGGCTGGAAGTCGGCCAGAAACCTGATCGTGACGACCAATGGCGCGCTCGGCCAATTGCCACTCTCGCTGCTGCCGACCGCATCGGCTCAGGTGAATGACGAAAACGGGCCGTTGTTCGGCGGATATCGCCACGTCCCATGGCTCGCCCGCACCCATGCGGTGACTTACGTGCCGTCGGCCGCTGCATTTCGTACACTGCGTCAGTTGCCGCCAGGACCGGCGACGCGGGATGCATTCATCGGCTTTGGCGATCCCTATTTCAACGTGGAGCAGGCGGCAGCCGCGGAGGCCGATCAGAACGGGAAGCCGTTCGTTATCGCTTCGGCCGACGCCACGGCCACACGGGGCCTGCCTCTGGCACGGCGATCGAGCCCGCAGATGGAGGGAGTCGACAGCGCCGACATCGCGCAATTGCCGCGGCTGCCAGACACGGCGACCGAGCTCATTTCAATCGCGAAAGCGCTCCAGCTTGACCCGGCGAGCGTGTTGTATCTCGGCAAGGCCGCGAACGAGCATACGGTCAAGGCAACCGATCTCTCGCACTATCGCATTATCGACTTTGCAACCCACGGACTGGTGCCCGGAGAACTCAACGGTTTGACCCAGCCGGCGCTCGCGCTGACCGCGCCCTCCGTGACCCAAAAGGATGGCGACGGCCTGCTCACCATGGGAGAAATTCTCGCTCTCAAGCTCGACGCAGATTGGGTTGTTCTTTCGGCCTGCAATACGGGAGCGGGCGCCGGTGCGGGCGCCGAAGCGGCGTCCGGGCTTGGGCGCGCTTTCTTTTATGCCGGTACCCGGGCGATCCTGGTGACGAACTGGTCGGTGCACTCGGCGTCCGCGCGCGAACTCGTCACAGACGTGTTCCGCAGGCAGGCCGCCGATCCGACGCTGAGCCGCAGTGAGGCACTGCGACAGGCCTCGATGGCGCTGCTTGAGGGTCCGGGCTTTGCCGACCAGAGTGGGAAGACGGTGTTCTCTTATGCCCACCCGCTATTCTGGGCTCCTTACACCATCATCGGTGATGGTGGCGGAGCCAAACCGTGAGGTGGAAATGTTGAGCAAATCGGCGATCGTCATCGGTTTTTGCGTTACGGCCGGCATACTTTGCGTTTGCCCTTCGCTTGCCGAAACGAAACATGTTGTGCTCGTCACGGCCGATGAAGCCCAGCGGCCTCTCCCGCCGGATGTGGATTTGACGTTTCGCGCCGGGGTTTCGCGTGGCCCCACGATCGAGCTGCTTTCTCCGAAGCCATCCGAGAAATCCGTTCAATCTCCGGTTCATCTCCAGTTGAAATTCGAGGGCCGTGGGGGCGCGCAAATTGATGTGGATTCGCTCAAGCTCACCTACATCAGAAATCCCGCAGTCAATTTGACTGACCGTGTGAAGGAGTTCGCCAAACCAACGGGGGTTGACGTGCCCGAGGCCGAGATTCCGGCCGGCATGCACATCATCCGCGCCGACCTGAAAGACAAAGAGGGCCGCTCCGGATATCTGATTTTCAGGATTAATGTCGTGAACCATTAGATGCACGAGGTTCCTGTAATGCTTTGCCCGTTTTGTGCCGGAGATGTTCGTGATGACGCTTCCGTCTGCCGTCACTGCGGAAATGACCTGAAAATTCCGGAAACGCTGATTGCCGAAAATGCCGAGCTCAAGGAACGCGTGGCATCCCTGCAACGCGAGCTGTCAGATCTGCACAGCAGGCTTGTTCTCCAGAAGCCCCGGTGAATTTTCGATGGAATGCCCATTCTGCGCTGAAGATTTCAACGATGAGGCACTGGCCTGCAAGAATTGCGGGCGTGACCTTCGCCTGGTGCGCCCGCTCATCAACGAAAACCACGCTTTGGTCGCGCGGATCGAAGAGCTGCAATTGCAGGTCGACAGGGCCCATGCGGCGATAGCGCGGGCGACCTCGCCGGCGCGATTCTGGTCGATCCACTGCGCTGTCTACATCATCGTTCCGGTGGTCTTGCTGATTGCCGCGCATTTCCTGATCGTCGTTGTCCTCGACATCTCGCCGCTTTGTTTGCGCCTTGCCTCCATTGCTATCCCGTTGCCATTCGGTTTTGCATTACTCTGGCTATCACATCATGGAATTCGCTGGTCGATCCTTGACGGCCTTCTCATCGGCCTCTTGAGCGTAGGCGGCATGCTGACTGTGGTGGCGTTCATAGACAGGGTTCCGATATTGCCGGAGAGCACCCGCGACTGGCGCGAGACGCTGGAATATGTCGCCAGCATTGCGCTGGCCAACGTGACGGGCTCGGTGATCGCAATTCTCGCGCGCCGCATGCTGCCACGGACGCTGGATGCAGGCGGCGCTCCCAGTCCGGCCGCGATGATTATCGCGCGGATCATCGGCCGCCATGTCGGCGAGCAGGCTTTGCGCCGCCGCGCGCAAAAAATTCAGGACAATTTTGGAACGATCGCGACTGCGGCCGCCGCCCTGGCGGCGGGTGCCGGTTCAATCTACACCGGCATTCGCGCCTTGACGGGATCGTGACTACTCCCTGAGCCGCTCCGCGAAAAGCACCATGGTCTTGCGATAAACCTCGGAGCGGTTCCATTCGCGCATCACCTGGAAGTTTTCCGTGCCTTCGGCAAAGGGCGCGCCGGCACGCCAGCCGTTGGTCTTCAGCAGGTTGGCGGTCGAGGCGAGCACGTCCGGCACGCTGTGCCGGAGGTCGACGTGGCCGTTGCCGTCGAAGTCGACGCCGTACTTGATGTAGGAGGACGGCAGAAACTGCGTCTGTCCGATCTCGCCGGCATATGCGCCGATGAGATCGCGCAACGGCAGATCGCCTCGCTGGAGGATCTTGAGCGCGGCGACCAGTTCGGTCTGGAACAGCTCGGTGCGGCGGCAATCATGCGCCAAAGTGGCAATGGTGCGGACCACAGGCAACTTTCCCATATCGCCGGTGCCGTTGTCGCTCTCCAGCGTCCAGATCGCCATCAGCAATTCTTTCGGCACGCCGAATTGCTGCTGGATGCGCGCGAGCAGCTGCGCGTGCTTCTGCATCAGCCCTTTCGCGCGCTTGATGCGCGCCGGGATGACGCGGGTGGAGGCATACTCCTCGAAGCTCTTGCGGAATGTGCCGCGTTGGCGGCGGTCGAAGCTCAGAACGGCTTGATCAATGGCAACGCTGGCAAATGCCTGGTCGATGACGCCGCGTGAAATGCCCGCGGCCTGCGCCTCGCGCCCCATGGCGGACAGGAATGTGTTGAAATCGCCGCCGCATTGGGCGGCGCGGGCCGGCGCGGCGAGAATTAGTGCGGCAAGCAGGGCTACGAACGAACGTCCAAACATGGGCACACCCCACCACGTCCACTCGCTCCCGCGCAAGCGTGAATCCAGCGCTGACAGTCATGCCCCGCCTTGTGCCGGGCCATGACGCCCAGAGCTTTCACACACCCTCAGGCGCACGCTAGGATCGCCGCGTCATCACAGGGAGAAACAAATGCCCAAGGCCTACTGGATCACCACCTATCGCCAGATCAAGGACCCCGCGAAGCTCGCCGCCTATGCCAAGATGGCACCCGTCGCGCTCGCGCCCTTTGGCGTGCGCTATCTCTGCCGCGGCACCCCCGACGCGACCTACGAGGCCGGGCTGAAGGAGCGGCTGGTCGTTTCAGAGTTTCCCAGCCTCGAAAAGGCGATCGCCGGGCACGACAGCCCCGGCTACCAGGAAGCGCTGCGCGCACTCGGCGACGGCGCAGTGCGCGACATTCGGATCATCAGCGGGCTGGAGTAAGACGGCGGCATCCGGGGCGATGGTTTCTCCGCTCATTCCCGCGCAAGCGGGAATCCAGCACAATAGGAAAGAACTGGGCCCCCGCTTTCGCGGGGGTGAGCGGAAATAAAGTGCTAGCCCGCGAGCTTGTCGAACTCTTCGATCGAGACCGCCGGCGCGGTCGAAAAGGCGATGCCGGTCGCTTTCGCAAGCGCCGTGGATGCGGCCATTGCACGCGCATTGTCCGGCAGGTCGGCGACCATCACGAGATCGACGCCGCCAAGCGTCGCATAGGCTGCCTTCAGCTCGCCGCCATGCTTCTTGAGCAGCGCCTTCGCCTCATCGGATCGCTTGGCGCTGATGCCTTTGAGGGCCTCGGCCGAATATTTCCCGAACAACAGGTAAGTGGCCATGACGACATCTCCGTTTTTTCAGGAGGAACGTGGCCGCCCAACTATACACCCCCATCACGCACACGTGTAACTTCGTGTACTGCCGCCGAGCGGCTTCCTCCGTATATGAGGGCACAGTCTTTCCCCGGGATATTCGCCATGATGCACCGTTCAGCGCTCCTGCTAGCCACCGCCCTCCTGTTTGCGCCGCTCGCCGCGCAGGCAGAGACTGCCGTCACCATTCCGCCGCCGGCCGCGGCCGAAACGCCCGCGCCGGGCGCGGGGCTCGAAACCGCCGTGCTTGCGGGCGGATGCTTCTGGGGCATCCAGGCCGTCTACCAGCATGTCAAAGGCGTCACCAACGCGGTGTCCGGCTATGCCGGCGGCACGCAGAAAGATGCCACTTATGGCGTCGTCAGCTCAGGCCGTACCAGCCACGCCGAGAGCGTGCGGGTGACCTTCAACCCGCGCGAGGTCTCCTACGGCAAGATCCTGCAGATCTATTTCTCGGTCGCGCACGATCCGACCCAGCTCAATCGCCAGGGTCCGGACACCGGCCCGCAATATCGCTCCGAGATTTTCCCGCAGAACGAGGCGCAGCAGAAGATCGCGAATGACTATATCGCGCAGCTCGACAAGGCGCATGTCTACAAGCGGCCGATCGTGACAAAAGCCCACACGATGAAAGTGCCGTTCTACGCCGCCGAGGCCTACCATCAGGACTACGCGATTCATCACCCCTACCAGCCTTACATCGTGTTCAACGATGCGCCGAAGGTCGAGAACCTGAAGAAGCAGTTCCCCGACGTCTGGCGCGATCAGCCGGTGACTGTCGCCGAGGCGGCCAAAACCAATTGACGCCCTGACGCGAAGAAAGCCCTGTTCAAACGGCGGCCGATAGTTTAACTCCTGCCGCACCGGAAACCCGCGCCGCGCCGTGCGGTTTCCGTTTCACGCAGGACGCAACCGATGGCAAAAAAACCGGGGACCAACCCCAAGGGCGAGTTCGTTTTCTTCGACGTGGTCTATGAGGACGGCTCGCAACGCTCCAACCGGCGCGTGCCGGCCGAGCTGCTCGGCGGCCTTGAGAAGGACGAGCCCGCGCGGGGTTTCATCATCGAGCAGGACCGCGAGATCGCGGAGAAATCAGGCCGCGCGCCGCTCGCGATCAAGAGCATTGCCCGCGTTGGCGCCAAGCCGGAAAAAATGATGAAGGTGAAGTAGCGGCGTCTGGGTTAGCGGAAAGATTGCTGTACGCAGCGCCATCAACGACGCGCCGAAGGTCTGAGAACCTGAAGAAGATATTTCAGCAGTTTTGGTGCGACACGCCGGCTGCCGCCGGCGAAGGGTTTCGCCCGACTGCCGACTAATTATCCAGGAAACTGCGCAGCTTCCGGCTCCGGCTCGGGTGCTTCAGTTTCCGCAGCGCCTTTGCCTCGATCTGGCGGATGCGCTCGCGGGTGACCGAGAACTGCTGGCCGACCTCTTCCAGCGTGTGGTCGGTGTTCATGCCGATGCCAAAGCGCATGCGCAGCACACGCTCCTCGCGCGGCGTCAGTGACGCCAGCACGCGGGTCGTGGTCTCGCGCAGGTTCGACTGGATCGCCGCGTCGATCGGCAGGATTGCGTTCTTGTCCTCGATGAAATCGCCGAGATGCGAATCCTCCTCGTCGCCGATCGGCGTCTCGAGCGAGAGCGGCTCCTTGGCGATTTTCAGAACTTTCCGCACCTTCTCGAGCGGCATGCCGAGCTTCTCGGCGAGCTCTTCCGGCGTCGGTTCGCGGCCGATTTCGTTGAGCATCTGCCTCGAGGTGCGCACGATCTTGTTGATCGTCTCGATCATGTGCACCGGGATGCGGATGGTGCGCGCCTGGTCGGCGATCGAGCGGG
>Ga0187785_10000407_pt1 | contig 16166 bp, 17 predicted proteins | sample 0815_BV2_4_20_MG_FD_132466 | JGI IMG/M metagenome (GOLD analysis project Ga0187785, IMG submission 132466) | Tropical peat soil microbial communities from peatlands in Department of Meta, Colombia - 0815_BV2_4_20_MG | ecosystem: Environmental > Terrestrial > Soil > Wetlands > Peat | place...
AATCCCCCGTCGATCGGCCTGACCACGATCCCCTCGATGCGCCCGACATGGTCGAGATAGGCAATGATCCGCTCGCCTTCCTCGCATTTCACGGGAGCGAGGAGGGACATGCTCCCTGCGGACATCTGGATCACTTGGCAGGGGTACTCCTCCCTGTTCTCGCGCATGAAGCGTCCGAACAGGGTGACGGCCACGCGCCGGTGACGGCGGCGGTCGGCGACGATCGTGGCAAGCCGATGAGTCGTGGACTTGAGGGTCCGCAGCCGCAAAGGCGTTGCCAAGGTAGGATCGTCAAGGGGTGCTGTACGCATCGTCCTGCCATGAGCGGGGGTTCGTGGCAGCACGAGCCTAGGCGGGTTCCTGTTAAGGAACGCCAAAACTTTTGCCCCAAAATGGCATGGTCAGTAGAGGTTAGTTCTTTACCCTGACGTCGGACTCCACGAGCCCACCGTCAAGAACGCGAAAGCGTCTCGGCGAGAGCCGGACGATCTCGGCGCTGTCCGGCGGTTCGTGAGCAGGAGGGCCATCAGGCCAATGTAGATGCAATTCGATGAGCTCGTGGCGCAGTAGCTGCTCACCGCCGAGCCAGAACGGCGGCTCGATGGCTGTGATCACACCGAGCAGTCGATTGATCGTCTCGCCGGAATGAATGAGGGGCATGACGGCGATCTCGAAGGTCGCTTGCCTGTTGGCAGCCGTGAAGGAGCGGAATACGGCATGTCCGACGGCGCCGTTGGTAAACACGGAATGCAACACGGCCGCGAGCCGGTCGCGGTCGTCGTCGTCAAAGAGGCTTAAAAGATCTATGCCTCTGAGCTCTTTGCCGAATTGCTCGCAGATTTTGGTGCCGGCGAGGCGGAATCGGAATCCGAGCGCACCGGCACTTTCGGCGATGAAGGTCTCCGGTAACAGCGCCGGGATCCTCGCCGGTTCGATCTCGAAACGCCGTGGCGCAACACGGCCATTGCGTACGCGATCCCAATACGCGTAAAGCTGCCTGCTCGTCGGCTGCTGCATAACCCACCCGCTGTAAAACGCTACACCGTGGTCCTTCGCAGGCCCATTCTTCCGCCAAGCCAGGGTAAATTTCCCGCTTTGGCACAGAGATTGAGCCTTGCAATGCTCGTGGGCTAACTAAGCAGGGAGTGTGCCAGGGCCGAGAAAATGGGCGTGAGGGTTGCCTTTGCGCACAATTAGGTTGCTGCGGGCGCCCTTCGGGGCTGCTTGTTTGGAGCGCGCGTCCCATGGCGGCGGGTGAGCCTATCCTTAATGTCCCACGCGGGGTCAGCGGTGCCGCAGCCGTAATGGCCGCGGTCCAGCTTATTAGGGGTCTTCTCCCCGACGAAGTCGATCTCACGCTCCTGCTCGCTCTCGCGTTCATCCCGGCCCGGTACAGTGGCGCCGCGGCGGAACTGCCGGGCGGGTATCTCACCTGCGTCACGTCCTTCTTCACCTACATGGTGGTGCATGCGGGCTGGGTGCATCTCGTCGTGAATGTGCTCTGGATGCTCGCCTTTGGCAGCGCGGTGGCACGCCGCGTCGGCGACCGCAAATTTGTTGTCTTCTCGGTAATGTGCGGTGTTGCCGGCGCCGTCACGCATCTCGTCTGCCACTTCGGCGAGATGGCGCCCGTGGTGGGGGCCTCGGCGGCGATCTCGGGCCAGATGGCCGGAGCGCTCAGGTTCATCTTCGCGGCACAATCATCGCCCGCGCGTCGCGCTTCCGATCTCCTGTCGGCACCGCTGATGCCGCTCGCGCAGACCGTGCGCGATCCCCGCATCCTCCTCTTTCTCGCTCTTTGGGTAGCGATCAACGCCTATTTCGGGCTGAGCGCCGTCAGAATCGCCGGTCAGGAGGGGGGGATCGCTTGGGAAGCGCATATCGGCGGCTTCCTGTTCGGCCTACTGACCTTCGGCTTCTTCGACACGAAGAGCCGCCCGACCGAGGAGGAGGAGCGGCGGATCGTTTGAGCCGTTCGGGCGTTTTTCACCAGCGCATTCGCTGTCCCTTGCGTCGGCGTCAAGGACCGGACAGAATGTCGCAGTCACGGGACGGAAGCTCCTGGACTGGAGGAAACGCGAATGAACGTCGCTGCAATTCTGAAGGAGAAGGGCAGGGAGGTCTTCACTACCACGCCCGATACGTCGCTGCTCGACATCACCAAGCTGCTCGGGCTGCACGGGATCGGCTGCATCGTCATCACCGGGATCGAGGGAAAGGTCGTCGGCATCGTCAGCGAGCGCGACGTCGTTCGCGAGATCGCGCGGGCCGGATCGAAAGTCCTCAAGGAGCCGGTCGGAACGTGCATGACCAAGACGGTAGTGACCTGCCGCGAGTCCGACACCATCGATCGATTGATGGCGGAGATGACCGCGCACCGCTTCCGCCATATGCCCGTGGTGGAGCGGGGCCGGCTCAACGGAATCGTCTCGATCGGCGATGTGGTCAGGATGCGGATCGCTGAAGCGGAGATGGAAGCCGCGGCGATGCGGGAATATATCGCCACTGGCTGATCGACGCCTTTGTCTCTGACGCATGATCTCGTCCGAACAGTCTGCAACTTTTCGGGACCATGCGTTAGGCGGCAAGCATTCTGAGCGCGTGCTTGATCTCCTCGATCTGCCGCTCCGCGGCCTTCGCCCCCTGCGCGATCGCTTCGCCGGCGCGGTGGAAGTCGAACAGCCCGATGTCGCCGAGCCTTGGGCTGATGGCGATGTCGGGCGGATCGCCGGCGAGGCGTGAGCGGGCGATCCGGTCCTGCGTGATGTTGACCGCGTCCATCATCACGGCCGACATGCCTGGCGCGCCGCTTCTACCGAAGATCTGCCGGTGCAAGAGATGCACTGCCGCACGGCCATTCGAACCGAGAAGCTCATGGCCCTCGTTCGCCGCGGGCGGCTCTGCCAAAGCCTCGTGATCATGGATCACGCCGCCCTTGCTGAAGACGTCGTTGGATAGATTGACGGCGATGACGATGCGGGCGCCGAGCGCGCGACAGACCGACACCGGAATGGGATTGACTAGAGCGCCGTCGATCAGCCACCGGCCGTTGATTTGCACGGGACGGAAAATGCCCGGGAGCGCGAACGAAGCTTTGAGCGCATTCACCAGGCTGCCCTTGTTGAGCCAGACCTCATGACCGGTACCGAGCTCGGTCGCAACGGCGACGAACCTCCGGTCTAGCTTCTCGATCTGGAATTCTTGAAAATGATGCTCGAGCCGGGCGCTCAAGCGCTGTCCGGTGATCAGGCCCGAGCCAGCGAAATTGACGTCGAGAAAGCCGAAGACGCGGCGGCGCGTCAGCGTGCCGGCGAAATCCTCGAGCGCGTCGAGCCGCTTGGTGATGAAGCAGGCGCCCGCCACTGCGCCGATCGAGGTGCCGGCGACGATGTCGGGCTCGAGCCCGGCCGCGACGAGCGTCTTGAGAACGCCGATATGGGCCCAGCCGCGCGCAGCACCGCCGCCGAGCGCGATCCCAAGTTTCGGTTTTCCAAAGCTGTCCATGCCGTAAGCTCCAGCCGGACTAGGTCCGGCAGTCTGGCCGAGGCGGCCGCGCACGAGCTCGATCGGCCTGGCCGAAAGCGAGTCACCACCTTACTCCTATTTCTTTAAGGTTCCCTTTGCGGCACCAGCATGACGGTAAACTGTCTCTGGGTCGAACTGCCGCTCCGCATCGATCAGGCGCAGGGCAACGCCCTTGCCGATCGCCTCGCCGACAGGCAGAGCGCGATAAAAACAGGACCTCCGTCCGGTGTGGCAACACGCCTCGCGGCCGCTCATCTCGACTTTGAGCAGAAGAGCGTCCTGGTCGCAGTCGATGCGCAGTTCGACCACGCGCTGACCGTTGCCGCTCGTCTCGCCCTTGCGCCAAAGCTCTCCCCGCGAGCGCGACCAGTAGTGCGCCTCTCCCGTCTCGATGGTGAGGGCGAGGGCCGCCGCGTTCATGTAAGCGAGCATCAGAACTTCGCCGGTCGAGGCCGAAATCGCGACCACGGGGATGAGGCCGTCGGCGTCGAAGCGCGGCGTGAACACCGTCCCTTCCTCGATCTCTGACTTGTCACCTCCGGGAGGGGGAAAGACGGCAGGCTTGCTCACCGCGATATGTCCTTCGCGGCCAGTGGCATCAGCCGCGTCCATGTCCCGCCGCGAGCATCATGAAGCGCGCCTGCTGCGCCGGATCCTCTTTGAAGATGCCGGTAAACTGGGTGGTGATGGTGGCGACGTCCGGCTTCTTCACGCCGCGGATCGACATGCATTGATGCACCGCCTCGATCATCACCGCGACGCCCTTGGGCTTCAGCGCCTTGTCGATGGTTTCGGCGATCTGAGCTGTCATGGTCTCTTGGGTCTGGAGTCTCTTTGCGAACACATCGACCACGCGGGCGAGCTTGGAGATGCCCACCACCCGGTCGGTCGGGAAATAGGCGACATGCGCCTTGCCGACGAAGGGGATCATGTGATGCTCGCAATGCGAGTTGAGCTCGATGTCGCGCAGCATCACGATATCGTCATAGCCAGCCACCTCGTCAAAGGTGCGCGAGAGCACCTCGAGCGGGTCTTCACGATAGCCCGAGAAGAACTCGTCATAGGCCGAAGTAACGCGGCGCGGCGTCTCGCGCAGACCCTCGCGGTCGGGATCATCGCCGGCATAAGCGATCAGCGTGCGGACCGCCTCCTCGGCCTCCTCGCGCGACGGCCGCACGATGGCGGGTCCGCGGCCAACCTCGATCTGGGGCCGTGTCTTCAACTTCTTCACCGTGGCGTCCATGAATGAAACGTTCCTTTAGAGCTTCAACGCGGGAGGAATGCGCGGGTTGCCGGCACCAAGACGGCGCGTCATCTATAGATGCCACGTAGCCCCATTTGGTTACAGGCCCTCTCATTGCCATGCCCGGCTGCATATATAATGCGTGATTTCAGCCCGCAAGGCGAGCCCAAGGGGTGACAGCAACCGGAATGACATTGCCAGAAGACATCTATACCCAGCGCATCCTCGAGCTTGCCGCTGCCATTCCGCGCACCACGCGGCTCTCCGTGCCGCAGGCCTCTGCAACCGCCCACTCAAAGCTGTGCGGCAGCACCGTCAGCGTCGACCTCTCCATGGAGGGAGACGTCGTGGTCGATTACGGCCAGAGCGTTAAGGCTTGCCTGCTTGGCCAGTCGGCGGCCTCGGTGATGGGGCGCGAGATCGTAGGCTCGAGCGCGAATGAGCTTAGGGCCGTGGGAGCCGCGATGCGCAAGATGCTCAAGCAGGGAGGGCCACCTCCGTCCGGCAAATGGGCCGACCTGGCCGTCCTCGAGCCGGTGCGGGATTATCGCGCGCGCCATGCCTCGACGCTGCTCGTGTTCGACGCGGTCGAGGAGGCCATCGGCAAGATCGAGGGGGAGCGCGCGGCGGCCAGGGGCGAGACGAAGGCAGATCAGGCACAGCCGGCTTGAGCGCCGCAAAGCCGCAGCGAGGAGGGTTCAATGGAAAAGGCCAAAAGCAACGGCCGCTGCTGGCTCGATCCAGCAAGTGTGACGCCCCGAATTGGAGGCGGCTACCCCAGGCCATACGACGCTCCGATTGCGGGCCGCGAGAAGCGCGCGCTGGGCGATCCGCTCGGACTTGAGCAATTCGGTGTCAACCTCACGACGCTTCGCCCCGGCGCCTGGTCGTCGCAGCGACATTGGCATGAGAACGAGGACGAGTTCGTCTATGTCGTTGAGGGGGAGATCACCCTTGTGACCGATTCCGGCGAGACGGTGCTGCGTCCCGGAATGGCCGCCGGCTTCCCCGCCGGCAATCCTGACGGACATCATTTGATCAATCGTACCGACAAGCCTGCGCTCTATCTCGAGGTCGGCACGCGCGCCGCAAGCGAGGTCGCCGAGTACAGCGACATCGACATGGTCGCACGCAAAGAGGGCGGGCGCTTCGTGTTCACGCGCAAGAACGGCGAGCCTTACGCATGAACCTGATGTCGCAATTCGCCAAGGCGCTCATGCTTGCCCCGATCTCGCTTTATCGCATGACGCTGTCGCCGCTGGTCGGGGCGAATTGCCGGCATCTGCCAACCTGCTCGGACTACGCGCGCGAGGCGGTCGAGACGAACGGTGCGTGGAGGGGAGGTTGGCTCACGCTCGCGAGACTCTGCCGCTGCCACCCGTGGGGCAGCCACGGCCTGGACCCCGTCCCAAATCTCCGCGGCGAGCATCATCCTCTCGCGCCGTGGCGCTACGGGAGGTGGCGCATGTCGCGTGACATGGAAGTGAAATCCGGGTAGAACCCTCGCCTTCAATAACCCCTTACCTGCGCTGGTACGCAGGAGTGAGAGGAGAGACTCGATGTCGCAAATCTCCCTGACATTTCCCGACGGTTCCGCCCGCGCCTTCAAGCAAGGCGTCACGGGGCGCGATATCGCCGAGCAGATTTCCAAATCGCTCGCCAAGAAGGCCGTCGCGGTCCAGCTTGACGGTAAGACGCGCGACCTCGCCGAGCCCATCAAGGAGAACGCCAAGATCCGCATCCTCACGCGCGAGGACAAGGAGGCGCTCGACCTCATCCGCCACGACGCAGCGCATGTGATGGCCGAGGCCGTACAGGAGCTCTATCCCGGCACGCAGGTCACGATCGGTCCCGTGATCGAGAACGGCTTCTATTACGATTTCGCACGGAAGGAGCCGTTCACGCCCGAGGACTTGCCGAAAATCGAAGCGAAGATGGCCGAAATCGTCGCGCGCGATCGTCCGTTCACCTGCGAGGTGGTCGATCGGGCGAAGGCGAAGGCTCTGTTCAAGAAGAAGGGCGAGACCTTCAAGCTCGAGCTGATCGATGCGATCCCCGCAGGCGAGGACGTCAAGCTCTACGCCCAAGGCGACTGGCTCGATCTCTGCCGCGGCCCGCATATGACCTCCACGGGCAAGGTCGGCAAAGGCTTCAAGCTGCTCAAGATCGCCGGCGCCTATTGGCGCGGGGATTCGACCAAGCCGATGCTCCAGCGCATCTACGGCACGGCCTGGGCGTCCGAGGATGACCTCAAGACCTATCTCAATCAGCTCGAAGAGGCCGAGAAGCGCGACCACCGGCGCTTGGGCCGGGAGATGGATCTGTTCCACTTCCAGGAAGAGGCGCCTGGCGCCGTGTTCTGGCACCCCAAAGGCTGGGCGCTGTTTACCGCGCTGATCGGCTATATGCGCCGACGCCAGGAGGCCTGGGGCTATTACGAGGTCAACTCCCCGGACATGATGGAGCGAACGCTGTGGGAGCAGTCGGGCCATTGGGAGAAGTTCGGCGACCACATGTACGTCACCGAGACCCCCGACGAGCGCATCTATTGCTGCAAGCCGATGAACTGCCCCGGCCATGTGCAGATCTTCAAGCATGGGCTCAAGAGCTATCGCGATCTTCCCTTGCGCATCGCCGAGTTCGGCAAGGTGCATCGCTACGAGCCGTCAGGCGCGCTGCATGGACTGCTCCGCGTGCGTCACTTCACGCAAGACGACGCGCATATTTTTGCGACCGAGGATCAGATCACCGAGGAATGCATCAGGCTCAACGGGCAGATGCTGTCGATCTATCGCGACTTCGGCTTCACCGACGTGCGCATCAAATTCTCCGACCGGCCTGCGAAGCGGGTCGGCTCGGATGAGGTGTGGGACAAGGCGGAGGCAGCCCTGAAGCGCGCGGTGGAGGCGGCGGGCTTGAGCTATGAGCTCAACCCGGGTGAGGGCGCCTTTTATGGGCCCAAGCTCGAATATGTGTTGCGCGACGCCATCGGCCGCGATTGGCAATGCGGCACGATCCAGGTCGATCTCAACATGCCGGGCCGGCTCGGCGCCTTCTATATCGGTCCCGACGGCGAGAAGACGCTCCCCGTCATGATTCACCGCGCCATGTTCGGCTCGCTCGAGCGCTTCACCGGCATTCTCATCGAGCATTACGCCGGGCATCTGCCTCTGTGGCTTGCGCCGACGCAAGCGATCGTCGCGACCATCGTGTCCGACGCCGACGATTATGCCAGCGCGGTGCTGGAGAGGCTGAAGAAGGCCGGGCTCAGAGCCGAGGCCGATCTCCGCAACGAGAAGATCAACTACAAGGTGCGCGAGCATTCGCTCGCCAAGGTTCCGGTGCTGCTCGTGGTCGGCAAGCGCGAGGCCGAGGAGAAGACCGTCTCAGTGCGCCGCCTTGGCTCGCAGAAGCAGGAGGTGATGAGCCTCGATCAGGCGATCGCCGCACTGATCGACGAGGCCGTGCCGCCTGATCTGCGCGGAGCCGCGAAGGCCAAGGCGGGCTAGTCTCGTCCGAGATGGCAACGTTTAATCCGATCCTGACCATCGGGCATTCGAACCACCCGCTTCTGCGTTTTCTGGATTTGCTCGGACGGGCGAAGGTGACGGCGGTCGCGGATGTTCGCTCGGCGCCGGTGTCGCGCTTCGCTCCCCATTTCAACAAGGCCCGCTTGGCCAATTCGCTTCATGAGAAAGGCATCGCCTATGTCTTTCTCGGCCAAGACCTCGGCGGCCGCCCGGAGCAGGGCGCGCTGTTCACCGATGGTGTCGCCGATTACGAGAAGATGGCCACGGTTCCGGCATTTCGATCAGGCATCGAGCGGCTCATCGCAGGCGCGCAAAGCCATCGCATCGCTGTTCTCTGTGCCGAGGCCGATCCCCTCGACTGCCATCGCTGCCTGCTGGTGGGACGCGCACTGACTGAGGCCGGCGCGGATGTCGGGCACATTCTTTCCTCGGGCGAGATCATTAGCCACGAACAGGCGGAGGATCGGCTCGTTGAACTCGCCGGGTTCACCGCTGCAGGCTTGCTGCCAGCCTCGCGGGTAGAGCGCCTAGACGAGGCTTATCGCCTCCGCGCGCGCAAGGTCGCTTATGCGATGCGGACGTCGTCGGTCAACGCGCGGGGCGTAACAACGCGCCGGGATTGATGAGCGGGGCGTTCGGATCGGCCGGGTTGCTGTCGAAGCCGAGGCCGGTATTGCCCGAGGGAGCGCCGTCGCCCGCGATCGCACCGCCCGAGGGAGCCGGCGGTGGGGATGGCGGCGGCGGGGGCGGCGGATCGAGCAGTTGCTTCAGGGCCTCGGCGCTGGTCGGGCCGTCATCGACCACCACCTCGATCTGCTTCGGCTCACTCGACTCGATCGAGAACTTCCGCGTGTAATCCACCCCGCCATGGTCGGCGACGACGGCGTAACTGCCGTTGGCGAGAATATGGGTCGGCAGCGCGCCTGCGTTCTCCTTCACCACGTCGCCCGCAGAGGTGAGAATCTTCCATTTGGTGTCGGCAAGCGCCTCGCCGCCGAGGGTCTGCACCAGCTTGAAGGTAATCTTGGCGCCGGTCTGCTTGACGGTCGCCTCGGTGATTTTGCCGGGCTCGACCGTCACGTCGCATTTCACGCTCGCATTGGCATCGCCGTAAAGGCTGACGATGTGGTAGGCCCCGGCGTTGAGGCGGATGACGACGCCCGGCTTGGCGTTGTCGAGGATCCTGTGGCGATTGCCGAATTGATCCTCCTCGTCGGAGAAAATGTCGAAGCGGACGCTTCCCTCCGGCAGCGGATCGCCATTCGGGAGCGTCGCGGCGAGCTTCAGCGCGCCGGTATTGAGCACGAAGGTCTCCTCGATCGACTTGCCGCTTTCGACCTTGATTTTCTTGGTGAGGTTGGAGAGGCCGTAAGCCGCGTTGACGAGATAGTCGCCGGGGAGGAGTGCCGCCGTCGGCATTGCCTCGCGATGGGTGGCGATCAGCTTGCGTGTGCCGTCGGGAGAAAGCGCCGCGGCATAGACGCGCCAGACGAGCCCCGAATCGAGCTTTGGTCCCTGCTCGGTGACGAGCGCCTTGAAGGTGACGGGGACAGGGAGCTTGAGTTCCGGGGCAGGAGGTTTGGGCGGCGCGACGGGCTTTGCAAGCGCGAGCGCCTGGTCTTGAACCGGCACCGATTTGTTCACCGCGGTCTCGCCGCTTGGCGCGGGTGAGGGCGCGGCTTGAGGCTCGGATTTCGGCGCGGTCGATTGGCTCTGCGCGGCTCCTTGCGACTCGATAACTGGTGGCGGAATGGCGATGGTGCGAACGCGGGATGGGGCTGGAGCATCTTCCGCGTTTGGCGTCGCGGGCGCGGCCGCGTTCGGCGCCGCATCGTCGCCACCGGCTTGGTCGGAGTCCCCGCCAACGACGGCAGGCTCGGCCGCGCCCGAACCCGAGGCGGCGTCGAGAACAGAGACGAGCGCCTGCTTGAATTCGTCCTGATTGGTCGCCGCGACGAAGGTGCCGCCCGTCGCCGCCGCCACGCAAGCGAGTGGCTTGAGGCTCGCGGCCTTGTCGTCGAAGCCGATCACATGGATGCGCAGACCCTGGCTCTTCTGTTTCAGCGAGGCTGCGGTCGCGCAGACATCAGCATCGCAGCTATCGCCGCCGTCGGCGATCAGCACGATTTGGAGCTTCGCATCCCCCCCTGGTGCGGTCTTGGCGGCGTCGCTCAGGGCCGCCGCGACAGGAGCCGCCCCCTTCGGCTTGATGGCGCCGAGCATCTTCGCTTGCGTGTCGGCGGTGAGCGCTCCCGGCTTGGCCAAGATCTCGCTGTCGGCGCAGTTCGACGCCTTGCGATGACCGAAAGCGACGAGCCCGAACGAGAGGCGGTCGCCGTAAGTGCCGACGGCCTTGCCGAGCTCGGAGCGGACGATGGTGATCTTGCTGGCGCCCGCGATTTTGTCGTTCATGCTGCTCGATGCATCGAGCACGATGACGGTCGAGGGCAGCTCCGGATCGGTGGAGGGGGCGGCGTCTTCGGCGAGAGCAGCGGCCCCCGCTCCAAGAAGAGCGGCGGCCAGAAGCGCGAGCCTAAGCCCCGCGCAGCGTTTCCCCCGCATGGCGTTTGCTCCGACAGTCTGGCCGCGCGCTGTTATACCGTGTTCTGGCGCGCATGATTAAAGCGAAATTCCTTTGGGAATGAGGCCGATTTGGGGAGGTTCGGCGGGCTACGACGCCTCGGGAAGGCGCTGGAATCGGCCATTGTCGGGCCCGCGAATTCGCGATAGGGAACGCGACCTTTCAGCCCACGCGGCGCCTCCATGACCAATCCCATTATCGACCTTCTCCTCTCCCGCCGCTCGGTGTCAGCCAACAGCCTGGGCGAGCCTGGGCCGAATGCGGCCGAACTCGATCTGATGCTGCGCGCCGCCTCGCGGGTTCCCGACCACAAGAAGCTCGTGCCCTGGCGCTTTGTGCTGTTTCAGGGCGAGGGCCGGGCCGAGTTCGGCAAGGTGCTGGCTCAAGTCTGCGCCACCGAGGAGGGCGATGCAGGTGCGTTCCGGCTGGAGAACGAGGCGAAGCGCTTCCTGCGCGCCCCGCTCGTGATCACCGTCATCTCGCGCGTGGTGAAGAACGCGGCTGCGCCGGAATGGGAGCAGGTGCTTTCGGCCGGCGCGGCCTGCCAGAACCTGATCCTCGCGGCGACCGCGCTCGGCTACAACGTCCAATGGATCACCGAGTGGTGCGCGTACAGCGATGGCGTGCGAAAGACCCTATCGCTGGCCGACAATGAGCGTGTCGCCGGCTTCATCTATGTGGGCACGGCGAAGGAAAAGCCGGACGAGCGCGAACGGCCTCAGCTCGCCGACATCGTCACGTCTTGGCGGGCTTGAGCAAAGCGAGAAGGTTACCGGTCAGAACCCGAACTGCTCGGCGAGGATGCGCTCGGCGAGGGTATGGCCCGGGTCGAACATCATGAAGATGTCGATGCCGCTTTCCTCCATGACCTCGACCCTCACCACGTTGCGGAACTCGGTATGGTCGGCGGTCGCGCTCACCGGACGTTTATCGGGCTCGAGAACCTCGATGGTAACCTTGGCGTCATTCGGCAACAGAGCGCCACGCCAGCGGCGCGGGCGGAACGGGCTGATCGGCGTGAGCGCGAGCAGCCCGGCGTTGATCGGCAGGATCGGCCCGTGCGCCGAGAGATTGTAGGCCGTTGAGCCGGCGGGGGTCGAGACGAGCACGCCGTCGCAGATCAACTCGGCGAGGCGCACGGTGTTGTCCACCGAAATCCTGAGCTTCGCAGCCTGATAGATCTGGCGGAACAAAGAGACCTCGTTGATGGCGAGCGCCTCTCGCTTGACAGCCTTCGCATCGTGGGTCGTCATGCGCAGCGGATGGATCACGGTGATCTCAGCCTGCTGCAATCGCTCCCTCAGCCCATCGTCGCTGTAGTCGTTGAGCAGGAAGCCCACCGAGCCACGGTTCATGCCGTAGATCGGGATGCGGCTATTGAGATGGGCGTGCATCGTTTGCAGCATCAATCCGTCGCCGCCAAGCGCCACAATGGCATCGGCGTCCTCGGGCACGCAGTCGCCGTAATGCTTGGCGAGGGCGACGCGCGCTTCCTGTGCCTCTTGCGTGTCGCTGGCGACAAAGGCGATTTTTTCGAAGCGGGCCATGACCATGTCGATGCGCTTGGAGCTTGTTTGAGAAGCGGGCACTATAAATGCGACGGCGTGCCGTCAATGCAAGTCCCTCATTTGCGCCGGCAATGGTGAATCCATGGCGAACGAGGATCGGGTCGTTCTCATCTATGCGACGTTTCCGACGCTCGACGATGCAAAACGCGTGGGCGAGGCGCTAGTCGCGGCCCGACTCGCGGCCTGCGTTAACATGTTCCCGGGCATGACCTCGATCTTCGAGTGGAAGGGGGCGCGCGAGGAGACGAGCGAAGTCGCCATGATCATCAAGACGCGCGCGGCGCTGACCGAGGCCGTTTTCGCTGAGACGAAGCGGCTCCATCCGTACGAGCTGCCGGCACTGCTCGTTCTGCCGACCGAAGGCGGCAGCGCCGACTACTGCAATTGGATCGTGGGCGAGACCGGAGGCGGAGGCGCGCGATGAGCGAGCGCTTCGTGCTCGCCATCGACCAAGGCACGACCAGCACGCGCGCCATCTTGTTCGATGAGACGGCGCGGCCGTGCGCCACAGCGCAAACTCAGCTCACGCAGATTTACCCGGCGCCAGGACTGGTCGAGCACGACCCCGAGGAGATCGTCAGCTCCGTGATCGAAACAGGACGCGTGGCCCTTGCCAAGGCTGGCGCGAGTACCGTCGCTGCGATCGGCATCACCAATCAGCGCGAGACCACGGTTGTATGGGACAGGGCGACCGGGAGGCCGCTGGCCAATGCCATCGTCTGGCAGGACCGCCGCACCGCCGATCTTTGCACCGAGCTTCGCGAGGAAGGGTGGGGGGCTCACGTCGCCGAAACGACAGGGCTCATCATCGATCCCTATTTCTCGGCGACCAAGCTCGCGTTTCTGTTGCACCGTGTTCCAGGATTGGCGGGGCGGGCGGGTAGGGGCGAAGTCTGCTTCGGCACCATCGACAGCTTTCTCGTGTTCAGGCTGACCGGCGGCAGGCTGCATGCGACCGACGCCTCTAACGCCGCGCGCACCATGCTCTACGATATCAAGTCCGGGCAGTGGGACCAGAGGCTGCTCGACCGGCTCGATGTGCCGCGCGCCGTGCTCCCAGAGGTTCGCGACACCCAGGGCGACTATGGCGAGACCTCGCCCGAGCATTTCGGCGTGGCGCTTCCGATCAGAGGCGTCGCCGGCGATCAGCAAGCCGCCGCCTACGGTCAGGCCTGCTTCAGGCCCGGCTTGCTGAAGGCGACTTATGGCACCGGCTGTTTCGCGCTCGCCAATACGGGCGAGGAGAAGATCGCCTCGGCGACGCGCATGCTCTCGACCGTGTTCCACCAGATCGAAGGCAAGCGGACCTTCGCGCTCGAAGGCGCGATCTTCATGGCGGGCGCGACGGTGCAGTGGCTCCGAGACAGTCTCGGGCTGATCGCCACGGCGGCAGAGAGCGAGGTGCTCGCGATGAAGGCAAATCCGGACTCGGGTGTCTATCTCCTCCCGGCCTTCCAAGGGCTTGGCGCGCCGTTCTGGGATGCAGGCGCCAAGGGGGCTGTGCTCGGCATGACGCTCGCCGCATCGAAGGCCGATATCGTCGCGGCGGGGTTAGAAGCGGTCGCCTTTCAGACGCGTGATCTCCTTACGGCCATGCGCCGCGACATGGGGGTAAGCGGCATACCGCTTCCGCCGGTTCTCCGCGTGGATGGCGGCATGACCGGCAATGGCTGGTTCCTGCAACGGCTCGCCGACATCCTGGGCGAGCGCGTCGAGGTCGCGCTGTATCCCGAGACGACGGCTCTCGGCGCCGCCTATCACGCCGGCCAGGCGATCGGCTTCTATGGGCGCGCGGCGGAGCTCGATGAATTATGGAGGCCGGGTGCGGCCTTCGAGCCAAGAATGAGCGAAGCCGAGCGGGAGGCCCGCTATGGCGGCTGGCTCGAAGCGGTCGCGAGGGTTAGAAGCAACTTCCACGCGAGATGAGAGGCCATTCTGCAAGAAACCGGCGCAGGCAAGCCGTTGCGAAGCGTCATAGAACCGTCTTGGCGCTGTCATAGTTTACCGGCAGGCCTTGTCCCCGACAGGGCGGGGACAATGGGGTTAAGCGCATGACGATCGCTGCAATCGACTTCCAACTTCTTGCCAATGCGGGGTTCCCTCCGGCGAGGTTCGCATCGGGCGACATCATCTTCGCCGAGGGCGACAAGGGCGACAAAATGTACGTCATCCGCGCCGGTGAGGTCGAAATCGAGCGGGACGGCAAAGTGGTGGAGACGCTGTCCTCGGGCGGTATTTTCGGGGAGATGGCGCTGATCGACGGATCGCCCAGGGCGGCCTCAGCGCGGGCCAAGACGGCTTGCGAGGTCGCTCCGATTACCGAGAAAAGCTTCTTGTTCCTCGTGCATGAGACGCCGTTCTTTGCCATCGCGGTGATGCGCACCCTCGCCGAGCGGCTCAGACGCGCGGCCTAACGGCCACCTTGGCGGAGGCGCAGCGACCTCCCTTTCCATCGCCGACTTGCTATTGGCGCTTGCCGAAGCCATGATCGGGCACGTTCACTTGCCAACGCTTCCGCGTAAACGCCCTTGTTGTCATTCGAAAATTTGGCGCTTCGCCGTCCCAGCAACGTCGATATGCCGACGCTTGGGCGCGACGCCATAGCGGGCGCGATCTCCGCTGTCGTTCAGATCGCCTACTGCATCTCCTTCGCCGCCCTCATCTTCACCGGTGATCTCGCCGGCGGCTTCTCGCTGGGCCTTGCTGGTCTCATCATGGGAACCGTGGTCACTTGCATCGTGATCGCGGTCACCTCGACCTTCTCGCCGGTCGTCGGTGGTCCGGACTCGCCGGCCGTGGCGGTCATGAGCGTGCTAGCCTCCTCTATTGCGGCCGCTCTTCAAGCCAAGGGCGCGAGCACCGATGCCATCATTCTCAATGTGCTCGTGGCGTTGACAGTGAGCACGTTGCTCACCGGCATTCTGCTCTATGGCACCGGCGCGCTGAAGCTTGGTCAATGGCTCCGCTTCATTCCTTATCCCGTTATCGGCGGCTTCCTGGCCGCTTCGGGCATCCTGCTCGTCACCGGCGGCATGGAGGTCATCACGCAGACCAATCTGACGTTGCAGCCCTCGAGCTGGGAGGTTCTCTATTCGTCGACCTACGGGCCTCAGATCATCCTTGGGGCATTGTTCGCCATCTCGATTCCGATCCTTGGGCGCTTCGTCCCCGCCTACCTCGCCCTCCCGCTCGCTTTCTTCGGCTTTCTCATCGCCTTGGATGGCAGCTTATTCGGCTTGGTGAAGGACGAGAGCATGCGCCGGGCCTGGTTCTTGCCGAGCCTTGGAGAGCTTAGTCTCTGGCTGCCGATCAATGCCATGATCCACGAGCACGTCGATTGGGGCGTTATCGCCCAGAGCGGCGCGGAGATCGGCTCGTTTTGCGGCGTGATGGCGATCGCGCTTCTGCTGGACGTCACCAGCCTCGAGGTGGCCAGGCAAAAGACCGCCGACCTCGACCAGGAGTTTCGTTCGAACGGCCTCGCCAATCTGCTCGCCGCGGTGTTCGGGGGATTTGGCGGTTCGCTGTCGATGAATGCCTGCATTCTGCTCGACGAGTCGGGCGCGACGACGCGCTGGGCCGGCGCGATCGTCGGCATCGTCTGCGCCATAATCCTGTTCTCCGGCGTCGATGTCGGCAGCGTGGTGCCGAAGGCCATCCTCGGCGGGATGCTCGCTTATCTCGGCGTGATGATCATTGTCGAGCTGTGGGAGGCGCCC
>Ga0187785_10000408_pt1 | contig 16165 bp, 15 predicted proteins | sample 0815_BV2_4_20_MG_FD_132466 | JGI IMG/M metagenome (GOLD analysis project Ga0187785, IMG submission 132466) | Tropical peat soil microbial communities from peatlands in Department of Meta, Colombia - 0815_BV2_4_20_MG | ecosystem: Environmental > Terrestrial > Soil > Wetlands > Peat | place...
GATCGCCATAGACCGTGCGCATCAGGCCCGGCCAGGCATCGGCGATACACAGATTGCCGCGGGTCGCGCCGTTTTGCACCTTGCCCTCGGCGTCCACGATTTCCGGCTGCACGCCGAAGAACGGCCGCGTCGCCGAACCCGGCTTGAGCTTCGTCGCACCCGGCAGCGGCGTGATCAGGATGCCGCCGGTCTCGGTCTGCCACCAGGTGTCGACGATCGGACAGCGATCGTCGCCGACCACGTGGTAGTACCATTCCCAGGCTTCCGGATTAATTGGCTCGCCCACGGTGCCGAGCAGACGCAGCGACTTGCGCGAGGTTTTCTTAACCGGGTCGTTGCCGCCCTGCATCAGCGCGCGGATTGCGGTAGGCGCGGTGTAAATGATGTTGACCTTGTGCTTGTCGCACACTTCCCAGAAGCGCGAAGTGGTCGGATAGTTCGGCACACCTTCGAACATCACCGAGATGGCGCCGTTGGAAAGCGGGCCATAGACGATGTAGCTGTGGCCGGTCACCCAGCCGACGTCGGCGGTGCACCAGAAGATGTCGCCATCGTGATAGTCGAACACGTATTGGTGCGTGATCGCTGCATAGACGAGATATCCTGCGGAGGTGTGCAGCACGCCTTTCGGTTTGCCCGTTGAGCCCGAGGTGTACAGGATGAACAGCGGATCCTCGGCCCCCATCTCGACGCAAGGGCAATCGGCGGAAACGGACTTTGCGATTTCATCGTAATAGACGTCGCGTCCGGATTTCATGTCGACCGGCGCGTTGGTCCGCTTGACAACGATTACCGTTGTCACACCGCCCGCCTTGTCACAGGCGGCATCCACGTTTGCCTTGAGTGGAATCTTGCGGCCGCCGCGCAGCCCTTCATCGGCAGTGACGATGACGTTCGACTTGCAGTCCTCGATGCGGCCGGCGAGAGAATCAGGCGAGAAGCCGCCGAACACCACCGAGTGAATGGCGCCGATGCGGGCGCAGGCAAGCATGGAGATCGGTGCCTCGGGAATCATCGGCAGATAGATGGTGACGCGGTCGCCTTTCTTTACGCCGCGTGCCTTCAGCACATTGGCGAACCGGCAGACTTCGGCGTGCAACTGCTTGTAGGTGAGCTTCTTGTCGTCTTTCGGATCATCGCCTTCCCAAAGGATGGCGGTCTGGTCCCCGCGCTTGGCGAGATGGCGATCGACGCAGTTGTGGCAGATATTGAGCGTGCCGTCCTCGAACCATTTGATCGAGACATTGTGCGAGTCGAAGGAGGTGTTCTTCACCTTGCTGAACGGCTTGATCCAGTCGATACGCTTGGCCTGCTCCGCCCAGAACCCATTCGGGTCCTTGATCGATCGCGCGTACATATCCTTGTACTTGGCGTCGTCCGCGAAGGCGCGCTTCCGCCAGTCGGCTGGCACGTCATAGATCTTTTCAGACATCGACAATTCCTCCCCCACCCACCCGTTTCGCGGAGGGCGTTTTTCGTTCCGTCTCTGGCGCATTATGCGACGGTGTTTGCGCGACCGACAAGGCGCGGATTGACCCAATTTTGGAGGGATTTGCCCCGTTAAGCGCCCCAGCCACCGACTATCGCGCCGATAATCACAAAGGCGCCGAGCCAGGCGACACTGTCGATTACCGTGAGCATGATGCGTCGGCCACCAAATGCATTGTTGGTTGCGATCGTAGTCAGCACAAAACCGAACCAGCAAAAAGCAGCCGAGATGATGCCGGCGCGCACCGTGAACGCGTTCATGTGCATCAGGATGCCGTAAAGCACCCAGGCGATAATGAATTCGCTGATGAACACCAAGACAAAGGGGGCGCCTTTCGCCATGCCGGATTTGGCGTCCTGCTCAGCCTTGCATTGCTCGAGCGTTTTACCCTGTGCGGCGAGCCAGGGCTTGCTGAGCGCCGTGTAATAAGCGCCACCGAAGATCCAGGCAGCAATGGCGGCTACAAGAATTGAAACCATGTTGGCATGCGTGAAATTCATCGCTACCTCCCTATTTCAGCCCACCCATCTTGCAGACCAGTTTCCACTCCATGTCGCTGACCGGTTGAACCGATAGGCGTCCATATTTCACGAGTGCCATCTCTTTGAGTTTCGACTCCGCCTTGATGGCGGCAAGCGTCACCGGCTTCGGCAATGGTTTTCCGGCTACAGTCTGCACCGCCACCCAAGGCTCGCCTTTCTCCGCCGTCGGATCGGTGAAAGCCTCGCGGACTATTTCACCCACGCCGACGACCTGCTTTTCCTCGCCGGTATGATAGAAGAAGAACCTGTCGCCTTTCTTCATCTCCTTGAGATGCCGGCGTGCGGTGAAATTCCGCACGCCCGTCCATGCCTCTCCTTTACCACCACGCTTGACCTGGTCGTTCCAGGAATAGTCGTCGGGTTCGGTCTTGAGCAACCAATAGGCCATGGCGTTATTCCGGCTTCAGTGGACGCGTGAGCAGCGATTCAATTGCTTCATCCACGCTCGCTTTTCCCGCCAGCACCGCGGCGACTGCGGCCGAGATCGGCATTTCCACATTTTTATCGCGTGCTATTTCCAACAATACAGGCGCAGTAAAGATGCCTTCCGCAAGCTTGCCATGTGCGGCCGTTTCCGGCTCCTCACCTTTACCCAATGCCACGCCACAGGAGAAGTTGCGTGATTGCGGCGTTCCACACGTGAGAATGAGATCGCCAAGACCGGACAAGCCCATCATGGTTTCGGTCTTTGCGCCGCACGCCCTGCCGAACCGTACAAGTTCGGCAAAACCACGCGTGGTGAGTGCCGCTGAAGCGCTGGCGCCCAGCCCTTTTCCGGTGACAATACCGGCCGCAATGGCCAGAACGTTTTTCGTGGCGCCACCGAGTTCGACGCCGCGCACGTCTGTCGAATGGTAAGGGCGGAAAGTCCCGGCGTTTAGCGCGTGCGCCAGATCAAGCGCAATCTTGCCGTCAGTTGCTGCGACGGTAACGGCTGTCGGCAGTCCACGCGCAACGTCGGCAGCAAAGCTTGGCCCGGACAGGATTGCCGGCAGTGCTTTAGGCGCGCACTCGGCGATAATCTCGGTCATGAACCTGTGCGTACCGTGTTCGATGCCCTTGGCGCAGGCAATCAGCGGCGTGTGAGCCGTAATAGACGGCGCCAGCGCTACGACCACTGAACGCATTGCCTGGGCCGGCACTACAATGAGAATAGCGTCGTGGCCTGCGGTCTCGCCAATGTTGCGCGTCAGCTTGATTGATTGATCGAGACGCACGCCCGGCAAAAAGCGGCTCTCGCGTTTCTGCTCGAGGCTTGCGGCATTGCCGGGCTCATATTCCCATAGTGTCACGTCACGGCCGGCGCGCGCGCAAGTGAGCGCCAGCGCGGTTCCCCAGGCGCCGCCACCGAGCACCGCAATGCGTTGAATTGCCATGCTGTTGCCTGCCAGTCAGCTCATTTGTATGCAGCCGTGCGCCGCAGCGCGCCTTCAGCAGCAGCGATCTCGTCGAGTGGCCAGCGCGCTCGTGGTGCGACATCAAGCGGATCGGTAAGACCGAGCGCCAGCCGTTCGCAGCCCGCCCAGGCAATCATGGCGCCGTTATCCGTGCACAAGTCGGGCGGCGGGACCACCAGAGCCGCTCCGACTTCAAATGCGAGGCGCGTGAGCACTTTGCGGATCGCTTGGTTTGCAGCGACGCCGCCGGCGGCAACGAGTGCGGTCGGCGTTCCGAAGCGCGCGCGGAAAAGCAGCAAGCCCGCACGCAAGCGATCAAACACAACATCGACGATCGCCTGCTGAAAACTTGCACAAAGATCGGAGACGTCTTGGTCGCTGAGCGGCGCAATTTTTTCCGCTTCCAGCCGCAATGCGGTTTTCAGACCGGAGAGCGAGAAATCGGCATCCTTGCGTCCATGCATCGGGCGCGGGAGCGAAAAACGTGTTGCGTTGCCACGGGCGGCCTCTCTTTCCACCTGGGGTCCGCCGGGATAGCCGAGACCAAGCAGCTTCGCAGTTTTGTCGAAAGCCTCGCCAATAGCGTCGTCCTGCGTTGTTCCTAGCCGGACGTAGTCACCAACGCCGCGCACGGCGAGGATCTGAGTGTGCCCGCCGGAAGCGAGGAACAGACAATAGGGAAAGGCCGTGTTGTCGGTCAGGCGCGCGGTCAGGGCATGTGCTTCCAGATGATTGACGGCGATCAGCGGTTTGTCCTGAACCAGCGCGATCGACTTGGCGGTGGTCAGGCCGACGATCACGCCGCCGATGAGCCCCGGTCCGGCCGCAGCGGCGACGCCGTCGATCGCATCAAAACGACAACTGGCCAGCGTCATGGCGCTGGCCACGATGCCATCAAGCGCTTCGACATGAGCGCGCGCGGCGATTTCCGGCACCACACCGCCAAACGCTGCGTGCTCGCTGATTTGCGACAGCACCACATTGGAGAGGATATTGCCCCGGCCATCCTGGAAGCGTTCCACCACCGCGGCCGCGGTCTCATCGCAGGTCGTCTCGATACCGAGGACGATCATCAATCCCTCATCTGGCCGTGCGCCCGGCCTGGGGCAAGGTGACGGCAGGCGAAATAATAGCTAGTCCTGACCGCGACGCCGACCCCCGGTTCGGCCTAGCATCGCGAGGTTATATGGCGCAATCCACAACGTCCTTGCGTATAGGCACGCGCGGCAGCCCGCTCGCGTTGGTGCAGGCGCGCATGGTGCGGTCGCGGCTGGCGGCGACAATGGGGGTGAGTGAGGACGGCATTGAACTTGTGGTCATTCGGACGACCGGCGACCTGATCCAGGACCGGTCGCTGGCAGAAGAGGGCGGCAAGGGGCTATTCACCAAAGAGATCGAAGAAGCTTTGCTGGATAGACGCATTGATCTCGCTGTGCATTCGGCGAAAGACATGCCGACGCTGCTGCCGCGAGGTTTGGCACTTGCCGCATGCCTGGAACGTGAGGATCCTCGCGACGTTTTCATCAGCCGCAAGGCGAACTCGCTCGGCGAATTGCCGCGAGGTGCTACGCTGGGCACCGCATCGTTGCGGCGGCAGGCGATCGCGAAACGCGCGCGGCCCGATCTCCGCGTGATGTCGCTGCGTGGCAATGTGGAGACGCGGCTGCGCAAACTGGAGGCCGGGGAGGTCGACGCGACATTGCTTGCGCTTGCGGGACTTAAACGACTTGGGTTGGCCGACCACGCCACTCACATCATGAGCGCTGATGAATTTTTGCCGGCCGTTGGGCAAGGGGCCATCGGCATTGAAACGCGAGAGGACGACGCGCCCGTGTCAGACATTGCCAGACGCATTGATCATATCGAGACCTCCACGGCGATCATTTGCGAACGGGCTTTCCTCGCCGCACTTGACGGCTCTTGCAAGACGCCGATCGCCGGCCACGCGACTGTCGTGGCGGATGCCGTGCACTTTCGCGGATTGATCGTAAGGCCCGACGGGAGCGCCGCACATGACATGACCGGCACCGGAAGCCGCAAAGATGCGGCCATGATCGGCGCCGAGGCCGGGCGCGAGCTCAAGCACCGGGCCGGCCCCGGATTTTTCGACTAGGCCATGCGCGTTGTCGTCACCCGCCCGCGATCCGATGGCGAACGAACGGCCGCTGCATTGCGTGCACGGGGGCATCAGGTTCTGGTGGTGCCGCTGATGCGGGTCGAACCGATTACCGCGGATCTTGGTGGCCAGTGGGGTGCTGTGATCGTGACCAGCGCGAATGCGCCGAACGCAATTGCCGATAATTCCGCGCGCAATAATTTGATTATGCTTCCGCTTTTTGCTGTGGGTCGGCGCAGCGCGGAGGCTGCGCGACAAGCCGGCTTCACGAATGTGACATCAGCTGGGGGCGATGTGAGCGATCTGGTGCGGACGCTTGCTATTAGGCAAGCCGACGCCAAAGCGCCGCTCCTTTATCTCGCCGGGGAGGATCGTGCCGCCGATCTCCTTGGCGAATTATCTGCACGCGGAATTGCCGCCGAAATTCGAATTGTCTACCGCGCCATTACCGAGTCGTTTCCGCCGGCGCTGATCGAAGCGCTCAAAGCCGGTGAGATTGATGCTGTCATGCATTTTTCCCGCCGCAGCGCAGCGAACTATGTAGCCGGCGCGAAGAAGGCGGATATTACCCGCCCGGCGATGGCCGTGCGCCATTTTTGCCTGTCAATGCAAGTGGCCGAGCCTCTCGGCGGTGCCGGCCGGATCGATGTTGCCGCCCGCCCCGACGAAGCCGCGCTTATTGAGCTTTTGCAGGTGTCATCGGCTTGATTATTGGCGCGACCACGCCATTTGCGTTATTTCCTGCCTGCGGGGTTGAGCCGATTCGCCAAGGAAACGCGCATGTCCGATAAGCGCACAACACCGGACCCTTCCGTAGCGGCAGGCCGCCCTAAACGCTCCGCACCGACCATCGACTTGACGGCATCCGAAGTTACGTCCGAAGCCCCACATGTTCCGGCGGGCGAGGCGACGCCAGAACCCGACCCCGCACAGGAAAAATCCACCGGCGCTCATGCGGCCGACGAGATCGGCAATAGAAACTGGCTGACCAGTCATGTCGGCTGGCAACTGCTCGCTGCGGGATTTGTAGGCGCGGCGATAATGATGATCGCAGTTTTCGTGTTCTGGTCTGTCGGGCTGGTGCCGGCGCGATACGACGTTGCGTCCAATTCAGGGTCTCCATCGATCACCGCACTGAACGAACGCGTTGGCAAGGTCGAATCAGCAACCGCCAAAATTCCGAATGATTCAATAGTATCGGAGCACCTTAGCGCGGCAGACAGTGCCATGAAGTCGCTTGGCATCTCTCTCACCGCACTCAGCAAACGGACCGACGACGTTGCCGCGCGCGTACTCGCATCAGAAAAAACTTTGGCGGAGTTGCGCGACAGTGTGCGAGATCTCACCAAGAACACATCGGCCGGTTTGTTGCCGGCTGATGTCGCTAACGTGCAAAAACGCCTCGATGCACTCGAACGGGCGAGCAAGACGGGGAACAACGACAATGCTGCGAGGCTTGCGCTGAGCGCGGCCGCGTTGCGCGATGCTGTCGCAAGCGGAATGCCGTTCAATGTAGAACTCGATGAAGCGAAGTCGCTCGGCGCCAACGACAAGATTTTGGCGCCGCTGGCGCCATTTGCGCCAAGCGGGATTCCCTCAGCGGCTGCGCTCGGCCACGAACTGCACGAACTGATCCCGGCTATGCAAAAAGTGTCTGGCGCGCAGCCACCCGAGAGCGGTTTCCTGGAGCGGCTGGAAGCCAACGCGGCGAACCTTGTTCGCATTCGTCCAGTGGGTGCTCCCGTTGGTGACGACGTCTCCGCGGTCCTGGCACGGATCGAAATCGAATCTGCAAAGGCCGACATCGCCGGCGCGCTCGCCGATCTTGGCAAGCTCAGTAGTGCGGTGCGCGTTCAAGCGCAAGATTGGATTGCTAAAGCACAGGCGCGTCAGGCCGCGCTTGCCGCCGCACGTCAATTTGCCGCCGAGACGGCGCGCGCGCTCGGCAAGCAGTGAGGCCTGGATGATCCGGACCCTTCTCTTTCTGGTCTCGGTCGCATTCATCGCCTACGGCGTTGTCTTTGTCGCCGATCGTCCGGGCGATGTCACGATCACGTGGATGGGCTACCACATCGAAACTTCGGTGATGGTGGCGGCCTTCGCAATCATCGTGCTTGCGTTTGTAGTCATGCTGCTGTGGTCGATTGTGCGTGCAATTCTGCACTCGCCCGAGCACGTGTCGTTGTTCTTCCGGCATCGTCGCGCAGCCAAAGGCTATCTCGCGGTTAGTCGTGGCTTGATCGCAATCGGCGCTGGCGACCTGCGTGCCGCGCGCGCGGCCGCCAACGAAGCGGCCCGGTTGTCGCCAGGCGATCCACTCGCACTTTTGCTTATCGCGCAATCCGCTCAGATGGCCGGCGACCGGAGCGCTGCCGAAAACGCGTTTCGCGTAATGACGCAGCGCGATGAGACCAGGCTATTGGGGCTGCGAGGTCTCTATATCGAGGCGCAACGGCGCAATGATCCTGATGCGGCGCGGCTAGCGGTGGAGGAGGCTGCCAGGGTAGAGCCTGCAGTGGCTTGGGCTGGGCAAGCAGTTCTCGACTACCGCTGTACCGCGGCCGATTGGGCAGGGGCACTGGATGCGCTCGATCGCATGAAGCGAACGCTGGAGAAGCCCGACTATCGGCGCAAGCGCGCGGTCCTGCTCGCTGCCCGCGCGCAGGCACTTGAAGATATCGACCGCGATACATCGCGCGCGCTGGTGCTGGAATCAGTCAAACTAGCGTCCGACCTGGTTCCGGCAGCAGCACTGGCAGGGCGACGCTTGGCGGAATCGGGCGAACCGCGCAAGGCGCGAAAGATCCTAGAGGCTGCCTGGACGGCTAATCCGCACCCCGATATCGCTGAAAGTTATGCAAACCTCCGGCTCGGCGACAGCGCCCGGGAACGGCTGGCGCGCATGCAGAAGCTTGCCGACAAAGTTCCCGGCCAGCTTGAAGGAGCCTTGGCGGTAGCGCGTGCCGCGCTTGATGCACGCGAATTCGCAACAGCACGGGCAGCGCTGGCGCCATACCTGTCGGCGCCGACTCGTCGCGTCGCGACATTGATGGCGGACATTGAAGAAAGCGAACGTGGTGATGAAGGCCGGGTGCGGGAATGGATGACACGCGCAATGCGTGCTTCCGGCGACCCCGTTTGGACGGCAGATGGCGTCGTATCGGACCGGTGGCTGCCGGTATCGCCAAATGGGCGCCTCGACGGCTTTGAGTGGAGAGTTCCCTTGGCCGAAATCGGGGTGAGCCGTCCGGTTATTGAGGTCGCTCCGCCTGTGGTGGAGCCGATCCAGATCGCTCTGGCGGAAACGAAGCCCGAGCCGCCGGCAGACAGGCCCCGCAAGCGCGCAAAACCCCGGACACCTGTCACGTCGAAGCCGGTCGAACCAGTCATCCCGCTGGTGCACTCACCCGACGATCCGGGCCTTGATTCAGGCCTCGATCGCGATCCGGTACCAGAAGCCTCAACGCCGTCCTCCGGCGACGCGTGGCAAAGGCTTCGGCAGTTGTTCCGTTAAACGCGGTTGCCAAGTGGGTTCCGCGCCGATATCAGTGGCGCGATTTAAGCCGGCGTAGCTCAGCGGTAGAGCATCCGCTTCGTAAGCGGGTGGTCGGGGGTTCAAATCCCTCCGCCGGCACCGATCTTGCTGCGCCGACATACCCACTGTTAATTGGCAGGCGGGGCAAGCCGTCGCTTTCATCCAATTGCTTGAAATGCCGCAATAATTTATGGTGGGGGCGTGAGGTTGGGGTGGGGTTTGGTATCCTGTTGCCGAATTAAAGCCTGTCATTCTCCCGCGCCGATAACGTAAGATATTGAGCAATCGGCTCAGTCACGTCGTTTCGCAGAGTAATGCTATGGCCAGACCTGCTGTGATTCTCGTCGGTGCGGATAAAGGGGGCGTCGGTAAAACGACAGTCGCCCGCACCTTGATCGATTATTTCGGCGCGCATCAAACGCCGACCCGCGCCTTCGACACCGAATGGCCACGCGGCACACTAAAACGGTTTCATCCCGATCTGACCGAAGTCGTCGATGTAACCTCGGTCTCAGATCAAATGAAAATTTTCGACACGCTGGGCAGCGCCGAAGCCAAAGTCACGGTGATCGACGTGCGCGCCGGTTTGTTGTCTTCGACGCTGCAGGCATTGACCGATATCGGTTTTCTCGAATCGGCCAAGAAGGGACAGATCACCTTCGCGGTATTTCATATCCTGGGTCCCTCAATCGCATCGCTCGAAGAGATCGCCGAGACCGCCCGCGTCATGGGAGACGCCAACTATTTCCTGGTGAAAAACTTCATCAACAACACGACGTTCTTCGAATGGGATCCGGCTACCTACAATTCGTATTTCAAGAGGATCAAGGGTGCCGAAGAAATCACTATTCCGAAGCTCAATGAGATGGCTTACGAGCAGGTGGAAGTGGCCAGTGTCCCGTTCGTCTCGTTCGTCGGCAACAAGGGTGCGAAGGGCGAAGCAGCGAATTATTCTTTCGTTCTGCGCGGCTACGTTCGACACTGGCTTGGCAATGTCTGGGGTGAGTTCGACCGGGTGAAGCTTGTCGATCTGGTTGCGCCAAAGATGGAAAGTAACGTCCGTCAAGTGGCTGGCTAGCCTTTAATCCAAAAACGCCGGTTGATTGATCGGCGGCTTCCGGTCCGGTGATGTCACTCCGCAGCTCCATCACCATTGTCGCATCACCACGGCCACGTGTTGGCAAAACCTTGCTGGCGCGGTTGCTTGCAAATTTCCACTTGCAGCAAGACCGTTCCGTAGCGGCTTTTGATCTTAATGCCGGCGAGCGGACGCTGGCCCAGTTCCTGCCCGAAAAAACCACGGTTGCGACTATTCGCGACATCAATGGCCAAATGGCATTGTTCGATCGGCTGGTCGCAGACGAGGACACAACCAAAGTTATCGATCTCGGTCACGATTCATTCGAACTATTTTTTTCAGTGACGCACCAGATCGGTTTTGTGGAGGAAGCGCGGCGCCGTTCGGTCGCCGTGGCGATCCTTTTCATCGTCACGCCTGACCATACATCAATCGAGGCCTATCGCAGTCTGCGCGCGCGCTTTGCGCGTGCTGCGCTGGCCCCGGTGCACAATGAAATCCTTGGGCCTGCCCAGCATCGTGACAAGTACCCGCTTGTTGGTGGAGGTCCCGGGCTCGTACGCCTGCCAGTGTTGGCGCCGGGTCTGCGCCGCTACATTGAAACGCCGCCATTCTCATTCGCAGAGTCGAATATGGCCGCCGCCAATATACCCCTCGCGGCGCATATCGAGCTGCAGCGTTGGTTACGTCGAATTTATCTGGAGTTCAGGGAACTCGATTTACGTATATTATTGGCCGATTTGCAGGCTTCTATCAGGCTTAATTCCTGAAATTGATTTTCCGGAACCGAAACGGCATTGGCGCGTTTCTTTCAGCTGAATCCGGCGAGAGTTACTCCCGCCAATGGAGGCACGCCATGTGGATTACGTTTTTTACAATCGTCATCGGCATTGCGCTCTGCTTCGGTCTTGCGGCGATGGCCATTGAATCCTACGAGGAGAATATCCGGCTCTAATTGCGAGTTGGCAGTTCAACGCAGGCGGTCGAGAGACCGCCTGTTTTTTTGCGCCTGGGGCCCCGCAATCGGCAGGAACTTTGCAATAATGCGGTGACATGTCACCGCCCTTGTTGCTGTCGAGGCGATTTTCGCCGCTGTTCTGGTGCCAGTTCTTTGCGGCATTCAATGACAATTTCCTCAAAACCGCGCTTGTCTTCGTCATCCTGTTTCGGTCGGAGGTGCGCGACTCCGAAGCCTTGATCACATTTGCGAGCGCGGTGTTCATCGCCCCCTATTTTTTCTTGTCCGCGCTTGGTGGCGAACTTGCAGACCGGTACGACAAGGCCATGGTGGCGCGACGGATAAAGTTCGTGGAGATCTTCGTAGCTGCCCTGGCGGCGTGGGGTTACATGTGGACGTCGCTGCCACTGCTATTTTCCGCGCTACTCGGGTTCGGCGTGCTCGGAGCACTGTTCGGTCCAATCAAATACGGCATCCTTCCGGACCACCTACATCGTGAGCAATTGCCTGCCGGCAATGCACTGGTTGAGGGCGCAACGTTCGTCGCCATCCTTCTGGGCACGCTTACGGCGGGACTTGCCGCGCGCAACGGTGGCGAGGCGGGCCTGTTTGCTGCACTGGTGATGGGCTTCGCGATCGCGTGTTGGTTGGCGGCGCTCATGATCCCGGCGACCGGCGAAGGTGCTCCGAACCTCAATATCGCGATCAACGTCGCCATCTCGACGGCCGCGATGATCCGGTATCTGCGCTCCGATCCACGGCTATGGTGGGGTGCAATGGTGACGAGCTGGTTCTGGCTGGTCGGCATTGTGGTGCTGTCACTCCTGCCGCCGCTCATCAAGACGATCGTCGGCGGTGACGAAGAAACAGTTACTGCTTATCTCGCGATATTCTCGATCGCGGTCGGTGTCGGCTCGGGTCTCGCAGCAACAATCGCGCGCGGGCGCGTCGTTCTCAAAACGACGTTGATCGGTGCAGTGCTGCTAGGGGGCTTTGCACTCGATCTCGGCATGGCCACGCTCGGCGCAGCACCCGTGCTATCGCCACTTTCGCCGGGCGTCGTGTTTGCGTCCGCGCTCGGACTGCGCGTAACAGTGGATCTGTGCGGGCTGGCGATCGGAGGTGGTTTGTTCATTGTCCCGGCGTTCGCGGCGGTGCAGGCCTGGAGTGGCGCTGCTCACCGCGCGCGTACTATCGCCGCGATTAATGTCCTCAATGCAGCCTTCATGACAGGCGCGACGGTTATCGTCGCCGTGATGCAGAAATATGGAGTAACCGTGCCGGCACTGTTTGTACTGATCGGCACCGCTACGCTCGGCGTGGCGATAGCAATTTGGCGGACAATGCCAAAGGCCAGGTAGACTATCTTCGCATCTTGAGCACGCGGTCGACCATCTCGCCGGCAACGCCGAGATAGTTTGCCGGGTCGACGAGCTTTTCCAATTTTTTGCGGTCGGCGTGCTTGCTGATCTCCTTGTTTTCGGCGAGCAAATCGATCAGCGGCCGGCCGGTCTTCACCACGTCACGGCAGATGTCGTAGACGAGATCATGCGCCCTGTTGCGGCCAAGGTCAGCACCGAGACCCATCATCACCGCCTCCGACATGATCAAGCCGTTGGTGATGTCGAGATTTTCCCGCATTTTCTTCTCGTTGACCTGCAGGCCTTCGACCAGAAAACGCGTTTGCGCCAATGCGCCAGCCGAGAGCATGAAGATTTCCGGCAACGCGATCCATTCGATTTCCCATGGCCCGGTCGCGCGCTCGTGGTCTTCGACCTGAGCGTCCAGTAGGGCAGCGACCAGCTGCCGGACCATTGCGGTCTGAGCGGTAATGTAAACGGAAGATATCGGATTTCGCTTCTGCGGCATCGTCGAAGAGGAGCCACGGCCAGCGTGGAACGGCTCATATACTTCTTCGACTTCGGTCTGCATCAAAAGTTTTACGTCGAAAGCGATCTTGCCGCAGCTTCCGGTGACCAGACCGAGGAAGCATCCCACCTCGGCGATGCGATCGCGTACGGTGTGCCAGGAAATCTCCGGCTGCCCGAGTTTGAGTTCTTTCATCAACTCTTCCTGGACCTTCAGCCCGTCCTTTCCGAGCGAGGATAGCGTTCCGGCAGCGCCGCCGAATTCGCCAACTAGCGCCCGCGGCTTGATCTCTTTCAAACGCTGCTTATGACGTTCGAACGCGGCGAGCATGGTCGCCATCTTGTAGCCAAAGGTGATTGGCACGGCTTGCTGGAGGTTGCTGCGCCCGGCCATGGGCGTGTCGCGGTGTTTCTTTGCCATCGCCGCGAGCGCCGCGCAGATACCATCGATATCCCTCTCGACGATGACGAGCGCTTCGCGAATTTGCATGACGGTAGCGGTATCGGTGATATCCTGAGTTGTGGCGCCCCAGTGCGACCATTCGCCGAGGCCGTCCTTGCACAGCTTCACAAGCTGCTGAACAACCGGCAGTACCGGGTAGCCAATCTTTTCCGTCGCCTCTTTGAGTTTGGCCATGTCGATCTTGTCAGCCGAGCAGTGACGGACAATTTCGGCAGCTGCATCCTTCGGGATGATGCCGAGCTTGGCCTGGGCCCGCGCCAGTGCCGCTTCGAAGTCGAGATATTTCTGCACGCGGTTCTCGTCCGAGAACACTTTCCGCATGGCTTCAGTGGTGAATATGTCGCGGAATACTGCGGAATCGAGGATCGTAGAGGGCATTCGGATCTCCTGTTGGGGCGCACGTTAGCGCGTCCCGTGCGGCGATCAACACGCGAAGCGAACTGGTGTACCAGTTGCTTCTGGGGGTTTTTCGGTCCCAAATGGCGCAAAATTGTCTGCCGATGGGAGGCCCGCGATGACCGTCATGACCAAGCCGCAGCAAAGCTTCCGGCTCGAACCCGTGCATCCGAAGCCGGAAGAGGCGCACACCATGCCTTACGCCCCCGCGGTGAGAATCGTCGGTGCCTGCGACCTGATGTTCCTGTCCGGCGCCACCCCGTCGCCGCTCTATCACAAACATCCGCACGTAGACGCCGAGCACGTGCACCCGCACTCGATCGAAGAGCAGACAAAGTGCGCGATGGAAGCGATCAAATCCATCCTCGACGAAGTCGGGGCCAGCTGGCGCGATGTTATCAAGGTAACAAAGTATCTGACGGACTTCCGTGACGCCGACGCCATGCATGCGACCATGGGTAAATATTTCGGCGATTGGCGCCCGGCTAGCACGACCGTGTGTATAAACCAGTTGTCATCGCCGGGCGCACGTGTCGAACTCGACATGATCGTGGCTCTGCCCAAGAATGCCACGTGACGCTTCCTCCGCATCTCGCGCGCATCGTTGAAGCCGAATATCCGCGTTTCTCCGACGCGGAAATGTTGCGCCGCCGCGCGGCCATCGAAGCGTTGATGGCGCAGGCCGGCTGCGATCATCTCGTGTTTTGCGGCGCCAATCGCTTCGGTTCCGCGGTGCAGTGGCTGACGCAGTGGCCGGTAACCGCCGAAGCAGTTGGAGTGCTGACGCCTGGTCAATGCGACTCGCTCTTCGTGCAACACGTCAATCATGCACCACAGGCACGGATTCTTGCTGACAAAGCCGATGTTACGTGGGGTGGCGAATCGTCGATCGCCGAAGCGATCAAGGTTTTGCAGCAGCGTCGTGCCAGGCACGATCGGGTTGCGACGATCGGGCCGATAAGCGCCGAACAATATCAGGCGCTTTCAGCGAAATATGGAAAACCGAAGAGCCTCAACCGCGGCTACATTCGTTTGCGCCAGGTGAAGTCCGCAGAAGAACTGGACTGGCTGCGCATTGGCGCGCATTTCAGCGATCTCGGCATGGCCGCGCTGCGTGACGGTTTGAAGTCCGGATTGAACGAACGCGAACTGGCAGACCTGGTCGAGCGCGCCTACGTGTCGCATGGCGCCACGAATGTTATCCATTACATCGGCGTCACGGCCATGAAGGCGCCGGACCTTGGCGTTCCGCGTCAGTTTCCCCGCATGCGGCGCGTACAGCCTGGCGATGTCGTGGTGGCGGAGATCAGCGCTTCGTTCTGGGAACACCCAGGCCAAGTGCTGCGCAGTTTTGCGCTCGGCGAGCCGAACAAACTGTATTTGGAATTGCATCGAGCGGCCGACGCGGCATTTGACGCGATTGCAGCTGTGCTCAAGGCAGGCGCGATACCTTCACAAGTGGTCGAGGCATCCGGCGTGATCGAGGATGCGGGCTTCACGATCATTGATGATCTTTTGCATGGCTATGGTGGCGGCTATCTGCCGCCGATTCTCGGCTGCGAGAGCCGTCCCGCGGGGCCGGTCCCGCAGGAGCCATTTCGCGCCGGTCAGACCGTGGTGATCCAGCCGAATGTCGTCACCCGCGATGGCACGGCCGGCGTGCAGACTGGCGAGATGGTGCTGATCACGGCTAGCGGGATCGAGCGGCTGCATTCGCTGCTGCGTGGATTCCAGATTATTTGAGCTGTTCCTTCATCCAGTCCGCGCTTTGCGAGCGCCAACGATAGGCACGGTTGGTGGCAATGTGATTGCCATCCTCGATCATCATCAACTCGACAGGGCCTTTTGCCTCCCGTGCCAGACGCTCGGCATCCTTGGCAGGTACAATGCGGTCGAGCCGTCCGTTCACGATGAAGAGAGGACATATAATGTTTTGCACGACACCTTCGAGCGATAATGTATTTGCGTTCTTGCGCGCCTCGTCCTGCGTCTTGCAGTGGCTGCGTACGCGGAAGGCTTCCCGCGTCAATTCCGGCAATCCATCCCAGGCCGCTCCCCAATTGAACGGCCCGCCCAGCGCGATGCAGGCCTTGATGCGTTTGTCGAAGGCGGCGGCGCGCGGCGCATAGTAACCGCCCAGGCTGACGCCCCACATGCCGACTCGGCTGGCATCAAGATCCGGGCGCTTTCCCACGAAATCAATGACGGCTTTCACCGGCACTTCGTAGTCGCCGCGAATAGCGAAATCGTATTGCGCTTCGCCCTGACCCGGGCCCTCGAAGATAAGTGTCGCCATACCGCGCGCCAGGAAAGGTGCCTCGTA
>Ga0187785_10000409_pt1 | contig 16135 bp, 15 predicted proteins | sample 0815_BV2_4_20_MG_FD_132466 | JGI IMG/M metagenome (GOLD analysis project Ga0187785, IMG submission 132466) | Tropical peat soil microbial communities from peatlands in Department of Meta, Colombia - 0815_BV2_4_20_MG | ecosystem: Environmental > Terrestrial > Soil > Wetlands > Peat | place...
CTCGGCTGAAGATAAGAAAGACGTCAAAAAGCTGGCAGGCGTTATGATTCCGGTTTACGCCACAGCCATGCTGGCCTTGATCGCCTTCGTCGCGGTCACCGGCGGCTCGCGGCAAGGCGAACTGGTTGCCACGACCGCCGCCCCCGCCGCTACGCGCTAGAACAGACCACTTCATCGTCTTGACTAAACCTGCTCCGCCGCGCCGCCGCCGCCGCGCCTTCGATTGGTCGACGGCGGCTATCGCCTTTCTCGCCATCGCCGCCGCTGTCACCGTCTACGTGCGCGACGGGCGCGAGCACTTTCTCTCTATCCTTCTGGGCGACGTAACGCTATTCGCTGACATGCTGCCGAAAGTGCTGGCCGGCTGCCTGATCGGCGCATTTGTGACTTTGCTGCTGCCGCGCGAAATGGTCGCGCGATGGGTCGGCCATGAATCGGGATTTGCCGGCCTGCTGATCGCGGCCTTTTTCGGCTTCCTGCTCCCTGGAGGCCCGATCACAATTTATCCCGTCGCGGGGGCTTTCCTCGTAATGGGTGCGGACGCCGGCGCCGTGGTAGCCTTCATCGTGAGCTGGACGCTCATCGGCTACGCTCGCGCGTTGGTATGGGAACTGCCGTTCTTCGGGTCCGATTTCGTGATCTGGCGCATCATTGCGGCGCTGCCGCTGCCGATCGTGGCGGGCCTTCTGGCGCGTGCCGTGGTGCGCGCGGGATTTGAGTACCGCGAGAACACTCAATGACACTCGCCATCAACATTCTGCTGTGGTCGGTGGTCGCGATTCTGGCTTTCATCGCGGCCATGCGTGGTCGTGTGCTGCTTAACGAAGGTTCGCGCACGGGCGCGATGGAGTTCATCCTTTTACTGCCGCGTATCGGCATTGGTGTTGTTGGTTCCGGCTTCCTGGCCGAGGCGCTTCCCAACGAGTGGATCGCGCCGTGGCTCGGCCCCGAGTCCGGCTTCTTCGGCGTCGTCATCGCCACGCTTGGCGGTGCGCTCACGCCGGGCGGTCCGGTGGTTGGTTTCTCGATCGGCGCCGCGGCACTGAAAAGCGGCGCGGGAGCGCCACAGGTCATCGCGTACTCGACGGCATGGGCGCTCTACGCCATCCACCGGCTCATTATCTGGGAGGTGCCGATGATGCCGGCACGCATTGTGTGGCTCCGCGCGGCGGTGTCGTTGCCGTTGCCATTCATGGCCGCGGCGCTGGCGATGGTGCTCGGACGGCCGTAACAAGCAGCATTTCTCAGGTATTCCCCTCGCTGCCGTGCATGGTAGTTTGACTTTGGAAGGCGGGCTGACACCGCCACCGGGCGAGGGGACGATGGCGGAAGAAGTAAAAACGGGCGTCGAAACGCAAGTCATTTCCGAGGAACAGCTCCGCAAAGCGGAAGAATACGTCCAGCAAGAAGAAGGTGCCGCCAACCGGCTCGCAGGCTTGGTGGGCGTCGTCGTGACGGGCATCGCAGTCGCGATGACGCTGTTTCATCTTTATGCCGCCTACGACATCGTTCCGACGCAAGAGCTGCGCTACATCCACGTTGCGTTCGTTCTGCTGCTTAGCTTTCTGCTGTTCCCACTCGCCGCGCGTTTCCGCAACCACGTCCAATGGTTTGACCTGATCCCCGCGCTCGCCGGCATCGCCATCATTATTTACGCGCTCGCGGGAGGCGATGACTTCCTCGATCGCGCCGCGGTCCCGGATCGCTGGGACGTGATCCTCGGTAGTATTTTCATTGTGCTGGTACTGGAGGCGGCACGCCGCACCACCGGTCCGATTATGCCGGTGGTCGCAATCTTGTTCATCGCCTATGCAATGTTCGGTCCCTATCTGCCGCCGCCCTGGACCCATCGCGGCTTCGACATCGCGCGTCTGGTCGGGCATCTGTTCATCACGCTAGAGGGAATCTTCGGTGTTGCCGTCGACGTGTCGGCCACGCTGATCATCATGTTTACGATCTATGGCGCTATCCTCCAGCATTCGGGCGCCGGAAAATTCTTCATCGACTTCTCGCTGGCGGTCATGGGCGGCAAGCCGTCGAGCGCAGGCCGCGCGGTGGTCGCCTCTTCGTTCCTGCTGGGCGGACCATCAGGCTCCGGCGTCGCCACCACTGTCATGATCGGCACGGTCGCCTGGCCGATGCTGAAGAAGGCGGGTTTTCAGCAGGATGCCGCCGGCGGATTGCTTGCTGCCGGCGGTCTCGGCGCCATCATCTCGCCACCCGTGCTGGGTGCCGCGGCCTTCCTCATCGCCGAGTTTCTCAAGATCAGTTATCTCGACGTTATCTGGATGGCGACTATTCCAACCTGCCTTTACTACCTGTCGCTCCTTTTCATGGTTGAACTTGATGCGATGCGTTTCGGCGCACGCGAAGTGCTGTTCAAGCAGGAGATGACAATCTGGCAGATGACCCGGCGCTACGGTTTCCATTTTGTCTCGCTGGTGGCCGTGGTCGTGTTCATGGTGATCGGATATTCGCCGATGCTGTCAGTGTTCTATTCCACCATGCTGGCCTTCACGATGAGTGCGCTCGCACCCGAGACCGCATTGGGGCCGCGTCAATTATTGCTGGCATTGCTGGGTCTTCTCGTCGTGGCCGCCGTGGTTGGCGTCATCCCCGGAATAGGCGCTTCGGCGCCGGCGGTCATGGTGCAAACCTACTTTCCGATGGTGATCTTGCTTGTGATCGGCGTGCTGGCGGTTCTCGGCCTTACACAAGCCGGTCAGCGAGCCATTCCTTCAAGCAAGAAACTCACCACGGCGCTTGCCGATGGTTCAATTGGCGTGCTCAGCGCTGCAACAACTTGCGCCGCCGCCGGCATAATCGTCGGCGTCGTCACGCTGACGGGGCTGGGCCTGAAGTTTTCCGCCATCGTCATCGACTTTGCCGGGGGCAGTCTCTTGATGACCGCGATCTACACGTCGTTGGTCGTGTGGATCATCGGCCTCGCGGTCCCGGTGACCGCCTCATACATCATTTGCGCGGTCATTGCCGCGCCCGCTCTGATCAAGCTTGGCGTGCCCGACTATGCCGCGCACATGTTCATTTTCTACTACGCGGTGTTGTCGGAGGTTTCCCCGCCAACCGCGCTGTCGCCATTCGCGGCCGCGGCCATTACCGGCGGTGACCCTTACCGGACCACGATGCAGGCGTGGAAATACACATTGCCCGCATTCCTGGTGCCGTTTGTATTTGTGCTCGATCCGCTGGGCATCGGCCTGTTGCTCAAGATTCCAAAGGATGGCTCGATTTACGACATCATCTGGATTACGGCGGTGACCGCTGCCGGCCTCGGCGCGCTTGCCGTCGCGGCGCAAAACTGGGCGATCCGGCGCACTTCACCGGTCGAGCGCGGCTTATTCCTGCTGACCGGACTGCTGCTGGTGTTTCCGAGCCTGCTCGAGGCTATGATGGAAGGGATAACCGGCCTCGATATTCCGCATCCGGCGCCTTTCGGGCTCGCCCTCGGCGCCGGCTTGTTGCTATGGCAATGGTTTAGCCGGGAGCCTGCGCCGGCGCGGGTTCCATAACGCGTCAAGAACACTATGGGAGGAAAACAATGAAACGAGGATTCACAGTCGTCTTCGCCGCGGCGGCAGCTGCGACACTCGCACTGGGCGGCGCCATTGCCCAGCAGCGGGCGATCGCGATCGGCACCGGCGGCACGGGCGGCGTCTATTATCCGATCGGCGGCGCGCTCGCGAACCTGATCTCGAAGACTTTCCCCAACATGCAGGCGACAGCGCAAGTCACCGGCGGTTCAGTCGACAACCTCAAACTGATCAATTCCGGGCAGAGCGAGCTCGCCTTCTCGATGGCCGACGCCGCGCTCGACGCGTTCAATGGCCAGGACAAGTTCAAGGGCACCAAGGTGCCGTTGCGTACGTTGATGGTGCTCTATCCCAATATCATGCATGTCGTGTCCATCGAAGGAACCGGCGTCAACACGCTGGCGGATCTCAAAGGAAAACGTGTGTCGACTGGCGCGCCCGGCAGCGCCACCGAGGTCATGGCATTTCGCGTCATCGAGGCCGCCGGACTTGATAAAGACAAAGACATGAAACGCGAGCGCCTGTCGGTCGCCGAATCGGTGAATGCGATCAAGGACCACAAGATCGACGCGTTCTTCTGGGTGGGCGGGCTGCCGACCGCCGGCGTAACCGACCTCGCGGCCACCCCGGGCACGAAGATCAAACTGATCGATCACTCCGACGTCGTCGCCAAGATGAACGCCAAATACGACAATCTCTATTCGACGGCCGTTATCAAGGCCGGCACCTATCCGGGCCAGGACAAGGACAATCAGGTCTCTGCGGTGTGGAATATCCTTGTCACCAATGACAAGATGTCCGACGAGGACGCATACAACATCGTGAAACTGATCATCGACAAGAAAGCCGATCTGGTGGCCGTGCATAAGGACGCGTCAAGCTTCACGGTGGAAAATCAGGTGGTGGCCAATTCGCCGATCCCGTGGCATCCGGGGGCAGTGAAATTTTTCAAGGAGAAGGGCGCCAAGATGTAGGGCGCTCGGTCGCCGATTTTGCAGCGGCCCCGCTTCGGTGGGGCCCTTTGCGTTTCAAGTTTCGGCTTGCGCGTGCCGTGCGCCGCGCGCCGGCAATGTCGCGAAATAGCCTATCGCGCTGAGCACGGCGATGCAGAAGCTCACCGGCCAGTCGGTGTAAAAAGCCATCGTCAGGCCGAGCCAGGCATCGGCAAGCGCGAGCGCCGCGGAGACCAGCAAACCGCTCCAGAGTCCGGTGGTTATGCGCTGCGCGGCGGCAGGCGGCCCGACCATCAACGTGAACACCAGCAACACACCGACAATCTGGGCGCAGGCCGACACTGCAAGTGCCACGATCGCGAGAAAGGCCGTGGATACAAAACGTAAGGACACGCCTTTGGCTTCCGCCAGTTCCGGCTGCAGGCTCGCGAAGATGAGGGGCCGCATGATGGCAGCCATTGCCGCCAGCGTGATCGTCCCGAGCGCCGCCAGTGTCGCGATCATGGTGTGATCGACCGCCAGGACGTTGCCGAACAGGAGCGCCGTCGCTTGAGTCGCGAAGGACGTCGTGTAGTGCAAGAAAAGGAGGCCAAATCCGAGCGCCAGCGCGAGGATGACGCCGATCGCGACGTCGCGATTGCTGATGCGCTCGCTTAAGGCGCCCATGACGATGCCGGCAGCAAGCGTGAAGGCGAGAAGGCCCCACAGCGGGGCAAGACCGACCAAGGCGGCGCCGGTGGCTCCGGCAAAGCCGATATGCGACAGCGCGTGGCCGGCGAAGGTCTGGCCGCGCATGACCAGGAAGTAACCGACAACGCCCGACACCACCGCAACGACACCGGCGGCCGCGAAAGCGTTGATCATAAAGTCATAGGCAAACATATCAGTGATGATGGTCATGATGGTGGTCGTGTAGATGCTCTGTACGTTCGACATCGCGACCCCGCGACATCACGAAAATGTGGCCGTCGGCCCGAACCACCTGGATGTCGGTACGATAGAGCCGCGACAGCACAGGCGCTGTCACCACGTCTTCGACGGTCCCAAGCACGGCTTCACGATTGCCAAGATAGAGCACACGGTCGAGCGTGCCCAACAGCTGGTTGAGCTCGTGTGCGCTGAACAGCACTGTTATTTTTCGTTCGCGGCAAACTTTGCGCACAACGTCAATAACGACTTCCTGATGACGGGGGTCGAGACTGATCAAGGGCTCATCCAGAAGCAATAGTCTGGGATCGCCAATCAATGCTTGCGCCAACAATAGGCGTTGCCGCTCGCCGCCGGACATGTCGGACAGTGGCCGGGTCGCAAGATCGCGCGCGCCGACTGCATCAAGTGTTTCGTCGATCATGTCGCGATCGCGAGGGCTGAACGCAGGCAGACCCCAACGCTCACCATTGAGCGAACTGGCAATGAAATCGCGGCCGCGCACTCTCAAATCGGGCAAGACCGTTCGCAGTTGTGGCAGATATCCGATCGCCGGATTGCCGCGCTCGGGCGTGCAGCCAAACACGTTGACCTTGCCTTTCGTGGGTGGAAGCAAGCCGAGGATGGCGCGCATCAAGGTAGTCTTTCCAGCGCCGTTCGGTCCCAACACTCCTATGAATTCGCCAGTGTCGATGTCGAAGCTGACGTCCGACAGCACGACGTGGCCGGCGATGCGCAGCGTAGCGCGGTCCAGCGTGACGACGCTCACGAGTTCGGCTCGTTCAGCGCCTTGTCAAGCGCATCCAGTTCGCCGAGCACCCAATCCTCGAACGAAACATTTTGCGGCATCGTCTCGGTGACGCCAACGACCGGAACCTTTGCCTTATCGGCGATATCACGCAGCCGCTCGGTCAGCTTCTCGGAAACCTGGCTGTTATAGATCAGCACTTTTACCTTGCGCTCTCTGAGATCTTTTTCGAATGCGGCTACGTCTCGTGCGCTCGGCTCCGTATCGTTCATCATGGCGAGCTGAAAACGCTGGTTGCGCATGATGAGACCGAGCGCTTCAGTCATTGGACCAAATACAGGCTCGGTGGCGGTTACCGCGGTTCCTGCGTGCTTTGCCTTCAGCTCCGCAACGCGCTGCGCGATCCGTTCGAGTGCGGTGAGTGTCGCCCTTAAGCGCGTCGCATAATCTGAGGCATGCGATTTGTCTGCCTTAGCAAGCGCTTCGGCGAGCGCGGTTGCAACGCGAGGCATGGTGACCGGGTCGTACCACAGATGTGGGTTGTCTCCGGGCCTGCGGCCGGTGAGTTGCGCGGCGCTGATCACGGTGCGACCCGCGCGCGGCGTCGCAGCCAAAAGCTTGTCCATCCAGGGGTCATAATTCGCACCATTGAGAATTACGATCTGGGCGCCCGCGAGCTGGCGCACGACAGCTGGCGTCGTTTCGAACAAGTGCGGGTCTTGATCCGGATTGTTCATGATGCTGACGACGGCAACTCGGTCGCCGCCAATCTGCCGGGCAATATCGCCATAGAAGTTCTCGGCCGCCACAACCGTAATCTGGCCGCCGCCGGCACACACCGAAGTGGCTTGGCCAAGGGCCAAAACAGCTATAAGGGCGAGGCCTGTTGCAGCGGATCTCACGAGATAAGCCTTATTTCAGCGACCTTATTCAATGTAACATTATAACATTTCAAATCGCAAGCGGCGAACTCGCATCACGCCGGGTCAGGCCTCGGCTTTTGCGAGCCCGCGGACGAGCCAGAAGCGTAACATCCGCTGCGCAGTTGCTACCGAGAGCTTGAGAAAATCGCTCCGTGCCTGTGCGAGGTCGGTCGGTACCTCGTGGGGAGCGGACCGCACCTTCAGGACGGCATTGAAGGTTTGCCAACGCAGCTCGGCCGCTTTGCAGGCAACGAGAATTCCATCATAGCGTACATTCTGCATCAGACGTTCGATAAGCTCGACAGGCGTGCCACAAACCCGTGCAAGCCCGGCAACCAGCTCTTCGTATTGGCCACCGTCGGCAAATCCCACGATTGCCAACTCATTGAGCCGGCCATCGCTTTGCATCTTGTCGATGAGCGCGACCGCGTGGCTGAAGTCCCTTGGCATCGCTGCCTTACGCAGGACCTTGTCCGATATTTGGGAAAGGATGCCCTGGATCGCAGCCTGACGTTCCGCCGGAACCGCTACCAACAACCGCGCGCGCACTGTCTCCGTCGCTTTCAACATGAGGTCCTGAAGCAGGTGCGGCGGCATATCGAGTCTCATACCGAGATTTTCAGCGAGCCGCTCGTCGGTCTCGGCACGCTCGGTCAGCGTCCCGTATCCGCCATCCGAAAAGATTGCACCCTTGTTTTGCGAGAGTTTGCGAACGACCGTGGTGTCACCGCGCTGGATCAGGATATCGGTCACTGCGGCGGCCAAACGCGAGCGTTCGGTAATTGCGCCTAGATGCTCTTGGCCTTTCAACACTGCGATCTTGACCAGGTCGTTGTCAGTCAGTCGCGGCGATTGGGCAAGTACCGGCCCGGCGACAGTGATCTCATCGTGGTGGGCCAGCGTGCGGATAATGCCGTCGGGCGCATTGCCGACGGGGGCAAGCTTGGTACCCAGTTCAGCGAGCGCAGTAATTTCCACCTGCTTGATGAGGTGCGCGAGCACATCATCAAACAGGCCGACCTGTTCTCTGTTGAAAGCCTCGGCATTGCCGAGAAAAAGATCGGTAACCCGTCTGAGAATTTCTGTGCGTCGATCGCTTGAACCTGCCGCTAGAGCATCTTCGAGCTCATCGATAACTGACGCGGCCTGCGACATTTCTTGTCTAGGGCGGGATTCTTCCCGCCGCCTTTCACTGACTGCCCTGGGCCCCCAAAGCGGTCGCACCATAGCGACGGGCCGTAAAACTTAGGTAAAGTCTGCCCGCCGAAACTTCATTCTGAAAACCTTCTATTTTATAATGGCTTAGGGGACAAAACGCGAAGTTCCCGTCATTGCGCGTGAATGTTGCCCTCTTTCACGACATGCCCCCACTTGACGATTTCGGTTTTGATGTACTCGCCAAATTCCGCGGTGCTCATTTCTACGGTCGCCGCTCCTTCGCGCTCGAACTGTGCCTGCAGTTCAGGCGCCTTTAGCGCTGCCTGTGTCGCCGCATACAGTTTGTCGATGAGCGGCTTGGGCAGGCCGGCGGGCGCGGCCAGCCCCCACCAGTTGTCGGCCACATACCCAGGAACGCCCGCCTCTGCGATGGTCGGCACGTCCGGCAGCACCGGGCTGCGCTTGGCTCCCCCGGTCCCGAGGGCGATGAGTTGTCCGGATTTGATGAACGGCGTGGTCTGCACCAGCGAGGAGAACATGATCTTCACGTGTCCGGCGATGACGTCCTGCATTGCTGGTCCGCCGCCTTTGTAAGGCACGTGAACCAGGTTGATGTGCGCCTGCAGCTTGAACAATTCGGCGCCCAAATGCTGAAAGCTGCCGACGCCAGCCGAAGCATAGTTCAGCTCACCCGGCTTCTCTTTGGCCAGCGCCACCAACTCCTTCACCGACCTGATCGGTGACGTCGGATTGACCACCAGCACGTTCGGCCCCGTTGCGAAGATCGAGATTGGCGTGAACGATTTGATCGGATCGTATTTGAGGGGATAAAGCGCCGGGTTGACCGCATGCGCGATCGATATGACGCAGATCGTATAGCCGTCCGGTGCGGCCGTCGCACAGGCCTCGGTGCCGATTGTGCCGCCGGCGCCTGCGCGATTGTCGACGTAAACCTGCTGGCCCAACTTCGCGCTGAGTTGTTGCGCGACGAGACGGCCCACCACGTCGTTGCTGCCGCCGGGCGGAAACGGAATGATCAACCGCACCGGACGGTTCGGGTAATCGTCGGCAAATGCAGCCGGCGTCAGCGCGAGCAACAATGTTGCGGCCACAAGCAGTCGAAATGACAATGGGGGCATGGTGTCTCCAGATGTCGAATTTTCAGTGCCAGTATGGCGGATAGTCAGTGTTCTTCTGTTCGGCGTCGAGCCGTCGCAACATTGCCGGCCATTCGAGCACGCCATATGGGCGGCGGGTGCCCGGCTGATACAGGTGTGCGGTATGGGCCAGCACATTCTCGCCCGGCATGGTCAGTTCGGTGCGTGCCGCCATCGCATCTACTTGCGAGCGGCACGATAATTCAAGCTGATACATCGTGTTGAACGCCTGCTGAACGGTTGCACCGCAAGTCAGTAAACCGTGGTTGCGCATGATCAGCGCCTCGTGCGGACCGAGGTCGCGCACAAGCCTCTCGCGCTCGTCAAGCTCGACGGCCGGTCCCTCATAGTCGTGATAGCCGATGTGCCCAACAAACCGAATTGCGGTCTGCGACAGCGGAAGCAAGCCACACTTCATGGCAGCCACCGCCATGCCTGCGCGTGTGTGCGTATGCAATACGCAGGCGACGTCAGGTCGCGCTTTGTGAATCGCACCGTGGATCACATAGCCTGACTTGTTGATGCCGTAATCAGTATCCGGTTTCCATATGATCTCACCGTCGACATGGATCTTCACGAGGCTGGAGGCTGTGATCTCCTTGTAGAGGAGACCGTAGAGATTGAGCAGCACAACATCGTCTTCGCCCGGAACACGTGCGGTGATGTGGTTGTAGATGAGGTCGGTCATGCCGTAGGTGTCGACGAGGCGATAGCAGGCGGCCAGATCGAGTCGTGCCTGCCACTCTTCCGTCGACACCCGGTCTTTGATCGACGGGAATTTGGTCGAATAGTCCATGGCGTTTCCCTGTTTCCGCCGGACGTTTGCCGTCCTGGCGTGTCTGTCCGAACAAACATAGCCTTGAGAACGGGAGCCGGCCAAGGGGATTGGTGCAAGAGCCAGTTTTACGACCGGTTCTTTCGCGAAACATCGCCGCAAAATCTGATAGCGTTTATCCGGCCGGGGAGGGATCCGATGGCGCTCGCAACCGCTGGCCTCATACTGGCCTTGCTGACCATCTATGTTGTCTGGCGCGTGGTTGATCGATTCTGGCAGATGCTTGCCATCGTTGCGCTGGCAATCGTGCTGTTCCCGCTGGTTGCCTCACGGCTCGCGGGCGATGTGTCGCTCTTTCTTCCCGCATGGATGTTTTCCCAAGGCGCCGACAGCAAGGATCAGATTGTGCTGGCGAGTGGTATGGCGACCGTCTTTGTTTCCCTCATCCTCGCGGCTTGTATTTGGAAAGCGGCGCTGATGGGCTGGCGGCGTTTTCGGTCGCCGCCAAGGGGTACGCACGAAGCGTAGCCAGTCGGACGGTGATGGCGTTAAACGCCTTTCGACGGGCTCGGGCCGGGTTTTGTAGTGGGCGGCAATTGCCTATATGAGGTCTGAACGGAGTCTCCACGTTATGCCCACCCCCGATACTGCCTCTAAAATCCCGGTCACCGTGCTCACCGGCTATCTCGGTGCCGGCAAGACAACACTGCTAAACCGTATTCTGTCTGAGCCGCATGGCAAAAAATTTGCCGTCATCGTCAACGAGTTCGGTGAAATCGGCATCGACAACGAGCTGGTGGTGAACGCCGACGAAGAAGTATTCGAGATGAACAACGGATGTATATGCTGCACCGTGCGCGGCGACCTGGTCCGTATCATTGATGGGCTGATGCGGCGAAAGGGCAAGTTCGACGCCATTATCGTCGAGACCACCGGTCTCGCCGACCCAGCGCCGGTAGCGCAGACGTTCTTCATGGACGAAGCCGTCGGTGCCAAGACCAAATTGGATGCGGTCGTCACCGTTGCCGACGCCAAGTGGTTGACTGACCGCCTCAAGGACGCGCCTGAGGCCAAGAGCCAGATAGCCTTTGCCGACGTCATCTTGCTCAACAAAACGGACCTGGTGACGCCTGATGAATTGCGCGATTTGGAGGCGCGCATCCGCGGGCTGAACCCCTACGCGCGGCTGCACCGCACCGAGCGCGCAAAAGTAGACATCGCCGAAGTTCTTGGCCGCAATGCCTTCGACCTCGACCGCATCCTGACGATCGAGCCGGAGTTCCTGGCCAGTGAAGATCATGACCATCATCATGATCACGCGCATGGCAATCATGATCACGGCTCCCATCACCATCATGCTGGCAACGGTCTCAAGCACTACCACGACGAGGAGATGCAATCGGTTGCGTTGCGTACGGACAGGGCGCTGAACCCCGACAAATTCTTCCCGTGGATCCAGGATCTCGTGGCCAAGGATGGTCCGAGTATCCTGCGCTGCAAGGGTATCCTGTCGTTTAAGGACGATCCCGAACGTTTCGTCTTCCAGGGCGTCCACATGATCCTCGACGGCGACCATCAACGGCCGTGGCGCGCCGACGAGACCCGCGACAGCCGTATCGTGTTCATTGGACGCAACCTGCCCGAGGAGAAAATCCGTCAGGGCTTCGAAAGCTGCATCGCCTTAACGTGAGCGACACGCACGCTCCAATTCCCTCGCTCGCCGACCGCGTGCGCCCGATTGAGGCGGCCGCGTCTGTGGTCGGCGTTCATTTTCTCGGCGCCATACCGGTCTTCGTGCTTGGCGAAGAAGCCCTGCTGTTTGCCGGTGACGACGAGCGTCGCGTCGTGGCACACGCCGGCGCCATTTTGGCGAGCGCTTGCGACGGGAAGCGCATCATCACCGGCGGCGATGACGGCAAGCTCATCGAGACCGTTTCGGACGGCCAAAGCCGGGTCACCGCCTCGGACGACAAGAGACGCTGGATCGATCAGGTGGCGTTGGGTCCGGATGGCGCGGTTGCGTGGTCGGCCGGAAAGACCGCGCATGTGCTCACCGGAAAAGGCGAAGACCGCAGCTTTGAAGCGCCGTCGACGGTGGCGGGCCTCTGCTTTGCGCCGAAGGGCTTTCGTCTTGCGATTACGCACTACAACGGCGCCACGCTTTGGTTTCCCAACACCGGTGCCGCGCCGGAACGCCTTGAATGGAAGGGCTCGCACCTCGGTGTCACGATCTCGCCGGATGGAAAATTTCTGGTCACCTGCATGCAGGAGCCGATGCTGCACGGCTGGCGGCTCGCCGACGGCAAACATATGCGCATGTCAGGCTATTCTGCCCGCGTGCGCTCGCTTGACTGGACCGCCGGCGGAGAATTCCTCGCAACGTCAGGCTCCGAGCAACTCATTTTGTGGCCCTTCGACGGCAAGGACGGTCCCATGGGCCGTCAGCCGCAAATTCTCGCCCGCGCTGAGGCCCGTGCAGCGGTGGTCGCAAGTCATCCGCGTCAGCCGGTCGTTGCGGTTGGTTATGCCGACGGCGCTGTGAAGCTTGTGCGCATCGATGACGATGCGCTCATCCTGGTGCGGCAGGCGGATGGACAATCGGTCAGCGCGCTCGGCTGGGATGGTACAGGCCAGACGCTTGCTTTTGGCACTGAATCGGGGGCGGCCGGCGTTCTCGCCCTGTGATCGCCGCATTCTTTCATCTCACTCGGCCGGATTGCCCGCGTGGCCATCGCGGCACTAGCTTGTAGAGCAATCGATTCGGAACCAACTCTGGTGTGCCGCACTTATCTGCCTTGCGGCCGGGCAAGCCTTACCGGCCAAGGATCGTCATCATGAGCTTCACCTGTCGACTGCGCCGCCTGGCCTTCGCAATCTTGGCTGGCGCGACAATCGCGATCGGTTTGTTGTCGGCTCCGGTTGTTATTGGCGCCCTGTCTCCGGCCGTAGCTCAGGTCCCCGAGGATGCCCAAATCGCGCTGGAAGACTACGGTGCCTGGCGTCCACATCCACGTTTTGGGGAAGTGTGGGTGCCGAGAGGCGTGCCGCCGGACTGGCGTCCCTACCAGTACGGACACTGGGTCTATACGGACGAGTGGGGCTGGTACTGGGTGTCCGACGATGTCGAAGCCGATTGGGGGTGGGTCGTCTATCACTATGGTCGGTGGGCTTTTGAGCCGGGGTTTGGTTGGTTTTGGGTGCCGGGCGACGAGTGGGCGCCGGCTTGGGTGAATTGGCGCTATGGCGACGAATACGTTGGTTGGGCACCTCTTCCGCCCGATGAATTGATCGACAGGTTTGAAACCGAGCCCACATACTGGGTGTTCGTGCCGAGCCGATTCATCGCTGCCCCGCGCTTGCGGACTTACATTGTGCCGCCATACAGGCGCTCGGTAATTTTGCGCGAGACCCGAATCGTCAATCGTACGGTTCCGGTCCACGGGCGGTTGGCGGTTAACCCGGGGATCTCGCCCGCGTTCGTCGCCCGCGTAAATGGCGCGCCGGTGGCAACGTATCGCGTGCGCCCGCGCGTCTTTGCGTCAACGGAAGGCGTGGCCGGCGCAGTACCGGTCCGGCGCGAGGACCTGCGCGGCGTTCGCGGCGGCCGGCCGGGAGGACCACCAGGACCGGGTGGAGCAATGAGACCCGCCGGACGTCCAAGGCTGGCTCCCGTTTCCGTTCAACAGACCACGACGGTGATACAGCCAAACGCCGCGGCCACCGCGCCGCAGCCGCTCGGCAAGAACGAGCGCGGGCGATTGGGGACAAATCCGCCACGCGCGGCACAGGGTGGCGCACCGGCCGCAGCGCCCACAGGAACTCCGCCGCCGCCCCCGCCGGGGGGGCCTCCAGTATCGACAACAGCGCCCGCCACCGCCGCGCCTGTTCAGCGAGAAGAGCGTCCGGAACGCAGCGGGCCGGGCGGGCCTCCCGGCAGTTTGCCGACACCGCCGTCGGCAGCGCCAACAACATCCCCGGGCACGAGCGCGCCCGTGCAGCGAGAAGAGCGCCGCGAAGAACATCGCGAACGAAGTGGACCGGGCGGTCCCGGTGGTGGCCCGCCGCCGACCATTGTGCGGCCGATTCCGCCACAAGCGCCCCCGCCGCCACCGCCCCAGCAGCGACAGGTGCAGCCGCCTCCACCCCCGCCGCCACCGCAACAGCGGCAAGTGCAGCCGCCGCCTCCGCCACAACGGCAGGTCCAGCCGCCGCCAGGGCCTCCGCCGGGAGCACGTGCTCCTGCGCCGCCTCCACAAGGGCAAGGCCCGCCGCCCAAGAAGCCGCCGCCGAAGCCCGGCGAGAAACCGGATGAGAAGAAATAGGGGTCGCGTACCGGTGTACGCAAAAACGGGCGGCCCGCAAGGCCGCCCGTGACGTTCATGCGACGGCTGTGGGCGCTAATGCATCAAAACGTTCCTGAACTGCCAGGGGTCGCGTTTGTCGATGTCTTCCGGGAACAGTCCGGGCCGTCCGGTCAGTGGCGTCCAGTCGGTATAGTTGCCGACCACCGGTCCGAGGTACGGCATCTGCACCTCGAGACACCGGCGAAAATCCATTTCGTCGGTCTCGACGATGCCGGCCTTGGGATTTTCCAAAGCCCACACCATGCCGGCGAGCACGGCTGAGGTCACCTGCAGGCCGGTGGCATTTTGGTAAGGCGCGACCTCACGGGTTTCGTCGATCGAGAGCTGCGAACCGTACCAATAGGCATTCTTCTTGTGTCCGTAGAGCAGCACGCCGAGTTCATCGATGCCATCGGCGATCTCATGCTCGTCGAGAATATGGACGTCTTCCTGTGGAGCGCCTGCGCGGCCGAAAACTTCGTGCAGCGACAGCACCGCGTCATTGCAGGGGTGATAGGCGTAGTGGCAAGTCGGCCGGTAGATCGTCTTGCGGCCCCGGCGCAGCGTGAAGTAGTCGGCGATCGAAATCGACTCATTATGGGTGACCAGGAAACCCAATTGTGCCTGCGCTGTCGGCGTCCATGAGCGGACACGCGTATTTGCGCCTGGCTGCAACATGTAGATCGCCGCGCCGCAGCCCAATTTGTGCCTGCCGGCGTTTGCTGGCAGCCATTTTTCGTGTGTGCCCCAACCGAGCTCGGCGGGCTGCAAACCCTCCGAGATGAAGCCCTCGACGGACCAGGTATTGACGAAAACGTTCATCGGCTTGGGTTGCTTGGCGCGTTGCGTATCCCGTTCGGCAATGTGAATGCCCTTGATGCCGGCCTTCCTGGCCAGTCGCGCCCATTCATCGCGTGACTTTGGCTCCTTGAATTTCAAGCCGACATCGCGGGCGATATTGAGCAGCGCCTGCTTGACGAACCAGGAGACCATGCCGGGATTGGCGCCGCAGCAGCTTACCGCTGTCGGGCCGCCCGGCCGTTTGCGGCCCGCCGCAAGAATTGTTTCGCGCAACGCATAATTCGATCGCGCTTCCGGTCCGAGCTTGGGATCGAAATAAAAGCCTTTCCAGGGCTCAACCACGGTATCGATATAGAGGGCGCCGATTTCGCGGCACAATTCCATAATGTCAAGCGACGAGGTATCGACCGATACGTTAACGCAAAAGCCTTGGCCACCGCCGGCCGTCAGCAACGGCGTGAGGAGATGGCGGTAGTTGTCCTTTGTGACGGCCTGATGGATGAACCGGACGCCGCGCGAATCCAGCAGTTTGCGATCCTTGTCTTCCGGGTCGATGACGACGAAGCGCTTCTTGTCATAACTGAAATGACGCTCGATCAACGGAAGGGTGCCCTTGCCGATCGAGCCAAAGCCGATCATCACAATGGGTCCATCGATACGGGCATGCACTGGCCATTTGGGCATTGTCAGTATCTCCAGAAAAGCTGGTCATATCCGCGGGCGAGCGGGAACGGAATAGAGGCCGGGCGAAACTCGTCCGGCGTCCACGACATTCTGCCAGAGTTTATGCGGCGGAGGC
>Ga0187785_10000410_pt1 | contig 16125 bp, 15 predicted proteins | sample 0815_BV2_4_20_MG_FD_132466 | JGI IMG/M metagenome (GOLD analysis project Ga0187785, IMG submission 132466) | Tropical peat soil microbial communities from peatlands in Department of Meta, Colombia - 0815_BV2_4_20_MG | ecosystem: Environmental > Terrestrial > Soil > Wetlands > Peat | place...
AGCATATCGATTGCCCCTGAGGCGGGTACCGAGCGGCTGCGAAAGGTTATCAACAAAAGAATCACCGAGCGCGGAATCATTGAAACGGCCCGGCTTGTCCTTGAGCACGGCGTGCGCAACCTCCGGCTTTATTTCATGATCGGCTTGCCTAGCGAGCAGGATGATGATATCGATGGCCTCGTTGCACTTGTCCGGGCGATACGCAGCCAGTCGCCGCGCGGCATGGTTACTGCCGGAGTCGGTACTTTCGTTCCGAAACCGTTTACGCCGTTTCAATGGTGCGCGATGGACACCATGCAATCGGTGAAGGAAAAACTGCGCAGGATAAAATCCGCGTTTCGCGCGGTACCGAATGTGCGCGTTGTTCATGATGTGCCGAAATACGCATATCTGCAGGGTTTTTTTGCACGCGGAGACAGGCGATTGGCGGATGTGCTGCGCGGGATGGCGGACGGCCTCGACCACATCGCGGCGTCGGAAAAGGCGGACATCGACACGCCTTGGTTTCTCTTTCGGGAGCGTGAGCATGATGAAGTTCTTCCGTGGGACTTTATTGATGCGGGCGTGCCGAAAGAATGGCTGTGGAATGAGTACCGGCATGCACTCCTTGCTGAATGACACGGCGTAATATGTCGTGAAACGTCCGGCTGTTTCGCACCGCTTCTCTTCCTGCCTGAAATGGCGTATTATTTGAATAGACCATCAAAAATCAGAGGAGGATATCATGGCACGTCTTCTTTATATCGAAGCTTCTCCGCGCAAGGACCGCTCGACATCCATAGAGGTTGCGGAGGCGTTTCTGGAGTCGTATCGCGCATCTCATCCGGCTGACGAGGTCGAGGTTATCGATCTCTGGAGCACTGTGTTGCCGGCATTTGACGGCGACGTCATCAATGCGAAATATGCCATATTGATGAGCAAAATGCATACGGATCAGCAAAAACTGGCGTGGAAGCCCGTGGAAGACATCATCGCCGGCTTCAAGGCTGCCGACAAATATCTCATATCGACGCCGATGTGGAACTTCAGCATCCCCTATAAGCTGAAACATTATATCGACCTCCTGGTGCAGCCGGGCTACACGTTCAGTTATACTCCGATTGAAGGATACAAAGGCCTTGTGACCGGAAAGCCGCTCATGGCCATTTATGCGAGAGGCGGGGCATACGGCGCTGAAACGGGCGCTCAGGGCTATGATCTGCAGACCGCATATATGAACCTTATCCTCGGGTTTATCGGTTTTACCGACATTCGTCAAATCTTGGTCGAGCCGATGCTAATGGCCGAAGTCAATGAGAAGGCGCGTATCATCGCGGAAGCAAAGCGTCAAGCGGAGATAATGGCTAAAGGGTTCTGATTGATAATATGTTGATGATATAGAGAAAAGGGAGGATTCATTATGAATTGCAGATTGAAAAGCGCTGTGCAATCTTTTGTAATCATGTTTCTCGTATGCTTTATGATTTCCTTGTCTTTTGCCTCGCACACGGACATCCCGCGCGCAAAATCGGTCCTCGCTGCATGGAACGAGCGTCCGCAGGTGGGCACCCCCCCGGCAGGTTGTGAAAAATGTAATGATTTGTACAACCGCATTGCAGAGGCGGATGGTCAGGGGCAAAAACTTGCCGGTGAAAGCCGCGGAATAATGGCTGCCCTAGAGGCGCCGAATGCTGATCAGTCTCAGCGCGCAAAGATGATGGCACGTCTTGATGAGGTTACGAATGCCATCGAAGAGATCCTGATAAACCGCAAGGCGAGTTTCCTGCAGTATGACAGGGCGGTAGCAGAGTTCCGGATGCTGAAGCAGCGGCCCGATGACAAGCGGGTACGTGAAGAGTCGGTCTACGATAATCCCATGCGGGCCAGGTAAGACTACTCCGGCGCGATCTCGAAAATAAAGTCGATCTCGACCGGCGCGTCGAGCGGCAAAGATGCGACGCCAAGCGCCGCACGCGCGTGACGACCCGCCTCGCCGAATACCTCGAACAACAGGTCGGAACAGCCGTTCAGAACTTTCGGGTGGTCGGAGAAGGACGGCGCTGAGGCAATGTAACCGTTTACCTTCACGCACTGCTTTATTCTGTCGAGGCTGCCCAGATGGGATTTCAGCACCGATAAGGCATTGATGGCCGACTGGCGGGCAGCCTGTCGGCCATCTTCGAGCGTGAGTGCATCTCCGACTTTACCCGCCCATATGAGTTTTCCGTCGCACAGGGGCAGCACCCCGCTGAGAAAAAGCAGAGCGCCGCTCTGCACGCAGGGAACGTATGAGCCGAGTGGTTTCGGCGTTTCCGTCAGGTAAATACCGAGCGCGGTCAGTTTTTCTTCAATGTTCAAGGAATCCTCCTCCGGAAGCGCTATGCCGGACTTTCTGGATTTTCTCCGGGCGCAAGCGCGCGAAAGCCTGCGGGAAGCCGCTGCGGACGACCATTTCCATCAACGCATGCAATAGTAACATCGGCTTCAACAAGAAGGGCGCCGTCACGCTCAATGCGGTTTTTGACAATCAGGCTTGCACTTCTCATCGAAGTGACTTCCGATGTGATTGAAACGATCTCGCCCAGCCGGGCGGGCCGACGGTAATGAATATCAACGTGCGTGATGACAAAAAAGAGGCCCGACATATGAAATGCTGCAACGCTGATGCCGCTCGCTTCGAGAAACTCTGTCCGTGCCCTCTCCAGTAGGCTGAGATAGCGGCCATAATAGACGACTCCGCCCGCATCGGTGTCGTCATAATAAATTCGTGTCTTGTAGAGGTGCGCCATGGATTTATGATAGCGGCCTTATAGCAGCAAGCGCAAGGATCAGCATGCTCATATCCTGGTTGATGAGTGAATGGATATCATGTCGTACTGATGTCAGGGGAGGTCGGATCCGACAGTATTTCCGGCTTCTCTTTGCGGAGGTGCCTGCTTTTTCTTCGCTGCTTCTGCTTGCGAATGCGCTGCCGCTGTTTTTCTTCCGCAGTCGGCATGCCTTTCAGCTCCTTTATTTTTTCGATCAGTTCCCTTCGGGCCAGAAAGCGGTTGATTGACTGGCTGCGGTCCCGCATGCATTTGATCTCAATACCGGTGGGCTTGTGAATCAGGTAGACACAGCTTGATGTCTTGTTGACGTGCTGTCCGCCTTTGCCCGATGAGCGAATAAAAATTTCCTCGATATCGGCTTCGCTGATGCCGAGGCTTTGCATATCTGCGAGGAGCTGGCGGTTTTTCTCATCACTCACGGCAAACAAGGGAATGTGCAAAGGGCTTCTCCCAGCTTGTGAAAATGCAACTACCTTATTTTATTATACCGGACACTGCAGTGCACTATGAGTATGAACCTTTGAGAAACAAAACAGGGCCGGGATTCCCCGACCCTGTTCACCCCATCCCCCCCTTGAGGTTACTTGACGCTTGATGGAGTTGCCGGCGGCACGACCTGATTGTCGTGCTTTTCTTTATATATCTTCTGGCTGGCTTTATTCTGCTCCTTGGTCAGCTTTGCGCGTTCCTTCTTCGTAAGCTTGCCGTCGGACTTCATGCGGGCTTCTTTCTTCTTGATGCGCTGCTGCTGCTTGTCGAGCTTCTTCTCTTCCTTCGGCGTTATCTGTCCGCTCTGACCGCCTTGATCAATGCGCTTCTGCTGGATGTCCATGCGCTTCTGAATGCCCGGGTCATCAGTCGCTGAGGCGGCCAGGACCGGTGCAGCCGCGAGCATACATGCCACTCCGGTTGTGAGCATCGAAACAAAGATCTTTTTCACGTACGTACCCTCCGTTTTTCTTGTTGATAATTATTTATGAGGAGTTTCCTCATGTTCATCGGTATTAGCAACTCGCATGCCAAAAAGCTCCGTCAGCGTAACCGGTTGTTTTTCAGAAGGGCGGGATTCGCGTCCGCAGTCGGATCCGCCGGGAGTATTCCTCAAATCGGGAACGTGTTCTGGTTTCGGGCATCTCTTGCCGGATGTCAGGCGCTTGCCGAAAAACTTCCATTAGGGGAAAATAAAAGAATGAGGCAGTCATCACTGCGTATGCCTTATCAGGTTCTCGATGCGGCGGGAGATGCCGGCATTTCCGCCGAAGGGGCCAGCTGCGGCGAAGCACTCCAAAATGCCGGGATGGCTCTCTTCAGTCTGATTACGGACCCGGGCCGGGTGCGCGAAGAAGAATCGATAGCTTTTCATGTTGATGCTGAATCGCGAGACGTCCTGCTCGTGCGAGTCCTCAATGAGTTGATATTCTTGTTTGATACCGAAGATATTGTTGCTTCTAGAATTGAAATGGATGATGCCGGAGCTTGTACGAAACAGGACGGCGTATTCCATGCGAGCGGACGCATTTGGGGAGAACGCTTCTCATCCGACCGGCACGAGCGACGATTGTTAGTAAAGGCTGCCACCTATCATAACCTCGTCTTCGCACCTTGTGGTAATCTGTGGCGGGTAGAGGTCATATTCGACATTTGAACCCGAGAGGATGGCTTCGATGAGAGACAAACTGCAGCGAATTGATCAGAATCGTCTCCTGATCCCTCGATCGTTCAAGCCGGGCATGCGGACCGACGGCTTGATTTATGTTGACGAACGTCTTGAAGAATATCTTGAAGACAGTTCAATCGAACAGGTCGCAAATGTCGCTTCGCTGCCGGGCATTGTCGGCTGTTCCCTGGCAATGCCCGATGTGCATTCAGGGTACGGCTTTTCTATCGGCGGTGTCGCCGCATTTGATTTGAAGGAAGGCGTTATTTCACCCGGCGGCGTCGGCTATGATATCAATTGCGGCGTTCGGCTCCTCAGAAGCAATTTTACGAAGGATGCCGTTTCCGCCAAGATGCAGCAACTTGCGGATATGCTGTATAACACTATTCCGTCCGGCGTCGGTTCCAAGGGACGTGTTCGACTGGGAGAACGCGATCGTGAACAGGTACTGCTGAAAGGCGCCGGCTGGGCGGTTGAGCAGGGATACGGCGAGGCATCGGATCTCGCGTATGCGGAATCGAATGGATGCCTGTCGGGTGCCGATCCGTCCGCAATCAGCGTCAAGGCATACGATCGGGGCAAGGCGCAGCAGGGAACACTCGGGGCAGGAAACCATTTTCTCGAGGTGCAGTTTGTCGATGAGATATATGATGAATCCGCTGCAAATGCCCTCGGGCTTTTTGCCGGACAGGCGACCGTAATGATTCATACCGGTTCACGCGGGTTCGGTCATCAGGTCTGTACCGATTTTCTTGAAGTGATGGGACAGGCTGCCGTTAAATACGGCATTGTGCTGCCGGATCGGGAGCTTGCCTGCGCGCCGTTTGCGAGCCGTGAGGCACAGGATTACCTTGCGGCCATGAAGGCGGCGGCGAATTACGCGTGGGCTAATCGTCAATGCCTGACTCACTGGACGCGCGAGGTTTTTTTCGATCTGTTCAGGATGTCTCCGCGGGATGCCGGCATGCGCCTGGTTTATGACGTCGCCCATAATATCGCGAAGGTCGAAGATCATATTGTCGACGGCGTGAAGCGAAGGCTTGTCGTGCATCGCAAGGGGAGTACGCGGGCATTCGCTGCCGGACACCCCGAACTCCCTGATGCTTATCGCTCAATCGGTCAGCCGGTGCTGATTCCGGGCGACATGGGGCGGGCGTCTTTTGTCTTGTTAGGTACGAAGCGGGCCATGGATGAAACATTCGGTTCGACGTGCCACGGAGCGGGTCGGTTGCTTTCACGCCATCAGGCGATACGGCAGGCAAAGGGCCGCGCGATATGGCGTGAATTGGAGGACCGCGGAATTCTGGTCCGCGCGGCCGGACGGGAAACGCTTTCCGAGGAGATGTCCGATGCCTACAAAAATATTGCGGATGTGGTCGACGTTGTTCAGAACGCGGGCATATCGCGCAAAGTGGCCCGGCTTCGACCGCTTTGCGTCATAAAGGGGTAGAATGAGGAAACTGCGGATAGGAAAAATTTCGTATGCGAACATTTTCCCGATATTTTATCTGATCGAGAGAAAGTTCGATTGTTCCCGATATGAGTTCGTCGAAGCAGTGCCGTCGGAGCTAAACCGAATGCTGCAATGCGGAGAAGTCGATATCAGCCCTTCATCGTCAGTCGAATATCTTCGCAATCCCGATCAATACAGCTTCATGCCGGGCGTTTCGATCAGCTCGCGAGGGGCGGTCGGAAGCGTCTTTCTTTTTTCACGGATTCCGATTGATCGAATGAGCGGAAAATCTATTGCCGTTACGAAGCAGTCTGCAACCTCCGTTGTCCTGCTGGAAGTTTTGCTTCGTCTGGCTGGGAACATCGGCGTCACGATGGTGCCGTCGGACCGGGAGACGCTGGAATCATCCGACGCGTTTCTTCTCATCGGTGATGATGCCCTGCTTCATGCGACACGCATCGACGGCAGCTATTTCGTATACGACCTCGGTGATATATGGGACCGACGGACCGGTCTTCCGTTTGTGTTCGCTCTCTGGATATATCGTCGCAATTTACCTGAAGACCCCCATCTCGGCGAAATATTTCGCCAGTTCGCCGACGATGTGCTGCGGGCGAAAAAGGAATCGCTGCTCATGCTGCCTGAGGTTGCCGTCGCATCGCCGCTCGCGGGAAAATTGTCGCATGATGAACTGCTCGCGTACTGGAAGAAAATCGACTATGAACTCGACAATGAGCATTTGCGCGGCCTGCAGAGGTTCCGCGATCTCGCGGGCTGGTAGTTTTTTTTCTTTGAATATGGTATAAGAGTACATTATTGAATATAATAGAAGTAGCGTAAGGTGTAGTCGAATCGTGCACGAAATGAGTTGAAAACGGAGGCGTAACCGCTTGCTTGAATTTAAAGCGACAGAAATTCTGATATTGCTCATCAATGTTGTCCTCGGAATGATTCTCTTCTTTCTCCTTCTTGCGATTTCCCGTCGTCTCTATAATGGAGCCCGTTTCCGATCGCTCGACAAATATCGCGCCGATTATCAGCCGCGCCTTGAAAAGGCGCTTGCGGACGGCACGTTTTCGGACAAACGTTCGACATTCGAGGCCCCGCTTCTTTCACTGCCATGGCAGGCTGTTGAAGATGTTTTGTTCAGGCTCATCGACAAGCCTTCGCTTCGTGCTGCTGCTGCCCAGGCCTTTCAGTCGCTCGGGTATGTGCAGTATTACGAGCGATCCGTAAAATCCGGAAGCGTTCTCAAAAAGGCTCTGGCAATCAATAAACTCGGAAGGATGCGGAGTGGCTCATCGGCCGATCTGCTGCTCAGCATGCTTGACTGTAAGGAGCCGGAGATCATTGCATCGTCGGTGTGGGCCCTTGGGAATATCGGAGATTCTGTAACCCTTCCGCATATCTTTTCTGTGCTCCCCGATCTGTTCCGGCAGGAACTCATATCCGCAAAAACCGTCGAAAATGCCTTGCTCCTGTTCGGCATCAAGGCAAAGGATATCCTTATAGAGGAAGCTAAGAAGTGTCAGGATCCGGGAATCCTCGCGATTATCCTCGAAGCCCGACATACGTTTCCCATTGATGAGCCGAGCCTGGATTTTGCGATGAGCGTTCTTCGACATACGGATCCCGAAGTCAGGGCAAAGGCGCTCAAGGTGATTGCCGCTTCGCCTCGCGCTATGCGCGTCTGCGTCGAACCGGGGATAGCTCCGCTGCTTGCGGATCCGGTCTGGTTCGTACGGCTGCAGGCAGTGCGGGCGCTCGGCTTCATGGAATGTTCGTCGTTGGCCGGACAGATTGGTCACATGGTGTTGGATGAGCGCTGGCAGGTCCGCAGGGCCGCTGCTGTTGCCTTGACCCGCCTTGGCGACAAGGCCGTGGAGACGCTGCTCACCCTGCTTCGTTCATCGGATCGCTATGCGCGTGAAACCGTTTGTGAAGAGATTCAGAAGACCGATTTCATCATGATGCTTATCTGGCATCTGACCAGCCCGCAGCTTGCCTTGAAGGAAAAGGCGACGGAGATATTGCGCACGATGATATCTCTGCGATTCTCGTCGGTTCTTCGAGAGATGCTTGAGACGCTGCATGATGAGCCGCTGAAGAAGGAGATTGCAGCGCTTCTTCGAGAGGAGCCGTCGCAATGATATCGCTATTCATTACCGCAATACTTCTGTTCAATTACTTTGTCTGGTTTTATTACGGGTTCGTCAACCTTATTTACACCGGCCTGCTCTGCATAGCCCTGGTTGTTGTTCTCCGCCATATCAGAAGAATACGATATGCCCCCCTTCGCGAACTGTTGTACTCCTCTGAAATGCCACCCGTCTCTATCCTCATTCCCGCATTCAATGAAGGCGATATCGTAATCCGGACCGTCCGTTCGGCCATGGAGATGGATTATCCTTTCTTCGATGTTATCGTCCTGAACGACGGCTCCGACGACCATACCCTTGAGCAGCTGATTGACGCTTACAAGCTGAAGAAGATCGATCTTGTGTATCGGGAGTTCATCAAGACCGAAGCCGTGCGGGGCTTTTACTATAATCGTGAAATCCCGAATCTGCTTGTCGTCGACAAGGCGCGGGGCGGCAAGCCGGATGCCCTGAACTGCGGCATCAATATTTCGCAAAACCCTTATTTCTGCTCCATCGACGCGGATACGATAGTCGAACCCCAGGCCCTTCTGAGGTTAATGTCTTCGGTTGTCGCCAGCTCGAAGCCGGTTGTGGCATGCGGAGGAGTGGTTCGCGTCATGAACGGCGTGAAGTTGCGCGGCGCCTTCATCGAGCGCATCGGATTGCCGAAGAGCTTTCTCGCAAACTTCCAGATCGTGGAGTACCTGAGAGGCTTTCTTTTCGGTCGCGTCGGACTCGATTTTCTGAACGCCACGCTTATTCTGTCCGGTGCTTTTTCTCTATTTCAGAAGTCGGCGGTTCTTGCGGTCGGCGGATATGCCTGCGATATCGTCTGCGAGGATATGGAATTGGTGGTAAGACTTCATCGTCATTACCGGAAAGAAAAGTTGCCTTATCTCATAAATTTTGTCACGGATCCAATCTGCTGGACAGAGGTGCCCGAAAAGATCCGCACCCTCGCGAAGCAGAGGAGACGTTGGCATCTCGGGCTGCTCCAGAGTATTGTCCGTCACAGGGGGGTGTTGTTCAATCCGCGCTACGGCTCATTGGGGCTCAGCGTGATGCCGTATTACCTGTTTGTGGAAGCGTTCAGCCCGCTGGTCGAAATATTGGGCTATATTGCCGTAATCGGTGCCTACGTATTCGGTCTCATCAATTATGAATTCTTTGTGCTGTTTCTGATTCTGGCTGTTTTCTACGGCATATTCCTGTCCGTCGCCGGCGTATTTCTCGAGGAAATCACTTACCGCCGCTATCCGGGCTGGGAGCACCTCTTTCTCCTGCTTGTATTCGGGGTTCTTGAGAACTTCGGCTACCGCCAGATGAATTCATTCTGGCGCGTGCAGGCATTCTTCCAGTTCCTTATCGGTTGGCGCAAGTGGGAATTGTCCCGCGAACAGCCGAAGAAGGGGGCCCGGCAGCGTGCGCAGTGAGGAGTTGGGGCAACTGGCTCTGTCACGAGGGCACTATCAGGAGGCAGTCAACATTTTTCGCCGCGCACTGGATGAGAAAGCCACTCCCATCGCATGGTGGGGCCTGGGAAGGTCTTTTGAGTCTCTTGGCGATCCGCTGAAAGCCCGCTGGGCGTACTCTAAAGGGTTGGAACTGCAACCTGCGCATGAACCGCTGAGACGCGCGCAGGCAGCGATACAGGCGCGCATAGCAAAACCCCGCAAGCCGTCTAAAAAACAGCGACTTTCAAATTTTCGCACAAAATCATCAATCATTGAACGAAAAACGGGCGGGAAGTGGACTGCTTTTCATGTGAAGGGAGTTAATCTCGGGCTCGGTCTGCCAGGTTATTTCCCCGGCGAATATCCGGTGGAAAAGGGCACGTATCTTGATTGGTTTCGGCAGATGAGCCGGATCGGCTTCAATACCGTCCGAATTTATACCATACATCCCCCGGCGTTTTATGAAGCATTAGCCGAAGTGAACGAGGGCGGCGCCCAAATCTCTCTGCTCCAGGGGATTTGGGCGGAATTCCCTGACGACAGCGATCTCGCAAATGAAAAATATATCCGTTATGTCCATCAAAATATCGGCGAGGCGATTGATGTCGTGTTCGGATCGGCCGCCTTTCCGGAAAGGCCGGGGCTGCCGAGCGGAACGTATACTGAAGATATTTCTCCGTATCTCATCGGTTATATTGTCGGTCGCGAGTGGGAGAGTTGCCCGGTCAGGGCATTTAATGATTCCCAGGGTCGTGTGCCGTGCGACTACGATGGGACGCATCTTACGATCCGGGGAGGGACGCCTTTCGAATGCTGGATTGCGCGGATATGCGATTATGTGTGCCGCTATTCCTCTAATGGATATGGCGTAGTTCATCCGGTATCAACAATTTGCTGGCCGACGCTGGATCCGCTGGTGCATCCTTCGGAATCCGTGTATGAGGACGGTTTGCGTTGGCAGGGTCAGCCGGTCGAGACGAGGAAATGCAGCGAAAATGAGGATTCGGAGAGCCTGGATCTCGCAAAAATACGGCCCAAAGGGGAAACCAGCTTTTTTGCATCGTATCACGCATATCCGTACTACCCGGACTTTATGAATAACGACTATCTAAAGGAGCGGAATCCTTATCAGACCTATCTCGAACTGCTCAGGCGCCATCATGGGGATCAGCCCATCGTTGTAGCGGAGTTCGGCGTTCCGAGCAGCAGGGAAGTGGCGCACTGGCATCGGCTCGGTTGGCATCACGGCGGTCACACGGAAAAAAGCCAGGGCGAAATCGATGCAACGATGATACGGACGATCCGCGATGCCGGTCTTGCCGGAGGCGTTTTGTTCAGCTGGTTTGACGAATGGTTCAAGCGCAACTGGCTTTTTTTCGACTACGAAGTGCCGGCGGTTCGCAAACCGTTTTGGTTCAACTTCCAGGATGCGGAAGAAAATTACGGCCTTATCGGGGCTTATCCCGGCTATCCCCGGAAAATCGTCACCCTGACCGGCAACCGGAAGGAGTGGGGAGACGAATTCATACTCTACCGGAAATCTCAGCCCGCGGTTTTTCGTTTCGATGACGGCGGCGATGCGTCCCGCACGTTGCGATGCTTTTCCGTGCGCCATGATGAGGGATTCGTCTATTGCTGTCTCGAGAGCGAATCTGCAGTGGACTTTTCCCATGCAAATTATCTGATAGGAATCGATACCTGTGCACCCCTTGTCGGAGAGACGGTTCTTCCCTTTGACGTGGGGTTTGAGAGTCCCGTCGGACTGAAGTTCCTGGTGCATCTGAACGGCAAAGAGACGAGCAGGATCCTGATCGCGAAATCATATGATAAATATCTGAATGTGGAGCGCAAGGCCATCTGTCCGGTCAAATCGAATGAAGGGGCGTGGGTGATCCTTCAGAGCAGGACCAATGAACGCAGAACCAGCAAGGACGGAAAGCAGTTCTTCCCGCCGCGTGTTTTTTCGATGAGCGGGCTTGTGCATGGCACGCTCGATCCCGAACATCCTTTCTATAATTCGCTCGCAGACTTTTCGGTGAATGGACGGCTGATCGAAATGCGTATTCCGTGGGGCCTGCTCCAGTTTACCGATCCGAGTTCGAAGGAAGTGCTGTGGCGGACAGGGAATAAGACGACTGCTTCGACCGACGGCATTCGCTTTCTCGCCTGTTCGTATAAACCCTCAGGGCGCGGTCTGCTTGCGGAACACACAGCGAGCGGAAACGGCATTGCTGATCTGCTGCCGGCAAGCGGCGAGTCGCAAGATATCAGAACTTATACCTGGAACGCCTGGAACGTTCCGACCTTTCATTTCTATGCCAAGTCCTGTATTCCGGCAATTGCGAGTGTCTTGGGGCGGGTGCGATGACACACTGCTCGATGACGAGACGCTCCTTTCTTGCGTGCGCAGGCATGCTCGTGATGATTCCCTTGTTTGAGGGGGCGGCTTTCGCCGCGCGGGCTCAAAAGATTCCGGTTCTTCTCTATCATGATATCTCCGGTCACAACATGGATGCATATTGCATACTCGCGTCCGATTTTGCGGCGCAGATGGAGTGGCTTTATGAACACGGCGTTCGTGCGGTATCCCTCAGAGATATTGAAGCGGGAACCGTCCCGGATCGTTCAATCGTTATTACCTTCGATGATGGATATGCCTCTTTCCTCGAGTATGCATATCCGTTGTTTCAAATGTACGGGTTCAAGGCGACCGTTAATATAATCGGGAGATACGTCGGAGCATATTTGCCGTTCAGAGACAACGACAACCGTCCGATGCTGAGTTGGGACGAATATCGCTATCTTTCAACCGGTGGCTTGATTGATTTCGGCTGTCACACCCAGGATCTCCACGTGTTTCAGCATCGCGGAGCTGCCGGGGTTCCCGACGAAGTGGTTCAGAATGATTTGAGAACCTTTCAGCGTATCATGAAACAGGAACTTGGCAAACCATCCGATATTCTCGCATGGCCGTACGGTTCGTACACGGAACGTACCGTTGCCATTGCCCGTGAAGAGGGGTTCCGGTATCTGCTCACCTCGAACCCCGGCTTCATGATACTTGAAGAGAGCAGGACCGAAATTCCCCGTCTCAACGTCCAAGGGTCTATTAATCTTTATGGATTAGAGTCTCTTATTGAGGTGAAGAAATGACAAAACGCCTATTTTATATTGTTTGTTGCCTGGCAGTACTGACGGCTTTCACGCTGAATGCTGCATCGGCGGCGAGTGCCGAGCAAACAAACGGAACCAAGAAAACGGTAAAAAAGACCGCAAAAAAGCCGGCCAAGAAGGGAATAAAGAGACCGGCAAAAAAGATATCAGAAGGCATGCAGTACAAGATCGCGGGGGACAAACTGGCCCGGCAGGAGGATTTTTCAGGTGCGGCCAAGCTTTATGTCAAGGCCATGGAGCTTGAAAAAGGGTTTAAAGACGCCGAAGTCCTGGATATGGCGAGAGTTATGGCATGGGGCGGAATGCTGCCCGAGTCAAGGCGGTCGCTCGAAGAACTTACGGGGCGAAATGACGCAAACAATAAAACGAAAATCCTTCTTGCGGAAGTTTATTTCTGGGAAGGCACGTTTGATCGTTCTCGAACGATCGCCGAAGAGGTCTTGCGCCGGGATCCCGGCAACAGGGAAGCGGTTCGCATTCAGGCCGATGTGTTGCGTGTGACCGGTGATCCACAGGGCGCGATTCCCCTGTACGAGGGACTTCTGAATTCAGCCGAAGATTTCGATACGAGAATCGGCTATGCATATGCATTGCTGGCATTGAAGGGCGAGGGCGATGCGCGTGCTGCGGGAGAACTGCTGAAACCCCAGTTCGCGTATCAGCAGCGCGAGAAGGAAGAGCTGTTCCGGGAGATAGCCCGCGTTGCACAGACGCCGAAAGCCCTGAAAGGGAACGTTCTTGTTGAACCGCCTGCTGCCCCCAGACAGCCCGATGCCGGCTCGGAAAAGAAGCTGTTGGGCGATCAATTTGCCGCGGCTCAAGAACATGGAAAAGCAGCAGATGCCTATTTGGAGGCGTTGTCGCTGAAGAGGGACTTTACTGATGAAGACCGGTTGAGCATGGCGACCGTCCTTTCCTGGGGCGGGAGGCTTTCTGAATCGCGCCAGGAACTCGAAACATTGCTTCGGACCAACCCGGCAAACAATGCAGCGCGTTTGCAGTACGCACGGGTATTGTTGTGGTCCGGGGAGTATGATGCCTGTCTCGCGGAAATCGACAAAATACTGGCTGTTGCTCCGAATGACCGGCAGGCGCTCACGGTGCAGGCAAGCGCGTACCGGCTGCAGCATCGTTACCGGCTGGCGATCCCTCTCTATCAGTCGCTTCTTGCCTCGGGCGATGATTTTGACATTCGGGAAGGTCTGACCCATGCATATGTGTCGAGCGGACTTCGGTTGCAGGCAAACGAAAATTTCTCGATGCTCTATTGGGTGTGGCCGTATCAATTGAAAGCTTATCGGGAATTGCGTGATGCAAAAGATCTGCGATTTGATTCGATGCTGTCGCCGTGGGTTTCCTATTACCATGACTCAGATCATAACAATGTGAGCCGCATCGGGATGAGCGGTTCGACCTGGCTGGGAAACGTAAAGACAATGCTCGACTACCAGCATGTCAATGCGACTGCACCGGGGCTCCATGCGACGAGCGAGGTTTTCACCCTCGGCGGGTATGCCCGCATGCCCTATTATGGAGGACTCGGCGCAGGCATCAGTTGGGCGTCTCCGGCAGGAGTTTTCGGCTGGAAGGTCAGCTCTGATTTGGATGTGGGGCGCGGCAAGATCGCTATTTCGGCAGCGCGCGAATTCATGACCGATACTGCCGAAGTGATTGAAAAGCGTATTCGCCTGTATAATTTTTCGGTGTCCGGGACGCAAGATCTCTCGGATCGCTTTACCGTCTTCGGCAGTATTGCGTATCGCGACTATTCGGACGACAACTCCGCATACGATCTTTCAGCCGGGATCTCGTATCGTCTGATGGTGAACCCATGGATGCGAGTCGGGTATCGCGTGCGTTTTATGGACTTTCGGCGACAGAGTTTCGGCGGCTATTTCGATCCCGACAATTTTCTGTCCAATCAGGTATTTCTGGCCTTTGCCGCCGAAAGCAAACCGTTCTATATTTCTCTTGAACCGTATGTCGGCCATGAATCATTTTCCCGCTATGGCGATCACAACAGCAATTTTGTGATTGGAGGCGCTGGCACACTAGGATACCGTGCATTCGGGACATTCGGGCTTGAGATTCCGTTTGAAGCCGGCAATAATGCGGTCGGCGCCGGCGGAGGTGGGTCTTTTCATTATTATCAGGTGGGAATTCGTGCGTTTTGGTCGTTCTGATTCAGATAGCCCACGAACTGCCCTGCTGTTCGGTTCCGAGCGAGCTGGTTCACCGTCGGGTCGAATCTGAAGGCCCGACACGGAGCACACGGTCGCTTCTTCACTCACGGTGCCTGGGTCCTTGGATAGTTATGGCCAATAAAGACCGGATTGTTGCGATTTCCCATATCTGCCTGCTAGTATAAATGCTGTATTTTCTGCCGGCTGCATGCCGGCCTTTCGTATTCTTGCATTCTATTAACGACATCGGAGGTGTCTGATGCAGACCATATGGAGTTTTGTTACCGAGGCCCACGCTATGGCCCCTGCCCCCCAGGGCGGCGGGCAGTCCGGCGGGTTGGAGGCGATGCTTACTAGTTTCGCCCCTCTTGTCATAATCTTTGCTATCTTCTATTTCCTCCTCATTCGTCCCCAGAAGAAAAAGGCGCAGGACTTCAAAAAGATGCTCGATGCCATGAAGGCGGGCGACAAGGTCGTGACTGCGGGCGGCATCTATGGCGTTATTGAACGGGTTCGGGAAAGTACCGTTGATGTCAAGATCGCTCCCAACACAACGGTGGAATTGAGCAAGAACTCCGTGTCGCATATTCGCACCGACAGCGAAAAATCCGCTGAAAAAGACAAGTAGGAGAGAAGGCCGGAGAAAATGAACACGAAAGTCCTTTCGCGCGTCATACTGATCGCTGCCACCGTTGTTCTTGCGTCAGTCTTTTTTCTGCCGAACACGCCGGTATTTCAGCAGATGCCGGAGTGGTGGAAGAAGAACATGCCGGATAAAGGCATTGTTCTGGGACTCGACCTGCAGGGCGGATTGCATCTCGTCTTTGAAGTCGAGGGGGAAAAGGCCGTTGAGATCGCGACAGAGCGCATGGCAGCCGCGCTCGGTTCCGAGTTCGAAAAGAAAAAGCTGCAGGCGTCCGTCAAACGTGAGGGGCTCTCCATAGTGATTACGCCGGCGACCCCCGAGGTGCGCAAGGTTGTCGAGGAGACGTTCCCTGTCCTGGCTCTTGCCGACAATAAAGGGGCGCTTCAAGGCAGGATTTCCGACAAGGAATCTCAGCGAATTAAAGATACGGCGACGGATCAGGTGCTGGAAGTTATTCGCAACCGCATTGATCAGTTTGGCGTTGCGGAGCCGGTTATCCACCGTCAGGCCGACAACGAGATTGTCGTGCAGCTCCCGGGCGTCAAGGATCCTAAGCGCGCGGTCGACATCATCGGAAAGACCGCTCTGCTGGAGTTCAAGATTGTCG
>Ga0187785_10000411_pt1 | contig 16100 bp, 12 predicted proteins | sample 0815_BV2_4_20_MG_FD_132466 | JGI IMG/M metagenome (GOLD analysis project Ga0187785, IMG submission 132466) | Tropical peat soil microbial communities from peatlands in Department of Meta, Colombia - 0815_BV2_4_20_MG | ecosystem: Environmental > Terrestrial > Soil > Wetlands > Peat | place...
ATGAACGTGAACCCGACGCCGGCACTTGCCGTGGCAGTCGATCTCCAGACCCTTGTGCCGGAGACGTTTTCGTTCGCGTAAATTTAAAAGAAAATTATTCTTTTGGTTTTTCTGCCGGTGCCGCAGCCGGCTCGCGTTTCTTTGGCCCGGCTACGGTAACTTTGTTCCTTGCCCCCCGTGCTGTTATCGGGACACGGTACTGGGTTTCCATGGTGAGGCATTTTGTCGGGCAGACATCGACGCATGCGCTGCAGACCACGCAGCGCATATTGTCGATCTCCCAGGTCTTCTCCTTCACTTCTACGCAGATGGCGCCGGTCGGACATTTGCGCTGGCAGGAACGGCACGTGATACACCCTTCCGGGTTGATCGAGACATGTCCCCGGGAGAGACTGGTCTTCTTTGCCGGCTTTGCCGGGTACATCAGGGTCGCGGGACGGGAGAAGAGACTCCTCACCACGGTCTTTGTCATCTCAAAGAATGTCATGTGCCAGTCTCACCTCTCCGCGCAGCCGATACAAGGGTCGATGGTCAGGACGATCACGGGAACGTCCGCCAGCTGGCATCCTTTGAGGAGCGTGACCAGCGGAGGGATGTTCGTGAACGTCGGAGTCCTAACCCGGTGCCGGACAAGATTTTTCTTCCCGTTTCCTTTCACGTAGTGGATGACTTCTCCCCGCGGCTGCTCTGCCCTCGCAAAGAATTCGCCATCGGGAGCACCTGTAACCTTCATGTCAACCGGCCCGTCGGGTATCTTTTTCGCGCACTGTTCAACGATATCGATCGAAGTGAAAATTTCTTTTGCCCGGACAGCGCACCGGGCATAACAGTCGCCGTCATGCTCGACAACCGGTTTGAAGTTGATCTTCCCGTAGGCAGCGTACCCCGTCTCGCGGATATCGATCGCCAGGCCACTCCCACGGGCGGTCGGGCCTACTCCCCCGAGGAGGTAGGCATCTTCTTTCCTGAGTACCCCGACACCCTTCAGACGGTGCTTGATGGAACTGTCGTGCAGGAACACGTTCGTCAGGTCCCGGAGCTCCCCTTCGATACCTTTGAGCCCCCGGACCATCTCATCGAGTTTTTCGGGAGAGATGTCCCTGCGGACACCTCCCACCTTGCAGACACCCTGGATGACCCGTCCCCCGGTTGTCGATTCCAGGTCATCAAGGATGTGTTCGCGAAGGCGCCAGGCGTTCATGAAAACGCTCTCGAATCCCATGCTGTCCGCAAAAAGCCCGAGCCAGAGCAGGTGCGAGTGAAGCCTTGAATACTCCGACCAGATCGTCCTGAGGTACTGGGCCCTCCCGGGGATTTCAAGGCCCATGATCTGTTCGACTGCCTGGACATACGTCTGAGCATGGATATGACTGCAAATCCCGCAGATACGTTCGGCAATATAGACATATTCGGTAAATTCGCGCTTTTCTACCAGCTTTTCGAGACCGCGGTGGACATAGCCGATGGTCGGGATCACGTCGACAACTTTCTCGTCTTCCAGGACGAGGTCGAGGTGGAGGGGTTCCGGCAGGACCGGGTGCTGGGGGCCGAAAGGAACGGTTATTTGTTTTGACATGGGTTGTCCTCCTTGGTGATCGTCACGCTGAAAGGACGTTTGATCGTCGTCTTATAGAACGTGCCCTTGAAATCGATATTGATACCGGTGACCCGGATCCCAAACAGGTCGTGGATCTCGTTCTCGTAGACGAAGGCCCCCCAGTAGACACCGGTAATGCTGGGTATTTCATCGTCCTGTTTCACTGTGATTCGGTAGCAGGTCAGTTGGTAATCCTTATCATAGACATAGATGATCTCGAAGGATTCATCGATCTTCGTGCACCCGACCTGGACGAGGCGGTTGCCATCCTTTTTCGCCTGTTCTGCCCTGGCAATAACGTCACTGACGCTGATTGCCGTAATTACCTGGGGCTCCATCATGATGCACCTCCTTGTGAATGGTTGTTGTGTTCCTTGTTTTCATGGTGATCGGTTACGGGGGCCGAGTGAATGTTTTTGCTTCGTTTCTCTTCGAGTATTCCCAGGGCGGTCACGATGCCGTCGATGATGGATTCCGGGCGCGCCGCACACCCCATGACATAGACATCAACCGGTATCAGCTTATCTATCCCGCCGGCTACGTTATAACACTCCCTGAATACGCCCCCCGATGTTGCGCAGATTCCCACGGCAACGACAACCTTTGGGTCCGGCATCTGGTTGTATATGTTCAGGATAACTTCCCGGTTATGTTCGTTGACCGAACCGGTCACGACAAAGATGTCGGCATGTTTCGGGTTGCCGGTATTGATGATCCCGAACCGCTCGACATCATACATCGGGGTGAGACAGGCAAGGATCTCGATATCGCAGCCATTGCAGCTCGATGCATCGTAGTGGATGATCCAGGGGGATTTCGCGAGGTAGGTCATCAGATTCCTCCCGATAGCACATAGAGGCCAGCAAGGTTGACCAGCCCGACTACTGCCGCGATCAGCCATGAACTCCGGACAGCCAGCTGCCACCGTACCCGGGCATTGGTATTGTCCACCAGGATCTCCAGGATGTACACGACAGCAACGGCAAGAGCGGCAATAAGGGGACTGAACCCGAAGAAGAGATACACAAACCCGAGTAACAAGACTACTTCGTACCAGTGGGTAACCTCGATCAGCCCGAGGGATGGGCCGGAGAACTCCGTGGTTACCCCCTTGACAATCTCCTGGTGTGCATGGTGGGAAGTCGAAATATCAAAGGGGGATTTTCTGAGCTTGATGGTAAGCACATACAGGAAACCAAGGAAAATCCCCGGGAGGAGGAGGATAACCGGACTTGCTGAAGTGGCGATATCACTGACATTGAAGCTTTTGGTCGCCACGAACATGCCTACCGCAGTAAGGATGACCATCGGTTCGTAAGCGAGGATCTGGAGAAGTTCCCGCTCGGCTCCGACATAGCTGTACGGTGAGTTTGCGGCAAAAGCTCCCAGTACCAGGAATATCTGGGCAAGTGTAAGGGCAAAGATGACAAGCAGGAGATCCCCGCCAGCGAAGAAGAGGGCCCCCGTAAAGATCATGAAGACCAGGTAGCAGATTGCATAAAACGTCTGCGTCTCGTTAACGACGGCCTGTTCCTTTTCGAAGAGTTTTCCAACGTCATAGAACGGCTGGAAGATAGAGGGCCCGACCCGCCCCTGCATGTGTGCGGTGATCTTCCGGTCGATACCGGCAACGAGGCCACCGGCAACCGGGGCGACGAGAGCAAAGACCAGTGCCCATGCGGGGTTGATCACGGAAGCACCTCCCGGAGAGCGGCTGCAATTGCCATGATCCCGATGAGGGCCGAACAGAGCCAGATACCCCAGACCCGGAGTTTTGCCTCCCCGAAATAGTCTGTGAGATAGTAGTTGGAAAGCACGGTCTTCTTCTGGATACCGAGCGAGCCGGAGAACCGCATGTCCTGGGTGGTTGTCCTGCCCCCCATGTACGGGGAAACGTGCCGGTGCCGACGGCCTGGAAGGAGCGTGCTGGCGGGAAGGATGACCAGCAGGACGAGCATCATCATCATGATGAGGATATTATCCTGGGAGAGCAGGGCTACGTGGCCGTAGTTTGCGAGGAGGAACGGCTCGAGAAGTTTGGTTGAGAGAACCGGAAAGACGAACGTCGTGATGAACGAAAGTCCCGCAAGACAGGTAAGAACGGCCCATTCATGGCGATCAACCTCACCTTCGATATTTTTGCTGTCCGTAGTGACGGTAAGGATTTTACCCATCCATTTGGCCCAGAAGAAGACCGTGATAGCGCTCCCGAACGCAAGGATGATGACGAACACGAATCCATACGGCGCATCAATGAATGCGCGGATAGCGGCCCACTTGGAGATCAGCATCCCGAACGGTGCAAGGAACATACCAGCTATACCAATGACCATCATGGCTGCGATCTTCGGCATGCGGATGATGAGTCCGGTCATATCGTCGATGTCCCGGCTGCGTATCCGGTGCTCCACCGTCCCGACTGCCAGGAAGAGAAGCGACTTGGAGATCGCGTGGAAGACGATCAGGAGGACTGCCGCCCATATCGCCTCATACGTTCCGATGCCGGCGCAGGCGACAATCAGGCCGAGGTTTGCTATCGTTGAGTAAGCGAGGACCCGCTTGGCATTGCTCTGGGAGATGGCGATCCCTGAAGCGATCAAGAACGTCAGCGCTCCGACAAGGGCAAGCATGTACCCTGTGAAGGTGGCCTGGAAGACAGGAGCCAGGCGAACGAGAATATAGACACCGGCCTTCACCATGGTACTGGAATGGAGGAGTGCTGACACCGGTGTCGGGGCGACCATGGCCCCGACGAGCCATGAGGAGAATGGCATCTGCGCAGCTTTTGTCAGCCCGGCGAAACCGATGAGGGTGGCAGGCACGAGGGCGATAACCTTGCCGGAGGCCAGGAGATCGGAAAGTCCCAGCATTCCGTTGCCAAGCACCGCGAGATACAGGATCGCCCCGGCAAAAGCAACGCCGCCGAGAAGGTTCATCCATAATGCGTTGAAGGCGTTCGTGGTAGCCTCTTCCGTCTTCGTGTAACCGATGAGGATGAAGGAACAGAGCGTTGTGACCTCCCAGAAGAAATACACCCAGATGATGTTATTGGAGAAGACCAGACCGAACATAGCGGCAAGGAAGACGAACATCATGAAGAAAAAGACATTCTGCCGGTCTTTCACTTCGGGATGCTGCTCATGGAAGAACTTCATGTACCCCAGGGAATAGACGCAGATGAGACTACCGATGATCCCGATGATCAGGGCCATGATATTGGAGAACTCATCGATGAACAGGTTGGATGCCACCTCGATCGAACCAGCGTAAACCAGCTCGAAATAGAGCATCATGGCCGACTGGATAAGGATCAGTGCCACGACAAGCCATTTCCTGTGCATGATACCGAGATACAGGATAAAAACCGCTATCAGCATCTCGACGACAAACATCAGGAGCGTGACCGGTTCTCCCGGTAACCCCTGCACCTGCAGGGCTCCCTTATCAACGGTCATAAGCAGGAGCCCGACCGTAATCACACCGATTGCCAGAGCGGACAGTTTCACAATCAATCCGCGTTCCAGTCCTTTCCTGGCAAAAAGGACAAAAACCGCGGTTATCAGGGGAAACAGGATGAGAAATACTAATAATTGCGCAAGTTGCACCGGATACCCTCCTGTTTTGAATATGGGAATTTTTCATTATTAATCATATTGAACTGTGCGCGGTTTTCAGAGAATTGTTATGGTTTTTTTTCATGTGTCCACAAATAAAAAAGAGTGGAAACGGGACGAACTGGTTTTTCCTGATGGATTCCTGTCCGAATTCGGCCTTGAGATCAGGAGAAATCGAGATGATAAAAGTTTAATGTTCCAACAATGCACTAATAATCTCTTAGGATGGGTTGTGGAAGTATTCAGGGCGAACCCCGTGAGCAGTTGCACCCTCCTTTGGTTCCCAGGCAGAATTTCTGCTGATACCAGTTAAGACCTGATGCGGCGTTGTGTCTCTCCGGACGGTACTGCATGTGCAGCCTGCATATGCGGTTCCCGTCCCGGGTGTGTTCTCACCGTCCCAACAGGGAGGTCATGGAATGATTGACTTACCGTTACTAATCGTGATTGCGATATGTATCATCGCTCTGGGTCTTGCCGCGATCCTGACGCGTAGCCTCCTCTCTCAGGACGAGGGTACGCCCAAGATGCGCGAAGTCGCGGATGCGATCCGGGTGGGTGCGGAAGCATTCATCAAACGTCAGTACTCGACTATCGCCATGCTGGCCATCGTGTTTGCCATCGTGATCTTCGCGGTGTATTACCTCACCAACCAGCAGTCTCTGGCCCTTTCGACTGCAGCGGCATTCATCGTTGGTGCAACCTGCAGTGCGGTGGCCGGCGTTGTTGCCATGTGGATTGCCGTCAGGACCAACATCCGCACGGCAGCGGCAGCACAGACCAGCGATGGAAAGGCACTCGATTTCTCGTTCCGTGGCGGGGCCATCTCAGGACTGATCATCACCTCGATGTCGCTCCTCGGGGTTTCGCTGACCTACATAGCTCTTGGAGCAGATCCGACCCACACCCCGTTTGTCATCATCGGATTCGGTTTCGGTGCCTCGTTCGTTGCACTCTTCGCGCAACTCGGTGGCGGTATCTATACCAAAGCAGCTGATGTCGGGGCAGACCTTGTCGGGAAAGTTGAGGCGGGTATACCAGAGGACGATGTGCGCAATCCGGCAACCATTGCAGATCTCGTAGGTGATAATGTCGGGGATTGTGCCGGTCGTGGCGCGGACCTTTTCGAGTCCACGGCAGCCGAGAACATCGGTGCCATGATCCTTGGTGTGGCACTCTTCCCCATCTTTGGCGTCAACGGTATCCTTTTCCCGATTGTCATGTGTGCGCTTGGACTCCTCGCGAGCATGATCGGTATCCTTTCTGTCAAGGGGAAGGATGGCGCAGACCCGATGGACGCCATGAACCGCGGGTATTATATCACTGCCATCATCTCGGCTATCTTCCTCTTCGGGGGTGTCTATTACCTTCTCGGTGCAACTCCCAACTGGATTTACTTCTTCATAGCAGGTCTTGTGGGCATCGCCCTGTCTGTTGCCTTCCTCCGGGTCACCCTCTTCTACACCGACCACCACTACCGGCCGGTCAAGGAGATTGCGGACGCATCCGAGACGGGAGCTGCGACCAACATCATCACCGGGTTCTCCGTCGGTCTCGAGACCACCGCGATCCCGGCAGTCCTCATCGGCATCTCGCTCCTGATCTCGTACTGGTGCGGGACCATGACCGGCATCGCAAACGGCGGTCTCTACGGTACAGCCGTTGCCACCATCGGCATGCTGATGGTCTGTGCATATGTCCTCACGATGGACACCTTCGGACCTATCGCTGACAACGCCGGCGGTATTGTCGAGATGAGCCAGGCACCTGACGCAGTAAGGAACCGGATGGACAAGCTCGATGCGGCAGGCAACACCACCAAAGCGCTCACCAAGGGATATGCCATCGGCAGCGCCTCGCTCGCGGTCTTCCTCCTCTTCAATGCTTACATGGCAGATATTTCCAAGCTGACCGGCAAGGTATTTGATTCTGTTAACCTGGCAAACGTCCCGGTCTTTGTCGGGGCACTTCTCGGTGCCATGCTCGTCTTCCTCTTTGCGAGCTTCGCCATCCGGGCAGTCTCCAAGACGGCACAATCTGTCATCAGCGCGGTCCGTATCCAGTTCAAGGACCCCGCTATCATGGCAGGGACTAAGAAGCCGGACTATGCAGCCGTTATCGATATCACGACCCAGGGTGCCCTGAAGAACATGGTCCTCCCCGGGATCCTCGTGATCGGGTTCCCGATCGTCATAGGGATAACCATGAAGTTCGAAGCCCTTGCAGGTTTCCTCATGGTCGCAACGATCACGGGTATCCTTCTGGCACTCATCCTCAACAACAGCGGAGGGGCATGGGACAATGCCAAGAAATTTATCGAGACCGGTGCCCACGGCGGGAAGCGGAGCGAGGCCCACAAGGCAGCAGTTGTCGGTGACACCCTCGGTGATCCGTTCAAGGACACGGCCGGCCCGTCACTCCACGTGCTCATCAAGCTTCTTGCAACCCTGACGCTCGTGCTTGCGCCGCTCTTTATCTAAAATCCCTTTTTTTCTTGAAAAGTACCCTTATCCAACAGCTATTCTATTGCTGTTTTTGAGGGATTTAGCATGAAGAATCCGGGTTTTCCCGGAGAATTGCCTGTTTTCCTTTTTGAGAGTCAGTTCGGAGATTTTCAGGAAAGCAGGACAGGACCGATTGGAGCAGGAAAAAAGCTGAGGAAAAAGGCGACGGTAAGGTCAGGAGCTGCTTTCCCCCAGGTCAACCCTCATATCGGTCGCCATCCGCGAATACCGTTTGGGATTTTCGTCAAACTTCGTTTTGCACCATGCGCAGCAGAAGTAATATTTTTGATCCCGATACGTGCTCGTACAATTCGCTGTATCTTCATCAACTATCATAAGACAGACAGGATCCGTTGCCGTGGGAACCACCTTGTGTGTATTGATCAACGTGGAGTGTTTTTCCTTAAGTGTTCATCGGCACGATCATTACCCGATATTTTCCTGATTTTGGTTTACCAACCCAAACCCTGCGGAGGATTCTCTCATGTTTGCTGGATGAACCGGACCATTTTTTGAGGAAGTTTTAGTCCGGGACAGCTACGAGAATCCTGTCCCCTTCGATACGGACGGGATAGGTCCTGAGGGGGCGCGGGGGTCGTGCCTTCGAGGCGTATGCAAGCTTGATCCCGGTCAGACTTGTCCACCGGATCACACGCCCATCCCGTAAATCGAATTGTGATTCGTGCATCGGGCAGGTGAGCACGGTTCCATGCAGGGTTCCGGCGGAAAGATCGGCTCCGAGATGGGGGCAGAATAGTTCGGATGCAAAGAAGGTACCGTTCGCTTTTGCGATAAGAACAGGGATTCTACCTATCGTCACCTTTTTCAGCATGCCGTCCCTGAACTCTGACATTCGGGCTGCCTCGGTAAACTCACTGATAACAGATCCTCCCCGTTGTTAGGGGGATATTTTTGCATTCTTTTTAATTCTTCTTATGGTACCAGAAGATCCTCGAAAACAAACCACGTGGATAAAAAAGCGGAATTACTCTGTGTCACCACATTGCAGATTCAGTATTGATCGCAGTCCCTGAAGCGGGAAACCAGCTATCATTGCTTACACACATTTCCTCTCAGATAGTCGACCATCTATCAAGGTGGTCTGAGCTCCTGAGAGCGTATTTTCTCCGGTGATCCTTTTAATATCAATTGACCGGGTTTTCTGGTATCACGCGAGTGATGGGATGGTGCTTCCTGTCACCAAGTAAGGAACTCTCGGGTTATTTTATCAAACTGACACAGTTCTAGGATTATATAATCCGGTTGTCCTAACTTCACAGACAAAAACCGGTGTTTTTTGCCTTTTTTTGGGTTAACCACGCCGGAAAGGAGTGCCTCTATGAATGTTCCCATCCGGATAATGATGATCCTTCTGCTATCTTTCTTTGTCGCTGTCCCGTCGATTCCTGCGGCCGGGGTCGAACACTCGCCCACGGGAGCTGCCGGTGCTACCCTTCAGACAACATCACTGTCCGCTCCTTCGGTGGGCGGAGTCGTGATTTATCCTTCAGATGATATCTGGAATGTCCCGGTTGACCAGCTTCCTGTCGACCCGCACTCGGCTGCGTACGTCCAGAAGATTGGGAGTACCAGTTACCTCCATCCTGACTTCGGGGCAGGCCTGTACGATGGGAGCCTTATGGGGATTCCTTATAATATCGTCTCCGGGTCTACACCGAAAAAGACCGTTACCTTTGATTACACCGATGAAAGTGATCCCGGCCCTTATCCGATTCCCGACAACCCTCTGGTCGAAGGCGGATCGGATCAGCATATCCTGATCATCGATCGTGACAGTAAAACCCTCTACGAGCTCTTTGCTGCGGAAAAACTCCCTGATGGGAGCTGGAGTGCCGGGTCCGGGGCCATCTTCAACCTCTCCGATTATGCCCTCAGGCCGGCCGGATGGACATCCGCCGACGCTGCGGGCCTCCCGATCCTCCCCGGCCTGGTGCGATATGACGAAGTGGCCAGCGGGTCGATCAATCATGCAATCCGGTTTACCGCTCCATCGACCCAGAAGGCCTATGTCTGGCCGGCGCGCCATTATGCATCATCGATAACCGATACGTCCTATCCACCCATGGGCCAGCGGTTCAGGCTGAAATCCTCCTTCAACACTTCGGGCTACTCACCACAGGCCCGGGTTATTCTCGACGCCCTGAAGAAATATGGAATGATCCTTGCTGATAACGGGGCTCCCTGGTACATTACGGGATCACCTGACGATGGCTGGAACAACGATGTCCTTCACACACTCCACCAGGTCAAAGGATCGGACTTCGAGGCTGTCGACACCTCATCCCTGATGATTAGTGCCAGCTCCGGCCAAGCCCGGGTGGCGCAGAACGTAATCGCTTTTCCCGGGAATGCCTATCCACCCACCGACACTGACCATGACGGGTTATACGAGGATACCAATGGAAACCAGCGGCTTGATTTTTCGGACGTGGTTCTCTTCTTTAAAAATACTGGATGGATTGGATCCCATGAACCCGTCGCTGCGTTCGATTTCAACAGGAACGGTGCGATCGACTTTAACGATTTGATCGTACTGTTCAGGAAATTATGATCCCGGGTACGTCTCTACCTTTACAGTTGCTCATAACGGGGATTTCCCCCCTTTATTATATTTAACAACTTCGATAATGTAAACTGCTGTTTAATCGCTCTGATAAAAAAATCCTGTCAGATAACCAGCCAGTTCAACTGTTCCACCTGTTCGATTTTGGGATTATATAACACGCTCTGGCCCATGCTGGATGCACGGTCGGTTTGTCCGGCTTCCGAACATTTTACCCCTGCTCACGAGGAACACAGATGAATTTCGTATCGAAAAACCTTTTCGTCCTGACCGTGCTTTTGCTGCTGGCGCCAGGCTCACTTGCTGCTGAAACAATGTTTCGTGCAAATGCCCAGCACACCGGTGTCTTTATCGCCGGTTCTGCGCAGCCTGATAATGTATTGAAATGGAGTTTCGACGAAAAGAACAACCCGGTCACCGCTCCTGCAACTTCCGACGGCGTTGTATATTTTGGCAGCAGCGATCACAATATCTACGCTCTGTACGCTGCCAATGGTTCAGAATTATGGCGGTTTGCAACGGGCGGGTCCGTGTTATCCTCGCCAGCGGTGGCGGGGGGAATTGTGTATTTCGGAAGCACCGACCGGAAGATCTATGCACTGAATGCTGCCAATGGAAGTCTCCGATGGCAGGTGTCGACAAACTCGACATGGGATTCAGGAATCGGAACTTCCTCCCCGGCAGTCTCCGGCGATACTGTCTACATTGCCAGTTTCGATAACAATCTCTATGCCCTGGACGCATTCACTGGATCAATCCGGTGGAAATTTCCCTTTATTCCCCTGGGTAACGAACCTGGTTCGTCACCAGCAGTTGATAATGGCACCGTGTATTTCGGCGACGTGAACAAGAAGGTTTACGCAGTCTTTGCAGCTAACGGGACTAAAAAATGGGAATACACCGGGCCGAACACAATCTCTTCTTCGCCGATGGGAGACCCTGTCGTCAGCAACGGGATCGTCTACATGGGAGGCCCGGGCCGGGCAAACCTGACCGCACTGTTTGCATCAAACGGAACCGTCCGGTACCGGATCACCCTTGGCACAGCAAACTGGGAGCTCGTATCTCCGGCGGTATCCGGGGGTATCCTGTATTCGGGGGGTGCAGATACCAATCTTTATGCCCTTCGTCCTGAAACCGGAACGCCGATCTGGTCGTTCCCTCTCGGATCCCTCCTGCGGTCATCTCCCTCGGTCTCTGACGGGATCGTATACGCACCCACGATGGGAAAGATCCTCTACGCGATTTATGCTGGAAACGGAACCGAGAAGTGGCGCTTCTCGCCTCCCAATGACCGGGGGGTATGGGGCTCTCCCGTCATTGCAGACGGACTTGTCTATATTGACGGAGACGGAGCCGATCATTTCTACGCTGTCGGGAACGGTACACCTGCCCGGTACTTCTCGGGCAGAGTCCTTGCCGGCGAAACGGGAAACCTCTCAGGAATTGGTCTCCGCGATGTCCCGGTGCACCTCTATGGATCGGGCGAAAATGGTGGACCGGGAAGCCTCATCAGCAGTACCGTGACGGATTCCAACGGATACTACCTTCTCCCGTTACCAGCCGTTCAGTACCCGTATCTCAGTCTTATTCATGAAGATTCCCTCCCCGGCTCGCACCATGCAGGTGCATCAAGTGCGGGGGGCCAGGTCATCAATGCCAGCTGGATTCGCTACACTGCTCCATTCCAGGGAACGGATCTGTCCGGAAATACCTTCTGGGACTTCGTGCCGACGGTCCTTGGCGATTTTTCAGCCTCACCTCTCAGCGGACCTGCCCCCCTCGTCGTCGTATTCAGAGATAATTCGACGGGCTCCCCGGTTACCTGGAACTGGATAGCGGAGTACAATACTACGACCGGCAATGGCTTCATCACGAGCCTTACCCCGGATAGTACCTACATTTATACCCGGCCCGGGCTCTACAGCGTCCAGATGAGGATCTTCAATGCGGTCAGTTCCGACTGGGTGACACGGATCGGATACATCAATGTCACGGCTCCGCCGGCAGTAGTGCCGCTTCCTGGCCAGATCCTTTCCCCTTCCGATCCCGATCACGACGGCCTTTTCGAGGACCTGAATGGCAACGGGCGTATCGACTTCAATGACGTTGTCCTGTTCTTCCGCACACTGTCATGGATCTCTGCACATGAGCCTGTCGAGGCTTTCGACTTCAATGGCAACGGGCGTATCGACTTCAATGATCTTGTTGTCCTTTTCCGGAAGGTGTAGCTTTGAAAAGAGGTTGGCTTTTAAAATCCTCGTCATACCAGGAGAACAACACCGGGGGTATCCCGGGCCTTCCCTCCAAGCGTATGGAGTGGTTTACAAGGAGAATTACACCATGAAACGAATTCCGATACTGACAATCGTGCTGTCTCTGTCGCTTCTTGTCTGTGCAGCTGCCGCAGGAAGCGCCGGAGACGGTCACGCTATACCAACAACACCATCTTCTGCCCCTCAGAATATCGGTCCGGATAACGGAATGCCCGGCCAGGCGCCTGTCCATGGCGCCGGGTCTTCGATGCATACCGGCACAGCGAGAAGCCTGATCCAATCCGAAGCCAGTGGAAGTGGTCTGTCCACCTTCCTTTGGTCAGTACCTTCCCAGGTGGGAGTAAGCCTCCCCTGGGGAGTGACTACCGATCGGGCAGGAAATATCTATGTTGCCGACGATGTCGACTATAAAATCTGGAAGTTCGCGCCTGATGGCACATACATTACCAAGTGGGGATCCTACGGTAACGGTAACGGACAGTTTGCGGCAATCGCCGATATTGCGGTGAACAGCACCGGCTATGTCTACGCCGTGGACCGGGACAATAACCGCACCGAAGTGTTCGATCCGAACGGTGTTTTTGTTAACCAGTGGGGGTCCTACGGGGCAGGTAACGGACAATTTAATGGCCCGATTGGTATCACGGTGAACAAATCCGGGTTCGTCTATATTTCTGACACCTCCAATAGCCGGATCCAGGTATTTACCCCAAGCGGCAGTTACGTAAGCCAGTGGGGATCCTGGGGATGGCCCGGGGGGAACGGGCAGTTTGCCTATCCGACAGGAATCAGGACGAACGGCAGCGACTACGTCTATGTCGCTGATTACGGGAACAACCTGGTCCAGGTTTTCACTCAGGATGGGACGTTCGTCCGGCAATGGGGAAGTTACGGGACCGGCGATGGCCAGCTTTACAATCCCATGGACCTTGCGATTAACGGTCTTGACCAGGTCTATGTTGCAGATACGTTCAACAACCGCATCCAGGAGTTCGCTCCCGACGGTACGTTTGTGACACAGTGGGGCAACTCAGGAAGCGCCAATGGCCAGTTCAACCGCCCCTACGGGATAGCGGTCAGCCCTGGCAACCAGGTGCTTGTCGCGGACAGTTACAACTGTCGCATCCAGCAATTTTCCTCAACCGGATCGTACCTGAAACAATGGGGTTCTGGTAGCAATTCTGACGGTCGTTTCATTCTACAGCGGGACGTTGCCGTTGACAACAAGGGAAGGGTATACGTACCCGATACCAACAATAACCGCATCCAGGTACTTGACCAGAATGGTACCTATGTCACCCAGTGGGGATCCACCGGTTCCGGTGACGGCCAGTTCAATCGTCCAATCTGTATCAGCGTGAACACGTCCGGATATGTTTACGTCGGTGATGCAAATAACAACCGAGTCGAGATTTTTACTCCCGGGGGAAACTACGTAGGCCAGTGGGGATCCACCGGTTCCGGTGACGCACAGTTCAGCCTTCCCTACGGGATCGCGATAAATAGCAGCGGTTATGTGTACGTTGCTGATGCAAACAACAACCGCGTCCAGGTATTCGACCCGAGCGGCTCCTATGTCTCGCAGTGGGGATCCTATGGAGCAGGCAACGGTCAGTTTACAGTTCCCCTCGATGTGGCGGTCAATAACAGCGGCTATGCGTTCGTTGTCGATGAAGCGAACAGCCGCATCCAGGTATTCGACCCGAGCGGCTCCTATGTCTCGCAATGGGGATCCTATGGAGCGGGCAACGGTCAGTTTGCAAATCCATTCAGCATCGCAATCGACAGCGGAGGTTACCTGTACGTTGCCGATGAGCTGAACAACCGTATCCAGGTATTTGACAAGAACGGAGCTTACGTCGCCCAATGGGGAACAACGGGGACTGGTAACGGCCAGTTCAATGTACCTACTGGTATTGCGATTGACAGCAGGAACAATGCCTATGTTGCTGACCACGGGAACAGCCGGATTGAGAAATTTGCAACAACCTTCTCCCCCGTCATTATACCGCTTCCCGGTAGTACCCTCCCCCCAACAGACCCAGATCATGACGGCCTGTACGAAGACCTGAACGGGAACGGGCGGAAGGATTTCAACGATGTCGTGCTCTTCTTCCGCACCATGGCCTGGATAACGGCAAATGAACCTGTCGCTGCCTTTGACTTCAACCACAACGGCCGTATCGACTTCAACGACCTCGTCGTCCTTGCAAAGGAGGTGTCTTCATCATGATTTTTTAAAAATTGGTGACCAGGTTGAGCTTCATGAACGAACACAGGGGGGCGTCTTTTGGAGAGCTCCCCGGTGGTAAAAATAGCTGACAAAGGAGGACCCGTGAATACAGCGCTATCTATCAGCATCACAGCGGAGTTCAGCTTCGCCTGCCAGTCCCCGACGTTGGGGACAAAAATACCAAACCACAATAAAGGAGTTGATAACCCATGAAAGTACCACCATACAAAAAATTCTCCCTCCTGGGACTGACCATGCTCGCACTCTGCCTCATTGTATCAGGAGCTGGTGCAAGTATTGTCAGTATCGAGAATGGCCAGGTGAATACCATTGGCGGGATGGCTTCCCTCAATCTGACGCTCGATTCAGCCCCTGCAGGGCTCTCGGGATATGATATCAATATCACGCTCGACGACGCTTCAATCGCAAACATCAACGGTGTCTCGTTCCCTGCCTGGGCAACCCTGAAGGACAACAGTTCCGTACCTGCGTCTTTCATCCACCTGACGGCCGTTGATTTGAACGATGCAGTTCAGTCGGGAGCCACGAACGTTCCCCTCGCAACTATCAGGTTCCAGGGGCTCAAGCAGGGCACTACACCCGTAAAGATTGCCGTGAACGCCATGGACGATGATGCAGGGAACATGGTCTCTCCCGGCGTCACCCCGGGAACGTTCTCCGTAAATATCCCGCAACCTGTCGGGAACATCTCTGTTACCTCCAATCCGCCTGGAGCTGCAATTGCCATTGATGGCAACGATACCGGTCTGATAACCCCGGCAACCATCGAAAAGATACCCCCGGGAACCCACTCGGTCAGTGTTACCCTCTCAGGATATCAGTCTTCATCACAGACCGTTTCAGTCTCTGCCGACACGACAACCCAGGCGGTATTCTCGCTGGTCCAGATACCCAAGGTGGGATCGATATCGGTCACCTCGACACCATCCGGTGCTGCAATCAGCCTCGATGGGACTGATACCGGTAATGTTACCCCCTTCACGCTCGATAATCTCGTTCCGGGTTCTCACACTGTCGGGGTCAGCCTTAACGGATACGTTTCCAACAGTACTACGGTAACCATATCAGCAGGCACAACCGTCCGGGCTGATTTCCAGCTGGTCCCGGTTCCGGTAACTACCGGAACGCTCATTGTCTCCTCAAACCCCGCCGGCGCGGCGATTTCCATTGACGGGGTCGACACCGGTAACGTTACTCCGGCGACCTTCACCGGAATTGAACAGGGCAACCATCTTGTTGAAGTCGGTCTTGCCAACTACGTACCTGCCAAC
>Ga0187785_10000412_pt1 | contig 16095 bp, 13 predicted proteins | sample 0815_BV2_4_20_MG_FD_132466 | JGI IMG/M metagenome (GOLD analysis project Ga0187785, IMG submission 132466) | Tropical peat soil microbial communities from peatlands in Department of Meta, Colombia - 0815_BV2_4_20_MG | ecosystem: Environmental > Terrestrial > Soil > Wetlands > Peat | place...
CCATGTTCACAAAATGTTCACATTTTTTTAAACTCAGGCGAATTCAAGCGACCCGAACCAGATTGAATTGACTTGAAATGACTGGGGTTTTATGTCAGAGCTTGAGTTTATGTGGTCAACAAACCGCGTTCGCAACGCGGGGGTCGAGGGTTCAAATCCCTTCATCTCCACCACAGAATCGTTTTATGATAACATCAGGTTAGATTAATCATTTCGACCGGCTGTTTTTTCTGTTTCTGGACCTCGGAGCCCCACTGTGGTGATGCGCATTAGGAAAGCGTCTACCAGCGAGGTGTCCCCTTCGTTTCTGACGGCCAGCCTTATTGCGCTCCGAGGACAACCTGGCTGACTGCGGACGGAAAGCACCATTTCCAATGCGCAGCAATATAGTGACGGTCAAGAAGCCTCACGCCTTTTCTCATGTGGTCGGGTCTGTCTGCCATTGACGGTGAAACTCCCCACAATTGGCCTAGGGAAAGACCTACGTCCAAACGATTTCATCATCGGATTCTGCTTCTTTTCCAAAGGTTTTGGCTCTTGTTATTGCGGAGCCCGAAAAGCGCCCGACGTTCCGGCGCACGGGCCCCAATTCCGGACTCTCGGTTGAGCATTCAACCGTTGCACGACCTGGGACCGGCTTTTCTGCCCGGCTTCGCCCTGCACCTGAAACGTGCAGACAGCTTGGCTGTGGGGCGTTACCCTCGATTTATCCTGCTTGCCTTCTGTGAAGAATGGCTGCAACCCACTATCCTCGATGAGAAGATCGCCTGAGAGCATTTCCACAGATTGCGGACGTGCTTCTTTCAGATGTGTGAAGGCGTTCCCCAGTTCAGAAGCCACGGGAAACTTTTTAGGTGCTCGATCGTCTTAATTTTAGTAATTAGGACACGGGAACGTGGTGGTGTGCGTACGGCCCAAAGAGGCCTTAGGCCTGTGAATACTTAACGTTTTTGCGCAAATCAAGACCTGTTTACTTAAGAAATTATAGACCCTTGAGACGTTGGGGGATACATGAAGAGCAAGAAGTATTTCGTTTTTGCAGGCTTGTCATCCCTGTGTGCCGTAACTTTCCTCGGAGGTTGCAGCACGATACTCCTGTTTGACCCCAAAGGACCGATCGCGGCGGCGGAGCGGTTCGTCATTATTGCAGCCATCGTGCTCATGCTGATCGTCGTCATCCCCGTCTTTATCATGGCTTTCTGGTTTCCCCGAACGTACAGAGCTTCCAATTCTGAATCGACTTATATGCCGAAATGGAGTTATTCCGCTAAAATCGATTTTTTCATGTGGGCGGTTCCCATTGCTATTGTCACGGTTCTTGCGATTCTGGCCTGGACCAGCACCCATTCTCTGGATCCCTATAAACCCATCCATTCGGCGGACAAACCCATCAACATCGAAGCGGTGTCCCTGGATTGGAAATGGCTTTTCATCTACCCGGATCAAAATATCGCCACAGTCAATCAAATCACTTTTCCCGTCAATGTTCCGGTCAGCTTCAAACTCACCTCGGACACCGTAATGACTTCCTTCTTCATCCCGCAGCTGGGCAGCCAGATTTACGCCATGGCAGGCATGCAAACACGATTGCACCTCCTCGCTGATAAGCCGGGCACTTATGCCGGTCACAATCAGCAATTCAGCGGTCGCGGGTACGCTGACATGCATTTCAAGGCAAACGCGGTATCCCGAGAAGAGTTCCAATCGTGGGTGCAAGAGATCAGACAGTCTCCGGAAAAGCTTGATCTGGTCCGATATGAGAAGCTCGCAAATCCGAGCACCGGCCACTCCGTGACCTATTTCTCTTCTGTCACGCCCGATCTGTTCGGATATATCTTGCGAAAATTCGATCCGACCTGGGGAAAAAATCCCGATCCTATGAGCAGAGAATCCGTTTCCACACACGCAAGAACCGACGTTGCGGAGGCAAATTGATATGTTTGGAAAGTTAAGCCTTTCAGCGATTCCGTATGATCAACCAATCACGATAAGTGCCGTAGGTGGTGCGGTTCTCTTGGGCCTGGTGATCCTGGCGTTGCTTACTTACTACAGAAAGTGGACCTACCTTTACAAAGAATGGCTGACCAGCCTCGACCACAAAAAGATCGGCATCATGTACATTGTCCTTGCATTGGTGATGCTGCTGCGCGGGTTCTCCGATGCAATTCTGATGCGCTCTCAGCAGGCCCTTGCCGCTGGCGGTTCTTACGGCTTTCTGCACCCTGAGCACTTCAATCAGATATTCAGCGCTCACGGCTCGATCATGATCATTTTCGCGGCCATGCCGTTTCTGGTCGGGTTGATGAATATCGTTATGCCGCAGCAAATAGGTGCACGCGACGTAGCCTTTCCCTTTATGAATTCGCTCAGTCTCTGGCTGACCGCGGCCGGGGCGTTGCTCGTCATGACATCTTTGGGTGTGGGTGAGTTTTCCCAAGCCGGATGGTCGGGATATGCCCCGCTGACCGAAACAGAGTACAGCCCCGGCTCAGGGGTGGACTATTGGATTTGGGCCTTCCAGATCGCCGGTGTCGGCTCGACGTTGACCGGTATCAATTTTATCGTCACCATCATGAAAATGCGCGCTCCCGGCATGAAGGCCATGCGGATGCCGCTGTTTGTCTGGACGACTTTTTGCACCAACGTGCTCATGGTTTGGGCATTTCCGGTTCTGACGGCCGCTCTCGCCATGCTTACCCTCGATCGTTACCTGGGCATGCATTTTTTCACAAACACGCTCGGTGGTAACATGATGATGTATGCCAACCTGTTCTGGACCTGGGGGCATCCTGAGGTTTATATCCTGATCCTGCCGGCTTTCGGGATCTTTTCGGAGGTCGTCGCCACTTTCTCCGGAAAACGGCTGTTCGGCTATGGATCCATGGTCTATGCCACTGCGGCCATCACGATTCTGTCCTTTTCCGTGTGGGTGCATCATTTTTTCACCATGGGTGCCAGCCCGAACGTCAACCTCTTTTTCGGGATTGCGACCATGATAATTGCCGTCCCCACCGGGGTGAAGACCTTCAACTGGCTTTTCACCATGTATCGTGGCCGCATCAGGTTTGCTACGCCCATGTACTGGGCCCTGGGGTTCATCGTGACCTTCGCCATCGGCGGGGCCGCCGGCGTGCTGTTGTCTGTACCGCCCGCTGATTACGTGCTCCACAACAGCCTGTTTCTGGTCGCACATTTCCACAATGTGATCATCCCCGGCGCTCTGTTCGGGTTTTTTGCAGGTTATTATTATTGGTTTCCAAAGGCCACCGGCTTTCGGTTGAAGGAAAATTGGGGCAAACGCGCGTTCTGGTGTTGGCTGATCGGCTTTTATCTTGCCTTTATTCCCCTGTATGTCCTGGGCTTCATGGGCATGCCCCGCCGCATGGCGTATTATGCCACCCCCACCTGGCAGCCCTATCTGCTCGTCGCTGCATTGGGTGCAGCCGTGATCATGCTCGGCATCGTCTTTCAGGGAATTCAATTGCTCGTCAGCATTAAGGAGCGGAGCGCCCTGGGCGATCCCACCGGCGATCCCTGGGACGGCCACACTTTGGAGTGGATGACATCCTCTCCTCCCCCGGTCTATAACTTCGCGAACATACCCGTGGTAGGTGAGATCGATGCCTTCACGGACATGAAGGAAAAAGGCGTAGCATATAGCCGGCCGGATCAATATAACGACATCGAGATGCCCAGAAACGCACCGCACGGCTTTATCATCGGCGGATTGGCTTTCGTGTTCGGATTTGCCGTTGTCTGGTACATCTGGTGGCTGGCCATACTGGCCGCTCTGGGCATGTTTTTCACGGTCATTGCCCGCTCAATAGACGATGACATCCATTACGTCATACCAGCGGCCGAGGTCGAGCGCATCGAACATGAACGCCATCGACAGCTGGCCGCCTTCGCGAAATGACGTTCCGCAAACGAACGGACCATCCCAAAACCTGGAGCGGAGATGCACATGCCGACAACAGGCGCTTCGACCATCGCCATCGCTCATGACGAACAGTTTGAACACCCCGATACCGTCGCGATGCAGACATTCGGTTTTTGGCTCTATCTTATGAGCGACCTCATCATATTTGCGACGCTCTTCGCTACTTTTGCCGTTTTGGGCCGCAACTATGCGGGCGGACCGACGGGGAAGGAATTGTTTGAACTGCCTTACGTTTTGGGTGAAACGTGTCTCCTGTTGTTCAGCAGCGTAACGTACGGTCTGGTCATGCTGGCCGTACACAACGGCAAGAAGAAATGGGTTCTGATCGGACTCGCCGTTACATTTCTCATGGGGCTCGGATTTGTCTCCATGGAAGTCAATGAGTTCCACGGCATGATTGCCGCGGGCCACGGACCGGACCGCAGCGCTTTCCTTTCGAGTTTTTTTACCCTGGTAGGGACTCACGGTACCCATGTGACTTTCGGGCTGATCTGGATGGCGGTCATGATAGGTCAGGTGGCAGTCAAGGGGTTGACCTCCCCCGTTCAATCACGGCTGATGCGCCTGAGTATGTTCTGGCATTTTCTGGATATCATATGGATCGGCATATTCAGTATCGTCTACCTGATGGGAGTTCTGTAAATGAGTCAAGCATCTATCGACAGCACCGGCGCGAGTACGGGAAGTCTCAAATCGTACCTCACCGGTTTTGTTCTTTCCCTCATTCTGACCGCTATTCCGTTTGCGTTGGTGATGAGCGGGACCTTGTCCTCTTCGACAATCCTGGCCGGCATTTTCAGTGCGGGCATCGCGCAGATTCTGGTGCACTCGTATTACTTCCTGCATCTGGACGCTTCATCGGCGGCGCGTTGGAACGTGCTTGTCATGATGTTCACGGTATTGATCATTGCCCTCTTCGTCGGCGGAACCCTCTGGATCATGTCCAGCCTGAATTACCGAATGATGTGAGAATGCTTGAAAGGATCAAAAACTATTTGCTCGTAGCCAAACCGGGGATCGTTCTCGGCAACCTGATCTCCGCTGCAGCCGGCTTTTTTCTCGCCTCCAAAGGGCGAGTTGATGGTGCTGCTCTCCTGGCGACTCTCATGGGCATATCCCTGGTTGTAGCTTCCGGCTGCGTTTTCAACAACTGTGTCGATAGAAAGATAGACCGAACGATGATCCGGACACGCGACCGCGCCCTTGCCAAGGGCCTCATCTCACTAAAGATCGCCGTATCCTACGCAACGATTCTGGGCATTGCGGGCGTGGCATTGCTCTGTGCGGCAACAAACCTGCTGTCCGTTTTCATCGTGCTGGCGGGCATTGTGATGTATGTGGGCGTGTACAGCCTGTACATGAAACGCAATTCCGTGTACAGCGCGTTGATCGGCAGCCTGGCGGGAGCCACACCGCCCCTCGCGGGATATTGCGCAGTCACCGGTCGCTTCGACGTGGGAGCAGTGATATTGTTGTCGATCTTCAGCCTATGGCAGATGCCTCACTGCTACGCCATCGCTATTTTTCGGCTTGACGATTACACTGCTGCGGCCATCCCGGTTCTGCCGGTCAAGCAGGGAACAGCCGCTGCAAGAAGGCATATTGTTGGTTACATCTTGGCCTTTACGGCCGCCACGCTGATGCTGACCCTCGGGGGGTACACCGGTTACAGCACCTTTGCAGTGGCGAGCGTATTGGGTCTGTTCTGGCTGTATATGGCGTTGTCGGGCTACAAGGCATTCAATGAGCGGCTCTGGGCCAAGAAGCTTTTTATCTTCTCCCTTCTGACCATATTCATCCTGAGCGTCATGATGTCAATCGATTTCACCCCGCCTGTCCCGCCACACATGCTTCTGAGCTATGCCCGGTAGTCCAAACCGCTGCATTTAGAACATTGAGATCAGTAACAGCGGTATCGAAGTGTTGCTTTTCGTACGTTCGGTGCCGGATTTCATGACCAGGAGAGATTGCTTCGTCGTTGCGCTCCTCGCAATGACAGGCCCGAGCAGTGTCATTGCGAGCGAAGCGAAGCAACCTGCTCCGACAAAAATGTGCGACCTGATTTAAGAAAACCTGTACTAAATGCCGAGGATATTCAAAGAAATGTAGATCTTTATTTATGCAGGCATAAAATGGAAAGAAAATTGCGTATCAATACGTTTAATACCGTTGCGCTTTCAAATACCTGAAATCGGGGATGAACTTCATGTGAGAGATTCATCCCCCAACCCCACCTCAAGAACTGTTAGTACTCGCCGGCATCTGCGTTTCCGCTGAGGAAATGCAGATGCCGGCGCATGATAGAAGATTCTGGCAGGGGGTTTGGGCGGGACACTTTTTACAAGGGACTTATTCACTTGAGAAAGAATGTGACCGTCATTGCGAGGGTGTAAGCCCGCGGCAATCTCCTGACCGTTAAGAACAGATTGCTTCGTCGCTTCACTCCTCGCAATGACAGTGGTTCCATGAACCGATTCTTTGGCAAAGGCATGATTCCGTTTTACAAAGAGGTCCCCCCAATCTTACTTTTTTGAAAGGGCATTCGTATAAGGCCACATGACTTGAGATGCCATGCAGCCACCTATGCATTCCGCTGTGGTATTCCCGTGGAGATCGCCAGCAAGGTCATTCTGAACGCCAGCCTATCCACCACCCTAAGGAATTTGGGCAAGGTCCGCGATGTGCAAGCGGTGAGGCCGATTGAGAATCTCTGGCCATGACTGACTTGGGCGAGGTCAACATGATATCGCCCATATTCGAGCCTGCAATTTGAACTCCCGGAGTTTTTCTGGTAAGACAGCGAAGAGATTACAAATATGAATTGAAAAGAAAGGTCAATCATGTCGGACGATCCCAAGACGTTTCTTACCAGCGGAAGATTTGATTACTCCCTTAACGTGGCTCAAATTAGGGCCAGGGAGGCGGCGATCTTCGATCGCGATCAAGGCAATCCCTACGGTACCGGAATCCAGAAGGCTGTTGAAGAATTCCCTCGAGAATTGGGGGATCCCAGAATTAAGAGCGGGTACGAACAGACGTACAAAGAGACATGGGATGAGCTCGAAAAAGGTGAGCAGTGAAGTGGCGTGAGCTGACGACGAATTTGTTTCCACATGGTGTCCATGGGAAGCGTCAGTTTGTTAGATGTAGGGAACGTCAGTCGGCTGGAGCTTTTGGCAGCTGCTATACAATAATTTATCTGGGTGCGAAATATGCCACCAGAGCTATTAGGGCGATGAGCAGGAAAGTAGCTCCCACTGTTATGGCGACAACTATGCCGGTGAATGCGCTCTTCGAGATGCCAAACTGGGTCCGATACGCATCGAAAGGCAGGTAGCTGTCTTTGTCTCGCGTGCTAACAAGACGCTTGAACCGAAGCCTTTGATCGTCAAATTTTTCGACGAGAATCCAGCCGGCCTGAGCTTCTTCTTCACAGGCTTGTTTCAGTACTTGGGGGTTCTTGAATGCCGCAGTGTTCGCACGAAGAATTTTGAACTCCCATCCTTCTCGTAGATCGTTTTCGGAGTATTCGGTCATCTCTTCTTCCTCTTGTCGGAGCATTTCGGCCGCAGCAGCTGCCGCAGCTGCCGCAGCTCCCGCCGCAGCACCATTGGACATGAAAGCCTCACTCGGTCTTTTTCTGATATGCTACGATCACGATAGTATCGTTCCCATGCCTAGTATGGTGTCCCGCAAATAACCATCAAATCACCGACCTGGCCAGCACGAGAATCAGTGTCATTGCGAGGAGCGACGAAGCAATCTCCAGGCCATATACTGCAACTACGCGAGATTGCTTCGTCGCGTCGCTCCTCGCGATGACACCAATTCGCTTCTCGACCAACTCGTTGATTTTAAAGCTATTTGCGGGACACAACACTAGAGTCGGGCACAACGAAGCGGAGATTTCAAAAGTCTTTTCAGGAGGTCTATATACTGCGCTGCCAGAAAATCGCGCGTGTAGCGCTGCAAGACGTAATTTCGACCCCGCTCTCCCATGCCCGAAAGAAGTTCCGTATCCTGATAACCTCTTACCACTGCATCAGAAAGAGCCTCCGCATCTTCAGGCGGGACATACCAACCTGACTGGGCTCTTTCGACCAGCTCGCGAGCCTCCCCGTCTACGCTTACGATAACAGGTTTTTCCATACCCAGATATTCGAACATCTTTGAAGGCAATACACTTTGGAAGAGTTTCGCGGCACGCAGAGTGACGAGTCCTATATCGCACGCACCGTAGAGAAGCGGCATCCGGTGTTTCGGTTGTTGATCGATAAACTGAACGTTGTGAAGTGATTTCTTGAACGCCAAGTTCTTGAGATTGTCTTTTTCGGCTCCTTCGCCCACGAAGACAAAGAGGATATCAGGTCGATCGCGAAGCTTTTCTGCGGCGCCTAGCACACTATTGAGCGCATGTGCCATGCCGAGCGTTCCGACGTAAAGCACGACGAATCGGTCTCCCCACCCGAATTCCCGTCGCAATTCATTTTCTCGCCTTTTCGGAACAAAAAGGCTTGTGTCAATACCGTTCGGAACTACTTCCATATGGCCCAAAGGAATACCGTAGCGTTCATTGATTTCCTGTTTGTACCCGTTCCCGACGGTCACGATTCTTGTGGAGTGGCTATACAGAAAGCTAGCCAAACCTCTGAGTGAACGCACGACAAAATTCTCCTGCATCGCTTCCACTGCGAGAATGGACTCGGGCCACAAGTCTCTTACCTCAAACACAAATGGGGCCCCAAATCGTCTGGCCACGAGGTAGCCGGCCAAGCCGCATAGCAACTGAGGCGACGTTGCGATAACCACATCGGGATTCTTTGCGCGGAGAGACCCGATCACGGCGGCAGAAACCATGAAACTTGCGTAAGAAACCATGCGTTTGACGATACCTTTGTTGGCGGTCGCCCAAACGTAGGACCTGACCACATCAATTCCGTCCACGAACTCTCGACGAGTCAGCCGGTATCGATCTCCCGCAGCTTTCCGACCTGTGGGATGATGAGCAAAGCCGGTAACAACGGTCACCTCATGGCCCATTCGTACCCATTCACGGGACAGTTCGTGAACGCGGGCTGATGGAGCTCCCATTTCCGGAGGAAAATACTGGGAAATGTAAAGAATACGCATGGTAGAATTACTGAGGCGAGATGATAGTCATGATTTCGGCGGGAAGGACCTTATCCAGACTCCACTCAAGACGCGTTGCCAGTAATTCGAGTCCGAACTCAGGATGATACCATTTTCTTGATTGGGTCAACTTGAGGTGTGGTGAGCCTTCGATCCGCACGATCATGCAACCGCAAGCAGGCATTGAGACTTCCCATCCTTCGTCGAAGCGCTTGGCCGTCCATCCAGGAGCCAGGAGCCAACCACCGGTAAGTCGATGACTTCCAGAGCCTTCGCACCGATCCATTATTACGAGCTCGCTCTTGCGAAGCGTGATTTCTCGAGTGGGACGAGGACTGCCCGGCAGATGACAGTACCCCGTATGACTTGCTGAAACAGAGAATCCATCGGAGCTCTTTGTGAGCTGTATGTGTTCCGGATACGCTCGCCTGCCGCAGCGGAATATGTGCCAGACCTCGCTGGAATCAAAACCATCAACACATACGGTGTTATGTGAGGCTGTTGCACGGTCGTATCGACGCCTGTCATCCAAATCATAGCCGTATGTGCCGGGATCGACGAAGAGACGGTGCCCCTTAAAGGATAGTTCAGCAGTCAAGGTATCTGCATGTCCGTGCCCCGGCTGATAGTCAACACCAATTTGGCCTACGTCGAAGAAAACCGTCCAAGGATCTCCATGCCACGCGAAAACTCCGAAATCCGGAAAGAGCTTTCCTCCGACAGGAGATGACATCTCGATTTCCAGGTCCATCAATTCAGCCTGAGCCAGCATCTGATCCGGAGCACTGGCACCATTTAGCGACGCGTCATTGAGTATCGGTATGCGTCCGTCCGGATGTCTGAGCCAGACAAGGCATCTCGCCATACGCTCCCATGTGGAACATATCTGGTCCCGCGCCTGCTTGTCTTCCATCACACGTGCGAGATTACATAAATCCTCCATTATAAGAAGATGGTACATGGCGCTGCGCTCAAAATGCCCGCCATCCGGCAAGACCTGCTCTTCAATCTGGTCCAGCGCAAGGCGAGTTGCAGTACGCAACCACTGCTCCGAGAACCGGTCAGAAAAGAATCGACCTGCCCACCCCAAACCCACCGCATTGCGCAGGAGATGATTTGCGCGGAGGTCGTATTCAAGATGCTTATGCAGAAAGGCCGCCTGCATCCAAAGACTCTTCAAGAGTCTGTCCAGGAATTCGGAGTTACAGCTCCACCACTCTCGTGGAATCGTCTGGTACGAACGTATCCACCAGGGAATTCTGGTCGAGATGGCGTAGGAATTCCAGGCCAGATCTCTGGCTCCGGGCTCTGTAACTTCACACCGCGTAATCCAATCCATGACATAGTGCTTGAACAAGGTGGCTGCCGTGTCGGCATCCGGCCCGCCCCGCGCTGCCAATTCAGCCAAATCGTATGCCCATCGATGATAATGTAGAGTAATGGTCCACAGTCTTGACGAAGTCTGTTGCCCCAGCATCCAATCTGGGAGGGTGCGGCCCAAGTTCTTTTCCTCGTTGAGATGCCGAAAGATCCCACGATTGAGGTTCTGAATCAAATTGGGAGGTGGATGATTTCCGTCATCGAGGTTCGGCACGATGGAAAAATGGTTCGATACCGAGACATTCTGGGGCACCTCAGGAGATCGATGAAGACCACCCCGAAACACATCCCGGTCGACAATGTTCACGAGGCGCCTGAACACCTGTGACGCTCGGAGATGTTTGACGGTTCTAAGCGCTGTAAGGTACTTCTGATTGCTCATCCAATATCAAACGCAAGCCCTTCTCGGATGCTCCGTGCCGCGAGGATGGCCGCAAGCGACACCCCGCGAAGTTCGTGCCACGCAATGGGCGAGGACGTGCCTGCTTTCACGGCCGCCACAAAGGCTCCGATTGCCTGCACGTGACCTTTGTCTTGCGTCCAGCTCCGTTTTCGTTTTGCCTTTCCGCCCGAACATAAAGCGACTTCTCGAAAGTCTTCTATGACGCCTATTCTGCCGCCGCCGACCACTTCGATACGCTCCTTCGGAAACGCTTTGTCTCCTCCCGAGAGGTAGGCGACGTTTGAAATGGAGCCATCAGCGTGCCGCAGAGTAATAAAACACTGGTCCTCCGTGATCGAGGGCGCTTGAGGACCGCTGATCGACTCGGCGAAAACTCTCACTGGCGGACTTCCTATCAGAAAAGTGGCCAAATCTATTGCGTGACACGCTTCGCCTATAATTCGGCCGCCCCCGATGTCGTCATCTTGCGTCCAGTGTTCGGCTGGGATAGACCCTGCGTTGAATCTCACGGAGACTGAGAGCGGAGCGCTCACGTCCCCAAAGAATTGCTTGATTTTGGCAGCAGCAGGTGAAAAACGGCGGTTGAAACCGACCATCAAGATAGGTCGGGACGCCCCTGCTAACAGGTTTGATTCGATTTCATTCAATTCCTCGACTGTCAGGGCGAGGGGCTTCTCGACATAAACGTTCTTTCCACTTTGCAGCGCTTTGACAACCTGGCGGGCATGCAGATCGTGGCGTGTCAGAACAAAGACCATTCCGATATCGGCATCATCGAATATTTCGCCTTCGTCTGTGACGGCGGAAGCGAAACCCCTCTTTTCTCCTGCATGGCGAGCGCTCAGCCCACCGCCGGAACAAATCGACCGGAGACGTAATCCGGGAATTTTGCGAAGTGTGGGCAACATGACCATTCGCGCGAAATTGCCCGCGCCGAGAAAACCTACGCCGACGTTGTCCTTCGCTCTCGGATCGGGCGGCTGAAGATCGATTCGACGCACGGGTTGCCTGTCTTCTACGGTGGGATAGGTCAGTAAAACCCCCAGATGTGGTTCCTTGTCCGCTTCAATGATCTGGTATGCATCCTCGGCTTTCTCGATGGAGAACCGGTGAGTGATGAGAGGCGATACGTCGAGTGTTCCGGATCCCATAAGATCAAGCACTGCCTGCATGTTGCGTTGCTCGGTCCAACGAACGTACGCGGCCGGATAATCGTGGCCGCCTTCTTCGTACGCAGGATCGTACCGGCCTGGACCATATGAGCAGGAAACCACGAATTCCGCTTCCTTGAAATAAAACGCACGCCGGTCCAACTCCAGCCCAACCACACCTACCAGAACCACCCTCCCCTTTTGACGGACTGCGGTTGCAGCCAGATCCATCGGAGCCTTGGACTTGGTCGAGGCAGTGATGAGCACGCCATCCGCACCCATGCCTCGGGTCGCGTCCAACACGGCCTCAGCCGACAGGTCGGGCCGAGCCAGGTCAGCGCCCATCTTCTCAACCGCCAACGTGCACCTGGAAGCGTGGAGGTCTGTCGCCAGCACTCGAATGCCTGAGGCTTTCAGTAAGGCCACCGTCAGTTGCCCGATCAACCCCAGGCCGATTACGAGTACTGTCTCCCCAAGGGCTACACGCGAAAGACGAACGCCCTGCAGGGCAATAGCTCCTAACACACCGAATGCTGCATGTTCAGTGATAACGTTGTCCGGGATAAGCGCCGTCAGGTGTTTCGGTACGCACACGACCCCTGCGTGAGGGCCATTCGATGCCACCCTCTGGCCTGGTTTGAATTCCTGCACCCCCGATCCGCAGGCCAGTACAATTCCCGCAGACGCATAGCCCATGGCCATAGGCTCATCCAGTTTTTCCCGCACCTGGGATATGGTCTGAAAGATTCCTTCGTTTTTCAACTTTTCCAGCACGCGACGAACCTGGTCCGGCCGTTGCCTCGCCTTGCCCAGGAGAGACTTTCGTGCCAGATCCATAGCGGTCTTTTCTGTACCGGCTGAAATAACGGATACCCGGTTTTCAATCAACACATGCCCCGGCCTCACCAGTGGTTCAGGTATGTGAGCCACAGACAGTCTGCCGGTCTTGAGATTCTGTATAACCTGTTGCAAGAACCTTCTCCTGGCAGGATCCCTCGCTTCGCCGCTGCCGTAGGAATGCATTCACCACTGCCGGAACAGCACGGATGAGCTTGCATCAACCGCTGCCACTGGCATGAATATTCGTCAGTGTTTTTCGGCCACGACCAGAAACAGATTGTCCGAGTACCGCGTTAATCCCAAGGAACGGAACAAGGCAGATAGCAGAGGAGTCTTGCCATAATAGGTGCTCAACACTATGGTCAACCCGTGATTACTGAGAATTTCCGACGTGCGTTCAAGACTCAGCACATGTCGAACATATTTGTAATATTTGGGAAGCCCGGTTATTCCATAGGCTGTCGGTTCAAGATTTCTGTATATACTTGATTTATTTGGCATGGATACCATGAGAATACCCTTTCGTTTCAGCAGGGAAACCAAAATGTCCAGCGTCTTGTGCAGATCTTCCATGTACTCCAGGACGCTGGAACAAAGAACGATATCTGCTTCTCCTGCCTTGGTGCCGGACAAGTCATGAATGTCGGATTTGATAAACGTGATGTTTGCCAGATCCGTTTCTGACTTCTTACGTTCGCATATTCTTATCATTTCTTCGCTAACGTCTACACCGACAACGTTTTTGTTCTTCGTGGCCGCATAAAGGGACAACACTCCGCTGCCGCATCCGACGTCCAACACGTACCCGTCGGATCTGCTGTAATCGTCTATCATTCTCGTCCAAATGTTGTATCGTTCTATGAAGCTCGGCCTGCTGTTGCTGTATTTGGAGTCAAACTCGGCAGCCATTTGCGAGTGCCACTGGCCCACATCGTCGGGCTGGGAATCGCAAGTCTGGCTTTTTGCCTCAGGCATCAGCTGATATCGTGTGTCACCTTTGATCTCCCTGAGCTCCAGGTATTTTGCGTCAATAAGCAGCGTGTACCAAAGACCCTGAAGAAAATGGTAGATGAATGCTTCCTTGCCGTCCAGAAACCCACCTTTGATGACAAATCGAAACAGGAAATAGCAAAATGCCCTGAACAATGGGGGTAGATGCAGCCAAAGTTTTTGCCTTATCCAGCGCTTGCGCTCCGGTTGGGTTCCGAACAATCGGGCAGGCAATTCCTCATAACCGGCGGAATGAAAGTCACCGAAGAGTTCTTGCGCTTCGCGCGTGGAATATGAATTGTGCTTGGAGATCCAATCGGTAATGCCCTTGCGGTCCTCATGCATGAAATCGTTCTCGAGAAAACCAACCTGCCCTTTGACGATCATATGTTCGTTTACTTGCCGGTCTTCGCACCGGCCTGCCCCTCGTCTGAACAAGCGGAGAATCCAGGTTGGATAATACCCTCTCCGTATCCAGCGCTTCATCCAAATGAGGCGACGTTTGATGTAAAAACCGTTTTCGCTTGGTGAAGATGAGATCAACCGACTGATTTCTTGCTTGAGTTCTTCAGGCACCCACTCGTCGGCGTCAAGAAAGAACACCCATTCACTTTGGATCGGCAGCTTTTCAAGTGCAAAATTCCGCTGTTTTGCATAGTCTTCGAAGTGGTTCTTGACAACAGCGCAACTAAACCTTTGCGCGATATCCACGGTGGAGTCCGAACTGTAAGAGTCCAACACGAAGATTTCATCCGCCCATCCGGTCACGGAACCGAGAGCCTGGCCAAGGTTAAGCTCTTCGTTGTAAGTAAGGATGACCACGGCCACACTACTCATGCTATATGTCCTTCGTTCAAGCTCTTGCCAACACTATTATCTCGTCGCCCTTGCCCAGCAATTCCTGTACGCGTCGCACGGGCCAGGTAACTCCAAATGAAACCCGTACTGGGCACAGTCACCAGCTTTATTGGCAGTGTTTGAAACCACTACGCCTGGGCCACATACAATGAGATCCTTTTATTGAACTGGCAGTCTTCGGAAAACTCCGTTGCCACAAAACGGAGGGCTTCAGACCGCATATTTCGCATCGCATCCGCTGGCATAGCAAATATCGCGCTCAAGGCATGTGCCACGCCCTGGGGGGAGCAATCGCAAACGCGGCCGCAAGTTTCCGGAATGTCGATGTTGCATTGATCGCTTAGTATTACAGGCAGTCCGTGGGCCATGGCCTCAAGTACTGCGAATGGTTGGCCTTCACTCCAGGAGGTAAGGGCGAACACCGAGGCTGAATTGAACCACGCCTCTTTCTCTCCACCGTAGGCTGCGCCGTGGAATTTTATTCTGTCCTGGATATTCAATTCTTCGCACCGGGATTGAAGTTGTGCCACATACTCTCGGTCTGCGCACGGACCCACTATATGCAGCTTCCAAACCGTAAACTCGCGGGAAGCCTGGCTGAATCCGTCAATCAGCGACTCCAGGTTTTTGATTGGGTCTATCCGCCCGAGAAAAAGCACGTCGTTGTTTCTGTCGGTATTCACCGAATCATGATGAATCGCTACTCCATTGCCTATCACGGAAAAGGAGGCGTCAGGAACCACTTGCCTGGCATCGGAAATCTCCTTTTCGTTCAGGGCAACCACCCTGAAAGCCCTTTGCAACCATCGCCGGAAAACTAGGTTGAGCGCCAAGGTCTTCAGGGCACCGTTTTTAGCTAAGGCAACCGGGCGTAAGTTGCCATGCAAACTGACAAGGTATCGCCACTGCTTGAGCTTTGCGACGAAAGACAGGATGAGCCCGTTGAAAAGCCAGACGCCGTGCGTCTCGATCAGGTGGTCTTTCCGGGAAAACAGCAGCCTTCCGGCAAATCCTACCGCTCCGGGCGCGAAGTGCCAACTATCCTTGAAAAACCTCCGATGCAGAACGATCCGCGCTTTTCCGTACAGTTCCCGCAGTTTGTCGAGCGAGGGCCGTCGGCCACGCCAGGTTCCAACAACCGTAACATCGTGTCCACGCATGACGAGCCATGCGGCAAGTCTTTGAACTGTTGCGTTTGGGCCCGATGCGATTGTCGATAAGTCCCCGCTTACAATAATGATGGCAATAGAAGATAGCGGTGGCATTGTTTTAACGGGATTCATCGGTTGTAATTTCTCAGCGGAGGGTAATTCGTGCCAAGATTCCTACCACGCGCTGGCCCCAAGTCCTATGGGGTGTTGTAGATCGTTTCAACTTTCATGGCGGCGATTTCCAAAGCGTGC
>Ga0187785_10000413_pt1 | contig 16075 bp, 20 predicted proteins | sample 0815_BV2_4_20_MG_FD_132466 | JGI IMG/M metagenome (GOLD analysis project Ga0187785, IMG submission 132466) | Tropical peat soil microbial communities from peatlands in Department of Meta, Colombia - 0815_BV2_4_20_MG | ecosystem: Environmental > Terrestrial > Soil > Wetlands > Peat | place...
CATAAAACGGGGTCACTTCATTGCCAGCTTCCACACCGCTGTCGACGCGAAGTGCCTCTGTCTGCGGGAACTGCAACGCGATTAAACGACCGGTTGACGGTAGAAAGCCGCGCTCCGGGTCCTCGGCATAGAGTCGCGCTTCAACGGCGTGCCCGTCGAGACGCACCTGATGCTGCGCCAAGGGCAGCTTTTCTCCCGCAGCAATTCGGAACTGCCATTCCACCAAGTCAAGTCCGCAGATCGCTTCTGTCACCGGATGCTCGACTTGCAACCGAGTATTCATCTCCATAAACCAGAATTGGTCCGATTTGAGTCCCTTTGTACCCTCGGCAATAAATTCAACGGTTCCGGCTCCGACATAGCTTGCGGCTTTCGCCGCCGCCACTGCCGCCGCACCCATTGCGGCGCGCAATTCCTTGTCCATCCCGGGCGCCGGTGCCTCTTCGATGACCTTCTGGTGGCGGCGCTGCAATGAACAGTCGCGTTCGTTGAGATGAATGACGTTACCATGTCTGTCCGCAAAGATTTGCAGCTCGATATGCCGCGGTGTCGCCACATATTTTTCGATCAATACGCGACCGTCACCGAACGCGGCTTTGGCTTCGCGTTGAGCACCTTCTAACGCGGAATCGAAATCGGCGTGGCGTTCGACACGACGCATGCCTTTGCCGCCACCCCCGGCTACCGCCTTTATCAGTATCGGATAGCCAATCTCGTATGCTTTCTGTTTGAGAAACTTCGGTTCCTGCAATTCACCGTGATAGCCGGGGACCACGGGTACCCCGGCCTTTTCCAAAATCGACTTGGCGCGATCTTTCAGGCCCATGGCGCGGATCGCCTGGGGCGTCGGACCTACAAAGACAATGCCTGTATCAAGGCAAGCTTGTGCAAAATCGGCGTTTTCCGAAAGGAAGCCGTAACCCGGATGAATGCACTCCGCGCGTGCCTTCCTGGCCGACGTAATTATTTTCTCGATTGAAAGATAACTTTGCGCAGCTGGCGAGGGTCCGATCGCGTGGGCTTCGTCGCACAGCCGCACATGCAAGGCGCCGGCATCAGCTTGGGAATACACCGCAATCGTGTGCAGCCCGAGCCGTCTGGCGGTGCGGGCAATACGGCAAGCAATCTCGCCACGATTGGCGATGAGGACGGATTTGAACATAGGGGCCCGCGTCGGTCGGCCCGATATTAGCGCGCTGGAGGGGGTGCCGCCTGGGCCTGTGGACGTTTGGGCGGCACGGGAGCGTTGCCGGCGGGCTTGTCGGCGCCGGCCTGGGCATTCGCCGCCCCCGCTTGGTCTTTCGGCGGTGGCTCGGCATTCATAATGCTAACCGGCGGAATCGAGGCGGAGGACGGAAAGTCGTAACGGCTGTCGACGGGATGACCAGTGGGCTGCGGCGGCCCGGCACTTGCAACGGATGGCAACGCCGTGGCGGAAGTCTGCGGTTGTTTTTCGGCTGGGGGTTCAGATTTGGTCCAAGCTGATGCATAGCGGGCGACGTAGGTATCGAAGGCTTGAACCTTCAGATTGGCCTTGAGCGCGCTAGTATCCTGAAACATTTCAAAAGCCGCGCAGCGTTCCGTTGTGCAGCCGTCGCGCATAGCCAAGACATGGGCCGCAATCCCATAACGATCGAGCTCAATCGCACGACGCGCGGTGGCGAAGGCCGCCAGCAAGTCGTGATCGCCACGCTGGGCAACTGCGAAAACGTCAGACAACAAGGACAGTCGGGCGGTGACATAGGCGACCGCTCTGGCCGTGCTTTGCGGGTCCGCGAACACGGCTTGTTCGCAAGCGTTTTCGACCTGCTCACCGGCGACGCCGTCGAGGCATGCCAAGGGCGACCCCGGGGCGACCGCACTCATACTGAGCTGCGAATCGCGTTGAAGCAGCGCGCGCTGCTCAGCTGTGCGTTCGTTCGCCGCCATTCGGTTAAGTATGCCAATCGCCGCAAAGGCGCAAATTGCGACGACCGAGAACGCAAACAACAGACGCGGCCCGCCGCCCCGGGCGGCACGGCGAACAGCAATCACCACCAACACCAGAAAAAGCGCCGCGAGGGCTCCGGCCACGGGAGCCGGCAACACCAGTGGCGTTGAAAGCAGTCCGTCTATGGACCCACTGGCATTTGGCATAGGTCGCCTATTGAATCTTGGCTCCCGAGAGTTTTACCACATTGGCCCATTTTTCGATGTCTTTGCGTAGGTAAGCATCGAATTCTTCCGGTGTCTTCACCAACGGAACCGCGCCTTGCTGGAGCCAGGCCGCCTTAACCTCAGGACTATTGAGGACTTTGTTGATGTTTGTGTTGAGGAAAGAGATGATCTCCTTGGGGGTGCCCTTGGGGGCCATGACACCAAGCCAGATCGTCGCCTCATACCCGGGAACTGTTTCCGCGATGGTCGGCAAATCCGGCGTCAGCGCCGAGCGCGTCAAACCGGTCGTACCAAGCGCGCGTACCTGCCCGCCCTTTGCAAGTGCCGACATCGTGGTCACTGCATCGAACATCATTTGAACGGTCCCCGAGATCACACTGTTGCGCGCGTCTCCCGAAGCCTTATGCGGCACGTGCACGATATCGGTGTTGCTCATCGCCTTAAATAATTCACCGGCCATATGATACGGCGTGCCCGGACCAGATGACGCGTAGTTGAGCTTGCCCGGTTCCTTCTTCGCCAATTCGATAAACTCCTTGACTGTCTTGGCCGGAACCGACGGATGAACAACCATCAGCAGATCCGAATAGTTAATCGTCGCGACCGGAACAAAATCGCGCATCAGCTGGAACGGCTTATTAGGAAGCAACGACTCGTTGGTCGTATGCGTGTTTGACATCACGAGCAGCGTGTAGCCGTCGGGCGCAGACTTGGCGACCGCGTCGGTCCCTATAATCGATCCGGCGCCAGGACGATCCTCAACGACAAAACTCTGTTTGGTCTCTTCAGAGAGATGTTGAGCAAGCACACGGGCGTAGACGTCAGCGGGCCCTCCAGCTCCGAATGGAACGATGAATTTCACGGAGCGACTCGGATAATTCTGTGCCGCTACCGGCAGGCTCAAAAAAATTGGCAATATCAACGCGGTCAACCGCAAAAACGAGCGCATAAATCCTCCCATCCAATGGTTGGCTCGGGTTAATTATAACGTCGTGGTTCTTTTGTTTATTCCCCGCGACGCGCTATGTACCGCCAGCCGACTTAAAGCTCGGCGCAAGATCACTTGCCGCAGCGAAAGCGCCCTTAGCTTCAACCGCAGTGAGCGCCACGGTGGTGCGCAGGTCTGTTACACCACCTCCACTGCCCGCGGCCAGCAGCACCGCCGCCATCTGAACGTCGTTTGGAGCTTCAGCGATAGTCAAAAAATCGTATTCGCCGAATGTGACATAGTAACCCAATAGCCTACCGCCTATTTTCGACAACAAACGGGCCACCGCATCGGTGCGGTCCTCGGGCCTGACGATCATTCCTTTGATCGCGTCACGGGTATATCGCCCCTGGGTGATGTAGATCGGCATGCCCAAGTCTCCTGCCGCGCGCAACAGCGCCGTTCACAGCATCATAGGCAAACGCCGCGGCAAAATCGCGACAGCCAACTGGCAATCAGGCGCGGTCGAGCTGGCTTTCCTTGGCAACGCGTTCGAAGGCCTCGCCGGAACTCTTAATCCGGTACTGATAATCGTCGCCTTCCGATGGCAGCAATTTGACCACGGTATAGCTGCCGGTCGCTGCAGTCCGACCAAAGGTCGGTGAGGTGTAGTAGACCGTTTCGCCGACTTGGTATTTATGGGACCGCACAAGTATCTCGTGTGCCGCCACCGGCTGGACCGGCGGACTAGGTGTGCGGATCATTTTGGCGGTTTTTACCGGATGGTTCGCCGCCCCGACCCCGACCGCCCGGGTGGTCTTGCCAACCGGGAGCCGAGCCGATTTTGACGCCTTTTTGGCCGTAAGCCGGACGCCTTTCGCCCCCTTTTTCGCGTTCCGCCGCGCTGTCTTGGCGGAACGTCCGACCGTTTTTGCTGAATGTCTGCTCATAACTTCAATATAGCAGCAAATTTTTGTTTGCGGGCAAAGTTTTTTAGGCCGGAACGCTTGTATTTTCAATAGGTTATAACGCGACTGGTGACCATATAGGGTTAATGGCGCACGACCCCAAAATCGTCGGGTTTGCTGTCACAATTAGTCGCTAAATCCCCCAAACGGGACTGGAACTGCACCTGATTTGCTGCGTTTGAGGTCGGGGAACGAGGAGTTTCATATCATGCGCGTCATCATCGGAATCCTTCTCGGCGTTGTTCTAACTGTCGGCGGTGCCTATCTCTATGACTCCCACAACGCGGTCGCATCTGCGAACGCGGCGAGCGCGGGACGGCCGATGGTCAATTGGGACGTTGTCAGCAACAACTGGAGTCGCCTGACGGAGCGGGCCCGGGCTGAATGGGTGCGCCTCGCCGGATGACCCGACTCTCCGCCTCTACCTGTCGAGCTGCTCCCGCACACCGACTCTCAACGCATCGATGATGGCGTGACGTTCCATTCGCGTGCCGTCATCCCTCTCGATCAACAACGGCGTTCGGCCGCGGTTTTCTAGATACCGCGCCCACGATAGCGCGTCGTCGAGCCTGGGAAATTCTTTGTATAGCGACTGCGATTTCTGCATAGGCGAGATGTCAGCTGACCCCTTGGGGCCGCTATAAACACGGTACTGCATGTTCGGACCTCGCGGCTTTTTCTCCCCTCCGCCGCCTTTCTTTTTTTCTTGGCGTAAGTAGTAACGCATGAGCTCTATTCGGGTTCTTGGCTCGATTTCCTGCCGGTTCCATCATGCTATCGTGCCGGGTCCCACGAGAGGGGTGAGCGATGCGAGCGGCCTACTATGAGCGGAATGGAACCGCGCGCGAAGTTCTACGCGTCGACGAGGTAGAAACGCCGCGAGCCGGCCCGGGAGAAGTGCGCGTCAAACTTGCTGCCTCGGGCGTCAACCCTTCCGACGTTAAGTCGCGTCAAGGGTCCACCCGCAAAATAGCATTTCCGCGCGTTATTCCACACAGTGATGGCGCTGGAATAATCGATGAGACCGGCGACGGCGTACCAAAGTCACGCATCGGCGAGCGGGTATGGGTATGGAACGGCCAATGGAAGCGTGCGTTCGGCACGGCCGCCGAATTTATCGTCGTGCCGACCGGTCAGGCGGTGACGCTGCCAGGCAATGCGAGTTTCGAGGCCGGCGCTTGTCTCGGCATTCCGGCGATGACGGCTATCCATGCTGTCACCGTCGCTGACGTCTCCAAAGGTATGGCCTTGCTGGTCTCGGGGGGCGCGGGCGCAGTCAGCCAATATGTTATCCAGTTCGCAAAGGCCAAAGGCGCGACCGTCATCGCCACCGTATCCTCGCCCGAAAAAGCCAAGGCCGCGCGCGAGGCTGGCGCCGACCACACCATCGACTACAAGCGCGAGAATGTTGGCGAGCGGGTCATGGAAATCACTGGCAAGCGTGGGGTCGACGCGGCAATAGAGATGGACCTCAGTGCCAACGCCAAACTCATCCCCGCAGTCCTGCGGCCCAAAGGCAGCGTCATCGTGTATGGTACCGGACCCGAAGCCGCGCTGCCCGCTGCCTTCTGCTTGGTCAATTCTATCCGATTGCGATTTTTCCTGGTCTACGAACTTGATGCGCCCGAGCGCGAACGCGTAGTCGCCGCCATCAATGGAGCACTCAAAACGGGCTCGCTAATCAATCGGATAGCCCAGCCAACCTACGCACTGGCAGATATCATCGCCGCCCACGAAGCCGTAGAACGAGGCACGATCGGCAACGTCATTGTGACCCTCTGAGCGCACATCATGGGCACTGCATCGCACCGCTTCGGTTGGTACCTGGCAGTGCTCCAGTTGTTCTTCGCCTTGTGCTGGACCGTTTATGTCATTTATCTACCGAAACTCGCGGCAGCAGCGGGTATCGCACCCAAAGCTGTCATTCTGATCCTGATGCTCGATCAGGCCATCTTCACGGTATGCGATTTCTTCACCGGCATCGCTACCGACAGAGTGACCCGCGTGCTTGGCCGGCTTGGCGTTTGGGTCACCGCGACAACGGCCCTCTCCTGCGCGGCGTTTTTGATCATGCCTTCGATCGCAGGACTCGGTACGACAGTACTCATTGCCGTTATTGTCATATGGACAGTCACCTCCTCGGCGTTGCGGGCGCCGCCGCTGATGTTGCTGGGCAAGTACGCTCGCAAACCCTCGGTCCCCTATCTTTCGGCTCTCGCCCTGCTGGGTACCGGGATCGCCGGTGCGATCGGGCCTTATCTGACCATTACCTTGCGCGACATCGACCCGCGCATTCCTTTCGCGGTGGCCAGTGTCGTGCTGATGCTTGTCACGCTCGGCATGATCACGGCGGAACGTAGACTCGCAGCAGAGCCGCTCCAGGGCCCGGCGAGTCCACCGGCGCGCTCTTTCGGCAGCATGACCAGACCCGCCGTCGTTTTCGCGCTGGGTATGATCACACTCGCACTCGGCTATCAGATGCATTTCGCAATCGACAGCGCGCCTCTCTTCTTGCGCTTTACCAACGCGGCCTCGCTGCAATGGCTGATGCCGGTGTTCTGGATTGGCTTCAACATTTCAATGTTTCCGGCCGGTATCATCACAAACCGGTTCGGCGGATACGCGGTGATGGGCGGTGCCGCCCTGGTCGGCGCTACCGCCATCCTCGCCGCACACTTGGCGCAAGATCTCGGGCAAATGGTGGTGGCGCAGTTTGCGGCTGGCGCGGCCTGGGGTGCAATTCTGATGAGCGCCTTCACCGTTGCGTTTGCCATTGGCGAAAATGGCGGAGAAGGGCGCATGTCCGGATTGCTCTTTTCGGCCCTGGCGCTGGCAACATTAACGCGCATGGCGACGGTCGCGACCGGCTTCAATGCTGATCCGGCGATCAAAGCTGTGCTGCAATGGGTCCCGGCTATATGTTGGGCGGCGGCGGGTGCTGCATTGCTTTATTTGGCAACCGCACGCGTGAGGCGATGGATTGTGCGCTAAGGCGCCACAGAGGCCTCAGGAAAGCCGGCTGCGTCGAGCGCGCGCCGCACCAGACCGGATGCCTTGGCAATCTCAAGCAGTTCGCTTGCAATCTTTAGCGCAATTGGCCGTCCCTTTGGGACTGCGACGGCTATTCCTGTCTGCTGAAAATTGCCTGACAGCACGCGTGCGCCCGGCAGCTTTGGCAGCAGTCCTGCGAATGAATCATGAGAAAGAGCGAAGGCATCGCCCTGCCCTTGCCGTGCCATCTCGGTCATCTGGTCTACGCTCGGAACTTCCTCGACGCTGGCGTTCGGCGCTGTACGGCGTGCGCTGCGCGCGGTGGTCGTATTCGAGATAGCAACAATCCGGCGGCCCGTGCGATTGACCTCCTCGATATTTTTGATCGTTGAACCAGCCGGCACCAGATAGGTGCTCTCGATGAAATAGTAAGCCGGACCGAAATCGACGCGCTTCGCGCGTTCAGCATCCTGCGGCATGAAGGCAATATCGCACTCGCCTTTCGCCACAGCCTCCGTGACCTGGCCTGAATTGTCGTAGACCTGCAAGGCGAGCGGCAACTTTAGTGCGGTCGCGAAACTTCGGATCAGATCGACAGTTACGCCTTTCACGTCGCCCTTGGCATCCTTGATGGCGAAAAAGGCCGAGGCCGCCGGCGCGGCGACCACGCCGCCACGAAGTTTACCCATTGGGGCAAGTTGCTTGAGGTCTTCCGGGCTCGTCATCGTGCTCGCATTTACCACGCGCCGGCGAAGGCGGCTATGGCACCGGGCTAGTGCGGGCGGTAGTCCTGATTGGTGAATGCAGGCTGCGTTGGCCGCTTGATGACCACGAAGCCATTTTCCGTCCCCTGATGACAGGAATTGCAGGCGGCTGTGAGCCTGTCATAGCCAACAGTGAAAGCTTTGTAGTCTTTGGCCTCAATCGATTTTTCCAAAGCGGCGATCTCCTCGGTGATGACCGCGTCGAGCATCTCGGCAAGAGGTAAGTTTTTGAAGGTTGGGACGAAATCCTGTACGTCGCCCATAATCTCCTTGATCTCACCGAGCTGGTATTCGGCGAGCGGCCAGTTGCGGGCCTTGGCGGCGAACCAGAGCTTGTTGTGCTCGATCAGAATCACATTCATGAATTGCTCAAGGCCAGGCACAAAAGCTTTCGGCATGTCCTTTCCCGCTTCCTTCGGCGCGTCCCTTGCCGGACCTGTCGGCGCTTGTGCGTTGACTGTGAGCGGCAGCAGTGCAATGGCAAGCACAATCCCGATTGTTTGGCGATGCATCGGCGGCCTCGTTTGATCAGTGCGGAAAAATTTGTGTCACCGCCGGTATCGCGATGCAAGTCACGGACACAACATTAGAATATGTCTAATGCAGCCGGATGGAAGTATCTTGCGTACATACGACGTGTTCTCTTGCACCGAGTACAACATATGAGGTGGCGCATGAAATTCATTCTGGGCGTTTTCGTCGGCGCGGCGTTGATGGTTGGTAGTGCCTATTTGCACGACACTGGCATGGTGCGGGCCGGCCCCAAGCAGCCGTTTGTGAATTGGGACACGGTGATCGGGATGTGGGGGCGCTGACCCTGTCCTCCCACTACATTCTGAAGACCCCGAATTTCGTCTCCACCACTGGCGCATTCAGCGTGGCGGAAAATGCCAGCGCCAGCACACGGCGCGTTTCTGACGGCGCTATGATGCCGTCGTCCCACAGCCGCGCTGTGGCATAATAAGGGTTGCCCTCGGTCTCAAACTGATTGCGCAACGGTTGTTTGAATTCTTCCTCCTCGACTTCCGACCATTTTCCGCCACTAGCCTCAATGTTGTCGCGCTTGACGGTGGCGAGCACGCTCGCGGCCTGCTCGCCCCCCATGACTGAGATGCGCGCGTTCGGCCATGTGAACAGAAATCGTGGACCATAGGCGCGGCCACACATGCCGTAGTTTCCGGCACCATATGAGCCGCCGATGATCAGCGTGATCTTGGGAACCTGCGCACAGGCTACCGCGGTCACCATCTTTGCGCCGTCCTTGGCAATGCCGCCGGCCTCGTAATCGCGCCCGACCATGAAGCCAACAATATTTTGCAAAAACAGCAGTGGAATGCGGCGCTGACAGCAAAGCTCAATGAAGTGAGCGGCCTTGAGTGCGCTCTCTGAAAAAAGAATCCCGTTGTTGCCGAGAATACCAACCGGCATTCCGTGAATGTGCGCAAAACCCGTAACTATCGTCGAACCGTAAAGTGCTTTGAATTCGTCAAACTCGGATGCGTCCACGATTCGGGCGATAACTTCACGCACATCGTATTGCTTCTTCAGGTCGACTGGCACAATCCCATCCAACTCGGCCGCGTCGAGCAAAGGTTCACGCGACTTCATTAGCGGAATGTCGAGGTTCTTTTTCGTATTCAAGTTAGCGACGATGCGACGAGCAATGCTCAATGCATGATGGTCGTCTTGCGCATAGTGGTCGGCAACGCCCGATTTGCGCGCATGAACGTCGGCACCGCCGAGCTCCTCTGCACTTACGACCTCGCCGGTTGCAGCTTTCACCAGCGGCGGGCCGCCGAGAAAGATCGTGCCCTGATTCTTGACGATGATTGTTTCGTCCGACATGGCCGGCACGTAGGCGCCGCCCGCCGTACATGAACCCATCACGACCGCTACCTGAGGAATTCCAAGAGACGACAAGGTCGCCTGGTTATAGAAAATACGACCGAAATGCTCGCGATCCGGAAAAACTTCGGTCTGATGCGGCAGGTTGGCGCCGCCGCTATCGACCAAATAGACGCAAGGCAACCGGTTTTCACGCGCGATCTCCTGCGCGCGGATATGTTTTTTGACCGTCATAGGAAAATAGGTGCCGCCTTTGATGGTGGAGTCGTTGCAGACCACCACGCATTCGCGGCCCTCGATACGACCCACACCGGTGATCAGGCTTGCCCCGTGGATGGCGTCGTCATACATGCCATTGGCGGCGAGCGGCGATAGTTCGAGAAAAGGTGATCCTGGATCGAGCAGATTCATAACCCGATCGCGCGGCAGCAGTTTGCCGCGACCCACATGGCGTTCGCGCGCCCTTTCCGACCCGCCAAGCGCCGCTTCAGCGCGCCGCGTCTGCAGCTCAGACGCCAATACGTGCATGCGTTCGGCGTTGGCGCGAAACTCGGTTGTGTTTCTATCGATCGATGACGGCAGAATCGCCAAAGGCCCCTCCTAAGACGAGCAAAGTTGCCTTGGTGGAACCGGGAACGCAATGGCGAACGATCTCCGTTGCAATTCGGTAATCAACGGAACCACGCCTCCGCACGGACGTTTTCTCAAGAGGTCTCGACATCGTCGGGAAGTTCGAGGGGGCATCCAGAGGAGGAGTCCGTGAGGAAAGCTAAATTGTTGTCGACCGTAGCAGTGGCGTTGTTATTGAGCGCCGGCGCCGCATCGGCACAGGGGACGGGTAAAGACACCCCGGAACGTGCGCCCGCAGCGCAGCAAAGTGCGCCGGCCGAGAAGGTCGCACCGTCAATAAAGGGTGGCGAACATAAGGCGCCGCAAACAATTGGGCAGGCCACGCCCGACATGAAGTCCGGCAAGGCGAAGGAGACGACCGGTCAGTCGTCAAAGTCTGATGCTGACCAAAAGGCACAGGCCCCCACCCGCTCGACGGACACGGACAGCAAATCCGGTGCGTCCGCGACCGGTAAGTCGGAGGTCAAGGACGATAATGCTCGCTCCAAAACCGAACAGAACGCCCAAAATCCAAATGGCGCGGCGTCGAAATCAACTCAGTCTACAACTGAGCAGAACCGGGCTACCACCGGTCAGGGCGCAGCGAGCGGTTCGGCAAAGCTGTCGACCGAGCAGCGCACCAAGATCAGTTCGGTCATCAAAGAGCAGAAGGTGGAACGCGTAAATCTGAACGTATCCGTCTCAGTCGGAACACGCATTCCAGCGAGCGTTCGCGTGCATCCGCTGCCTCCGCAGGTGATCGTGATTTATCCTGAGTGGCGTGGCTTTGACTACATTCTGGTCGGCGATGAGATCGTGATCGTCAATCCGCGGACACACGAGATCGTCGCTGTCATCGAAGCCTAGCACAACGCCATGGTAACTGGCGGTCGGGAAAGTTCCCGGCCGCTCGCCATTTCGTGGCCATGTTTCGAAACTTTTTCCAGATCCCCGCGGGGTTCCGGGAACACCATTCCTCCGTTCCCGTTGTTCCGAATGCCGCAAGATGGCATCACCACAAAGGAGCCAGACGATGAAACCGTTGACCACTCTCACCGCTGTCGCCGTACTCGTCGGAGGTATTTCCGTTGCCCAAGCACAGGGCACAATGGGCTCGCCCTCTTCGGGCAGCAGCAGCATGCAGAAATCGCAGACGATCGGAAATTCTCCGTTCTGTATTAATACGTCCGCAAGTGGCGGGCTCAATTGCAAATATGCAAGCATGGCAGCTTGCGAAAAAGACGCAAAGCCGCAGAACCTGAATTGCTCGCCAAATCCCAACAAGAGCACGACCGGTTCGAGACAATAACAGTCAGTTAGTGAGTAGTGCGTCGTTGCCCCGCGCCGGAAGTCGGCGCGGGGCTTCAGCTTGCCCTATTGCGTTGAAGGCGCGGCCACGCGCCCCAAGTTTTTCGTTTTCGCGGCGCTTCACCTCGCCGTCCGTCGCGACTAGGCTTGCAGTCTGTCGACCGCGGAGGCGCTGATGGAAGCCCGACTAGACAATTACAAGGATCTTAAACTGAAACTCGATGGCATGGTGCCGCCCGGCAACGGGTTTCACCGCAATCTGCTGTTCGACGCACTTTACAGTTCATTGCCGCGCGATCCGCAGGTGAAGGTGCAAATCTATAATGCAGAGATCGTCCCGGGCGGTTACACAAATTGGCACTGCCACAATGGCGCGGCGTTTTTCGTGGCGTTACAAGGTCTATTCGAGGCACATTTTCAGGAAGGAATATTGGTGAAAGCCAAGGCCGGTGACTGCTATTCGGAGCCGATCGCCAAATTCCACCGCGGGCATAATCCGCATCCCGAACTGCCGTATCTTTGCATTGGCGTCTGCTTCACATCCCCCGACCGTGAGCACGTGACCAATTCAGTCGAACGGCCATGGTAAACTAAAGTGTCCCGCAGGAATGAGGTCAGCGCCGGCGTCCTCGCCTTCCGCCGTAAGCCACGGCTCGAGTTGCTGCTTGCCCACCCCGGCGGCCCTTACTGGCAGGGCAAGGACGACGGCGCTTGGTCAATTCCCAAGGGAAATGTCGAATCCGGCGATTTGCTTGCCTGCGCCCGACGTGAATTCAACGAGGAAACTGGCCTCGTGGCCGACGGCAAATTCATCGCGTTATCGCCGCTGCGCCAAAAAAGTGGGAAGACCGTGCATGCGTTTGCGCTCGAGGCAGATTTTGACCTCACCGCGTTTTCGAGCAACATGTTTGAAATGGAATGGCCACCGCATTCCGGCAAGCATCAAAGCTTTCCTGAAGTCGATCGCATCGCCTATTTCAGCCTTGCTGCCGCCCGCAGAAAAATCTTGCCGGGACAGTGCGCTTTCATAGACGAATTGGTGACGCAGATTTAGACCTAAACCCGTCGAACTGTGGGCCAATCGACCTCGTCTTCCGGGAGCACCCAAGTCTCCCTGAGCGCTGCGGCGTGCCATTCGCGCCAGGCCGGCAATGCCATAACCGCATCCATGTACGCTCTTGTTGGGGCGATAACCTCAACCCCATACGTATGGAGGCGCGCCACCACCGGCGCATACATGGCATCGACCGCCCCGAATCGCCCGAACAAAAACGGTCCGCCACCTTTCTGGCCATGATGCGTGCGACATTCGGCCCAAATCGTCTCAATACGTTGGACGTTGGCCGCTGCCTCGGGTGTCAATTCGCGTTTGATCACCGGACGCCACATATTCATCGGCATCAGCCGGCGCATAGGCAGGAATCCCGCGTGCATTTCATTGGAAATGGCGCGCGCAATTGCACGTGCATTCGTGCCCACCGGCCAAAGCCCGGCGTCGGGGAATTTTTCCGCGAGATATTCCAGGATCGCCAGCGATTCCCAAACGCGTATATCACCGTCAACCAGCGCCGGTACCTTTCCGGTGCCGGACACAGGGCCGACAACTTGCTTGAAATCGGGCGCGTTGAGCGAGATCACCGTCTCTTCGAACGGAATGTCGGCCACTTTCATGGCCATCCACGGCCGCATCGACCAAGAAGAATAATTCTTATTGCCGATAATCAGTTTCAGAGCCATCAGAGCACGCTTTATTCGCGAGTTTCGACAGGGCCGCCAGCCTTCTTCCAGGCGCCAAAGCCGCCCTGGATATGCGCGACGGGTTTAAGTCCCATGCGCTGCGCGGTCTGCGCGGCAAGCGCGGAGCGCAAACCGCCGGCACAAAAGAACACAAATTTCTTGTCCTGCGCGAAGACCGGCTTGTGATACGGGCTTTGTGGATCGACCCAGAACTCCAGCATTCCCCGCGGGCAATGGAAGGCGCCCGGCACCTGTCCATCACGCTGCAATTCGCGAATATCTCGGATATCCACCAGCACGGTATCGGCGCGGCCGGCAAGTTTCACGGCTTGTTCGACTGGTAGCGTTTCGATCTCCCGCTCGGCGGCATCGCACAAGGCCCTGTATCCGACTGTAATGTTTTGCGGCATTGCTTGTCTCCTTGGGCGCGCATGCTGGCAGAGCCCTCCCCCGCACTCAAGCCGAGCAGTTGAAGCCGGCCGAGCAAGCGGGCACCATCAGAAACAACGGACGATATGGCGGACCATGACAGCCCTCTCCCTGCCTGACCTTGCCGCCTGCGCTTGGTTTCTCAGCGCCTGGATTGTCTATTCGATCGTCATCGAAAGAAGCGCCAAAGGCCGCACCAGCCTTAACGCGCTTATGAACGACTACCGTGACGAATGGATGGAGCGTTTGCTGGAGCGCGACATGCGCATGGTCGATGCGCAAGTGACCGCAGCGCTGCAAAATGGCACGGCGTTCTTCGCATCGACCAGCCTGATCGCTATCGGCGGCGCACTGACACTGCTGCGCTCCAGCGACGAAGTCATGACTGTTATGTCACTGTTGCCATTCGGCACAGCCCCGTCGCGCGCATTGTGGGATGTGAAGATGATGGGGCTGATTATCATCTTCGTCTATGCGTTTTTTAAATTTGCCTGGTCGTATCGGCTTTTCAATTATTTCGCCATCATGGTCGGCGCCGCGCCGTTGCCCACCGAGAAAGCGACCCCGGCGGCTCAGGCATTCGCACACAGAGCGGCAAGGCTTTGCGCAGACGCGGGCCGGCATTTCAACCGTGGCCAGCGCGCCTTTTTTCTTCGCTCTTGGTTATCTGGGCTGGTTTCTCGGCCCGGTACCTTTCGCGCTATCGACCGCCGGCATACTCATCGTGATGTGGCAACGGCAGTTTGCTTCCGAAGCGCGCAAAGCATTTAACGCGGATATTGCTGAATCAGTGGCTCCGGCGCCAAACGCAACCTCAGGACATCCCCATCAAGACGGCGATAGCGGCGACGATCAGCACTGCCAGCGACGCAGCGAGTATGGCAACGAGTCGCTGATCACTATCTCCGCCAGTTTCCTGATGGCTGGCTGATTCCGCCGGTGAATGGAAATCCAGTGACATGGGCGCCCCCTTGAAAAGGCATCATTCGATGGTGCGCGAGCACGCCTACGCGAACTCGGGCGCACGAATCGCCCTGTTGGTAAGGTTATCACCATTTCAACGTTTAGCGGGGGCAGTCCCTTCAGCCCGCTGCCAGGTCTGCGAGCCGCAGTTGGACGCGCTCCTCACCTTGCCAACGGTCGACAGCAATTTGGCCGACGGCGTGCAGGGTGCGGCCACGATTTTCCAAAAGCGCTTTGCCAAGCGGCTGACCGGCAGCACGAAAGGCAATCGTATTTACAAATTTTCCATCGTTTGAACGAAAGCGTGCGCGGATGTGGCTCTCGCCAACCGGATCGGCATACACAAGCGAATGCGAGGGGATCGCCAGCAGCGGTTCCGGATTGCCCGCCCCGTATGGTCCAGCGCGCGACAGGAGATCCGCAAGCGCAAGGTTAAATCCCCCGGCTGCAACTGCACCGTCGATCAACAGTGCGCTTTCACGTCGGGCAGCCTCGATTGGTGCCCCAAGCGCGTCTTCGAGAAAGGCACGAAACGCGCCCAGCGAATCCTTCTTCAATGTCACACCGGCAGCCATGGCATGACCGCCGCCCTTGAGCAAAAGCCCTTCTTGCACCGCACGGCGGACTGTACGGCCAAGATCGACCCCGGTAATGGATCGCCCGGACCCCGTACCCGTACCACCGGGCTCTAACGCAATAGCAAATGCTGGCCGTCCGTAACGTTCCTTTAGGCGTGCCGCGACCAACCCGACCACACCGGGGTGCCAGCCTTCCGCGGCGGTCACGATCACCGCGCCTTTCTCTTCGAGCCCAAGTGCGGCAAGCGCCTCGGCTTCTGCTTGCGCCAACGTCGCGTGCTCGATTTGCTGGCGTTCGCGATTTAGTCGATCGAGCTCAGTGGCAATCCGCGCAGCCTCGCTCGGATCTTCCTCGAGGAGCAGACGCACACCAAGGTCCGCCCGGCCTATTCGGCCGCCGGCGTTGATCCGAGGGCCGAGCACAAAACCGAGATGCCAAGGTTCCGGCGGGCCACTCAGGCGTGCGGCGTCCATAAGCGCGGTGGTACCAAGGTGCTCACGCCGCCTGAGCGCAATGAGCCCTTTGGCCACGAAGGCACGGTTGAGGCCGCGCAATGGCACCACGTCAGCGACTGTGCCAAGCGCCACAAGGTGCAGGAGCGAGAGCAGATCGGGCTCACCGCGCAAATCGCTCCAGAAGTTGCGCTGGCGCAATTCGCGCGTGACAGCGACCAATGTCAGGAACACCAACCCGACCGCAGCCAGATGCCCAAGGCCCGAGAGATCGTCAGCCCGATTCGGATCGACGATGGCGACGGCTTCGGGGAGTTTTTCATCGGCCTGGTGATGGTCGATCAC
>Ga0187785_10000414_pt1 | contig 16037 bp, 15 predicted proteins | sample 0815_BV2_4_20_MG_FD_132466 | JGI IMG/M metagenome (GOLD analysis project Ga0187785, IMG submission 132466) | Tropical peat soil microbial communities from peatlands in Department of Meta, Colombia - 0815_BV2_4_20_MG | ecosystem: Environmental > Terrestrial > Soil > Wetlands > Peat | place...
ATCGCGGAGTATGCCGCCGTAGCTCAGCTGGTTAGAGCGCTTGACTGTGGATCAAGAGGTCGGTGATTCGAATTCACCCGGCGGTACCAACTCAATCTCTAAGGTAGTTGACCGCTTTTGGGACCGGTCTCGCGCAGGGCTAGGGGGCACGTGAGGAATTTCTCATGCTCCCGTTTTGGCTGTTTCCACAATGGTCGCGATCATGTGATTACGATTTTGTACCTGTGCGATCCCTTGTTGCTACACGTTTGGACGCGTCGCGTGCTCCTAACGATGAAGGCGACAAGTTGCACGTGACATCGAGGAGTTTGCCCGCCGAGTAACTCGTGAGGAGGTCAGAAATGAAGCTCGTTTCCATGATCGTTGCTGGAGTCCTGATGACCATTTTGGGCACATCCGCGTTTGCCGGTGAAACCAAGGCCGAGTGTGAGAGATCCGGCAAAGTGTGGGATAGCAAAACTAACACCTGCTACTCTGCCAACGGCTATTAGCCTGCGTGATGATCTTGTTCGCGTCTAGGTTGCTGCGGTTTGTCGCCCATAGACGTCTAGTTACTCAGCCCTGGTCGAACCTGCTCGACCGGGGCTCTTGATTCGTGGGAGCGAAGCGCGCGCCAATTGCCGCTTGGCTGCTTGTTTCCTAACGAAGCAGCGAACTTTCCAAGGCTTTGGGCCCCACCGGAAATTAAGACGAGCAAAAAAGACCCCGACCCGTGTGGGCCGGGGTTTTTGGCATTTGCCGGAGAAAAAACTAAGGGCGTTACCGAGTCGACTAACCGAGCTTCAACGGTTGGGTCGCCACGGCCTTCTCATGATGGCCGAAGCAGCCACCGAGCCCGATCGTTGCAGTGATGATGATGGCGCAAGCTAGAAAGAGGCGCATGGATTGATCCCCCAAAGTCCCCTGAAGGCATTCACTCTAGCCGATAATCTCGCAGGTGGCTGTGACGTTTGGGACACGCTTGGATCAAAAAAGGACATCCTCTTGGGCCGCCACGCCTTGAGTTTTCTAGCTTTTCCGGACGGTCGGCGCGAGGAAGGGCTGCTAAACGGCGGCAAGGGCCGGGCATCTAGCTGAACGCATCGCCAAGATTGAGAAAAAGGCTTCGGCTCGCGATTCTCAGGCTTCAACTAGCGATTCTCATAAGGCAACAGCGGTGCCTGATGACACCGCTGCGAGACTTCGAGACCTGATTCGGGGCTTCCGCGCCCTAGTTGCTCTTCTGGTAGTACGGAGAGGAGTAGGTCCAGGCAGGTGCCTCGGCTCCCGGCCCCGGAATCGAAATCGAATTCCCGTACTGCGAGATGTGAGTGTCCGTCCAGTCCGAGTTGCCGGTAAGCGGCATGGCAAGCGAGCGAGCCCCGCCATTGGATTTGATAAAGTCATCCACCGGCGTGGCGAATTGGCTGGCACCGTCCTCGAGGCTCGCATTTTCGCCCTCGACGTCGAAAGCGTAAGCGCCTCCCGGGGCGGCAAAACAGGCCGCGCCGCAGACGGCGAGCACGAATCGAAGATGCTTCATTGGAGATCCCCCGAAACAAGCTCTCTTGATTTGAGGGATAACATAGCGCGTTTTGCGCTAGAGCGCTACCGCGACACAATGCTGGGTACGAACGGCCCTTGACCGCTGTTTCGTTAGCGCGGCCTCGCTGATACAAGCGCGGGCCATGGCTCTCCGCTTGCTCTATGTCGTGACCGAAGACTGGTACTTCTTGTCGCACCGCCTGCCGATGGCTCGTGCGGCAAGGAACGCCGGCTACGAGATTCACGTCGCAACTCGCATCAAGGACGGCAGGGCGGCCATAGAGCGGGAATCGTTCGTGCCCCATGCGCTCTCCTGGAGCCGGGGCTCTCTCTCGCCGCTCGGCAGCGTTGCCGCGGTCCGTGAGCTCCGGCGTCTCCTCGATAAGCTTGAGCCCGACATTCTCCACAACATCTCGCTGAAGCCCGTCCTTCTCGGAACGACGGCGAGTCTTGGACTTGCCCGCACCGCCGTGGTCAACAGCCTGACCGGTCTCGGCACCCTCTTTATCGGTGAGGCGAAAGTGAGCGGGGCAACACGCCGCCTCGTCCGCTTTGCGCTCAGCCGCCTGCTCAGGCGCACGCGCAGCAAGATCGTGGTTCAGAACCCGGACGACCGCGCCTTCGTCATCGATCTCGGTGTGCCAGAGGACGCCATCGTGCTGATCGGAGGATCGGGCGTCGACACCGGCCTTCTCACCCCGTTGCCGGAGCCGCCGCCGCCTATGACCGCGGCCTATGTCGGCCGCATGCTCGCCGACAAGGGCGTGCCGACGCTGATCGAGGCCTTCTCGTCTCTCGGCAAGCGAGGCGTCCCGCTCAAGCTCCTGCTGGCCGGCGACTGCGACAAGGAGAATCCGGGTTCGCTCGCGCCCGAGCAGCTTCGCGAGTTTGCGAGCCTTTACGGCATCGAGTGGCTCGGCCACGTTGCCGACATCAGGACGGTCTGGCAACGGGCGAATTTTGCCGTGCTCGCCTCGCGGCGCGAGGGGCTCCCTAAGAGCCTCCTCGAGGCGGCAGCTTGCGGGCGTGCGATGGTCGCCACGGACGCTCCGGGCTGCCGCGAGATCGCCATCGAAGGGGTGACCGCTCTCACCGTGCCGGTCGACGATGCCGCGGCGTTGGCCGGCGCGATGGAGAAACTCGCGAGCGACACGGAGCTCCGCAAGCGCTTCGCCGCTAATGCCCGCGCTCTCGTCGAGAGCAAGTTCTCGGCCGACGCGATCGGCAAGGAGACCGTCGCCCTCTATGAAACACTCAGGGCAAGCTAGCGTCGTCCTCGGCGCGCATCATGGCGACGATGCCGTCATGTGTCGAGATGGACGGGCTCCAGCCGATGCCCATCAGCTTAGAAGCATCGATCACGAAGCTGCCGGAAATACGCTCCCACTCGGCCTCCCGGCCGAAGGTACGCATCAGCCGCCTCACCGCGCCCTGCGGCACACCCACAAGGAGAGGGGGTCGGTCTAACCCCTCACGCATGGCGGCGACCAGGCTCGCCACGCTGATGGGCTCGGCATCGGCGACCAGGAAGGTTTCGTTCGTCGCGCGTTCCGACCGCAGCGCGAGCAAGATTGCCGCGATGAAATTTTCGATCGCAAGCAAGGAGCGGCGATTGTCGAGATTGGCGAAGGGAAGCGGCATCGGTGTTTTGGCGAGCGTGGCGAGCGAGGCGATATTGCCCTTGACTCCAGGTCCGTAGACGACGGCCGGGCGAAGCACCGTGAAGCCGGCGCCGCTCGCCTCGATCAGCTGCTCGGCTTCGAGCTTTGAGCGGCCATAAGCATCGGTCGGCGCGGGGGCGTCCGTCTCTGTGATGTTATGGTCGGCCGAGAGCCCTGCCTGCGCCCTGACGGAGGAGACGAAAACGAGACGCCCGACCTTTGCGCGCGCCGCCGCCTCCGCAAGCTCGCCCGCGGCGAGCGCATTGATGCGTCTATAAACGTCGTCGGGGAGCACGCCGGGGGAATGGGCAAGACCGGCGAGATGAACCACATGGGTTGCACTTGCAACCAGGCCCGCCCAATCGACCGGCCGCGCAAGATCCGGCAATGCCACCCGAGTGACGCCGGCAGCTGCTGGGACGGCTTCGGGATTACGCGCCGCTGCTCTGACCGCATAGCGCTCTCTGGCAAGAGCCGCGACAAGGGCTCGCCCGATAAATCCCGAGGCCCCAGTGACGAGGACGGTTCCCTTCACCTACGGCCTCGCACGAGCCAGTCAAGCGTCGCTGCGGTGGAGAACACACCGAGCGCGAGCGCCACGAAATCCGACAAGAGCGATTGCGAAAGCGCCACGCCGATTGCCAGCATGGCGAGCACAAGCCCAAGGAGGAAGATGCGTGTCGTGACTTGGGGCACGCTGCGGCCCCCGGTCACCGCGCGCTGATAGTAATGCGAGCGATGCGCCGAGAGGAACGGCTCCTTGTTGATGACGCGGCGGATCAGCGTGATGGAGGTGTCGGCAACCATGTAGAGCGGCAAAAGAACGGCAGCGGCAACGCTTACCTTGGCGACATAAATCAGCATCAATGACAGGCAAAGACCGACTGGCAGACTGCCGGCATCGCCAAGGAAAATGCTCGCCGGATGCTTGTTGAATATGGCGAAGCCGAGCATGGCGCCGAAGAGCGCAAGCGCAAGAAGGCCGATCCAAGCGGGAACGACGCCGAAGGCATGCAGCACCGCGACGGCAAGGGTGATGGGAATGACCTCTGCCACGGTCATCCAGTCGAGTCCGTCGAGAAAGTTCACCGCGTTGACGAAACCGACCGTTCCCACCACCAGCAGAGCGCGTTCGAGCCAGAGCGGAAGGATGCCGGGCAGGATGCGCACGTCTTCCGGCAGGGTCAGAACGATAGCGACGGCGGCAAGCGCCTGCCCGATGAAGCGCCATGACACGGGAAGGGCGTGCGCGTCGTCGAGGGCTCCGAGCGCGGTGAGGAAGCTCGCCGCGGCGAGCACGGGGAAGAGTGTCAGCGTCCCCGGCTGTGGCGAGAGCGGCACCGCCAAAGCGCACACCACGAGCAAAGCAAGCATGACCCCGAGCCCAGCACCTTGGGGCGTCGGAGTCTTGTGCGAGGAGCGATCGTTGGGGTGCGCGAGGAGATGGCGAAGAAGGATGGGGCGCAAGATCAGGATCGCCCCTGCGCTTACCGCAGCACTGACCGCAATGATTGCGGCCCAAGATTGGAGCCCGGGCAGAGCCATTGCCTCAATGAAGCGTGCGTGAGGCGGGCTGCCATTCGTCCTTGGCAGAAACCGGATGTGCGGTACTTGCCGGGACATAGCCTTCTACTGTGGCGCGCAGCGTCTCCTGAAGCTCGGCCGTATCGAGCTTCTGAATCGCTTCTTCGAGGCGCTCCAAAGCGGCGGCAAGTTCCTCGAAAGGAAGGATCGGCTCCGAGTTCTTGAAGATGCGTGGATGGCTGGTGCCGGTCGTGTTCTCGCCGATCAGAAGTTCCTCATAGAGCTTCTCGCCGCGCCTGAGCCCGATATATTCGATAGCGATGTCGCCTTCGGGGTGGACCTCGTCGCGCACCTCGAGACCCGAAAGGCGGATCATGGTGCGGGCGAGATCGTCGATCTTCACCGGCGTTCCCATCTCGAGCACGAATACCTCGCCCCCGATGGCCATGGTTCCCGCCTGGATGACGAGTTGAGCGGCCTCGGGGATCGACATGAAATATCGGATTACCTCGGGATGAGTCACCGTGACCGGGCCGCCCGCCTTGATCTGGTTGCGGAAGCGCCGCACCACCGAGCCGGATGAATCGAGCACGTTACCGAAGCGCACCATGGTGAAGATCGTCGAGGAATGGGGCTCCTGAGCGAAGGCCTGCAGAATCAGCTCGGCGAGCCGCTTGCTCGCACCCATGATGTTGGTCGGCCGCACCGCCTTGTCGCTCGACACCAGCACGAAGCGTTCGACCCCGAGCTCCTTTGCCGCCTCTGCGACCACGAGCGTGCCGAACGTATTGTTCTGCAAACCGGCGAAAGGATTGGCCTCGACGATCGGCACGTGCTTGTAGGCGGCGGCGTGATAGATCACCTCGACGCCGAGTTCCTCGAGGGTGCGGGCCACGAGTTTGCGGTCGAGCACCGAGCCGAGAACCTGGACCACCCGTGTCGTCTCTCCGGCGCCAGCCTCGTCCTTGTGCAGGCGCTCGTTCAATTCTTCGATCTCCATGGAGATCTCGTAGAGCGCGACCTCGGAGAGCTCGAACAAGACGAGGATCTTGGGCCCGAGCCGGAGGAGCTGCCGGGTGAGCTCTGAACCGATCGAGCCGCCGGCTCCGGTGATCATCACCACCTTGCCGTGGACATTGGCGGCGAGCAGCTCGAGATCGGGAGTCACCGGATCGCGTCCCAGCAGATCCTCGACGTCGATCGGCCTGAGATCGCTCACCTCGACATGACCAGAGGCGATCTCTTCCAGCGCCGGCAGCGTCTTCACCACCACGGGATAGGCCTCGAGCAGGCGGATGGCGAGGCGGCGCTCGCCGCGCAATGCCGACGGCGTGGCGAGCAGCACTTCCTTCACGTTCTCATCGGCGATCGTCTTGCCGATCTTCTCGGGCCTCAGCACCTTGACCCCGTGCACCATCTGGCCGGCAAGGGAGGGGTTCGAATCGATGAAGGCGACGGTCTTATAAGTTCCCGTCTCATTCAGCGCGCGCAGTAGCTGAATGCCGCTCGTGCCGGCGCCATAGATGATGACGCGTTTCCGCTCATCGAAGCTCACACCTTTATGCTCGGGCGCGAGCCTGAGCAGGGTGGCGCTGGCCCATTGCCGGCTGAGACGAATAAGCAGCACGGCAATCAGCGCGTAGATGACGATAACGGAACGTGGATGGTCTTTGACGCCGGCCATCAGCACCACGAGCGCCCAGATGACCGCGGCGATGATCACGGCTAAGTAGATGCGCGTCGTGCCTTCCGGTCCGATGAAGCGCGTCACGAGCTTGTATAGCCCCCGAATATAAAAGACTATGACGCCGATGATTGGGGCCGAGACGAACAACATCCATTTGTCGAGGCTCGGGGGGACGTAGAGCCTGCTCAGCCTGAGCGTGTAGGCGAGCCACAACGCGATAGTGAGCAGCGCGAGGTCGTTGATGATGAGGACGGTCCGCTTGAACCAGCGGGGACGCTCGATCAGCCAGACGGCAAAACGCATGAAAGTTCACCCCGTACCGGTCTCACCGCCGGACCCGGAAAACCATACTCCCTGGCAGGATGCGGCGCACCTTAATCGAAGCGGGTTGCGAACGGAAGCAAACCGGCTTTTTCCGCAGGCGTACCAATCTGCGACATTTTCCGCGCCACTGGCGTTAGCCGAGGATCAGCACATGCAGGCGGCGGGGTCCATGGGCGCCCCTCACGATGGTCTGCTCGATATCGGCCGTGCGCGACGGACCCCCGATCAGATTGACGCTGCGGGGCAGGGCGCCTGAGCCATAAATCGAACGCAGCCGGTTCCAAGCCTCCTCGTAGGAGCCGACGATATCTGCCGCCGAAATAAGAACCATATGCGTCTCGGGAAGAAACGCGAGCGTGGTCGGATTGTCCTCGCCCGACACGAGGAACAGCGTGCCGGTCTCGGCGGCGCCTACAACGGCGCGCGACAGCGAAGTCCGGTCTGAGGGACTCGCTGGTCCGAAGCTCCGCTCGATATCCCAGGCCTCCTTCCAGGGAAGAGAGGCGAGCACGGCGTCGGCCCCCATGCGCAGGCGAGGCGGCAGGTTGTTCGAGCCGAGATAAGAGCCGATGGCGCCCACCGCCTTTGCTGGATTGGCGACGCGGCTCAAATCGGCGCCTTGCTTGGTCAACATATCGGCAAATTGGCGGATCGCCTGCTCGCCGTGACAGCGTGCGCGCAGCGGGATGGTGCCTCGGGGATGCCGTCTGAGCCGGTCGGCCACGACTCTATGCCCTGATTGGTCCTCGGGATCGACATCGAGCGCTGCGCGAATGCGCGCAAATATCCTGTTGCGCGCATCGGTGGTGACGCCGCCGTCCTCCGGTGAACTCATGACGATGAACTCCGCTTGGCCTTGCCGTAGAGGCGGTGGAAAGTTTTGCCTTCCGGCGCCGGAAGGTCGCGCGTCTTGGTCCAGGATTTGCCGAACGGAAATCGCGAGAAGCGTCCGCTGCGCCCTGCACGCCAGGCAAGCAACGGCATGATCGCGCCGGCGAGCGCATGGTAGAGAAGCGGACGCTTCGCGGTGTATGCCCACACCTTGAGCGCGATCCGCTGGCGGAGCGGCGGATCTCCTTTGGCGAAATCGCGCTCCCGCCACGCCCGCATCATCTTGGGAAGCGGGATGCCCATCGGGCAGACCTCCTCGCACCGTCCGCAGAAGCTCGATGCGTTCGGGAGGTCGCGTGCGTGTTCGATCCCTTGCAGCGCCGGCGTCAGCACCGCTCCCATGGGCCCGGGATAGATCGATCCGTAGGCGTGGCCCCCGATCGCGCCATAGACAGGGCAATGGTTGAGGCAGGCGCCGCAGCGGATGCAGCGAAGCATGTCCTGGAAGACGCTGCCCAGCATCTCGCTCCGTCCATTGTCGAGCAGGACCACATGGTAGGCGCTCGGCCCGTCAGGGTCGTCGTCGCGGCGCGGCCCCGTCGCGAAGCTCGTGTAGGTGGCCATCTCCTGGCCCGTCGCCGAGCGGGCGAGCAGGCGGAGGATCGTCGAGGCGTCTTCGAGCGTGGGCACCATCTTCTCGATCGAAGCGATGACGATGTGCACGCGCGGCAGGGTCGAGGTGAGGTCGCCGTTGCCTTCGTTGGTGACGATCACCGAGGTGCCCGTCTCGGCAATGAGCAGGTTGGCCCCGGTAATGCCGACATCGGCGGTGATGAACCTCTCTCTCAGAACGGCGCGTGCCTCTGCCACCAGGTCGGGGACGGACTTGAGCTTTCGTGTCGAGGGCAGCGCGCGGTGTGCCCGGCGAAAGTCGACCTCGATCGCCTCTTTGTTGAGGTGGACGATGGGCGCAATGATGTGGCTCGGGGCCTCGCCTCTGATCTGCAAAACATATTCGCCAAGATCGGTCTCGACCACGTCGATGCCGGCTCCCTCGAGATGAGCGTTCAGTCCGATCTCCTCCGAGACCATGGACTTGCCCTTGGTAACGCGCTTGGCCTTCGCGGCGCGGCAAAGTGCGAGCACGGTGTCGCGCGCCTCCGCGGCCGTGCTTGCGTAATGCACCTTCCCGCCGCTCTCGTTCACCTTCTCCTCGTAGGCCTCGAGATAGAGGTCGAGGTGACCGAGCGTGTGATCCTTGATGGCCCGCGCCTCGGCGCGAAGCCGATCAAACTCGGGCAACGTCTCGACCGCCGTCTCGCGCTTCAGGATGAAGCCGCGCCTCACGTTCTGGAGCGCACGCTGGAGCTCTGCGTCGGCGAGCGCCTTGCGCGCGTTGCTGGTGAAGCTGCCGCTGGACGATGCCATCTTGCCCCCGTCAGCGGGCCCTAAGCGGCGCGCCAATGGCCGCCGTTTCGGTCATCCCGGCCAGTACCTCCGCGACGTGGCGCGCCTCTATGCCAGCTCCCTCGCGCCCAAGCCTGCCCGCGATCTGCATGAGGCAGCCGAGATCCGCGGCGAGCACGGTCTTGGCGCCGGTTGTCACGATTGCGCGAAGCTTTGCCTCGAGGATGGCGCTCGAGATCTCCGGGTATTTGACCGAGAAGGTGCCGCCAAAACCACAGCACGTTTCGCGGTCGGCGATCTCGACGAGATCGAGGCCCTCGACGCTTGCGAGCAGCCGCCGAGCAGTCGAGCGAACGCCAAGCTCGCGCAAGGACGAGCAGGAATCGTGATAGGTGACCTTCCCGACAAAGCTCGCCTCCACTTGGGTGTGGCGGAGCACCTCGACGAGGAAGCTCGTCAGCTCGAAGCATCTCGCTGCCAATGCTTCCGCGCGCTTGGCGTAGTTGGCATCGTCGGCAAGGAGCTCAATATAGTGCCGGCTCAGCATGCCTGCGCAGGAGCCGGACGGGGCGACCACGTAATCAAAGCGCTCGAAGGTGTCGACCACGCGCCGGGCGAGCAAGACGGCATTAGCCCGATCTCCGGAATTATAAGCCGGCTGCCCGCAACATGTCTGAATGAGGGGAACCTCGACCCGCGCGCCGGCCGCCTCCAGAAGCTTGATCGCGGCGAAGCCGACACTTGGCCTGAAGAGGTCGACGAGGCAGGTCACGAACAGTCCGACCAGCGGACCTTGCTTTGCATCGGCAGGGGCCAAAGTCATAATCAATGTCCAGTCAGGCCCTGCATCTGTGGCGGGAGGTAGGAGTGAGGATGTAGCATCGCCGTCGCGACTCGAGAAATCGGAAATCGGCTGCATCGGCGCCGAAAGCAAGAGGCGAGGGACATGCTGGCAAGGGCGTTCGCGCTCTCCGCACTCATGCTTGTGCTGGGCGTATCAAGCGCCAGGCCCGAGACGGCACCCGTCGTGCTCGTGACACCGCTTGCTTACGGCACGCATATGCCGGGGCTCGGCGACTCCGCAACGGAGCTCGCCAGCCTGGTCAAGGAGCGCTCGGGCGGCTCGCTTCAGCTCGATCTGAAACAGCCCGGAGATGGCACCACACCCGACGAGATCCTCGACAAGGTGTCGGATGGCAAGGTCGATGCCGGCTTCTCGACGGCGAGCTTTTGGGCGGCCAAGCTGCCTGCCGCCGCTCTGTTCGCCGGCTTTCCCTTTGGCCCCGACGCCAAGACCTATCTCGACTGGTTCGACAACGGCAACGGTCGATCGCTCTATCAGGAAATGTACGACCATGCGGGGATCAAGGTGCATGTCGTTCCTTGTGCCTTTGGGGGCGCCGAGGCGGGCGGCTGGTTCGCCAAGGAGATCAAGAGCAAGGACGACCTCAAGGGCCTGCGCATGCGCATCTTTGGCCTCGGCGCGAGGGTCATGGCTGAGGTCGGCGTCACCACCGTGCTCCTCCCCGGGGGAAAGATCGCGAGCGCCTTCGACAAGAAGGAGATCGACGCAGCCGAACTCTATACCCCTGCCGTCGACATCGAGGAGGGCCTGAAAGACAAGGTGAAGCTGATCTATATGCCTGGCTGGCACCAGCCCGAGACCGTGCTCGAGCTTATCGTCAACAAGTCCCGCTGGGATGGACTCACCGCCGAGCAGAGGACGCTGCTCGATGGCGCGTGCAAGACCCTGCTGCAACAATCTCTTGCCGACAGCGCCGGCCTCCAGGCCGAAGCCCTTGCCGAGCTGACCGCCAAGGACGGCGTGCGCATCTTGACCTGGCCCGACGATGTGCTCGCCGCCTTGAAGGACGCGTGGAGCAAGGTCGCCAAGGACGAGGGCGACCAGGACTATTTCTTCAGATTCGTGCTCGACGACATCGAGAAATTCACGGCCAAGTCGAGCGACCAGTCCCAACCGTTGCCTGGAGCCGCCCCCCAACCGTCGCCCGCTCAGACAGCAGAGCCTTGATTGCCTTCCCTCTCATCGGCGGCAACGCCGGCGCGCGCGTCAGCTGGTGAGTTCCACTCAGCCAACCGGCTCCCATCCCTCCCGCCGGGGAGGAATGGGAGCGAATGGCTGCGATCGGATGAGGCTATTGCCCGGTTTGGGTCTTCAGATAGGCGATGATGTCGGCGCGCTCACCGGCGTCGGGGACACCCGCAAACGCGAGGGCCATCGGGGAGTCGGGGATCAGAGCCTTAGGATCCGTGATCCACTTGTCGATATTCTCTTCCGTCCAAACCCAGCCGTCGGCGCCGAGCTTCTTCATCCCTGCCGAATAGGGATAATCGGCGATACTTGCCGCCTTGCGCCCGACGATCCCGTTGAGCTCGGGGCCGACCAGGGTCTTGGCGCCCGGCCCGACCTGGTGGCAGATCCCGCATTTGGCAAACGCGGCCTTGCCCTTCGTCGCATCACCCTCGGCGAAGGCCGGGCCGTAAACCCCGACCAGCACCATCGCTGCGCCGAGACCTAACACTGCAACAGTCCTCATCACAGTCCTCCTTGGAAAGGGTCCTCGACGGTTCTCCTGGCGCGTCTCGGACGATGACCCAGTCTTTTCAAAACCCGCTGGCACGCTGGGCTGACTGTAGCAGACGGCCAATTTGCGGGCAAAAGCGGTCGCTGCGGCATGGTAACTCCCAAGCAAGTGAAGGGCTTGCGATCACTCCACCGCGTCTCCCGCCTGGTGCAGGGGCATATTGCCCGCCAACTCGCCCCATGCGAAAGACTAGTGCCTAGCCTCCCTTCCACAGCGGCCCCAGTTGGAGCCTATCGATGTCTCATATCAGCCTTCCGGCCCCTGATCCCTCGGTGCTCGCGCGCCGGAACGACATCGTTAAGCAGCTCAAAAAGCTCGCTCCCGAGGCGAGCATGATCTCCGACCAGGAAGGGCGTCGCGCCTTCGAGTCCGACGCGCTCACAGCCTATCGCTGCTTGCCGCTCGCGGTCATGCTGCCGACCACGACCGAAGAGGTCAGCAAGATACTGCGCTTCTGCCATGACAATCACGTCAAGGTCGTGCCCCGCGGGGCTGGCACCTCGCTTTGCGGCGGTGCGTTGCCGCTCGAGGACGCGGTCGTTCTGTGCCTCACGCGCATGAACCAGGTTCTCTCGATCAACACGGCCGACCGCGTTGCCCGCGTCCAAGCCGGCCTCACCAATAGCGGCATCACCCAGGCTGCCGCAGCCGAAGGCTTCTTCTATGCGCCGGACCCTTCGAGCCAGATCGCCTGCACCATCGGCGGCAATATCGCCACCAATTCCGGTGGCGCGCATTGCCTGAAATACGGCGTGACGGTGAACAACGTGCTCGCCGTCCGCATCGTGATGATGAATGGCGAGATTCTCGATATCGGCGGCGATTATCTCGATGCGCCGGGCTATGATTTTCTCGCGCTGATCATCGGCTCCGAGGGCCAATTCGGCGTCGTCACCGAGGTCACGGTGCGGCTGTTGAAGGCCCCGGAAGGCGCCCGCCCGATGCTGCTCGGCTTCGATTCCACCGAGCAGGCGGCCGCGTGCGTCGGTGGCATCATCGCCGCCGGCATCGTCCCCGTGGCGATTGAGTTCATGGATCGGCCGGCAATCCACGTCTGCGAGCATTTCGTCGCCGCCGGCTATCCGCTCGACGTCGAGGCCCTCCTCATCGTCGAGGTCGAGGGCTCGGAAGACGAGATCGACACGTTGCTCGAGAGGATCGGCGAGATCGCCCGCGACTATAACCCCGTGACCATGCACCGGAGTCAAAGTGCCGAGGAGAGCGCCAAGATCTGGAAGGGCCGCAAGGCGGCATTCGGCGCTATCGGTCAGCTGTCGGACTATATCTGCATGGACGGCGTGATCCCGCTCTCCAAGCTGCCCAAAGCGCTCGACGAGATCGGCTGGATCTGCCGCAAGTACCGCTTCGACGTCGCTAATATCTTCCATGCCGGCGACGGCAATTTGCACCCGCTTATCCTCTACAACGCCAACGACCATCTCCAGCTCGAGCGCGTCGAGCTTTGCGGCGCCGAGATCCTGAAGCTCTGCGTCGACTTGGGCGGCTGCTTGACCGGCGAGCATGGCGTCGGCATCGAGAAGCGCGAGCTGATGCAGGTTCAATTTAGCGACGCGGATCTGGCCCAACAGATGCGGGTGAAGCAGGCCTTCGATCCCGAATGGCTGCTCAATCCAGGCAAGGTCTTCCCGCTGGAAGGACGTAAGGTCCAGTGACCGGGCATATGCGCCTTGGCTTTCACGCTCCCGAGACGGTCGAGGAGCTGGCCCATCTCGTCGGCGAGGCGATGGATACGCGCACGCCGCTCGAGGTCATGGGCCGCGGCACCAAGCGCGAGCTCGGACGTCCGGTGCGGTCTGGCGCCGTGGTCAGCACCGAGAGCCTGACCGGCGTCACGCTCTACGAGCCGACCGAGCTCGTGCTCGTGGTCAAGGCCGGTACACCGGTCGGCAAGATCGAGGAACTTCTTGCCGAGAGCGATCAAATGCTTCCCTTCGAGCCGGTCGATCTTGGACCTGTGCTCGGCTACGGTCCTGGCCAAGCCACGGTCGGCGGAATGATCGCCACCAATTTCTCGGGCAGCCGGCGCATTCTTTCCGGCTCGGCGCGCGATCATGTTCTCGGCGTGACGGCGGTCAATGGGCGCGGCGAGATCATCAAGGCCGGCGGAAGGGTGATGAAGAACGTCACCGGCTACGATCTCGGGCGAGCGCTCGCCGGCTCTTGGGGCACTCTCGCCATCATGACCGAGGTCGCGCTCAAGGTTCTTCCCGCTCAGTCAGAGACCCGCACCGTTCTTTGCTTCGGCCTGCCCGACGCGACTGCCATCGAGGCCATGAGTCTTGCTCACGGCACGCCCTTCGAGGTCTCGGGCACGGTGCATATCCACGCCGAGCTAGCCAAACGCTTCACCGACGAGGGCATCAGCGGTGCCGGCACCTCGGTCACGGCGATCCGCGTCGAGAATTTGCCGGCCTCTGCCCGCTATCGCGCCAATCGGCTCCGCCAGATGTTGCAAGCCTACGGGCCTGCGCTCGAGCTCGAAACGGGACGGAGCCGTCTCTTTTGGAACGAGGTGCGCACGTTACGCATGTTCCAGAAGACGCCTCTCCCGCTTTGGCGCATCTCGACGGCGCCCTCGAAAGCGCCGAAGCTCGTCGCGAGCATCGCCCGCAAGATCGAGGTGAGACCCGTCTATGATTGGTCCGGGGGCCTCATTTGGCTCGAAACGCCGCCTTTGTCCGACGCTGGCGCGGTCGAGATCCGCCGCACCCTTGCCGAATTTGGCGGGCATGGCACATTGATCCGCGCCGATGATCAGGCGAGGGCGGCGATCGACGTGTTTCAGCCGCTCGATCCTCCGCTCGCAGCGCTGACGGCGCGGGTGAAGCAGGCCTTTGATCCAGACGGCATTCTCAATCCCGGTCGCATGTATCCGGGGATCTAGGCGGGACGATGCAGACCAATTTCAACTCGCTTCAACTCGCTGACCCGACCATCGCGCGCGCCGATGCGATCCTGAAGCGCTGCGTCCATTGCGGGCTGTGCACCGCGACGTGCCCGACCTATGTGCTGACCGGCGACGAGCGCGACGGCCCCCGAGGTCGCATCTACCTCATGAAGCAGATGTTCGAGACCCGCGACGTCACGGCCTCGACCGTGCACCATATCGACCGCTGCCTCTCATGCTTCTCCTGCATGACCACCTGCCCCTCCGGCGTGGACTACATGCATCTCGTCGAGCTTGCCCGCACGCGCATCGAGATGAAGGCGCACCGGCCGACCTCGGAGCGCGCCTTGCGCTTCATCTTGAGCAAGGTCATGCCGAACCCGAACACCTTCCGTCTTGCGCTTCTGCTCGGCTGGATGATGCGTCCCTTCCGCGCTCTGATCGCGCGCATGGGCCATCCCCATCTTGCCTCCGCTCTTGATCTCGTCCCGAGAACGCGGCTGAGCGCCAAGCTGACCAAGCCGAAATCGGCGATCGGCACCGTGCCCAAGGCCAAGCGAGTCGCTCTCATGCTGGGCTGCGTGCAGCAGGTGCTCGCGCCTTCCATCACGTCGGCGGCCATCCGCCTGCTCAGGCGCCACGGGGTGGATGTCGTCATCGTCAAGGACGAGGGTTGCTGCGGCGCGCTCGCGCATCACCTCGGCCGCGATGAGGCGGCCCGCGATGCCGCCCGCCGCAATATCGACGCCTGGACCGCGGCGATGCGCGAGGGTCTGCTCGACGCGATCCTGGTGACGACCTCGGGCTGCGGCACCATGGTCAAGGACTACGGCAACCTTCTGGCGCGCGACCGCGGCTATGCCGAGCGGGCCGCCTATGTCGCCGGGCTCGCCAAAGACATCAGCGAATATATCGGCGAGATCGGGCTCATGCCGCCGGTGATGTGGACCGGGCTCAAGGTCGCCTATCACGCGCCCTGCTCGTTGCAGCACGGCCAGCGCATCGACACGCTCCCGGTGCAGCTTCTCAACCAAGCCGGGTTCGCCGTCGCCGCGATTCCGGAAGGGCATCTCTGCTGCGGGTCGGCCGGCACCTATAATCTTCTCCAGCCGAAGCTTTCCGATGAGCTCCGCGAGCGGAAGCTGCGCAATATCGCCAGCGTCAAGCCGGATGTGATTGCGACCGGCAATCTCGGCTGCATGATCCAACTGAGGGAGGCCGAAGCGCCCTTCGTCCATACCGTCGAGCTGCTCGACTGGGCGACCGGCGGGCCGCCGCCCGATGGCATCGGCGACCTCAAGGACAGCGGCCACGAGATCGAGACCCTGGTCGAGATGGCCAAGGAAGGTCTCCTCGTCGATTAGCGTAGTCCTTTGAGCGTTGCTGCCTTCATGGCGATGGGATAGAAGCGCGAAGCGCCAGAGCCGTTCGAGATCAAGCCCTTATTTCCCATGTCTAAGAAAGACGAGCGTCCTCGCCCCGAGGCCCGCCTGCCGAAGGGACTCTTCGATATTTCGGCCGGAGAGATCCGCGCCACGCAAGCGATGCTGGGCACGATCAGGACC
>Ga0187785_10000417_pt1 | contig 15994 bp, 15 predicted proteins | sample 0815_BV2_4_20_MG_FD_132466 | JGI IMG/M metagenome (GOLD analysis project Ga0187785, IMG submission 132466) | Tropical peat soil microbial communities from peatlands in Department of Meta, Colombia - 0815_BV2_4_20_MG | ecosystem: Environmental > Terrestrial > Soil > Wetlands > Peat | place...
CGCCAAAGCACGGATAAAAAAATGGGAAGTTCAGTGTGGAATATTGTATTTGGAAGGCAACGTGTCCTTTTCTCTCCTCCCGGGCTCGCCCCATCGCTGGAACAGCTCGTTATCGATGCCGATTTGGTCTAAGATCCGGCCGACAACGTTATCGACCAGGTCGTCAATGGTCTTCGGGCGGTTGTAGAAGCCCGGGCATGCGGGCATAACGGCGACGCCAGACTGTTTGAGCTTGACCATATTTTCTAGGTGGATTAGGTTCAGGGGCATCTCGCGGGGCACGATGACGAGCTTGCGGCCTTCTTTCAGCGTCACGTCGGCCGCCCGGCTGATGAGTGTATCGGCGAGGCCTGTGGCAATGGATGACAGTGTCTTCATGCTGCACGGGACGATCACCATAGCATCCCAGCGATAGGAGCCGCTGGCCACGGGCGCCATAAAATTATCGTCCTCGTAATGGAACGTGGCCATCCGAACAATGTGATCCATTGGGATATCAGTTTCGCACTCAATGATCTCCCTGGCATGCCTAGACATGATCAGGTGCGTCTCCGCATGTCCATCCAGCACTTCGAGAAGCCGGATACCATATTGTACCCCGCTGGCGCCTGTTATACCTATGATGATCCGGTTCATAAAATCTCCTCCAGTTCGTCGATTAGCGAATTGCCCATGATAATCAGCTCTTTGATCTCCTGATCAGTGATACGATCATAGTGTATTCCGACCACTACGACACAGTTTGACCCGGTTTTTCGGGAGATCCGCTCTGCAGCATCCTTAGCTATCCTGTCGTCCCTGTGGCCGGGTAGCGTAATGACCGAAGAGCTCGCCATGTTATTGCAGTTCGTGCCGGCCCCGACTGCGCCAATATGGGCCGCGCCGCCGGTGATCACAACTAGCAGGTCGCCTCCGAGCCTTTTCGCATCCAGCTTCAGGGACAGTCGCCCGCGTGTTCTCTCGAGGCCAGTTTCTCCGGCGGTCACGCGACCTCCAGCTTGCTTTGGCGAGGCGCTTTTTCCACATTGAAGTAGTCCCGGGCGATCTGACCTACTTTCTCCCGGTATTCGGGCAGCGTGTAAACGCCCATGCGCCAGTCGTCCGTGTAGGAGTGCTCAACGATTCGGGCCAAACTGGAGACATCGTCGATATATTTCAGCTGGTCGCTCTCGGTAAGCACCCTCATGTTGCGCTCCCTAAACTCCGGCACTTTAGGGATATCGACCAACACATAGCCCTTGTCTATGCCCGCGATCCGGGCGATCTCAGCCTCGATCTCTCGGCGAGCCTTGGTATATCGTATGATGGTTCTGTCGACAGAGTCAAAGCCTACGTATAGTGCACGCTTGAATAGTTCGCGCCTGTTCAGACGCCGCAGGATTTCTCCCGGATAACCGGTCATGTTCCTCGTCCTGACGTTGATCTCATAGTCGTCCATCAGCTGCAGTTCAAACGGGTCCAGCCTGCCTGAGTCAATGGCGACCTCTAACGCATTAACGTACATGGCGCCGGCGATGCGGCCCACGTGGTGGTTGTAGACCGACGGGTACATCAGGAATCGTGACATCAGCAGCGCCTCTGCGGACTTGAGCCCCCGATGATACAGGACCAGCATGTTATCGTGGAAGCCCAGGTTTCGCAACAGATGCTCGACATCGACGATCCCATAGGAAACGCCAGTATAGTATGCATCCCGAATCAGATAGTCCATGCGGTCCACATCGAGAGTGCCGTTAATGATCTGACCGATCCGAGACTCCCCTTGGATATGGGCCGCGATGACTGACGGCTTGATTCCCTGAGCTTCGATGATGCCGGCGATCTCCGGACTGTCAAGCAGAAACTTGATCTCAGTATGAGTTCTTCGGGCGTACTTCTCGATCACCTCTTCGCAATCGTGCGAGTACGGTCCGTGCCCGATATCGTGTAACAGCGCCGCGATTTCGATCTCGCGGCGCTCTTCGCCGGTCAGGCCTGCAGTCAGCCGACCTGCCAGGTAATAGGTTCCTATCGAATGCTCGTATCTGGTATGGTTGGCCCCTGGGTACACGAGGTTTGTCCAGCCCAGCTGCTTGACATTACGCAGGCGCTGGACGACTTTGGTATCCAGCAGCTTTTCGATGGACGGCCTGACATCTATGTAGCCATGGATCGGGTCCCGTATAGGGCTCATATAATTAAAAATAACCTGATACTATATTTTATTACCGGCAAAATCTACCGATGTATTCCGGCCGATATACGCCGGACTGGATCCAACTATTTTTTATACTATAAGCTTATCCAGAAACCGGTGCTACTATCCATGAAGGTACTTGTTATTACTAGCAGCCCGAACCGGAATGGCCTGACGGCAGAGTGCGCCAGCGCGGCCGGGCAGGGCGTTGAAGCTGCCGGCGGAGAGGCTATTATGGTGCGGCTGAGCGACCTTGATATTTCCCGGTGCAGGGCTTGCAACCGGGGGTGGGGGACTTGCGGGCAGGATCATGAGTGTCAGATGAAGGACGATTTCCAGGCGTTGCAGGCGATGGTGGGCGATGCAGGAGGGTTCATCGTGGTTACTCCGGTGTACTGGTGGGACATGAGCGAGCCTGCGAAGGCGTTCTTCGACCGCCTTCGGAGATGCGAAGCCGGGGCTATCCCGAATAACGTGCGAGGCAAGCCGTTCGTCTGCGTGGCGGCTGCGGGGGGCACCGGACACGGTACGCTCTCCTGCCTGTCGAATATGGAAAAGCTATTCCTCCACCTGAACGGCGTGGACTACAGGGGCATCAACAAGTTCGATTACATCGGCGTTACCCGACGAAATAAGAGTTATATGGTGGGCGCCGTACGGGCCAGTGCGGAAAAAATGGTGGCCGATGGGTAATACTCCAGCAGATTCAGTCGATGCGACGGGGTTGAGTAGATAAATAAAGTATTATCATCCTGTACGACCATGGTTATATGATGCTCACGGTGTTATCAGGCGGAACGGGCACCCCGAAGTTGCTTCGAGGCTTAAGGGATAGTGATGAGTTGGCGGTCATAGTTAACACGGCTGAAGATATCTATGCCTCAGGAAACAAGATCACTCCGGATATCGATTCGGTGATTTATACGCTCGCTGGCGTGATCGATGACGATAAGTGGTGGGGCGTCAAGGGCGATACGTTCAGCACCCATAACGCGCTTAAGGCCATGGGCCACTATGAAGAACTTATGATCGGTGATAAGGACCGGGCGACGCATATTATTAGGACAGAGCTGCTGCGGTACGGTAGCACTCTGACTGAGGTGACTCTGGAGTTATGTGACGAGTTCGAGGTAAAGGCTCGTGTTCTGCCTATGAGCGAGGAGGACGTGACGTCGGTGATCGGCACCCCCGAAGGTGACATTCACTTCCAGGACTTCTGGATTACTTTCCGGGGTGAGCCGGAGGTGAAAGATGTCAAGCTTCTGGGCATTCTGAAGCCAACGGACGAAGTCATGGATGTGCTGGGCATGTCGGATAACATCATCATCGGGCCCAGCAACCCGATCACTAGTATCGGCCCGATCCTGGCGCTTGATGGCGTACGGGATGCGTTGCAGGTCAAATTTGTAGTTGCCGTCAGCCCGTTCATCGGTGACCGGCCGGTCAGTGGGCCCGCTGCGAAGCTGATGAAGGCCTGCGGCTTTGAGCCGTCCACTATAGGCGTGGCTGAGAAGTACAAAGATATCGTGGATGTCTTTATCATGGACGAACGGGATGGTACGGACCTTTCAGGCTATGACTTTGAGGTGGCGAAGTTCGACACGCTGATGACCGACATGAATAAAAGCAAGGAGCTTGCCGATTTCGTGATGAGCAAGTGCGTTTAGGATAGTGGGGTCGTGGCGTTTCTCCACCCGTAGGCTTTAGCGGTGGGATGAACCCTGGATCTCGTAAATTTTTGACTGTAAACTACATACTACTCCTAATCTTTGTCATATCGGTTGAAAATGCTATGGTTGAAAGACCCTAAAAGCCCATGGTTAGAAGTGGGAGCCGTCACGATAATGCGCTAGCCCGGTTTTAATAGAACCTCGCCCTGTATTGTGATCGTTGTTTCGCTGATAGGGATCTGTTTCGCCGACCGTTCCAGCGCTTGGTCCACGATACGACGCACGCCGCTACAGCAGGGGACTTCCATCTGGGCAACCGTGATTGATCTGATCGTGTGTCTCGAGAAGATCTCTGCCAGCTTTGCGACATATTCTTCCATGTTAGAATCCAGCTTCGGGCAGAATATGATCAGGATCTTGCTATGAAGGAGACTCACATGGAATCCTGCATAGGCGAATGGGACACAGTCCGCCGAGATCAGTAGATCTGCATGGTCAAAATATGGGGCTGATGGGTTCAGGAGCTTGAGTTGTATTGGCCATTGTCGAAGCTCGGATTCGGCCTTTTCGGATCGATGTCGGTTGAGATGAGGGTCGTTTCGTGGAATGCTTCTCGCTGCCGATCCTGGGCAGGTCCTGTGCGGTCCATGATCTGGCGACGGGTGACCTGCATGCAAATTGTCGGGGATAGTGATTTTATGTCTTTTCAGGTATTCGATCGCTTGATTATATAGATCTGTCTGCCCGTGGCTGGCAAGATGTTCGAGGTGGGCCTTGATCACTGGTGTGCCTTGGCGAACGATGTTTTCCATTACCTCATTTTCGTTATAGGGGGCAGCTTCGCGTTCGATGATGCTGATCGCGCTCTCTGGGCATGTTCCGATGCATGCGCCTAGGCCGTCGCAGAACAGGTCGCTGATGAGTCGTGCCTTGCCGTCGATGATCTGAATGGCTCCTTCAGGGCAGTCCGGGATGCAGTGTCCGCATCCTGTGCATTTGCTTTCGTCGATGCTGATGATTTTCCGTTTCATAAGCTCCCCAATTAATTCGTATAGTTACGAACTTAAAAAGTTTTTGGCAACATATCCAGCCCGGCCTGTCAAGCTATTTATACTCCCCCAGCCTTTTTCATGACTATGCCTAAATATGCCGTGGTGGTGTGCCCCGATTGCCGGGTTCCGTTCATCACAGAGCCCGGGCCGAAGACAGTTTCATGCCGTCACTGCAACAAAAGACACGAAGCCGCTAAGCTACGAGTTTTTCTAGCCACAGATGACTTCAGGCAGGCCCAAGCTATGAGGGGCTCGATCAACGCCCACATCTGCGGCGACCCGACCTTCGATGAGGGAAACACATATGCGCTTGATATCGATATAGCGACGAGCATCGAAGACAAGCGCTTTGCCGATGACAAGCGGCAGGTAGAGGAGATGATGAGAGAAGAGGCCCGACAGTCACGCAAAAAAGGGCAGCAGGCGCTGCTGATCGAGGCTTTCGATGACCTATCGGAAAACGGAGACGTCTCCATAGAAGAGTACTGGACAAAGGTATCACTCCAAGGTATCTCCAGGAAAAAGTTCGACGAGTGGGTGGAAAAGATGGTGGAAGGGGGCGTCGCCTACTTCCCCCGCCACGGTTACCTACGAAAAGGATAGCCCCGGACAATGAGAAGAGCGCCGAACCAAAAGGCAATTTGACAAGAGAGGCAGCGCTCATCACACCACCGTTTTGCCTGTCTCGACCGGTCCCATCTTCAAGATCTTGTACGCCGAAGTCATGGCCACCGGCGTCACGATAGTGGTGACGACGACCATCAGCACCACGGCTGAAAACACGTCGTTGGAGAACACCCTGGAGGCGGCGCCCATGCCCGCTACGATCAGGCCCACCTCCCCCCGGGACATCATACCCAGGCCGACGATGATCGCCTGTTTCATATCCCGTGTCTTGAGCAGCACCGGTATTCCGCAGCCTATAATCTTCCCGATCATGGCCAGCAGAATCAACAAGGCAGCAAAGATCAGCGAATTTATGGTAAGCCCCGAAAGGTCGACCAGTGTCCCCGTCACCACGAAGAACAGGGGGGCCATAAGGAAGTTAACCTTCTCGGTCATTTCATAAATCACGCTCAGGATCTTCGTTTCCGCCACGGACATGCCGGCAGCAAACGCACCTAAGATAAGGGAAAGGCCGGCCAAGCCCGAAATGTAGGCGAAGCCGAAGCACATAGCCAGGATGGAGGCTTCCGGCGCTCCAACATGCTTTATCCCACGCTCACCTTTTTTAAGGGACGCCGACACGCCATCATCTCTATCGCAGAGCTGATCGATGATCTTCGAAACGACAAACACGCCGAACAAGGTCATGATGACCCAGAACCCGATATACTTCACCGAGATCCAGGCTATGGAAACAATATCCACCGATCCGCTCCGGACCAAGCCAAGCACGATCGCCAGCACGATCAGGCCAAGCACATCGTCGATTACGGCCGCGCCTACAAGTATATTACTCTCTTTGGTCCTATCCCTGCCAATATCCTTAAGCACCTTGACAGTAATCGCGATGCTAGTCGCCGTAAGCGCAGCACCCACCAGAAGCGCCTCGTTCCGAGAATAGCCCCAGCAGATCACAAGGCCATAGCCCAGAATAAAGGGCACGATAACGCCGCCGATCGCCGTAATAGTAGCTGTCACGCCACTTTTCTTGAAATCGGCGAACTTCGTCTCCAGACCCACCAAGAACAGTAGCATCACAGCCCCTAGCTGGGCAAACACGTATACGGCGTCATTAATGTTGATCAGCTGGACGCCGAAAAGGTGTGCTCCCCCGAGCAGGGTCGGCGCCAGCAGGACGCCTGCCAGCAGTTCCCCTACGACCCTCGCTACTTTCAGCCGCCTCGCGATCTCACCGCCGACCTTCGCGGCGAAGAGGAGCAGGCAGATGGTCAGTAAAGTCTCCAGCACTAACGCTTCGTTTTCCACCCTAGCAGCCACCAATTAGTTATGTAGATGCTCTTCTACTTTTTCAAGCTATAAGCATTGCTACTAACATTTTATCTGATGAGCGTTAAGGGGGAGTGAGAAGACTCCGGCTTCGGGCCGGGGATTGAATCGCCTATCAATACACTCTGAAAAGTAGCTGGCGATTCTGTTGTGAAACAGATAGCCAGTAGTGGTCCCGTCAACAGACCAGAACGAATAAGGCTTGGCTGGGACACCGAGCAACCTTCTCCCGAATCAAAAGAATCAAAATTGTCAAAACTGCGGCGATGACAAGCCCCACCCTAAAGGGTGTGGTTGACTTCCGTGCAAACACGTGACTTCTGGCGGATTATCGTTTACACTCGGAACCCTTTAAACAGATATCGCAACAACAGCGTGACTGGGATGATCTCTAATCGCCCGATCCACATGTTGATCATCAGGATCGCTTTGGCAGCCCAGTGGGTGGAAGGGTCTGGAAACCCCACCCATAGCCCTACGTTGCCCTGGGCGGAAGCGACTGTGAAGATGATGTGGCCCAGATCGAATTTTGGATCCAGAAAATGGGGTAGGATCATGACGCTGATCAGGATCGTCACGATCCATAGGAACGAGATGAGCGTGGCCTCGGCCAGCTCCTTGTTCAGCACATCCTCGCCGACCCGCTTGTTGCCCAGCCGTACGATCACGATCGCATTTCGGGGCAGAAGGGTACGTTTCAGCCATACCCTCACCTCGTCCGTGAGGAAAATCGCCCGGGCCACCTTGATTCCTCCCGCTGTCGAGCCCGCGCACCCGCCCACGATCATCGCTAGGGACAGGATCAGCAGCGCTGTCGAGGACCAGCCCGCATCCATGGTCGAGGTCTGGAGGCCGGTGCCCGATATGGCGGATATAAATTGGAACACGGCCATTCTGAAAGCGGTCCAGGCATCGCCGCCGATCAGGAATAGCTCTAGGGTGAGCAGCGCCACTCCAGCTGTGATCAGAGTTATGAAGGACTTTACCTGGGTGTCGAGGTTGAGCAGAGATTTCGGTACGACGATCGATTTGTAAATGAACGTAAAGGGAAGCGCCCCGAGGATCATAATGATCATCAGCGCAACCTCGATTGGGAAACTGTGGTAGTGCGCGATGCTATCCGAGTATATGGAAAAGCCGCCCGTGCTGATGGAAACCATGGAGTGGTTGATCGAGTCCCATAGGGGCATGCCTGCCAGAATTAGCATGCAGACGCCGGTGATCGTCAGGGATAGATAGAGAAACCATATCGTTTTGATCGTCGATCGGATGCTGGGCTTTATCCGGTCCTTCCTGGCCTCTGACTGGTACATTATGTAGGTGCTGGTGCCGGGCCTGATCAAGATCGTCACCATAAGCAGGATAACGCCTATGCCGCCGATCCACTGGGTCAGGCTCCGCCAGAGCTGGATAGTATGGCTAGAGTTTTCCGGGTGCAATATCATGCTGTATCCTGAGCCGGTCCAGCCGGAGATCGCCTCGAAGAACGCGTCCAGCAGGGGCATATGCTGGATAGTGACGTAAGGTATGGTGCTAACCGCGGGGACTACGAGATATGCTACGGCGGCCACCACCATCGCGTGCCGGAGCTCAAGTTCGCCGCTATGAGGGAAAAGGGATTTCAGCAGGACCGCCAAGGCTCCGCTGGCCACAAATCCCTCAGCAAACCCTGGGGCATTTTGCGGCTCGCCCAGCAGGAAGCAGATGAGTGTCATGACGGCCATCAGTATAGCTATCACTGAAAACAGGCCGGTCAGGTTGCCCAGGATGATGCGCATATTCCTGAAGGCAACCAAGTTATTTTCCAAGCGTTCCAACCGAGAATAGGTTGAAGATACGATCGACAAGGTTTCTCCTCACGAATACGTACACCGAGTCGCCTTCAGCGATCACGGTACTGCCCTCGGGGATGATGACGTCGTCTCCCCGCTCAATGGCGATGACCAGCACGTTGGCCGGCAGGCCCAGATCCTTGATCGCCCTGCCTGAGGCGTGTGACTTTTCCTGTATTATGATCTCCAGGATTTCGGCCTTACCACCGGCAAGGCTGACGAAGTCGTTGATCGTCGGCCTCAGCATAGTGTTGTAGATATCCTCAGCGACCACAGCATCCGGATTCTTCTGGATGGTGATGCCGATCCGCTTGAAGATCTCGATGTGCTCAGGCTCGTTGACGATCGTCGTCAGGTGCCTGACCCCTTTTTCCTTAGCCTGCATCGTGACCAAGAGGTTGACCGCGTCGCTGCCTGTGGTGCATATGACGCTGTCCGCCCCGACGATCCCAGCCTCTTCCAGAACGGTCGCTGACGTCGCGTCGCCCGGTATACTAATAAGGTCATACTTGGCCGCGATGTCCTGGCATCTAGCGTGATCGACATCGATGACGACGACATTGTGCTTTTCAGAAACAGCGATCCGAGCCAGGTTCTGGCCGATGCCGCCCAGACCGATAATGATGATATACAACAGTACACCCTCGATAGAGTAAACAAACCTTAAACGCGCCAATCCTATTTATAGGATAGGCTTCTGTATATGACCGTTGCAGGCACAGCGATCGTCACCATGAAACCACCTGCTATGATTTTCCTCGAGATTAACACCGAAAAGCCGCCCCTGAGAGGACTTGTCTCGATTCTACTGTTTTAGGCCGGCCAAGGGGGGTTATTCGGGGTCAGTTAGAATTCTACAGTGAAATCGAGACAAGTTCTACGCGTCGCTGAACAGGCTCATAGCGTCCAGCAACTGGTCAGGCGTGCCGAACATGAAAACTGTGTCCCCGGGATGCAAGCACGTATCGGCGTCAGGGTTATAGATCGTTTCGCTGCCGCGCTGAACCAGCAGGACTGTGATCCCGAATTTTTTGCGTAGATCGAGATCGCTGAACGACCTTTCGCAGACGGGCATTTTTCCGGTGATTTGTATGGTACTGATCTCCACGTCAGACAGCGGCGTCTTCAAGTCGTTCAGGGAGTAGCCCCTGGCCGGGCGCCTGAGCACCTCGTAGTTTTCGGAGCGCAGTTCCGAAATGATGGCATCGATGTTCTGCCTGGGAACCAGGTACTTTTTCAAGACTCGGGCGAATATTTCTACTGATGTCTCGAACTCCTCGGGGATTACCTCGTTTGCCCCCAGCGCATACAGCAGTCCCATTTCCTTGGTATACCTAGCCCTCACGATGATGTGGATCCTGGAGTTGAAGCTCCGGATAGCGGAGATGATCCTGTGGGTGGCAGAAACATCCGATATCGCGACAACGATGACACGGGCTTCGCTTACGCTGGCATACTCCAGCACCTTATCGTTCGCGGCGTCGCCAAAGAAGATCGGCTCGCCCTTCAGCTTCTCCCTGGCCACGGTATCTGGGTTCATCTCTATGATCACGTAAGGTACCTTTGCCGACTTTGCAGCCCTGGAGACGTTGCGACCGTTAAGCCCGTAGCCGATGATCACCAGGTGATCTTTCAAGCTGAATTTTTCCGGGCTAGTACGGCACGGGGCAGCCAGCAGACGTTCCGGCAGCGGCAGTCGGTACAGCAGACCTGACATCCGGGGCGAAGCCGATATTAGGAGGGGGGTGATCGCCATGGTAAGGATCGAGGCCGCCAGGAATAGCTGGTACTGGCCTGCATTCAACAAGCCCCCATCCACACCGATCTTCGATAGGATAAACGAAAATTCGCCCACCTGCGATAGAGCCAGCCCGACTGCTACGATCGTCCTGGCCGGGTATCCCAGTATGTAGGTGGCGCCGCCGGCCATTACCGCCTTAATCAGGAGTATGGTGGCGACCGCGGCCAAGATGACGAGGGGATGGGATAGTAAGAAGTTCACATCCAGCAGCATGCCTATAGACACGAAGAAAAAGCTCGTAAAGACATAGCGGAAGGGAAGGATGCCGCCCAGCGCCTGATAGCTATATTGTGATTCGGAAATGATGAGCCCCGCCAGGAACGCGCCGAGGGCGAGCGAAAGACCGATGCTGGACGTCAGCCAGGCCATCGCCAGGCATATCACCACCACGCTAAGCAGGAACAGCTCATGGCTTCTGGTGCTGGCCGCTCGGTACAGAACCCGGGGCACGATCCATACAGTGCCAATGATCACCAGAGCGATGACTCCAACAATCCCGGCCAGCAGCAACGGTATGGACCCAGTCAGATTGCCCGCGTTTCCTGTCAGGAACGGTATAGCCAGCATCATCGGGACGGCCGCTACATCCTGGAAGATCAACACCCCTAGAATAATCCGGCCGTGCGGGCTCTCCAGCTCGTTATGCTCCTGCAGCAGCCTCAGCACGATGACGGTACTGCTCAGCGATAACAGAAAACCGGCGATGATAGCTGTTTTAAAGGATACGCCCAGTAGCGTGGTCGTGATAACTCCGGCGGCGAGCGTGAACAGCACCTGAAGGGAGCCTCCGATCAGGAATTCCCGTTTCAGTTCAACCAGGTTCTTGAATGAGAACTCCATTCCAATGGTGAATAGCAGCAGTACGACGCCGATCTCGGCAAACGACTCGATCTCCCCGGTATTGCTGAATACCCCGAATACATAGGGACCGGCAAGAACGCCAGTCACCAGCAACCCTATAATTTCCGGTATCTTGAACCGGTAGCATAGGAGCAGGATCAGGATTGCGAATGCTAGCAAGATGCTGATACTGCTGAAGAGGGATAAATCCACCAGATCACCTGTAGCCAGTCAATTGACTGACCATATGTTAGAATAAGCTTCTGGTTTGAAAACCCATAAAATGGAGAGCTGCGGCGGCGAGCCCTTAGTCGTCAACCAAAAAAGGTTAAAGCTCAGCGCCGATGATCGTCTTGGTCGCCGTAACCCCTTCGATCTCCCGGACCATATCAACGGCCTTATTAATATCGGATAGACCGCTCACATCAATGACCGATATAAAATCGTACTCGCCAAACACATGGAACACTTCACGAACGCCCGATATCTTGGTCAGCTCATTGTATACAGTGCGTTCTTCCCCGGGAACCACGTTGATCATGGTGACGCCAATTACCATTTAAACACCAAAGAATAATGAGCGCTTGATTATTTAAGGGTTGCCAGAGGCGGCCCATAAGCATGTGTGGCAGTCAGTTCACCCTGATCCTCCATCACCTCACCTTCATGCTCGTTTGGCGGTTGTATATGGGGTTGGTCGTGCTATCTTGCTCCTTGCCTTTTCCGTGGGGCGGCGCAAAATACAAACACGAGAATACTGGTATCATCTGATTTCCTTTCGTTGAACGGTCTTTCCTGGCATGTCGACCATTAGGATTTCAGCGTCGGCCAGCGCTTCGAGGCGGATGATCGGCTCTCCGTCTATTTTGGCCGCGGCGAATGGCGGAATTTCTCTGCCGTTCAGCATTACCGGTCCGCCTTCTATCACATAGAAATATGCGTTGCGGGCTCGGAACTGGTGCAGCAGCGGGGCCTCTTTTTTCAGGTAACAGGCGAAAACTGAGACGTCCTGGTGTATTTTCAACGAGCCATGATGATGGTTCGAGACGACCGGGTTGAAGTGATTGATCCTGGCATCTCTATCCGTCGATTTTTGGATGAATTCCGGGGGGAGTCCCATCGTGCCGGGCAGAAACCACATCTGGATCACTCTAGAGGGCATGTCAGTCCTGGGATTGACTTCCCTGTAGTGCAGCCCTTTTCCCATGGTCGCCATCAGTGTCCAGCCTTTTTTTAGGGAGGAGTATTTGCCTCCTTCAGCGATGAACTGGTATTCGCCTGTCGCGCAGTATGTGACCAGCTCAAAGTCCCGTCGGAATTGGACCGGATATGATGCACCGGGCGAGAAGAGATTATCGTTAAAGGATTTGAGCGGACCGAAGCCCATTTTATCGTAGTCGTAGTAGTTGTCGAACGAGAAGTGCCACTTGCCGTTGAAGGTGCCGTTCTCGATCCGTGCGTTGACTTGGTATACGTCCTTTGCCTGCCTGACAGTGATCGCCACGACAACAACTCAGCATAAGTTGGCATCTGATCGCATATATGCATTCTCTACAGCATGAAATCATATTAAAAAAGCCGGGCTATGCCTTCGCGGTTCCGAGTATATGGCGTCCGCACGACGGTGATCATAGCGGGACGTCGACGAGAAGGATCTCTGCGCTGTCGCCCTGCGCCTGGATAGTCAGCTCAGGCTCGGCCGGGATCATGGCCGCCCCGAGCGCTGGTACTCGCGTACGGCCGTTCAGGACAACAGGCCCTCCTTGAAGCACGTATAGGTATGCGCCCCGGCCCGACCTACCCATGTGCGTGACTGAGCGACCGTTGGAGAGGTGAGATGAAAATACTGCGACGTCCTGACATATGCGCAGGGCGCCCCTGACGCTGTTCGAGATGAGCGGCAACAGACGATCCGCACGTTCCTCCGGGCCGACCGTCTTCTGCTCCGTCGAGGGCTTCAGCCCGGGCTTGGCAGGCAGGAACCACATCTGTATGAAGCGCATGGGCTCCGTCTGACTCGCGTTGATTTCCGAATGGTACATGCCGCTGCCGACGGTCGTGTGCTGCACCCAGCCCTTTCGCAGCAGGCCGCCCTCGCCGTGCTGGTCAGCATGTCGGAACACGCCTTCCGCGCAATAAGTCACCACCTCGATCTCCTCGTGATAGTGGAGCGGCCAGACGGCACCGGGCGACAAAGTATCGTCATTGAAAACGCGCAGCGGTCCGAACTGCATATACTCAGGATCATAATATCCCCCAAAGGAAAAGTGCCATCGTCCATAGAACGCGCCATGCTCGATATCGCCGCGCGCCTGGTAGATGGAATCCGGGCTTCTAACCTTGATCATACCGGTCTGAAAATACATGCGAACACTAATCATGATAGGTGTTTACGGTGATAAAGATGCCCGATAGGAACAGCTGAATTCAGCAGACCCCAAGAATCACTGGTAATTGATAGACTATCACCTGCCGTTGTCAAAAAAAAAATTTGTGTTTTCCTGTTTAGTCGAGCGTACGTTTAAGTCAGGGTGTTTCGCGAAATATCTTAAATAATACAAAGCTTATTATGGCTGACAGCCTATTAGGCTGACATAATAGGTGAATAGAAGTATGGTAGAAGAGTCGAAAACGCTGCCACCGAAGGACAACTTTAGCGAATGGTACAACGAATTGCTGATGATGGCGCAGATTATGGACGTCCGCTATCCGATCAAAGGCATCTACGTATGGTACCCGTTCGGCTTTTCTATCCGTAAGAAGGTCTATGGTATGCTGCGGGACCTCATGGACGTCGACCACCAGGAGACCTACTTCCCGATGCTCATCCCGAGGCCTGAATTATTAAAAGAAGCGGAGCATATCAAGGGATTCGAGGATGAAGTATATTGGGTGACTCATGGCGGACTCACCGAGCTTGAGATTCCCTTGGCGCTGCGGCCGACCAGCGAGACGGCAATCTATCCGATGTATAAGCTGTGGGTCAGATCGCACGCAGACCTACCGCTGAAGCTGTATCAGATCGTCAATACCTTCCGCTGCGAGACTAAGCATACCCGGCCCCTGATCCGGTTGCGGGAGATCACCTCTTTCAAGGAGGCTCACACTGTACACGCGACCAGGGAGGACGCGGAGAGGCAGGTACGGGATGCGATGGAGCTCTACGCCGAATTTTACACAAAGCTGGCGGTTCCGTGCGTAGTACATCAGAGGCCGGACTGGGATAAGTTCCCCGGCGCCGATTACACGATGGCCTTCGATGCTATGATGCCGGACGGAAAATCGCTGCAGGCAGGCACCGTACACATGCTCGGCACCCGGTTCGCGAAGACGTTCGAGATCAAATTTGAGAACTCCGCCGGCGAGCAGGAGTACGCCAACCAGACATGCTATGGCATCTCCGAGCGATGCATCGCCGCGCTAATCGGCATCCACGGCGACAACAAAGGCTTGGTTCTGCCACCAAACGCCTCGCCCACCCAGGTCGTCATCATCCCAATCGTCTTCAAGAAGGAGGAAGCGAGCGTGAGGGAAGCCTGCGGGAAGGTCAGGGAGATCCTGAAGGTCGCCGGCATTAGCTCGATCATCGATGATGCCGACGAGCGTCCCGGCGCAAAATACTATAAATGGGAGATGAAGGGCGTGCCATTCCGCATCGAGATCGGTCCCAGGGACCTGAAGAACAACTCGGTGGTGCTAGTCAGGAGGGACGGTAAAAAGGAGTCTGTTTCGATGGACGGGCTGCTCGAGACCGTCAGGGGGAAGTTGCTGGACTTCCAGGCGGAGATGCTGGAGAAGACCCGGGAGGCTATGATAGCCCGAATCAAGGCCTGCGAGACGCTGGACGAGGCGAAAGAGCAGGTAGAGGACGGCTGGGCCGCTCTACCCTGGTGCGGCGAAAAGGCCTGCGGGCTGGAGATGGAGAACAAGGTCAACTGCAAGCTCCTGGGCATTCCTCAGACCTTAAAAGGCGCGGGGAAGTGTCCGGTTTGCGGCAAGCTGACTGATAGAATTATTACGATGGCCAGGTCTTACTGACCTGGCTACGCCGATCTTCATGGATTCGATCAAAATAAACATTATCCGGGATCACGAATGCCCATTACATGGTATGGAGGACATCATCGAGATAAAGATCAATGGCAGCAGCTTGATTAACATAATCAGAGAGACAGAGAGCCGACAATCAGAACCTAGAAATTACGAGGGTCTGTCGGTGTTGACTTCATTGTATCCTTCGAAACACCTACTAGACGATCCTCACCCGTATTACCCAGCAAAATACGGAGGCCGGATTCCCGTACTTCGATGCGTTTGCGGTGATCTCGACTGCAACCCGATGTATGTGAAGATCTCGGTGACAGATAAAGACATAACCTGGAGCGATTTCTTCAACCCATGGGAAACGACAGAATGGAGAAGTAGTCCAGTAGATTATAGCAGTTTACGGTTTGTATTTGAAAAATCGCAGTACGAATCCGAGCTCAGGTTTCGAAATAACCACCAGCGTTAAGGTTTATTGTGCTAAGATAATCCGGATAAACTGCAAGTCATAGTACTGCCCTGTTTATACTTACCAATTCCTGTCAGCCGATTTTTCCCATACCATTATATACTCGGACGGCAAATTGCACACTGATGAAGCTGGGATTACTCGGACCGGAAGGCAC
>Ga0187785_10000418_pt1 | contig 15968 bp, 14 predicted proteins | sample 0815_BV2_4_20_MG_FD_132466 | JGI IMG/M metagenome (GOLD analysis project Ga0187785, IMG submission 132466) | Tropical peat soil microbial communities from peatlands in Department of Meta, Colombia - 0815_BV2_4_20_MG | ecosystem: Environmental > Terrestrial > Soil > Wetlands > Peat | place...
AGCCAGCGGTGGGTATCAGCACGATCCCAATCAGTACGAGCCAAGCCACCATGCGCCCTCTCCTCAATGGCGGCCGTAATGCCGATCATTGGTGCAGAAATCTTGTACCGCGTCTGGGGGGAGAGCCATTTGGGCATGGCAAACCGTGGCGGGATGGCCGCCGACAACGGCCAGCACGGGCACCCAAAGAAGAAGCCCGGTCTACGGGGGTCAGGCCGGGCTTCTCCGTACTCCCAACGATGGAACTGGCACTGGCCGACTTTCATGACGGGGGAGCAGCGCCAGCGCCGATAGGTAAAATCCATTTGGCCCGCTTTGGTTCCGACCTTGCGATCTGGTCGAAAGCGAGGACCCCAACGAAAAAACATGACAGCAACGTGAACCAAGTCTGAGGTTCGGCGTTCGGATTCGGGGCGCAAGCGCCCGGGGCTTGCGAAATGGGGATTCTCGCCCGGGCTCAACCAAGGGAAGCCGTGGCCGATGCGGCCACTGCGGCAGAGGCCTGAAGCGTTTGGCGTATCGAAAAAGGGCTTCGATCAAGCCTTCCTTAACCCTGTTGTTGCTATTCATAGCAGGCCACGGCCAAGCGCCACTAGCGTCTGCCCGGCAAGCCACTTCCACAAAAATGCGAGGGGGAACATGCGCATTGTGGCCGGTTCGGGAGTTGCGAGGGATTTCAGACAGGCCGAGATCGATCGGCACATCGAGATGGTGTCGCGCTTCATTGAGCGCGCCAAGGACCACGACTCAACACCGCTTACCGTTACTTTGATCCTGCGCTCGGCGAGCTCGGGACCGGCGAAAGCGATCGTTTCCATGAAGGATGACCTGATCGCCGCCGGCGTGCGCGGAAAAGCGATCCTCGCCCAGCTCGAGCCGGCAGAGGACCTGCGCGAGCTGTCCGCGAGCCTGACGGAATTGGCGCCGCGGGAGCATGCGCGCGAACTCATTCGCTGGGCGCGTAATCCCCGCCTGCTCGACGCCCATGAGCAAGCGACCTATGGCGATGCCATGTGCTGGACCGGAGATGCCATGCGCCGAGACGCCGACAGGCGGAACGCGCTCGCTCTGTTCGACGAGACGACGTCAGATAGGGTGAGGTTCGGCCGTCTTTCATTTGCGGCACTCTGGTCGGCGTCATCGCTCGTGCCGGAAAGACTGCTGCTCGGCGAAGTGACGACGAAACCCTCAGGCGCGCATCAGGCAGCCCCCGAGACGCCCGTCACGGTGCTTCGCCCGAGTATCCAGGGCTGGCCACTCGTCAGGCACTAGCCGAGGACGCCTCCCCGGACGGGAGAGATTGCCGCCCTTTAACGTGACGCCCTCACGGTTTCACGATAGGCTCCGCGGCCGAAATGTCAGCGTTGCCGGCCGAAGCCATGACCACAAGCAGTACGCCTTGCCGTCCGCTCTCGTCCGGAGCCCAAATACCTCTCCCCTCAACCATCGATAGGACAGGACGGCAATGAACCGGCGCGACTTCATGACTTGCGCAGTGTGCGCGGCGCTCGCAAGCACGGTAACGAGGGTGGGTGCCTTCGCCGCCGACGACAATGCACCGATCAAGGTAGGCGGCACCGAATACGCGAACCGCAAGGCCTTCGTGTCGAGCGGACGGCGCTGTGGGACGCCCCTGCCGACGCTCTATGACATCAGACGGACGCAGCGCGTACGCTCGGCGCTCCGCAGCAACAATATCAACTTTAACACCAAGACGGTCGTTCCGGTCCATTTCCACATCATCCATGACGGGGCGGCGGGCAATCTGCCGGACCTTCAGCTCGAGGCGCAGATCGCGCTGCTCAATCAGGTCTATGAACCGGCCCTGCTCGAGTTCCAGATGGTCGGGGTCGATCGCACCAAGAATGCCAAATGGTATCGCGTCGGCATCTCGACGCCTGAGGAGGCGACGATGAAGGCCGAACTCGGCAAGGCGACCGACCGATCGCTCAATTTATATACCGCCGACCTGCCGGACGGGCTGCTCGGCTGGGCGACCTTCCCCTGGTATCTCGGCGCCTACCCGGTGATGGACGGCGTCGTCATCAACCAGATGTCGCTGCCCGAGTCGCAGCAAGATTCTCCCTACAATCTCGGCATGACGGCAGTGCACGAGATCGGCCATTGGTGCGGCCTGTTCCATACGTTCGAGAACGGCTGCAACGATCCCGGCGATGAAATCTCCGATACCGCCTACGAGGCCAACTCCGCGGCGGGCTGTCCACTCGGACAGAAATCCAGTTGCGAGAACGAGACCCGCTTCAATCCCGTAGAGAACTACATGGATTACTCCGACGATGCCTGCATGAAGCAGTTCACGCCGCTCCAATTCCAGCGCGTCAAGGACATGGTCGGCTATTATCGCTACCAATTGCAGCCGGCCGTGCACCGCTCGGCGCTGCTCGAACGCTTGCGCGAAGAGTTGGAGTGAGCGCTCTCCGCGCCGGCCTCGCCACGCTCGCTGTCATTTTGCAAACGGGACCAGTGTTCGCCTTCAAGAACCTCGAGGCGTGCGACATCGTCATGTTTGCCTCCGGTGCCGCGCCAAGCGAGATCACCCCGGAGGCGTGGCTCGCCTATCGCGATGAGGTCGTGACCATTCTCGGCGATGCCGGCAAGGATTTGAGCGCCGCGGCCGATCGGCTGGTCGAGGCGCAGGCCAGCCTTCTCGCGCCGATCGCGGGCTCAGACGCCTATAAGGATTACATCGCGGGCGATAGCTGCCTGGTACTCAGGAGCCTGAGCATTGAAGGCATCGACACCGCGCTCGGGGCAGCAGACCCCTCGACGCCGGCCTCGGCCATAGAGAACGCTCGCGCGATCGCGAACTCGGCGCGGGCGCAAATGGACATGATCTCGCGCTCGGCGCGCTTCAGGTCGGGCCGGGACCAGACGTTGCTGGCCGCACGCTATTATTGCTTCGCCGCGGGCACGATCCACGCTCTCGTGGCCCCCGACAAGCAACTCGACATAGGGCTAGGCACTTACGGGACGACCATAGGCTGCAAGGACGCCGGCAGGGTAGAATGAGCGCGCGGGGAGTTGTCATGGAGGTCACGATGATCATCAGACGTCTCGTTCTTGCCGTGCTGCTCCTCGCCGCGCCCGCGGCCGACGCGCTCGACAAAGACCCGTATCTGTTCGACATGCTGAAGGAGCCAACCTATCTCGCCGCATGGAAGGCGATGCTGGCGGGGGAGCACGTGCCCTCCTGGGTGGCCAACTACGCCAAGACTTTCGACGGACCGTCGAATCCGTCCAAGACCGTCCAGCTCGGCGGCAAGGATTATCTGCTCGCCTTTGTCTGCAAGGCGCATGATTGCGGCGACAACCAGCTTTTTGCTTTGTTCGCGCCGGCGGGAAAGCAAGCATGGGGCCTGCTCGTCGGCGGCTCAAACGAGCAATGGCTCGGCAAGCCGGATGCCTCGATCCAGGCCGCGATCAAGAGCAACGAGAACTAGCCTACGTCTTGAGGATTCCACTCGTGGATGAGATCGAAACGCTCGCGCCGCTCTGTTTCGTGCTGATGCCGTTCGGCAAGAAGCTCGACGCCGCAGGCCGCGTGACCAATTTCGACTCGGTCTACGAGAAGGTCATCGCGCCGGCGGTGGCGCGCGCCGGCCTCGAGCCGATCAGGGCCGACGAGGAGAAGATCGGCGGCACCATTCACAAGCCGATGTTCGAGCGGCTCATGCTCTGCCACTACGCCGTGGCCGACATCACCGGGGCCAATCCTAATGTGTTTTACGAGCTCGGCATTCGTCACGCGATGCGGCCGCGCTCGACGGTGATCGTGTTCGGCGAGGGCACGGTGCTGCCCTTCGACATCGCTCTCGTCCGCGGCATTGCCTACAAGACCGACGGTTTGGGCGAGCCGGTCGGCGCGGAAGCCGTCATTGCCACGATCGCCGACCAGCTCATCGCCGCGCGCGGTAACCCGCATGACGATAGCCCGATCTTCCAACTCATCGAGGACATGCCACGCGTCGAGGTCGACCACAGCAAGACCGACTCCTTCCGCTCGCAGTACGACTACTCGAAGAAGTACAAGAATCGGCTCCGCGAGGCGGTAAAGCAGGGCGCCGACGCCGTGCAAGCGGTCGCGCGCGAGCCATCGCTTGCCAATCTGCTCGAGGTCGAGTCGGGCGTCGTGGTCGACCTCTTTCTCTCGCTGCGCGACGTTAAGGCGCACAAGGCGATGATCGACCTCTACGAGCGCATGCCGCTGCCGCTGAAGCGCGCCAGGATGATGCGCGAACAGCTCGGCTTCGCGCTCAACCGCGAAGGCCGTTTCACCGACGCGGAGAAAGTGCTGACCGAGGTGATCGCCGAATTCGGCCCGTCGAGCGAGACCAATGCGCTTCTTGGCCGCATCTACAAGGACCGCTGGGACCTCGCCAAAAAGGAGGGGCTGCCGGAGGCGCGCGCCCTGCTCAAGAATGCGATTGACGCCTATCTCGCCGGCTTCGAGGCCGATTGGCGCGACGCCTATCCCGGCATCAACGCGGTGACGTTGATGGAGATGATGGCGAAGGCAGACCCGCGCCAGGCCGAGATCCTGCCCGTGGTGCGCTACTCGGCCTCGCGCAAGGCGGCACGCGCGCCCGATTATTGGGACCATGCGACGTTGCTCGAGCTTGCCGTGCTGGCGCGCGACGAAGACGATGCCGAGGAGAAGCTCGGCGAGGCGCTTTCAGTAGCCCGCGCTTCGTGGGAACTGGAGACGACGGCGCGCAATCTCAAGCTGATCCGCGAGATGCGCGAAGGGCGCAGCGAGGATATGAGCTGGCTCAAGCGCCTCGAGGATACTTTGCGAGAACGCGCGCAGCGCCTCGAAGCCGCTAAGGCGGCTGGGTGAGATATCCGGGCCTCGTGGTTCGAGACGCGCTGCTTGACGCAGCGCTCCTCACCATGAGGAGCTAGCCCCTCACCCTGAGGAGCGGCGAAGCCGCGTCTCGAAGGGTGAGGCCACGAGGAAATATGCCGCAAGCGACGATGAAGGCGATGGTGATGGAGCGCGCGGGTGAGCCGCTGCGCGCGGCCGAGCTGCCGGTGCCAAAGCCCAGGCCGCGCCAGATCCTCATCAAGGTTGCGGCCTGCGGGGTGTGCCGCACGGACCTCCATGTCTTCGACGGCGAGCTTCAGCACCCAAAACTCCCGCTGGTGCTGGGGCATGAGATCGTCGGGCACATCGAAGCGCTCGGCGAGGATGTCGAGGGCTTTGCCGTGGGCGAGCGCGTAGGCGTACCGTGGCTCGGGTTCACCGACGGCACCTGCTTCTATTGCCGCGCCGGCCGCGAGAATCTCTGCGATCACCCGCTCTTCACCGGCTATCAGATCGACGGCGGTTACGCGCAATACACGGTGGCGGATGCGCGCTACGTGTTTCCCATCCCCGAAGGCTATAGCGACGCGGAGGCCGCGCCGCTGCTCTGTGCCGGGCTGATCGGCTACCGCTCGCTGAAGATGACGGGAAACGTGCCGGTCGGGGCCCCGTCACGGCTGGGCATCTACGGCTTCGGCGCGGCGGCCCATATCGTAGCGCAGGTCGCGCGCCACGAAGCGCGCCAGATCTACGCCTTCACGAGGGCCGGCGACGCCAAGGCACAAGAATTTGCGCGCGAGCTTGGAGCTATGTGGGTCGGTAGCTCGGACGAGATGCCACCCGATCCGCTCGATGCCGCCATCATCTTCGCCCCGGTCGGCTCACTCGTGCCGGCGGCGCTCAGAGCCGTGCGCAAGGCCGGCGTGGTCGTGTGCGGCGGCATCCATATGAGCGACATCCCGAGCTTCCCCTATGAGATCCTGTGGGAGGAGCGCGTCGTCCGCTCGGTCGCCAATCTCACGCGGGACGACGCGCGCGAGTTTCTCGCACTCGCGCCCAAAGTTCCGGTCAAGACCACGGTCGTGCCGATGCCGCTCGCCTCGGCCAACGAAGCGCTTCAGCGTCTGCGCCAAGGCGAGTTGACCGGCGCCGCGGTGCTGATTCCTTAGGGCTGGGTGAGGCTCTGGCGAATCTTACGCTGCATGTCCTGCGATAGCTCAGGACCCGGCATCCGCCGGTATTGCGAGCGCGCGATGCTCAACAACGTGGTGACGTCTTGCCGCTTCCCGATCGTGCCACCGGTGAAAACGAGCATCGCCCATTCATTGGGCGTGCCCTTCAACGTGCCAAACTTCCCATCGTCATTGACGTCGCGGCGTCGTGGCGTGGAGTCGATCCGTCCATTGTGATCCCAATCGATGGCGCCCGCCCCCGGCACCGGTTGTGCCTTGTCGTGGGTCAACCAAAACGCCGTCGTGTAGCCCCGGAGCCTCGGGTTACCGCCCAGCCCTTTGCTTTCGCGGAGCTGATATTCTTTCAGGGTCGGCAGAGCGAAGCGCTGATAGTCGTAAATGCGCTTGCCGTCGCGCAGCACGCCGTCAGTCTGGAAGAAATAGTTCATGATGCTGAGGTGGTTTGGCTTGTAATTGATGGTGTCCGAACCGCCGTGCATGAGACCGAGATTGTGGCCGAGCTCGTGTGCGAACGTGCCGATCTTCTCACCATCGGTCCCGCCATTACCGTCATTCCAGCCGCCAAGCGTCACCACAAAGTCCGATCCCGGGACTACGAACGAGTATCCGCTTGAATCATCATCCCAATAGCGGTTGCCCCAGATCATGTAGTGATAGATGGGAGCGCGCTTGGGATCGAAACTCGCGGCCTTGATCTTGGCGAACTCCTCCTCGCTGTCGATGACTTCCTCGTACGGAACTTCGTTGCCAGTTTCGAGATGGAGATTGATCCCGTCACGTCCGTCGGGGTTGGACACGGGCCCGTCGACGAAAATTTTCTTTATGGCGGGAAGGACGGCGTCGTTCGGCCCAAGACCGTTGGCGGCGCTGTCGCGACGCATATAGTCCATCTCGACGAAGATGTCCTTATGCAGCGGAGAGGCGCCCTTGCCCGGCAGATCGATGCCGTTCACGCCGTGAACTTCCCAGCCGTCGAGAAGGCCGTCGGCGTCAGTGTCGGGGTTGTTGGGGTCGGTGCCGAGCCGCTTCTCGACCTCGTTGGTCAGCCCGTCGCCGTCGCGGTCATTGATGTCGTTACCGACCGGAGCATCGGAGGAGAGCTCGACATGGGCCAAGTCGGGCGGCACGACGAATGGCTGGAGGGCCTGGTGCAGACGACGGTTCTCCTCGTCGGTGATGCCGCTCGGGCTCTGAGCGAAAGCGGGCGGGACGGCGAGGACGCAGAAGAGAAGCGAGCAGACAGTGGAAAGACGCATGGGGCCTGCCGAGACGCGAGCGGCGAGGACCCTAGCACAACCGCTGCGTTCGCTTCAGTTACATTCGCTCCATCCTCGCGGACTAAGGCCTAGTGGTCCTTGCCGACTTGGATGTCGACGCCCTTGTCCTTGGAGATTTCGCCTTGGAAGCCGGGCACGTCGATCTTCACCACATCGCCGTGGGTGCGCTGATAGTAGATGTAGCCCGCCACGATCAGGGCGACCACGACCGCGCCCAGCACGAAGGCCAGCACCGGATTTAGTCCGCTTTGGGCCGCCATACCGTCCTCCAGAGCCTTTGATCTTTGGACCGAACGCCGTAGTAAGAACCGCGTTCCCATTCCGGCCCCTAGCGTAACAGCGCAACCCGTAGGTTGTGCTTGACGGGGATCAAGGCAGAGGCGCAGCATTGGCCGAGAAAAATCATAAAGCGGCTTTTGTCCAAGGGAGAAAACAATGCTTCATCAGGTCATCGAGACTCTGAATGCGCGCGTGGCCCTCAGGTCGCGCTACGACAATTACATCGGCGGCAAGTGGGTGGCGCCGGTCGCTGGTGCCTATTTCGACAATATCAGCCCGATCACCGGAAAGCCGGTGTGCCAGATCGCCCGCTCACAGGCGGCAGACATCGAGCTTGCGCTCGACGCGGCGCATAAGGCCAAGGACGCCTGGGGCAAGACCGCGCCCGCCAAGCGCGCCGAAATCCTCAACAAGATAGCCGACCGCATGCAAGAGAACCTCTCGGTGCTCGCCGCGGTCGCGACCATCGACAACGGCAAGCCGATCCGCGAGACGAGCTTCGCCGACATTCCGCTCGCCATCGACCATTTCCGCTATTTCGCCGCCTGCATCCGCGCCCAGGAAGGTGCCCTGTCGGAGATCGATCACGAGACCATCGCCTATCACTATCACGAGCCTCTCGGCGTGGTCGGCCAGATCATCCCGTGGAACTTCCCTATCCTGATGGCGACCTGGAAGCTGGCGCCCGCTCTCGCCGCCGGCAATTGCATCGTGCTGAAGCCGGCCGAACAGACGCCGATGTCGATCATGGTGATGATGGATTTGGTCGGCGACCTGCTGCCCCCCGGTGTGCTCAACGTCGTCAACGGCTTCGGCGTCGAGGCCGGCAAGCCGCTCGCTCAGAACAAGCGCATCGCCAAGGTGGCATTCACCGGCGAGACCACCACCGGCCGGCTCATCATGCAATATGCGAGCGAGAACCTGATCCCGGTTACCCTCGAGCTCGGCGGCAAATCGCCCAACATCTTCTTCGCAGACGTGATGGCCGAGAACGACGACTTCTTCGACAAGGCGCTCGAAGGTTTCACCATGTTCGCGCTCAATCAGGGCGAGGTGTGCACCTGCCCGTCGCGCGCCCTAGTGCAGCGCTCGATCTATGACAAGTTCATGGAGAAGGCGATCGCGCGGGTTAAGAAGGTCAAGCAGGGCAACCCGCTCGATGCCGATACGATGATTGGGGCGCAGGCGTCCAACGATCAGCTCGAGAAGATCCTGTCTTACATCGACATCGGCAAGAAGGAAGGCGCCAAGCTACTGACCGGCGGTGAGCGCATGAAGCTCGAGGGCGAGCTCGCCGAGGGCTATTACGTGAAGCCCACGGTGTTCGAGGGCAACAACAGGATGCGTATCTTCCAGGAGGAGATCTTCGGCCCGGTGCTGTCGGTTACGCCCTTCAAAGACGAGGAGGAAGCGCTCCAGATTGCCAACGATACGCTGTACGGGCTCGGCGCCGGCGTGTGGACGCGGAACATCAACCGCGCCTACAACTTTGGCCGCGCCATCCAGGCGGGACGGGTGTGGACCAATTGCTACCACCTTTACCCGGCGCATGCGGCGTTCGGCGGCTATAAGAAATCGGGCATTGGACGCGAGACGCACAAGATGATGCTCGACCACTACCAGCAGACCAAGAACGTGCTCGTTTCCTATAGCCCGAAGGCCTTAGGGTTCTTCTAAATCAACGACTTAGCGACCTTCGTCATGTCGCGTCACCCGTCTGGAAATGCAACATAATCCCAAGCATTTCCAACGGGTGACATTATATGTCGGCGGCTCCGCGCGGCATGAACGCGACATAGGAGCGAAGGGCCGCCTCGCTCCACGATCCGGCGGAAATCCCTTAGATGTGTGCGGGCTTCCGCGACTCAGAGGAAGATGCGTGCGAGAAAATGAAGAGCAGCAAGAGCTGCTGCCGCTGCGAATGCGCAGGCCCCCGCACAAAAGAAGGCCTGCGTTGGTTTGCGATGCTTTGGCCAACAATGAGTTCGCGGACGAGAACGCCTCTGCGCACCGACTCTTGGCGTGCAGCGGGTCCATAGTGAAAAAGTGTCACAGGCCCCCGCCTAAGACGAACCGATACTGTCAGCTCCCATCGCAACCTGTTCTCGGAGGCTTTAAAGGTGGGCGCCAGATACGTGACCTGGCCATTGGCCGTAGCACTTTTTGCTGCCGCTACTCCGGCCTTGGCAGTTATCAATAATGGTGGGGGGACGTCTGGGGGATTAAAACCGGGCCAATGCAAGGACCCCGGGCATATTGCGTGCGTTAAATGGTGCTACGACAATAGGAGCGGCAAGCAGCAAAATAAGTGTCTTGCGCAGTGTTACAAATATTGGTGCAGCGGCGGAAATCCTTCCTAGGGCAGCCGCTCCGGGCGATGACAGAGTAATTGGAAACCAGATGGTTGAACGGGTTCTCGCCACTGACGCGACGCTCGAGTTGATCGAGCGGCTGAGGCGCGTGCATGGGCCGCTGATGTTCCACCAGTCGGGAGGGTGCTGCGACGGTTCGGCGCCGATGTGCTACCCGAAAGACGAATTTCGCGTCGGCGGCAATGACGTCTATCTCGGCGAGATCGGCGGCTGCCCGGTCTATATGGACGCCGATCAGTTCGACTATTGGAGGCACACCCAGCTCATCATCGACGTGGTGCCCGGCCGCGGCTCCGGCTTCTCGCTCGAGGCGCCCGAAGGAGTGCGCTTCTTGACGCGAAGCCGCGTGTTTACCGACGACGAGGCTGACGCCCTGGCAAAGGCTAGCGCTTAGTTAACGCACTTCTAAGGAACCCGTTAGGATTTGGCCCATATGCTCTGACGCGGCTACCCAACCGCAAGTCAGAGCAAACGCCCGTGTCCGATCGGCTTCATTCTCAAGCAGTTCGTCAAGAGCAGCCAGACAGCAGCACGTTGTCGGGGGCGCACAGCAGGCCGAGCCTCGCGGGAAAGTCCGTCGTCATCGCCGACGACGACCCGATCATCGTAGAATATCTCGAGCTCAGGTGCCGGCATCTCGGCATGCGGGTGGAAACTGCCTATGACGGATTGAAGGCGGTACTCAAGGTCGGCAAAGCAAAGCCCGACCTCCTCATCCTCGACCTCAATCTGCCCGACGTCGAAGGCTTCAGGGTGATGGAGCGGCTGTCAGATCGGAAATTCGCACCGGTCCCGGTCATCGTGCTAACCGGGCGGTCAGATGATGAAGCGATCCAGCGCTGCAAAGACCTCCACGCCTACTATGTCCATAAGAGTGAGGATACCTGGAACGACCTCGAGCCGCTGATCTTCGAAATTCTCAGGAACCAGCGGTCGGACCCTAAGGTCGAGCCCGCCGTACAGCAAACGAGCAATCCGCGTATTCTTCTGGTCGATGACGATCCGGAGAGGCTCAAGCTCCTGACGCAGGGATTGCAAAAGTATGCTGTCGAGGTCATCCGGGGCTCGAACGGCATGGAAGGATTTCTGATCGCGCTAAAGAGCCAGCCGGATCTCATCGTCACCAATTACGACATGGCGCGGGGCAGCGGCAATTACCTTCTCAGCCGCATCAAGAGCACACGTTCGACGCAGCACATTCCGGTCGTCGTCTATACTGCAAAGCCGCTCGAAAGGGGCCTTGAGCACGCGATCAACAGAGACTTGATCGGCAGGGGCCAAGCCGCTGCCTTCATTGCCAAGCGGATCGATCCCGCCAGCCTGATTGCCGAAGTTCGCCAGCATATCGCGTTACCAGTTCAAGCTTGAGCGGCCGTAACCGGCCAGTGATTGGCTCGGTCTGCTCGCCGATTTTGATCGTGGACGCACCCCCTAAAGAGGCTGGCGGGGCTTACGGGCCAGGTGGCATAGTTCGCGCACCTCACCTAAGCTCGAGCATCAGCCACGTCCTCCTTCAAGACCCCATATTTGTCACGCCGCGACGCTCTCAAGCTTGGCGCCGCGTTTCCGCTTGCGCTGGCGTTGCCCAGCCTCGGCCCGTTCACGGAGGACGCAAACGCAGAGGAGCACGCCTTCCTCAAGGTGCGCGACAAGGTTCCCGACCCCGAGAATGTGTTCTTCGAGGTGACCTTTCCCAATAAGGCGCCAATCAGGCTTGCAGGGCATTTCTGGTACAACGCCGAGACGGCGAAGGCCGGCATCAAATGCCCGGCCATTGTCGAGTTCAATCCTTATCGACGCCGCGACGGCACGATGATCGGCGATGCCAAGATGTATCCCTGGTTCGCCTATAACGACTATCTGTGCTTCCGCGTAGACTTGCCGGGCTCCGGCGACTCGGAGGGCGTGCTCACCGACGAGTACAGCGAGGAGGAGCTTCTTGCTTGCGTGCAGGTGATCAATCAGGTCGCCGGTCACCCCGCTTGCGACGGCAATGTGGGCATGATGGGAAAGTCGTGGAGCGCCATAAATTCGCTGATGGTCGCGGCGCGCAAGGACCGGCCGCCGGCGCTCAAGGCGGTCATCGTCTGCGACGGCTCGGATGATCGCTACAACGACGACGTCCACTACATGGGCGGCGCGATGATGTTCGACAACATCAGCTGGCCGTCCTCGATGTGGGGCTGGTTGGCGCAACCGCCCGATCCCGCCGTGGTCGGCGAAGCGTGGAAGGAGATGTGGAAGGAGCGTATCGACAACGCTGATTTCTGGTTCAAGCAATGGGCCGGGCATCAGGCGCGTGACGATTATTGGAGCGCGACGGCCGTGCGCGGCCATTATGGCGATGTCGGCGTGCCGGTGTTCATCACGTCGGGCTGGCAGGATGGCTACAAGAACCCCGTTGAGCATGTGGTGACCGGACTTACCGCGCTCGGTAAGCCGGTTGCCGGGCTGATCGGCGCTTGGGGCCACAAATATCCGTTCAACGGTTATCCAGGCCCGCGCGTCGATTGGCTCAATTACATCCTCGTCTATTGGTGGGACCGGTGGCTCAAGGGAAGGACGCCGCCGCCCGAAGGGCAATGGCCGCAGCTTCCCGTGTGGCTCGGCGCCTCGAAGGAGCCGGACAAATCGACCTGTGACGACGAGGTGGGCAAATGGGTGGCTGAGGACGGCTTCTGGCAGCAGCGGGTAAGGGAGACGGTCCTCTATCTCCGGCCGAACAAACGGATGGGCAAGAAGCCCTCATCCCACGTGACGCTTCTGAGCTCGGGCAAGCCGGTGCTCGACAGCGAGATGCTGGAGACGAGCTCGTGGGGCGAATGCGGTAACGACGATCTCCCCGGCAATCAGGCGAGCTTCGATCGTGCCTCGCTCTATTTCGACAGCGATCCTCTGCGCGAGGATCTCGACGTGTTCGGCGCGCCAGTCGTGACGCTCACGCTATCCGCCGACCGACCGATCGCTGCTCTCGCCCTCAGGCTGAACGAGGTAAGCCCCAGAACGGGGGCCTCGCATCTCGTGTGCTATCGCTTCTGCAACCTCGCCGACCGTAGCGGCGATCTCGCGAGCCCGGAGCGCGTCGTGCCTGGCGAACCCTTCACCTTTCGCGTGACCCTCAACCTCATGGGTCACAGCTTCAAGAAGGGTTGGCGCATCAGGCTTGCGCTGTCGCCGTCCTTCTATCCGACTTTGTGGGAGTCGCCGGAAGCGGCGACCGTCACGCTGCACACGGGGGAAAGTGAGGGAGGAGCTGCGAGCGCGATTACCCTGCCGGGGCGCGGGGTGCGGGAGGAAGACAAGAAGGCCGAGGCGTTGCTGCCGAAGAAGTCGGCTGGAGTCTACGTCAATCCCGACGACTATCTCCCCATACTCGCCGAGGCACGGCCGGCAGAGACGACGCGCAAGGCCTCCCCTGAGACGATCAACGGCAAGCCCGGCATTCTGACGCGGAAGGTGTTCGACGGCGGCAAATACCAATATGGCGGCCCGCTCCAAGGGCTGTGGGTCGATCAGGTCGCCGAGGAAAATTTCGAGATGGTGATCGGCGAGCCCCTGTCGCTCAAAGGCTTCACCTCCTCGACCGCGATCTTCGAGCGCCCCGACCAAGGCTTCAGGGCGCGGTCGGAGACCACGACAGACGTTTGGAGCGAGGAGAACGATACGGGCGGCTACGTCTTCCGTTACCGGGCCACGATCAAGGCCTTTATCGGCCAAGGACCGACAGAAGATCAGCCTTTCCGAACCAAGACCGTCGAAGGTGTGATCGCGCGGTCCTGGATTTGACCGGCTTGATCGGTTTCGCCTCATCGAGCGCTTTAGAATCCTCGACCACTTGAGTCTGCCCCGTGGACTTGGCGCCGTTAGCCGACGTCGTCTCGCTGCATCCTTGGACTTTTCCTTCCGGCGCGCCGGCCTTCACGGCCGACGTGCCGGCGCCACAAAAGGGTTAGTTTCAACTGCCCTCTCGTTCTTGGTCACGCATTGATCGAGCCGATCGAACGCGGCAGTGCTCTTGTCGAGAGGTACACGGATAGTGGCGCCGGCGCCGACGACATCGAGCGCGTTCGCGCTGCGGAGGGCCGCCGTAAATTTCTCGTCCTTGACGTCGAAGGAGACGGAACTCGCCTCGGCGGAAACCTGCTCGTCGAAGCTCGCCGGGCCGAGCGTCATTTTGACGGGATAAAGCTTGCCACGGTCGAGCTTCCAATTCGGTGAGGAAAGCTCAAGCGTCAATCCATCGCCGGTCTTCACGAAGCTCGCAACGATCTCGTCGTCGAGTTTGCGCGTAATCGAGCAGCGGTCGAATTTGTCGCCCTTGAACGTGGCCTCGATCTCCCACGGCCCGACCGTGTCGGTCTTGGCTTCCTCGGCAGCGAATGCGGCCGTGAGCGGAGCCGCGCCGAAAGCGGCAAGGGCGACACAGGTGGGACCGAGAGAAAGAACTGAAATCAGAGCAGTCTTGCGCATGGTGATACCCCGTCGAGACTGATGATACCGGCAAAACGCGACTCGCCCGATACGAGTTCCCGAAGCGATATCTCACTTGATCGTTCTGACGTTTCACATGCTGCTGGAGGAAGTGCAACGTTAACGTCAAAGCTGGTTCGGCGGCAGCGCGAGGCTTCGGAGCGATGCTAGGTTCCGGGCAAGCGCCCAATCACGCGCCCCTCACGCTCCCTCTCCCCTTTGTGTTTGGCCTTTCCCCCTCCCCTGCCCCGACAATCGGCGCCTGAGACAATGAGGGGCGAGCGAGATGGCAGGCGAAGCCTATGACGTGGTGATCATCGGCGGCGGCAATGCCGCGTTCGGCGTCACCGTGCCGACACGGAAAGCGGGCTTGAAGGTCGCCATGATCGAGGAGCGCGACCTCGGCGGCACTTGTCCCAATCGCGGCTGCACGCCGAAGAAGGTGCTGGTCGCCGCTGCGCATGCTCTGCACGAGATCGGCCAAGCCCATGTCCATCGCATAAAGGTGGGCAAGCCCAAGCTCGATTGGGCCGAACTGATCGACCGCGAGAAAGAGATGATCGAGGGCATTCCGGATTCCCTCGAAGAGACACTGCAAGGCCGAGGCGTGGAGCTGATCCGCGCGCCGGCAAAGTTCAAAGGTCCCAATACGGTCGAAGCCGCCGGAAGGACGCTCGAGGCGAAGACCATCGTGATTGCAACGGGCTCTACGCCAAGGCCTCTGCCGATTCCGGGGGCGGAGTTGATGATCACCTCGGACGAAGTGCTCAGCGAGCGAAAACTGCCTGAGAGCGTGCTGTTCATCGGCGGCGGGGTCATCGCGCTCGAGTTCGGCCATGTCTATGCCGGTGCCGGGGCCAAGGTGACCATCCTCGAAGTCCTACCGCAGCTCTTACCGGCACTCGATGCCGATGCCGTAGAGCAGGTTAAGAAAGAGAGCGAACGAATCGGCATCGACGTCCACACCGGTGTCAAGGTGAAGCGCATCGAGAAGGCGGACATACGCCTGCGCACCATATTTGAGGTCGGCGGCAAAGAGATGAGCGTCAAGAGTGACCGCGTGGTGAACGGCGCTGGCCGCATCGCCAATGTGGCTCGGCTCGATCTTGATGCGGGGAAGATCGCCCACAACGGCTTCCGCGTCGCGGTCGACGAGACGCTGCGCTCGACGTCAAACCCGTCGGTCTATCTTTGCGGCGATGTGCTGTCCGGGCCGCCGCAGCTTTCGCCGGTTGCAACCTATGAGGGGCGCCTTGTCGGGCGGAACATCGTCGAAGGCCCAAGGCACAAGCCCGATTACGCGAGCTTACCTTCTTGCGTTTACACCATACCGGCGCTCGCGACCGTTGGCCTTTCCGAAAGCAAGGCCAAGGAGAAGGGCGTGAAGACGCGCGTCCAGGTTAACGATATTGAATACTAGTTCTCGACGCGCACATTCGCCGAGACGCTCGCCTGGTCGAAGATAATCGTCGATGAGGGGAGCGATGCGATCGTCGGTGCCCATTTCGTAGGGCACGCCGGCGAGGAGCAGATCAATATTTTCGGGCTTGCC
>Ga0187785_10000419_pt1 | contig 15949 bp, 14 predicted proteins | sample 0815_BV2_4_20_MG_FD_132466 | JGI IMG/M metagenome (GOLD analysis project Ga0187785, IMG submission 132466) | Tropical peat soil microbial communities from peatlands in Department of Meta, Colombia - 0815_BV2_4_20_MG | ecosystem: Environmental > Terrestrial > Soil > Wetlands > Peat | place...
GACGGCGATCGCCGGCTTGAACGAGCCCATGTAGGCCTTCGAGATGAAGAACGCGATCACCGCAGAGATCAGCGCGGAGATGAAGAAGCCGCGGTTGATCGCCTTCATGCCGTGCTCCTCCTCGGAGCGGGCGTGCACCGAGAGGATCCCGACGATCGAGGTGACGACGCCGACCGCGCGGACCCACAGCGGGAACATCACCCCGGCGATCGCCCCGACCTCGCTGCCGCTGAACGCGGCGGCGCCGAGGATCAGCGACGCGACCAACGTCACCTCGTACGACTCGAACAGGTCCGCCGCCATGCCGGCGCAGTCGCCGACGTTGTCGCCCACGTTGTCGGCGATCGTGGCGGCGTTGCGCGGGTCGTCCTCGGGGATCCCCTGCTCGACCTTGCCGACGAGATCGGCGCCCACGTCGGCCGCCTTCGTGAAGATGCCGCCGCCGACCCGCATGAACATCGCCAGCAACGCGCCGCCGAAGCCGAAGCCCACCAGCACGCTGGTGGCGTCGCCCTTGTAGATGATCAAGATGGAGGTGGCGCCGAACAGGCCCAGGCCGACCGTGAACATCCCCGCCACACCGCCGGCCCGGAACGCGATCCGCATCGCGCGCCGCAGGCCGGTTTCGCGCGCCGCGTTCGCGGTGCGGACGTTCGCACGCACGGCGAGCCACATGCCCACGTAGCCCGTGACCATCGAGGCGAACGCGCCCAGCAGGAACGCGATCGAGCGGCCAAGCCGGATGCTGAGGTCGCTGTGCTCCGCGTTCTTCGGCACCGGAAGCACGAAGAACAGGAGCACCGCGATCACGGCCAGGAACACCGCCAGGGTCCGGTACTGCCGGTTCAGGTACGCCCGCGCCCCCTCCTGGATCGCGCGGGCGATCTCCTTCATCTTCTCCGTGCCCTCGGGCGCCGCCAGGACCTCGCGGACCAGGTACCAGGCGAACAGCAACGCGACCAGCGAGACGCCGAAGATGAGCCACAAGGCGCGAGCCTCGGCCGATCCGAAATGCGCCTCGATCGGGCCGCTCTCTTGGGCGAGCCAGCCGATCATGCAACCTCCTACGCGGGGACGGGACCGTGGTCCGGGCCGTCCGGCGTCGCCGGTGCACGGCTCGGGAACCCGCAGAGGATACCGGAGAGTCGCAGGAGGGCGCCTATCGGGCAGGCGCGGATCCGGCCCCCAGCGCCGCATGCAGTGACCGGTACGCCGCGAGGACGTCCTCGCGGTCGGAAGCCTCCGGGATCGCCTCTTCGCTCGAGCGGAGGATCATGCCCGCCTCGTGGTCGATCACGGCTCGGTGCGCAGGATCGGCGAGCGCGACCGTCACCTTCTCGAGGTTCTCGAGCTGACGGATCAGGACCGCCGGCATGCCGCGACCGGCCTGCCGGATCTTGTCCGAGGCCTTCTGGACGAGTCGCTTGAAGGTGATCGTCGGATCGATGAGGCGCACGACGCCGTCGTCGTCCCGATACAGCCCGCTTGGGAGCGGTCGCCGAGCCGCCCTGCACAGGCAGTCACCCAGCCAGTCGATGCAGTTCATCGCCGTGAACGTGTCGTTGACAGCGGGGGAGAGGGCACGGATCGCTACCTCGACCAACTGGTCGACCGCGAAACCCGGATCCTGGTTCAGCGTGCGGTTGGAGCCAACGATGTGGGCCCGGTCCAACGCCGTGGTCACCCCTTCGACCGCCGACGAAGGCCACACGAGCGCCAGCGCCTGTCCCTCGACCACGAAGTGCCCGGCCCGATGGAGCAACCTGATCACCGCATCCGACGTGGTGGCGATCCGCACGAGCTCCTCATGTCCGACGCTCTGGAGGAAGCCGCTGGTGCGCGCCGGAACGAGCTCACCCCCGCTCTCGAGCCGCAGCATCAGCTCTTGCCGCTCCGCCTCCTCATCCGCCGGTGGCGGCGTCCGGCCGGCCTCCTCGAGTACCTGTGCGAGGGTCGACCGGAAATCCCGGGCGATCCCTGCGACCACGGTGGTGACCTGGATCGAGGTCGCGACGTGGTGGATGAAGAAGATGAGGACGCCCAGGTCCCCGAGCGTGAGCACCAGGGCGATCGTCACGGAGATGTGGGGGACGAAGTCTCCGGAGCTCCCGTGGGCCACCGACCCGAGCGTGAGGATCGAGTACACGAACGTGGCCACGAACGCGCCGAGGCTCACCTGCGTGCCCAGGTCCCGGATGAAGTTGCGCAACATCCTGGGGCCGAACTGTTGTGAGGCGAGCTGCAGCGCGATGATCGTGATGGAGAACACCACCCCGACGACCGTGATGACGGCCGCGGCGATGCCGATCAAGACCGCCCGCGTGGCGTCGGCCTGGCCGGTGATCGCCCACGAGGGCAGCGCGATCCGGCCCCCGGCGACGGCCAGGTCGATGCGGTACGTGACGAGGAACAGCACCACGGCGGCCGCCGTCATGACGGACGGAACGACCCACAGCGTCGTCCGCAACGCCTCGCGCCGCCACGCCGGCATGAGCCTGCGGTGCGGTCGCGGGCCGGTGGACCTCGTGGTCTGCGTCATGGCCGGTCGTCACCCCACGTCAGGATCGGTTGCCGACCAGGCTTCCCGGCGCACCGTCCGCAAGGATACCCGACCGGCCTGCCGCGGACCTTCACGAAGTCGCAACGCCGGGATGCCGGGAAGCGACGGGGGGCCTGGTAGCCTCGAAGCCGTTTTGGCGACCGATGGAAAAACCCCTCTCCGGGAGGCCGCCTCTCCCTCCACCGGGCGATCCCAGAAGACCGCGCAGCGGTCGAAGGTCGCCCGGCGCCGCGCGATCCTCGGCGTCGGCGCCGCGGTGGTCGTGGTGGCCATCCTCTTCTTCGTCTTCGGGCGCGGCGGCAACGGGATCCCCGGCATCGGGCACTCCCAGCAGCCGACGCCCGACCTCGTCTTCCACCAGACCGGTGCGAACTACGAGAGCACGCAGATCGATGGCAACAAGGCCGCGCAGCTGGCCACCGCGAAGCAGGTCGCGACGTCGATGAAGGATCAGCTCGACCAGCTGTTCAAGACCTCGTACCTGGATGCGGACACCTGGGGCGACACCGGCGAGATCGAGAAGTACTTCACGGACGACGCGAAGGGGCACCTGCCGACCGACGTCGGGGTCCTGACGCTCGGCGACAACGCGAGCGACACCTACACCTACGTGCAACCCCAGAAGAGCACCGTGAGCGCGAAGGTCCTGACCGACGGCCACGGCAACGCGCTGCGGGGGGTGTCCTCGATCGACTTCGTGGCCGTGGCCACCCACAAGGACGGCACGTATTCGAAGATCACCGTGACCGGCGGGCTCTTCTTCGTGAAGGACGGCAACACCTGGCGGATCGAGGGGTACCGACTGGACAGGACGGAGAAGCCGACCACGGCGCCGTCGACCACTCCCTCACCCACCTCGGAGGCCTCGTGATCCGTCGTCTGCTCGCCGTGTCCCTCGCCCTGACCGCCTGGCTCGCCGGCACCGCCCTCGGCTCCGTCGGCGTCACCCCCCAGGCCGCGGGCACCCCGCTGCTGGAGATCGGGCGGGCCCACGCGGACTACGGCCCCACGCTGGACGGCACGCAGCCGATCTTCATCCTGGTGCTGGGCTCCGACGCGCGGCCGGGCACCCCGATGGACCACGGCCTCGCGGACTCGATCCACATCCTCGGGATCAACCCCGCCGCGCACCGTGCGACGCTGTACGGGATCCCGCGCGACTCGTACGTCCCGCTCGCGACGGGTGGCACGAACAAGATCAACGCCGCGATGCCCCCCGGCGGCGTCCCCGGTGAGATGCAGACGATCGAGAACCTGACCGGCATCCACTTCGACTACTACGTCCTGACCGGGTTCGTCCCGTTCGCTCGGGCGGTCAACGACCTCGGCGGGCTCGTGATCGACGTGCCCTACGACATGCAGGGCGACGCCGGGCACTACTCGGCGGGGCCCCAGCGGATGTCCGGAGGGGAGGCGCTGGCGTTCGCCCGCACGCGCCACTACCTCCCGCTCGGCGACTTCAACCGGTCGATGAACCAGGGTTACGTGATGATGAGCGCGCTCACGCAGTTCCGCGCCGAGTACGCGAAGGACCCCGTGAACCTGTTCACCTGGCTCGGGGCCGGGCTCCGCAACACGATGACCACGCTGCCGGTCGACGAGCTCGTCCGACTGGGCAACCTGGCGATGTCGATCCCGACGAAGAACGTCACGAACCTCGTGGCGCAGGGCACCACCGGGATGGTCGGCTCGCAGAGCGTCGTGCACCTCAGCGACACGAACGCCGCGATGTGGCAGAAGCTGGCGGCGACGGGCTACCTGCTGCCCAAGCAGATCCCGCCGGCGTTCACGCCGAACCCGCTGATCGGCGGCTAGCTCAGATCCGCGTCAGCACGAACGCGACGTAGCCCAGCCACAACAGCCCCTGGAGCGCGAGCAGCCGCGGATCCAACGCCCCCCGTACCCGAGCCGTGACGAGCACGATGCCCGCGGCCAGCAGCGCGATCGCGGCCGCCGCGCCGGAAACGGCGTCGAGCCTCCAGGACGTGAACAGCAGCCCGAGGCTCACCGGGATCGCCGATTGGAACACCATCGCGCCGGCGACGTTGCCGAGCGCCAGGATGTCCTTGCCGCGGCGGGCCCAGATCACGCTGGCGTTCATCGCCTCCGGCAGCTCGGTGGCGACCGGCGCGACCAGCAGCGAGAACAGCAGCTCGGAGATGCCCAGCCGGGTCGCCAGTCGCTCGACCACCCGCACGAACAGCTCCGCCCCGGCGACCAGGATCGCGAGCGCGACGAGCGTCTGTGAGATCGACAGTCCCATCGTGGCCACCGGACGCCCGAGCCAGCGCGCGAACCGGAGCGGGCGCACCTCGCCGGCGGCCTCGGTGCCCTCGACGCCGGAGCCACGCAGACGCCGGCGGACGTAGAGCCCGTACGCGACGAGGAGCACCGGCACGAGCGCGACGTGCAGCGCGAACACCGGCACGATGCCGACGAGGAAGGCCGCGCCGTACATCGGCAGGAAGAACCGCATGTCCTCGGCGATCACACCGGGGTCTTGCTCGATGTCGGGCGAGCGGCTCCCACGCCGGGACGTCACGAGCACCGTGACCCCGAAGGCGCACAGCGCCAGCGTCGAGAGCATGAACGGCGCGCCGAGGATCGCGCCGATCCCGATCTCTTCGCCGGCAGCGTGCCCACCGAAGATCGCGACGAACGGAAGCAGGGTCTCGGGCAGGGCCGTGCCGATCGCGGCGAGCACCGATCCGACCGCACCCTCGGACAGCCCGAACCCCTCGCCGACCCATTCCACGCCGTTCGTGAAGAGCTCTGCGCCGCCGAGGATGATCACCAGCGACACCGCGAGCGCGAGCCAGTCCATCCGGCGGCCCATGCTCCCAGGGGTGCTAGGGTGCCGCAACCGATGGCGCCCCCTCCGGACACGACCATCGCGCGCGGATCGTCGAGGCTCACGCTCGTTGCCGCGCTCGTGGTCGCGGCTCCCGCCCTCGTGCTCCGCCTGACCGGCGCCGACATCGCCCACACGCTCGAGGCGTTGCTGTTCGGCGTCGCGATCGTCGGCGCGGCCTTCCTGTTGTCCTGGGCCGCGGAGGTCGCGCGTTTGGACATCCCCGCCGGGCTGGCGCTCGCCGTGCTCGCGTTGATCGCGGTCCTGCCGGAGTACGCGGTGGACTTCGTGTTCGCCTGGCAAGGGGGCACGTCCGTGCGGCTGCACGGCCCGTCGTGCCCGAGCGGCGAACCCGGCGCCGCGTCGCCATGCTCGCTGGCGCTCGCGAACATGACGGGCGCGAACCGCCTGCTGATCGGGATCGGCTGGGCGAGCGTCGTGTTCATCGCGTGGTACCGGACGCGACGGCTGCAACGACGCGCCGAGCAGCGACCCGACGACGGGGTCGAGGCGCCGGCCCGGTCGGTGCGCTGGTCGGACGTGAAGCTCGAGCGCACGCACGCGGTGGAGGTCGCGTACCTGGGCGTCGCGACGATCTACTCCCTGACCCTCCCGTTGAAGCACTCGATCACGCTGTTCGACAGCGTCGTCCTGGTCGGGCTGTTCGTGGCCTACGCGATCCGCCTGGCGCGCGCGCCCGCCGAGGAACCGCACCTCGTGGGGCCGGCGAGCTGGATCGGCTCGTTCGCGGTCCAGCGGCGGCGCGCCGCGGTGATCGCGCTGTTCGTGTGGTCGGCGGTCGTGATCGTGCTGTGCGCGGAGCCGTTCGCCCACGCGTTGGTCGAGACTGGGCGGCAGTACGGCATCTCGGAGTTCTTCCTCGTCCAGTGGCTCGCGCCGCTCGCCTCGGAAGCGCCCGAGTTCATCGTGGCGGCCCTCTTCGCGTGGCGGCTGGAGACGAGCAGCGGGTTGGGGGCGCTCGTCAGCTCGAAGGTGAACCAGTGGACGCTGCTCGTGGGTTCGCTGCCGATCGTGTTCGCGATCGCATCGCGGAGCTTCCACGGGCTGCCGATCGCCGGGATCCAGCGGGAGGAGCTGCTGCTGACCGCCGCGCAGTCGCTGTTCGCGGTCGCGGTGATCGTGAACCTGCGGATGACGATCGCGGAGGCCCTGGCGATCTCGGCGCTGTTCTGGGCCCAGTTCGTGGCGTCGCTGATCGCCGGCGAGCACCACCACAACGAGGTGCTCCTGGTCACGTCGGCCGTCTACCTCACGCTAGGCGTCGCGCTGCTGGTGCGGAGCCACCGCGAGGCGAGGGACCTCCTGCGCGACGGCTTCCGGACGCCGTTCGCACAGCTGATGGACTGACGCGGCTGCGATACTTCGGCGCATGGCCCCGTACGTCGCGGTGATCGGCGCCAGCAACGCGACCGAGTGGGAGCTGGCCACCGCCGAGGAGGTGGGCCGGCTGCTCGCCGAGGCCGGATGCGTCCTGGTCTGCGGCGGCCTCGGCGGCGTGATGGACGCGGCCGCGCGCGGCTGTGCGGCCGGGGGCGGCGCCTCGATCGGCATCCTTCCGGGGGACGACCGGGTGGGCGCGAGCCGCCACCTGACCGTCGCGGTCGCGACCGGGTTCGGCGAGGCGCGCAACGTGATCGTCGCGCGCTCGGCGGACGCGGTGATCGCGGTCGGCGGGGAGTTCGGGACGCTCTCGGAGATCGCGCTCGGGCTGAAGATGGGCAAGCCGGTGATCGGCGTCGGCACGTGGGAGCTCGGGCGTGACGACCTGGCCACCGATCCGATCGTGCGCGCCGAGACCGCGGAGGCCGCGGTCGCGGCGGTGCGCCGCCTCCTCCCTCACACGTCGTAGGCCTGCGGACTTGACCCCTCCGCGGGGCCGGGAGCACGATCGACGGTCCATGGTGCTTGCGGGATCCTTGCTCCTGTTCGCGACCGGCTGGGCCGTCGTGGCGGTCGACGTCGTGATCGAGAGCGCGCGCTCGGGCGCGCGCGAGATCTGGGCGTTCGGCCACCTCGTTGCGACGCCGGGCGTCCCGGCGGGGATCTGGATCGTGTGCGCGGTGTCGGCCACCGCAGCGCTCGCCGTGGTGACCGCGGTCGCGTACGTCCGCGGGCGCCGGCTCGAGCGCCGGTTGGCCGCGGAGCTCGACGAGAGCCGGACCGAGATGGCCCGGCGCGGCGCCGGAGACGCGGCTCGCATGAGGCTGCTGTCCTGGCGCGTCGCCGAGCTCCAAACGTTGGTGGATCAGCTGCTCGCCGAGCGGGAGGCCGGGGAGCGAGAGTTGGTGACGATCCCCGAGACCGAGATCCCGGCGATCGACTAGGCGGCCGGTGGGCGAAGGTCGAGCTCCAGCTCGATCTCATCGCGGATCGGCAGGCCGGTTCCCTCGTTGTGCAGTGGGATCGTTGGCTTGAAGCGGCGGCGTGCGTCGTCGATCGCACCCTCGCGCACGGCGACCACGCGGAACCCCCGTCGCCCGTAGAACGCCTGCGCGCGCAGGTTGTCGTTCGTCGTGACGAGCCAGACGCGATCCGCGCCGGCGGCGCGCGCGGCGACGACCACCGCGTCCATCAACGCCGTGCCCGCGCCGTTCCCGGGCGGGAACGACTCGATCATCGTGACCTCGCACGCGCCGTCCGCGATCCGGTAGGTCACGACCCCTGCGCGGTCGCCCGCGACGAAGCCGTCGTGCTCGGCGGGGCGGAACGGGCGGCCGGCACCGACCATCGTCTGACCGCCCCAGCCGTCCTCCAGCACGCCGCGCAGCCACGCGCGATCGTCGTCGTCGAGCGGGCGAACGTTCACCGGCCGCGGAGCTTCGCCACGCCGTTGCGCAGGGCGGTCCGCTCCTCGGGGGTCAGCGCGAACGCGAGCAGCGCGGGCAGGTACACCACGACGCCCACGAAGCCGACCACGACCGCGCCGAGATGGTACGGGGCGGGATCAACCACCTCGTGGGCGCCGTACATCGCCACCGCGCACACCGCTGCGGGGAGCGCGAGGCGCGCGTAGGCGCCGTCCCACGGGAAGATCCCGACGAACCGCCGCACCAGCACCAGCCGCAGCCAGTTCGAGGCGGCGATCGTGATCGCCTGCGCCGCAGCGGCTCCCTCGATCCCGAATCGAGGGACCAGCAGGAAGGCGAGGGTCAAGTCGAGCGCCGCCGACAGCGAGTACACGATCAGGTCCCAGCCGGTTCGCCCCGCCATGATCAGCACGAAGCCGGCCGCCCCGACGCTGACGTTGATCGCCTGCCCGATCACGAGGATCCGCAGCGCCGAGGAGCCGTCGGCCGCGAACCGCGCCCCGCCGAACACCGAGAGGATCGCGCCCGGCTCGATCAGCATCAGCAGCAGGATCGGGATCGTGCCCGCGACGGTCCAACGCGTGATCGTCTTGAACAGGTGGTCGAGCCGCTCGCGCTCGCCTCGCGCATGCAGGTCGGCGACGAATGGCGAGAACACGTACGACACCGCTGTGAGGAACAGCACCATCACGAGTGCGACGCGGACGCACGCCGAGTAGACACCGACCTGTGCCGCCGTGACGTCGCCGGCCGAGACGAAGTACGACGCCACGAAGTAGTCGATCCAGAACAGGCCCTGCGACAGGAGCGCGGCCGGCGCGCGCGGCGCGCCGTAGCGAACGAGGGCGTCGGTCGTGCCGGGCTCCAGCTCCTCGGCCGGATGACCGCGGCTGATCCCCCGCCAGAGGAAGCGCGCCGCGATCGCCGAGACGATCCAGGAGCCGGCGTAGGCCCACACGGCCATCGCCTCGGACTTCTGGATCTGCCAGCCGACGACCATCAGGACGATCCACAGGATCGGTTGCGCGACCCACATCACGTACAGGGTGTGGCGCATCACCTTCAGGCCGCGGCTGCCGCCGAGCCACACGTACGTGATCGCGACGAACGGGATCGCCACCGCCGCGGCGCGCAGGGACGTGACGGTGGCGTGCTGCGTCGCCGGGTCCGACAGCGCCCGGCCGACCGGCCCCGCGACCACGAACACGAAGGCGCCCGCGACGAGGGAGATCAGACCGGCGATCGCGATCGCCCGGCTCAGGACGCCGCGGATCCGCCCGAGGTGGCCCGCGCCCGCGTCGATCGCGACGTACCGCACCGCCGCCATGTCCATGCCGAAGCGCGTCCCTGCAGCGGCGATGAAGGCGAACTGCGTGCCGATCGTGACGACGCCGAGGGCGACGGCGCCCGTCGCGCCGCCCCCGAAGGACCGGGAGATCAAGATGTTGGCGGCGAACGTGCCGAGGACGAACACCACGAGCCCGGTGATGTTCTGTGCGGTCCCGGCCGCCAAGACACGGAAGTCCTTGCCCTCGCCGCCGGCGAAGATGCCCGCAGGCCTCGCCGCGGCCTCCAGCTGGGCCTCTTCCTCGATGTCCACGGGGCCTCAGTATCCCAGCGCTCAGACGTCGACCGCGTCGACGCGCGCGATCCACGGCCCGGCCCCGAGCTCGGTGAAGGAGGCGCGGGCCGCGCGAAGCGCGGCCCGCGCCTCCTCGGACCGGTCCAGCGTCGCCAGGCAGCGGCCGCGGCCGAGGGCCGCGGCCGCCGCCTCGAACGGGCACCCGAAGGCGCTCCATCGCCTCGCCACATCGGCGTATCGGCGTTCGGCATCGCCGAGCTCGGCGGTCATCTCGCCCGCGATCGCGGCGGCGGCGTCCAGGTGGATCCGCTCGTACGGGGTGCGGACGTCGAGCGGCGCCGCGATCCGGGCGGCGCGCCCGGCGTCACCGAGGTCCTGACAGACGCGCGCGATCGTCGGCGCGTTCGTCGCACGGGTGAGGGGCGACACGTCCCGGGTCAGCCCGTCGAAGGCGTCGACGAAGCCGATCGCGTCCTCCGCCCGGCCGGACGCCGCGGCAAGGCACGCCGCGACCGCCAACGCCCGCGACTCGATCTGCAGCGTGCCCGTGGGCGCGGCGAGGGCGACCAGCTCGTCGGGATCCTCCACCGCCTCGCCGTCGCGCTGCAGGGCGAGCCACGCGCGGACCGCCCGCGCGATGACCTGGAACGGCTCGTCGAGCCGGCCGGGCTCAAGGCCCAGCAGCTCCTCCGCACGCCGCGAGGCCTGGTCCCACCGGCCGACGTCCACCTGCAGCTCGAGCGCCACGACCTTCGCCTGGTCCCCTTGGCTGAGCGCGCCCCGGCGCTCGGCCAGCGCGATCGCGCCCTCGTAGTCGGGCAACGCTGCCGCCGGACCGTCTCGCAGGCACCGCCACTCCCCCAGGTAGGAGCGCGAGATCACGATGTCGGACGCGACGCCGCGGCGCTCCGCGATGGCGAGCGCCTCCCCGAGGTCGGCCAGGCCGCCGAGGTCGCCCGTGGAGCAGCGGCCGTCGCCCCGGATGTGCAGGGCGATGATCGCCACGTCGTCGGCGCCCACCTCGCGCGCCAGCGCCAGCGCCTCGTCGGCACGCGCCAGCGACGGATCCACGTGGCCGGCGAACATCTCCTCCTCGGCGCGGAAGGCGAGCGCCTGCGCCAGCTCCCGCCCGGGCGGCAGCGGACGGAGCACCTCGACGGCCTCGGCGAACGCCTCGGTCGCGCGCCGCCCCTCGCCCATCGAGCCCAGGCGGGATCCGAGCCGCACGAGCGCGGCGCCGGTCTCGCGGGCGTCCCCGAGCGCTCGGGCCTCCGCCAGCGCCGCTTCCATCCGCTCGAGGACCTCGTCGCTGCCGAGCGCGCCGGTCCGCCGCCCGAGCTCGGCCGACCGGCCCAGCGCGTAGGCGTGCTCGATCGATCCTGCGGGAGCCAGCGCGAGCAGCCGCGCCAAGGCGTCGAAGGATGCCCGCTCGTCCACGCCGGCCGCGGTGTCGGCGGCGACCCGGAGCCACCGGAGCGCCGAGGGGCGCGCGAGGTCGACGAGGACGTCGTCGCCGGCGGCGATCGCGAGCTCGGTGGCGACCGCGAAGTGGTTCGCAACCACCGCGGCGGACGTTCCCGATCGGTCGCCGACGCGATCCTCGAGCCACGCTCCGACCTTGCGGTGCTTGTGGGAGCGGACGATCCGGGGGAGCCGTCCGTAGGCGACCTCGCGGATCAGGGCGTGCGTGAACCCGAACGCGGGCTCGGCGGGGAGGCCCCCCTCCGCCAGCGTGCGCACGAGGCGGCGTCGGCGGAGGTCGTCGAGCGCGTCGGCAACAGCGTTCCCGTCGTCGGCCAGCGCCTCGACCGCGCCGGCCCAGAACGTGCCACCCACGACGGCGGCATCCTGGAGCGGCCCCCGGCTCGAGGAGGGGATCGCGTCGAGCCGCGCCGAGATCACCGCGCGCACCGAGGTCGGAACGGACCCCGACGTGGCGGGGAGCTCGCCGCCCGCTTCGACGAGCATCCGGACGAACTCGAGCGCGAACAGCGGATTGCCGCCGGAACGCTCGAGGAGCGTCCCCTCCAGGTCCTCGGAGGCGACGGTCCGCGTCAGGAGCTCGCGGATCAGGATCCGGCTCTCCGATGGCGCGAGCTCCGACAGCGACACGACCTCGGTGTCGGGCCGGCCGACCCAGCCGCCGATCCGCTCTTCGATCTCCGGCCGGCCGGTGCACACCACGAGCGCCGGAACGCCCGCGAGCTCGTCGAGGAGGAACCCGATCGCTTCCAGCAGCGACGGCTCGGCCCAGTGGGCGTCCTCGACCAGGACCACGACCGGCGACGCCGAGGCGGCGTGGGCGACCACCGCGGCGCACGCCGCCACGTACTCGCGGACCGGAGCCGACCGGTGCACCTGGTCGCCGAGCACGATCCCGACGATCGCGGCGAGCCGCTCGTACAACCACTCGCGCTCGGAGCCGCCGGATTCGATGTGCGCGGTCAGCGAGGCGAGCTCCTCGCGCACATCCTCGGCCGTCGCGGTTCGACGGTCGATGCCGGCCGCGGCGAGCACGACGTCGGCGAGGGCCCGGAAGGTCACGCCCTCGCCGTACGGGGCGCAGGCGCCCGGGAGCCACCGCACCGACGACCCACGCTCGAACTCCTCCACCAGACGCGACTTCCCGACGCCGGCCGGGGCGACGACGACGACGAGCTCGGGATCGTTCCGCTCGGCGACCCGAGCCAGATGCGTCCGCAGGATCGCGAGCTCCCGCTCTCGGCCGACGAAGGACGCGGCGTCGGTCCGCGCGTCGGCCGTCCGTTCGCCGAGCACGCGCCAGATCCGCAGGGGCGTCGCCTTGCCCTTGACACCGACCGCGTCGCGCTCCTCGGTCTCGAACCGCTCGCGGACCGAGCGCCAGGTCTCCTCGCCGATCACCAGACCGTCGCGCGGGGCGATCGACTGGAGGCGGCTCGCGGTGTTGACGACGTCGCCGGCCACCGCCTCACCGACCTGCGGACCCTCGCCGAAGGCCACGACCGCCTCGCCCGTGTTCACCGCGACGCGCACGCCGAGGCTCGGATCGCGCTCGCGCAGCTCCGCCATCGCCTCCAGGATGCCGAGCGCCGCGCGGACGGCGCGCTCGGCATCGTCGCCGTGCGCGACCGGGGCGCCGAAGACCCCCATCGCCGCGTCGCCGATGAACTTGTCCAGCGTGCCGCCGTAGCGCTCGATCGCCTCCTTCGCGCGGGCGTGGAACGGAACGAGCGTGCGCCGGACGTCTTCCGGATCCGCCGCGTCCGACCGTGCCGTGAACCCCTCGAGATCCGCGAACAGGATCGACACGAGCCGCCGCTCCTCGACGGGAGCGGCCGCCGGCTCGAGCGCGGCGCCGCACGACATGCAGAACCGCGCGCCGGCCGGCACGGGGGCGCCGCAGCGCGGACACGCGCCGTCCATCGGAGCGGAAGTCTAGGGAAGCACGAGGGTCAGCCCGTGGTCGCACTGGCACGGACACGCGCTCACGGTGCAGTCCCTGCGCCCGTGCGATTCATGCCCGCACGCGCAGCGCGAGATGGGGATGCCCGCCACGAGAGGCTGGGTGATGATGCGGCCCCGCGCCCCGGCGGCGGCCTCCCGAGCGGAGACCTTCGGTGCCACGGTCCGCAGCATGACGGCGTTCGGCGGCGGTGCAAGCATCTCGAACCGGTTCCCCGGCCCGTCCGTACAGCACGATGACACCCCGAAGACCCAGGAGGCAGCGATGCGACGCACGATCCCGTGGGCGGCCGTGACCCTGCTGGTCGCGCTCGTCGGCTGTTCCAAGGGAACCTCCACCGCTCCCCCCGCGAGCGGGGCCGCGGGAAGCACCGTCCAGGTCGCCAGCACCTCGCTCGGCGAGACCCTGACGAACGCCGACGGCCGCACGCTCTACCTGTTCGAGTCGGACTCGGGCACGACCAGCAACTGCACCGGGTCCTGCGCGGCCACCTGGCCGGCCCTGACCGTGGGCGGTCAGCCGACGGCGGCGGCAGGACTGAACGCCTCGATGCTCGGCACGGCGACCCGGTCCGACGGCGCGACCCAGGTCACGTACAACGGACACCCGCTCTACGTGTACTCCGGCGACACGGCCGCCGGCCAGACGAACGGCGAAGGCATCGGCGGCGTCTGGTTCGCGGTCGGCGCCACGGGCGAGAAGCTCGGCGCGGCGAGCGGCGGCTCGAGCGGCACCAACGGCACCACCGGCGGCTACAACAACGGCTACTGATCCCCGGAACGACGGGAGCCGGGGCGCGTGAGGGCGCGCCCCGGCTCCCGCGGACCGAGCTCGGGGTGCCCGGTTCAGACCACCCCGCGGGCAACGCAGACTTCGTGGGTGGTCACGTCCACCGCTCGCACGTGGAACAGGTCGAACCCGCGCCAGTCGCGGTTGAGGAGCTCGACGCGGAACGAACCGTCGTCGCCGGTGAGCTTCAGGGCGCGCAGGACCGTCCGGCGACCGTGATGGATCTTCACGTGCCACACCTCGTTCGGGGTTGCGGTCTCGAGCTTGAAGCCGAGCGACACGATGCCGCCGCTCGCATCGAGGTGCAGCTTCCAGGTGCTGGCGTCGCTGCACGTCCCCGAGGCCCACACGGTCGTATCGGCCTTCGCCGGCCCGGCGCCGATCAGCGACAGGGCGAGCGCCATCGGCAACGTCACCCGCAGGATCTTCGCGAGCATCGATCCCCTCCTCATCTCCGCGCCGGAGGATCCGGCGTCGAGAGCAGGCTCGCGGGCAGGCGGTCGCGGTCGCAACGGGACGACGGTCCCGAGACCTCAGAACGTGATCGCGCCCAAGCACGTCTGCGTGCCGTCGGCCTTGTTCGTCGCCGACGCCATGATCCGATCGGGGCCCGGCCCGTTGCGGATCACCCGGATGACCCGGAAGCCCCCGTTCGCTCCGACCACGCGGTCGACGGCCGGGAGACCGCGCGGCCCGTCGGACAGCGCGACCTGCCAGGCATCGCCCGGTGTGGCGACGCGGATCACGAACCGGATCCGCAGGGTGCCGGGCACCATGCCACGCTGGACCGTGAGCCCCCAGCGCGTGGGCTCCGTCGCGCACGGTCCGCGTCGCTGGATCGCGGGCCGCGCGTCCGCCGACGAACCGGCCAGCGCCACCACGAGGGCCGCGATCGTGATCGCGGCGAGCGGTCTCCTCCCCATCGCTCGATCGTGCCGCCGCAGCCCGGAGGTCACAACGGGACCTGGGTCCCGGGACCCCGGAAGAGCCCGTTGCGCTCCGCCCAGATCGCGGCCTGGGTGCGGTCCGTCACGCCGATCCGTTGGAAGACGTTCGTGAGATGACCCTTGACGGTCTTCTCGCTGATCCCCAGCCGCCGCGCGATCTGCTTGTTCGCCATGCCGTCGACCACGAGCGCCAGGATCTCGCGCTCGCGATCCGTGAGCTCCGGCGTCGTCGGCCGCGGCGTCCGTTCGGCCAGCAGGGCGGCCGCTGCCTTCGGCGCGAGCGGCGCCTCGCCACGCGCCGCCGCGTGGATCGCTCCGAGGATCTCCTGCGGTTCGGCGTCCTTGAGGAGGTAGCCCACGGCGCCGGCGTCGAGGGCGGCGACGATCCCGTCGCGATCGGAGAAGGAGGTGAACAGCACCACGCGCGTCTCCGGCGCCTGCTCCGCGAGGCGCCGCGTGACGGCGATCCCGTCCAGGTCGGGCATCGCCAGGTCCAGCAGCAGCACCTCGGGACGTTCGCGGGTGCAGAGGTCGACGGCCTCCTCGCCGCCGCCGGCCGCGCCGACGAGCTCGACGTCCTCGAAGGTCCCGAGCAGTTGCTCGAGCCCCACCCGGACGACGCGATGGTCGTCGGCGATCGCGACGCGGATCACCCCGCCGGCACCTCCACGCGCAGCACCGTACCGCGCCCGTCGGCTCGCGAGAGGTCGAGGGTGCCGCCGGCGTTCGCGACGAGGTCGCGGAGGATCTGCAGACCCATGTGCCCGCCATCGCGCGCGCGCCCACCCGCCGTCGGGTCCGGGCCGCGTCCGTCGTCGATCACCTCCAGGATCGCGCGGGATCCTTCCCGGTGCACCCGAACGGCGACCGTCTTCGCGTTCGCGTGCGCCTGGACGTTCCGCAGGCCCTCCTGGCATGCGCGGTAGAGCAGCTCGTCGACGGGGGCC
>Ga0187785_10000420_pt1 | contig 15934 bp, 14 predicted proteins | sample 0815_BV2_4_20_MG_FD_132466 | JGI IMG/M metagenome (GOLD analysis project Ga0187785, IMG submission 132466) | Tropical peat soil microbial communities from peatlands in Department of Meta, Colombia - 0815_BV2_4_20_MG | ecosystem: Environmental > Terrestrial > Soil > Wetlands > Peat | place...
AAGTAGCCCAACCGCATCAAACGTCTCCGCCTTGCAATCTCTCGGCCTCAAACTAGCCGACCCGGCCGACCGGTGCAGCAATCTTAGCGATTTTGTCGGTTCAGTTGCCGGGGGTTGGCGAATCAGGCCATGACAAAGATCAATTTTGAAATGGCGAAAACCTGATTATGTCTGTCAGTATCACACTGAAATCAGTGTGAAGGGGGGGTCGGCCATGTTGCGATGGTTTCACGCATTGATGCCGAAGGAGGAGCGCTTCTTCGAGCTGTTCGCTCGCCATTCCGACGCCGTATTGGCTGGCGCCAAAGCTCTGCGCGCCATGCTCGAAGGCGGCGCTGCGGTCAAATCAAATTACCAGATCGTGATGGATCGCGAGCATGACGCCGACGACGTCACGCGCGAAGTGCTGATCGCGGTGCGCCGCACCTTCATCACTCCGTTCGACCGCGGCAATATCCGCGACCTGATCACCTCGATGGATAACTCCATCGACCAGATGCAAAAGACTGCGAAGGGCGTCCTCCTGTTCGAGGTGACCGAATTCACGCCGCAAATGAAGGAAATGGCCGACACGATCGTGAAATGCGCTGAGCTCGTCAAGCAGGCAGTACCGCTGCTGCGTTCGATCAGTTCAGAGGCCGTGCATATCAGTGATTTGACCGCGCGGATTTCACAGCTCGAAGGACGCGCCGACGATTTGCACGATATCGGCTTACAGGAACTCTATCAGACCAAATCCAAGACGGATCCGATGGCATTCTTCGTCGGCAATGAGGTTTACGATCACCTCGAAAAAGTCGTCGATCGCTTCGACGACGTGGCCAATGTGATGCACGGCATCGTGATCGAGCACGTGTAGCGCTTCCGGAGTTTGGTGAGAATGGACGCCGTCCTGACATTGCCGGTCCTAATCGGGCTGATCGCCGTTGCGCTCGCGTTCGATTTTCTTAACGGGCTGCATGATGCGGCCAATTCCATCGCCACGATCGTCTCTACCCGTGTGCTGCGGCCGCATTACGCGGTGGCTTGGGCGGCGTTCTTCAATTTCATTGCGTTCCTGTTCTTCGGGCTGCACGTCGCCAACACGCTCGGCACCGGCATCATTTCAGCCGCCATCGTCGATCCGCACGTGGTGTTTGGCTCTCTGATGGGTGCGATCATCTGGAACCTGATCACCTGGGGCTTGGGGATTCCGTCAAGTAGTTCACATGCGCTCGTTGGCGGACTTGTTGGCGCCGGGCTTGCAAAGGCCGGGCCCGGCGCCATCGTGTGGCATGGCCTGGTGCCAACGTCCCTTGCGATTGTCGGCTCGCCGCTGATCGGGTTCCTGCTCGCGCTGCTGATGGTACTGTTGTTATCGTGGGTTTTTATGCGTTCGACACCATTTGCGGTTGATCGCACCTTCCAGCATCTGCAATTTGTGTCCGCGTCATTCTATTCGCTCGGCCACGGGGGCAACGACGCGCAAAAGACCATGGGGATTATCGCCGTGCTGCTCTACTCCCAGGGTCATCTCGGCGCAGAATTTCACGTCCCGTTCTGGGTTGTTATTGTTTGTCAGATAGCCATGGCGCTCGGCACGTTGATCGGCGGTTGGCGCATCGTTAAAACCATGGGATCGAAGATCACTCGCCTTACACCGATGCAGGGTTTCTGCGCTGAGGCGGGCGGCGCCATGACCCTGTTCGCGGCCACCTGGCTGGGCATTCCGGTTTCGACCACCCACACAATCACCGGATCGATTATCGGTGTCGGTGCCGCTCGCAAAATGTCGGCGGTGCGCTGGAGTGTCGCCAACAATATCGTCGTAGCCTGGATCATCACGATCCCTGCATCGGCGGCTATTGCAGCGCTGTTTTATTGGCTGAGCGGGCTTTTTGGCTAGGTTCGCCGTGTCCCGGGCGCAGCGCAGCGTGGAACGGTGCGCTGCAGAACCGGGACCGTGAGAGTTCGGGACTAGACAAGGCCCCGGATCAGCGGCGCACCACTCCGCTGCGCTGCGCCGCATCCGGGGCACGAGGTGGTTCAGGCCGCGACGCGCGCCAGAAAGCCTTCGATTTCCCGGCGAAGCTCGGCGGCAGCTGCTTCCACGGCCTGCGAGGCTGTAAGAACGTTTTCGGCCGACTGCCGCGTTTGCGCAGCGGCGCCGGATACTTCATCCAACGCCGAAACGACGACCTTCGCCCCGTCGGAGGCACTGGCGACATTCTGCGAAATCTCGCCGGTGGCGGCACCTTGCTCTTCGACCGCCGCGGAAACGGCTGTGGCACAACCGTCAATTTCCTGCATGCGGCCGGAGATGCGACCGATTGCCGACACCGCGCTCGAGGTTGCGGCTTGCACCGCCATGATCAACCTGGAGATATCTTCCGTCGCCTTGGCAGTCTGCACGGCCAGCGATTTGACTTCTGAAGCGACCACGGCGAAGCCTTTGCCGGCTTCACCGGCCCGTGCCGCTTCGATGGTGGCATTGAGCGCCAGCAAGTTGGTCTGCCCGGCGATGGCGCGGATGAGCTTGATGACATCGCCGATCTTCTGTGCGGCTTGCGCCAGCGCAGTGATCTGGTGATTGGTGCCCTGCGCCTCGCCGACCGCCGCGCGCACAATTTCGGTGATCTTGCCAAGCTGGCGTCCGATTTCGTTGATGGAGCCGGCCAATTCGTCGGCGGCGACCGCGGCGGTTTCCACATTGACCGAGGCTTCATTCGAGGTCGACACTGCGCCGTCAGCGCTCTGCAAGGTCTGGCCGGAATTGCTGAAGAGCGTGGCGGCGGTGGAACGCATCGCCTTGGCGCCTTCTGCCGCGGTCTTCAGGTGGTCTTCGACACGGCGGCGGAAAGCAGCGATCGCCTGGTCGATCGTGGCGCGCCGCTGTTGCTGCTCCTGCATCGAAATGCGTTCGCGTTCTGCGTCGCGCCGCTCGGTGATATCTTCATGCGTTGCCACCCAGCCGCCGCCAATCATCGGCCGGTTGACCACGGAAATCGAACGTCCATCTTTTGATTTCACTTCGTTGCTTGTCGTATTGCCGGCGGCCATTGTGCCGACAAGCTCACGCCGGTAGGCCACCGGATCGCGCGAGAAGCTGCCGTTGCGGATGCGATATTCGAGCAGGCTTTGCAGCGTGCAGCCCGGTTTAACGATGTCGGCGGAGAGTTTGTACATCTGCATGTAGCGCTGGTTGCAAACCACCAGGCGCTCATTGCCGTCGAACATGCATAAGCCCTGCGACATGTTGTTGATCGCGACCCGCATTCGCACATTGTCCGCGCGCAGCTTCCGGGCGAGAAAGAGTGTCGTGGTCGCCATGGCCAACACGGCGATGAGGGCAGCGACGAACAGGGACACCGCGAGCTGGGGAGCGGAGGCCACGCCGGCGCTCCATGGCAAGGCGAAATGGAGCGCGGCAAAACTGAGCGCAACGCTGATGACCCCGGTCAACACGACCATACGCCAATTGCGCGAAGTCGCGTGTGCAGACGTAGTCTCGACCATGTTCGCGCCCAGGTAGGGGCAGACGGTATTCCCCAACCCGTTTTTTTGCAGTTAATTGGCGGGGATAACAGGTTAAGCAAAACTTAATGGACGGTGCCGGAGGGCGGGTGATGGCCAAGTTGCGTGCTGCGGAATGTCGCGAATTCATCAAGGCAGTGATCGAAAAAGCCGAGGCGATGGGCGTGCCGGTTTCCATTGCGGTGGTCGGAGCCGAAGGTCATCTGATCGCCGTGGAGCGCATGGACGAAGCCGGCTTCATCACTCCGGAAACTGCCATTGCAAAGGCGTTCACAGTAGCGGCGTTCCGCTCGATGAGCCCCCGCTTTCCCGACGGGCTCGTCATTCAACAATGGTTCAAGGAGCGCAATCCGCAATTGCTGGTCAGCCTGGCCGCCATGACAAACGGGCGCATTGCCGCCAGCGGCGGTTCGGCGCCCGTGTTCAAGGGGAATGAAATGGTCGGCGCCTACGGAATTTCCGGCGGCACTTCACAGCAGGACGAGGAGATGGCGGTCTATGCGCGGGCCAAGGCCGGCTGGGCGCATGCGCCTGAACACGACACCACCGACCCCGACGTGAAGGCACACATCAACGCGCTCTATGCCAAAGCCGGCATCACCGACCGCAAGCTTTGAACTTGCAGATACCAATCTGGCACGCTGTCGCTACTGCGCCACGTCAATCGCTACTGCGCTGGTGATTGTCCGCCAATGCTTCATTTCGCCATCGAGCCAGGTTTTCGCGTCGGCAAGTGATTTGTTGGGTACGACATTGAAATTCTGCTTGTTGAGCTTTTCGATCGTTTCCGGCGAACTCAGCGTTTTATTGACTGCCGCGAACAACGCCTCCAGCACCGGCTTTGGCGTTGCCGCCGGCGCGAACAAGCCGTTCCAGGCGACGGTGCCAACATCGGCGTAGCCGACCTCCTTCATGGTCGGAATGCTGGGGTATTCCTTGAGCCGTGTGTGATTGACGACGGCGAGCGGGCGGAAGCTTCCTGCCTGCACTTGTCCCGCGGTCGATGCGACATTGAGGAAAGCGGCCTGCACGTCGCCGCGCAGCATGTCCTGGATCACGCCCGCGGCGCCGTTCTTGTTCGGCAATCCAACCAGGTCGAGATCGCCTGCGCGCTTGGCGAAATAAGCCATGTCATAGTGCGGATAGGATCCGATACCGACCGTGCCATAGCGAACCTTTCCCGGATTCTTCTTGGCATACGCGATCAGCTCGGGGACAGACTTCACCGGAAAATCATTGGCCGTGGTGACCAGCAGGAAGGCCGGTACGTCGATCAGGTTTGTCACCGCCACGACACTCTTGGCGTAGTCGACGCTCATCTTCTTGGCATAGATGATCGGCGTGATCGCGTTGGTCGAGACGTTACCGATCATCAGCGTGTAGCCGTCAGGCGCCGCCTTTACCATTTCGTCGATTGCCAACATGCCGAAAGCGCCCGGCTTGTTGAGCACGACGAAGGGTTGCCCGGTGACCTTCTGAAATTCGTCGCCGACGATGCGGGCAACAATGTCGGTCGCGCCGCCTGGCGCGTAAGGCACGATCACCTTGACCGCGCGGCTTGGATATTTGTCTTGCGCAACGGCCTCGCCTGCGTTCAGGGCAAGCGTTGCCAACAGCACCGCGATGAATCTTTTCATGCAATCCTCCCAGGAAATTACTGCACGCCGGAATTCTTGTCGTTCCCGTTACGCGCCGCTCAGGTCGCTTTCATGCCGTGCAAGCTGTGTGACGCGTCCTTGACGGTGAAGAAAACGACATCGCCATCCGCAGTCGCCTTGCCGGCGTGCACGGTGTTGGCGGGAATGTAAACAACCGACCCGGGCGTCACGTCGATTTCCTTGCCGCCGATATTGGCGTGGAAGGTTCCTTCCAGGATGTAGATCCACTGCTCGTTCGGATGCGAGTGCGGCTCGGCACCGGTGCCGGCCTTCATGCGCATCAGGCCGACGATCATGCGATCGCCTTCGACGCATGGACCGTGCGCAGTCGAATAGGCGGGACCGCCCATAATTTTGTGCATTGTGCCGAGATCGAAGACATACTCGCCTGGAGCGGCGCGTTTGGCGCCCGGTGTGCGTGCGGCCGGCTGGTTGGACATGGCGTTCTCCTCAATTCAACTTGTTTAGCAAGATGTTAGTTGACGCTGCGAGAACGCGCCAGTAGAGGCGAGGCCCGGAGAGCAATCACTCATGACAGCGATTCGTCTGGTGGCACTGGTGTTGGCCTTCGCCTGGCTCGGCGCTTGTGCCGGTACCTACACGCCGAAGGGCGAGCCGAGTTTCTACCGCAATCTGGCTCAACCGGGCGCTGAGCTCGATGCAGCTGCCGCCGCCTCGATGATCTCGGGATATCGCGCCAATAACGGTCTGCCTGCGGTGACGCTTGATACGGAACTGATGAAGCTCGCGCAGGCACAGGCCGAGATCATGGCCAAGCGCGACAAGCTCGATCACGGGGCGGGCAAGCCATTCGTGCAACGCCTGAAAACCTCGGGGTACGACGCAAAAACGGCGGCTGAGAATATCAGCGCCGGCTACCACACACTGGCCGAGGCGTTTTCCGGCTGGCGCGACTCGAGCCCGCACCGGGCCAATATGCTGCTCGCGGGTGCGACGCGCATGGGCATCGCCGCGGTTTACACGCCTGCCTCGAAATACAAGGTTTACTGGTCGCTGATCCTGGCCGAACCCGACGAAAGCAAGAGCTAGCAATCGGTTTGCTCGTTGGCCTTACATCAGGTTGAATTGAGCCGCCGGTAAGAAAGGGACCGACAATGAGCAGCCTCGGCCTCGCAGCGATTGCGTTTGCATGCATTTTCGGAACCACGCTGCTCAGCATGTATCTTCGCGACCGGCTTTCGCACCATCATCTGACCCCGGAAACGAAGGATGCAATCAGGCTCAGCATGGGCGTTATCGGCACCATGGCCGCGCTTGTGCTTGGTCTACTCATCGCCTCGGCTAAGAGCACGTATGACGCCAAGACGAACCAGATCAGGCAACTGTCGGTGAATATCATCATGCTCGATCAACTTCTGGCTCAATATGGCCCTGAAACACAGCTGCACCGGGAACTTCTGCGGCGGGGGGTCGCTTCGCTGGCCGACAGGATCTGGGGAGAGCGCGATCTCGCTACCGCCGCCAAAACAGCTTTCGCTATGAGCAATGAGGCAGAGATCTTTCTTCACAAGGTTGAAGAGTTGATGCCCCAATCCGAGGTTCAAAAATCCATGCGCGCGCGCGCGATCGCGACTATCACAGACCTGGCGCAAACACGTTTGTCGCTATACGCGCAGGCGGGCAATGCGATTCCAATGCCGTTCCTCGTGTTGCTGGTATTTTGGCTCGCAATCATATTCGGGAGCTTTAGTCTCTTTGTGCCGCCCAATCCGATCGTCATAGCCGCGTTTTTTGTGTGCGCGTTTTCCGCATCGGGTGCGCTCTTTCTTATTTTCGAACTCGACAAGCCATTTTCCGGATTGATGACAATTTCAGATCTGCCGTTGCGCCACGCGCTCGCACCACTTTGATGTTCGCCTGATCTGTGGAGCGTGGCCTTCTGCATGGCCGCCGGTGGGCTTTGCGTCGAATCAGCACACCACGTAGCGTTGGTCCGCGCTGTGTCGGGGGGTAGCCTTCCAAATGGCGATCGGGGCTGATCCGCTGGTTGATTTGCTGCGCCCGGAGCGCTTGACCGCGCTCGTCGACATTGGCGCCAATCCGCTCGCTTCCGACGGCGCGCCGCCCTACAAAACGATGCTGGAAAGACGTCTCTGCACGCTCATCGGCTTCGAACCGCAAGCCGACGCGCTCGCCGGACTCAATATAAGGAAGAGCGATCTCGAAACCTATCTGCCCTACGCGGTTGGCGATGGCACGAAGGCAACGTTGAAGGTGTGTGCAGCGCGCGGCATGAGCAGCCTGCTGACACCGGATCCGCGGCTGCTCGCTTGCTTTCCCTACTTTACCGACTACGGCCAGGTGATCGCGGAAGTTCCGCTCGAAACGCGCACACTCGACAGCATCGTGGAAATCGCCGCACTCGACCTCCTGAAAATCGACGTTCAGGGCGAGGAACTCACCGTCTTTCGCAACGGCACTGCGCGCCTGTCAAATGCTGTCGCCATCCAGGCAGAAGTTTCCTTTGTGCCGCTTTACAAGGGTCAACCCGTCTTCGGCGATATCGATCTGGCTCTGCGCGCGCTCGGCTACATTCCGCACATGTTCGCAAACATCAACAAGCGAATGATCCTGCCGCTGCGTAACACCCAGGAGCCATATGCGGCGGTCAACCAGCTCCTGGAAGCGGATATCGTCTATGTCCGTGATTTCACCCAACCTGAAAAAATGAATCCGGAGCAGCTCAAGCATCTCGCGCTGATCGCGCACTATTGCTACGGCTCCTACGATCTGACGGCGCGCTGCATCCATTCTCTTGCCGCGCAAGGTGCGGCTCCGGCCGATGGCGTCGGTCAATATCTCTCGATCCTCGGCAAACCATAGGCGGGCTGGACCTCGTGCTGTCCGCTGACTAGTTTGGCGCCATGCCATTGCTGCCTCGCGTCAAGGATTACGATTCTCTTTATCGTCAATTTCGCTGGCGGGTGCCCGCCCGTTACAACATCGGCGTCGATGTCTGCGACCGCTGGGCGGCTCAGGAACCGGATCGCCTCGCGATCCTGCACGCACGCCCGGACGGGCGGGACGAACACATTACCTACGGCTGGCTGCGTGAAACGTCCAACCGGCTCGCAAACGTGCTGCGCGCGCGGGGGATCGGGCGTGGCGATCGCGTCGCGATCCTGCTGCCGCAGTCACCGGAAGTCGCTGCCATCCATATCGCGATCTACAAGCTTGGTGCTGTGGCACTTCCGCTCGCCGTATTGTTCGGTACCGATGCATTGTCGTACAGGTTGCAGAATTCCGGCGCCGCTGCGCTTATCACCAATGCGCGTGGCGCGGGGCGCATCGCCGAGATCAGGAACGATTTGCCCGCGCTCAAATTGCTCTTGTCTCTCGACGGGACGGGGGACGGCGCACTCGGTTTTGCCGATGAACTGGCGCGTGCTTCGTCGGAATTCGCGCCGGTGGATACATCCCCTGACGATCCGGCGATGATGGTCTATACCTCCGGCACGACGGGCCAGCCGAAGGGCGCGTTGCACGGCCACCGCGTTCTGATCGGCCATTTTCCGGGCGTTGAAACGCATCACGATTTCTTCCCGCAGGCGGGCGACCGAATCTGGACGCCGGCCGACTGGGCCTGGGCAGGAGGCCTCCTCAACGTTCTATTGCCGGGACTGCACTATGGCGTTCCCGTTGTGGCGCGGCGGTTCGAGAAATTCGATCCGGAAGAAGCCTTTGCGCTGATTGCACGGGCGCAAATCCGCAACGCCTTCATCCCGCCGACCGCGTTGCGCATGTTGCGCGCAGCGCCCAATCCGAGGGGGCGCCATGCCATCAAGATGCGTTCGATTGGTTCCGGCGGGGAGTCGCTTGGTGTGGAGACTTATGAGTGGGGCAAGTCGGTCTTCGGCCTGACGATCAATGAGTTCTACGGCCAGACCGAGTGCAACATCGTGCTTGCGGCTTGTGCCGCGATCGGCGTGTCAAAGCCGGGCGCCATCGGCAAACCCGTCGCAGGTCACACCGTTGCGATTATCGACGACGCCGGGAATCCGCGGAAAGTCGGCGAGCCGGGCCAGATTGCTGTCAGACGCCCCGATCCCGTGATGTTCCTCGAATACTGGGGCAAGCCGGAGGCCACGCGCGACAAGTTCATCGGTGAGTGGATGACCACCGGCGATCAAGGCGTGATGGACGAAGAGGGTTACGTCAGCTTCGTCGGGCGTGATGACGATGTCATTACGTCAGCCGGCTTCCGCATCGGACCAGGCGAGATCGAAGATTGCCTTATTCGCCATCCCGCGGTGGCTCTTGCCGCGGAGGTCGGCAAGCCAGACGCGCTGCGTACCGAAATCGTCAAAGCCTTCATTGTGCTCAAGCGAGGCTATGCCGCGTCCGACGCGCTGGCCTCCGAGATCCAGGGATTCGTGAAAACACGATTGTCGGCGCACGAATATCCGCGCGAGGTCGCCTTTATCGACGATATGCCGATGACAACGACAGGTAAGGTCATCCGCCGTCTGCTGCGCGAGCGGATGTAACCCGCTCAGCCCTCAATTTTCGCGACGTCGGCGAGAATGCCTTCGACGACCTCGCGTTCCGCCGGCCCGAGTGCGGTCTGCGGCGGCACCGGATCGCCGACAGCGTAGCCCTGGATCTGCAATCCGGCCTTGATACATGCAGCAAGATTGAATCGGGCAAAGGCCTCGTTGATGCGCCAGAGGTCGCGCTGGAGCTTCATCGCCTCCGCCCATTTGCCCGCGCGGCACAGGTCATAGAGCCGGACGCTCTGGCGCGGCACGATGCAGGCAGGGCCGGCCATCCAACCGACACCGCCGATCAGCATGACCGCCGCAGGAATATGAGCGGAGGCCGAAAAAACCTTCATGCGCGGCGCACGATTCATGATCGACAGAAGGCGCCCGGTATTGGTGGATGCATCCTTGATGTAATGGATGTGCGGATGCTCCGCCAGACGCGCGATAACGTCGAGCGAAAGGTCACTGCGCTGGAACTGGGGATTGGTGTAGAGGACAACCGGAATATCGACCGCGTCTGCGATTGCGCGAAAGTAGGCTTCGATTTGCGCGTCCTTGAGCGGAAAATAGGCTTCCAGAATGGCGAGAATGCCGTCGGCGCCGAGCTTTTGGCAGGTTTTTGCCTGTTCGATCGCGTCTGCCGTGACGGTTGAGGCAACACCGGCGACCACCGGCACGCGTTTTCCGGCCGCCTCGACCGTCGCCTGCACGACCGCTTCGCGCTGTGCGCGATTGAGATAGGCAAATTCGCCGGTCGCGCCGAGCGGCGTCAGGCCGTGCACGCCTGCCTTGATCAGATCGGACGCGAGTTTCCCGAGAACGTCGGTGAGGATTTTCCCTTTCGCGTCGATTGGCGAGACGAGATAGGGGAAGACGCCGTGGAAGTCGCTCATGCGTGACCTAAAACACCCACAGCGCCTCGGACGGAAATTCGACGTAGTGCTCGCCCGGCTCGAGCGGCGCCGATGCGTAGGCGCGCACGCTGAGTGTGTCGCGTGCGAATACGAGTTCCCATCGCTCGCCAAGATACATCGGCGCCTTGAGCTCCATTTTTAGCCGATTGGGGCCGGGGGTCGAGCTACACCGCACGCGCTCGATGCGAATGATGCCCGTCGCCTTTCCGCCAGGCGCTGCCTTGGTGCGTGAGATGCCGAAAAGGCGCTCGCCAAACAGTTCGAGCGTTGCGCGTCCGCCCGAATTTTCCGCCAATTTTCCATCGAGCCGGTTGTTGCTACCCATGAATTCCGCCGCGAAAAGCGTCGCGGGCTCATTATAGAGCGCGGTCGGCGCGCCTTCCTGCGCGATCAATCCCGCATCGAGCAACACAATGCGATCGGCGATCGCCATTGCTTCCACCTGGTCGTGGGTGACGTGAATTGCCGACAGGCCGAGCGTGACGATAAGCGTGCGCAGCCAGGCGCGCGCTTCCTCGCGGAGCTTGGCATCGAGATTGGACAACGGCTCGTCGAGCAGGATCACCGGCGGCTCATAGACAAGCGCCCGCGCGATGGCGACACGCTGCTGCTGCCCGCCCGACAATTGATGCGGATAACGTTCGGCCAGATGGCCAAGCCCGATCTGCGACAGGGTCTTCCCAACGCGAGTTTTTATTTTCTCGGCGGACACCCCGCGCAGCTTGAGGCCGTAGCCAACGTTGTCGAAAACGGTTCTGTGCGGCCACAAGGCGTAGGACTGAAAGACGAGGCCGAGGCCACGCTGTTCCGCCGGCAATTCAACGCCGCGTGCGGCGTCGAAAAAGACGCGGTCGCCGATGGCAATCGATCCCCTGAACGGTGTTTCCAGCCCTGCGATGGCCCGCAGCAGTGTGGTCTTGCCGCTGCCCGAGGGCCCAAGCAGCGCCACCACCTGGCCCGCGGGAACGACGACCGAGACGCCTTTGAGGATTTCGTTCTCGCCCAGGCGAAGGGCGACGTCCTTGACGGTGAGGTCAACCATGCAGGCGCACTCCAAGCCGGACCGCGACGGCAAGGCCGACGCCGATCATGACCACGTTAACGACGGACAGCGCCGACACCAGATCGATGGCGCCTGTGCCCCATAATGACACCAATAGCGAGCCGATCACCTCTGTGCCCGGACCAAGCAGGTAGATGCCCGTCGAGTACTCGCGCACAAAGATCAGGAAAATCAAAAGCCAGCTCGCCAGCATGCCATATTTGATCAGCGGAACGGTGACGTCGCGCTTCACGCGCAGATCGTTGGCGCCGGCCGTGCGTGCGGCTTCCTCCAGTTCCGGAGCAACCTGAAGCAGCGTGCCGGATACGAGACGCATGCCGTAAGCGAGCCAGACAATCGTGTAGGCGAGCCAGATCGATACCATCGTCGATTTCAGCGGCGACAGGAACGGCACAAAGAGAAACACCCACAGCAGCGCGAGGCCGGCGATGAGGCCCGGCATGGCGCGCGGCACCATCACGAGATAATCGACAAGCCGCGTCCAGCCTGAATTCCAGCGGTGCACCGCAAGCGCAATCGCGGTGTACCAGGCGACAGCGATTGCACCGCCGATCACGCCGATGCCGAGCGTATTGAGGATGCCGCGGATGACGTTCGGATAGTCGGTGAGTTCGCGGTAGTGGTCGAGCGTGAGCACGTTGAGCAGCCTCACGCCTTCGCCCCAGGTCACCACGAAGGAGCGGAGCGTGATCCCGAACAAAGGTACGACGACAGTGACGAAGAGCCACAGCATGATGGCGCCGAAGGCAAACCAGCGCCAGCCGTGCAGGCGCAGCGGTTGCGTTTTCAGGCCTTTGCCGCGCACCGAAACGTAGCGCTGCGCCTGACGAAGAAGCAGGCGTTGCATGAAGACCAGTGGCGCAGTGATGGCGATGATCGCGACCACCACCACGGCCATCAGCTGATAGGACGGCACCCCCAGCTTGTTGGTGAGCTTGTACAGGTAGGTCGAAAGCACGAGCACGTCCTGCGGATCGCCCAGGACCAGCGGCAACCCGAACAGTTCAAAGCCGAGAAAAAACACCAGCACGCCGGCAAACAGGATGGCCGGCAGGATCATCGGCAGGCTGACATTGATGGCCACACGAAACGGATTGGCGCCGGAAACGCGCGCGGCTTCTTCGAGGTCTGTGCTCAGGCCACGTAAGGCAGCGGCGCTGTATAGATAGACGTGAGGAACGTGGGTCAGGCCCGCGATCACGATCAATGCCAGAAGCGAATACAGATTCCAGGGCACGAAGCCGAGGAGGTCCTTGGCGAGCGTCGAGAAGATCCCGACCGGGCCGATCGCAACCACATAACCGAACGCGATCACCACCGCCGACACGAAGATCGGAATCAATATCAGCGGTTCAAGATATTCCCGTCCCGGCACGTCGGTGCGCACCATCAGGAACGCAAGAAGAGCGCCCAGAGGCACCGCGATCGCCGCCATGCCGCCGGCAATCGTAATCGTCGTCCAGAATGCCTGCCAGAAATCAGGATCTGCAAATACGAACGAATAGGCGAGGAACCCGGCTTTCGCCGTAGGGTCGAAGAATGGCGCGGTGAGGAAGCTTTGATAGATCACCAGCGACAGCGGCGCCACCACAGCAAGCGTGGTGACGCCGAGCACAAGCAGGCGATACGCGACAATGGGCATGGTCGCCCTTGGTTTGCCGCACCCGGGTGGGCAGGGCGAGTGCTTACTGTCCCTTTTTCGCCTGCTGCCACTTCGACAGGAAGGCGAGCCGTTTAGCCTGATCGAGATTTTCCAACAGCGTCTGGTCGATTGCCACCGGTCGTGCCTTGTCGCCGATCAGCTGGGTGACGCCCTTGATCGTTGCCTCGCCGTCGACATCGGCGCGCAGCGAATAGAGATCGGCCTTGTTTGCGATGATGTCCTGACCGCGCTTCGACAATATGTAGTCGAGGAACAGCTTGCCCGCGTTGGGGTTCTTCGCCTTCTTGGGGATAAAGGCGACGCGCGACGTCACCATCGTGTAGTCCTTCGGCAGGATAATGCCGAGGTTGGGGTCCTTCTTCGAACGCCCGAGCGCGTAAGAGCCGAAAATGCCGTAGGCGATCAGATGTTCGCCGGAGGTGACGCGCTCCATCATTGCGCCGGCGCTGGTGTAGAGTTTCGCCTGCGCCTTGCCCATGGCTTTGAACAGATCCCAGGCTTGCGGAAAATTCTTGATGTCTTCCGTGCAGAACAGATAACCCACGCCGGAACGCTCCGGATCGTAGGCCGTAATCTTGCCTTTGTAGAAATCGGTCTTCGTGTCGAGAAGCTTCAGCAGTTCAGTGTGATCTTTCGGCACGTCGCCTGCCGGCACGAGGCGTTTGTTGTACACAAAAGCGATCGGCTCATAGGTCGTGCCGTAAGCGGAGTCTTTCCACACGGCCCATTTCGGCAGCGCCTTGATTTCGGGCGAGGCGTAGGTCGCGGCTTGCCCGTCGGCGACCAGTTTCACCTGCAGGTCCATGGCGGATGACCACAGCAGGTCGGCGGTGCCGTTATTTGCCGCAGCTTCGGCGATGAAGCGGTTGTACAGCTCGGTGGAATTAAGATCGGAATATTCGACTTTGATCCCTGGGTAGAGAGTCTCGAAATCCTGCACCAGGGGATTCGCCGCGACCGCATCGGTGGTCGCGTAGATCACCACCTTGCCTTCTTTTTTGGCGGCGTCGACGATCTGGGCATAGTCCGCGGGATAGCCTTGCGGCACCTGCGCCTGCGCGCCGCTTCCCAAAGCCAGCGCGATTGCGATGGAAGCCGAGTAAATGACATGTCGCATAGGAACTCCCTGGTGGCGTTTCTCGGCGTCCGCCCCGGTGACGCCTTTCCCGGGATGCTACCCCAGCACTTCCGCGCCCGCCTAGAGGCCAGGCAAAAACAAAGCCCCCGTTTGCATCGTGCAACGGGGGCTTTGGCATGTTGTGCGCAGCGCTAGTGCGCCAGCGGATCGGGGCGAACCTGGATATGCACGGCGCGCGGGCTTGAGCCCTTGCCGGTTTCCATCAGCCATGGCGTGCGATCACCGCTGGTGCTCCACAGGCCGCGGCCTTTCCAGCCGGCATTCGGATCGTCAATGCGTGCATCGAGACCCTTGGCGTAGAAGCCCATGGGGTAGGGAATGCGCAGCATAACCATCTTGCCGTTCTTGAGCGCCACGAAGCCGTCGTTGAGATTGGCGGTGGAAATCGGAACGTTTGCGCCGAGCCCGACCGCGTTGTGCTGATCGACCCAGGTGTAATAGCTGGCCTCGGCGCTCCGGTCCTCGAAGCCTTCGAAGCCCGGGCCGGGATATTTGTAGAATTTCCACCCCTCGGGGCAGTGGTTACCGGTCGCATTCGGGCCGTTGAGCGGACCCTTGCACAGGCTCCGGTCGAAGCTCACGAGATGGCCGCTCGACTCCGAACCCCATGCAACACCATTGGCGTCGATGTCACCGCCGCGGATTCCAACACCGGGTTTTGGCACCGCAAAGAATTCCGACAGCTGCGTCTTGGGGTCGAACCGCATGAAGCCGGCTTGGCCGCCGAACACGCCGACCGTGTACCAGATCGAGCCATCCTTCGGGTTCGGCATTACGGCGTAGGGTCCCGAGCCGCCGGTGATGCGCGTGTCCTTTCCGGCATCGGCGGGCTGGCCGGGCTCGGAGTAGTCATCGCGCTTGCCGTTGCCATTGGTGTCGAGCACGAACTGCGTCCAGCCGACTGCCTTCTGCGCGTCGTGCGTCTCATCCCACACCTTTGTGTTGACCCAGCCTGCGACCGGGCCCGTGCCGGAGAGCCACAAGGTATTGTCGGCGTCGTAGCCGAGCTGCGGGTGATGCGTGCCGAAGCAGGTATCGATGAACTCGTATTTCATCGTCTTTGGATCGAGCATCGCCACCTGACGCGCGCTTTTATCGATCGGGAACGCTTTGGCGTACTCGTTATCCGAGCCCTTCTTGCACCAGGCCGGGTTGTCCATGCCGCGCACAGTCGCCGCGAGCCAGATGCGGCCCTGTTTGTCGAACATGGCGTTGTGATTGTTGGCGCGCGTGTCCCACAGAATTTCGTCGCCCCAATACGGCGAAGCTGCGGTCGGCTTGACCGCGCCGGCATGGCCCGGCCCGAGCGATACCGGCATTTCCGGATCGCGTACCGGCATCTTGAAGAACGACACCTTGTCCGTCTTCGGATCGAGGATCGGCATGTTGTCCGTCGAATATTCCGGCGAGCCGTACAACGGGCCGTTGGCATTCACCGTTGGATTGCGACGGTCGGATGAAATCAGATCGTGCAGATACT
>Ga0187785_10000423_pt1 | contig 15912 bp, 15 predicted proteins | sample 0815_BV2_4_20_MG_FD_132466 | JGI IMG/M metagenome (GOLD analysis project Ga0187785, IMG submission 132466) | Tropical peat soil microbial communities from peatlands in Department of Meta, Colombia - 0815_BV2_4_20_MG | ecosystem: Environmental > Terrestrial > Soil > Wetlands > Peat | place...
CAGGCGGCCGTGCTTGCCGTGAGCAGGTCTTCGCGAACGACGATTGACTTGAGAGGCCGCGTCATGGCCGGGACGAGCCCGGCCATGGCTTGTTAGCGGTCATCTCGGCGGTTTCAGATCCCTAGTGCTGGGTCGAGGTATTTGGGCCTGCCGTCTTGGGCTTGAGGGCTTCCACGATGGCGCTGGTTGAAGCGCCAAGCACGCCGCTGCCGGATTGCTGGGTCGAGGTCGAGGTATTCGGCCCCGCACTTCCGGGCTTGAAGGCGCCCGCGATGGTGCCGAATGCTCCGCTCATGACGCCGCTGCCGGGCGCGTTGCCCGGGTGGGGTAATGGCGCGGGCGCCGGCGGGGTGACGGAGGAGCCACCGTTGGCAGTCTTGTCCTGCTCCGTGTCCTTCGACTTATCGGCGGACTCGTCGTCGTGCTTATGCTTGCCCTTGTGTTTGTCCGAGATCATGTCCTTCTCGGCGTACTCATCCTTGTTCCCGTCGGAATGGTGTCTATGCTTGGCAAGGGCGCCTTGCGGAGCCACGAGCAAGAAGATGCCAGCCGCCAGCAACAAGATCTGACGGGAAACGTTCGGGGGATTGGAACTTGTCATGCGTCACCTTTTCGATTGATCGCAGGTAGGCCTGCGAGTGGGTTTTCATCGTCGCGGGCGCATATACGGATGCGAAAAGGCTGCGTCCCCCTCCCTAAGGAGGGGGAATGCACGGGCCAAAAAAATGGGTGGAAGTACGCCCTGTGCGCGCTACCGGTTAGTGCCGGAGCGCATCGCGTCTCATTTGGAGGCGCCGCTTAGTCGAGCAGCGGATTGGAGAGCCCCGCCATCAGCTTGATGAGCCCGGTCACGCGATTGGCTCCGGTCTTCGCATAGATATTGCCGAGGTGGAACTTGACGGTCGTATCGGCAATGCCGAGGACTTGCGCCGCCTCGGACAAGCTCTCGAGCTCGACGACGGCGAGCAGAACCCGAAGCTCGGTGCGGGTCAGCCGGTAGGTCCGACCGATAGCCTCGGCAGTTGACGGGGCCTGCAGCGTGGCTTTGCGCACGAACATTGCTGCCACTGCCGCGTAGGAAATGCCGGCGCGGCGACGTTCGCCCGAGCTCAGAGGCAGCACATGTGCGGCGTAGCGTTCGCCATCACGCGCGGTCAGCCTCAGCGCGATGCCCCTGGTGCCGAGTGCAGCGTCGCCGTCGCCGGCGAGGGCGAATAGGTCCCGCAAAGACTGATTGATCTCGGCATCGCGGGCCACGAGGCGGCCGTCCATCGAACGCAAAAAGTCGCCCCCTTCGAGAATATCGCGGGCAGCCTCATTCGCATGGACAATTCTGGCCTTGGCATCGACGAGGAACAGTCCGGCGCTGAGTCCGTCCAGGGTTTCAGCCAGCATCGCCGCTTCGGCATGTTTGAGATCAATCGACTTTCCGACCAGCGTCGCCCGGCGGACATGCGGCACGACCTGCGCCAAACGTTCGCGCATGTTGTCGTCGACCAAGCCGGTCTTCTTGCTGGTGACAATGCGGAGAAGCGTACTGCTTGTTCCTGACCTCTCGATGATCGCGTTTGCCGAGTCGAGCCAGCCGCGCGGCTTTGCCCATTCCCGGTAAAAGCGGCCGTTCAGGTATTCGTCATAAGGCATGAGGTCGGGAACGCTCGCGACCCGCCGCATATCGAATAGCGGCGCCGTGGCGAGCGGGTCGAATTTCGAATAAGTCTCCAGATAGACCTCGATACATTCAGGGTCGAAGCCCACGTCATAGAAGACATTGAGATTCTTGCTTTGACAGTCCTTGAGGGCAAGCCCGCCGGCCTGACCGCCAACGAATTCGGCGATCTTCGCGATGGTGTCCTTCCATCGCGCGGAATCGAGCGCCGTGTCGTAGATGTCCTCGACGACTTGACTCAGTTCTGGACGCTTATTTTTTCGCATCGGGCTCCCCATAAGCGGATCGCAAGCTGCGACCGCGATCCATTCTGAACACCGCGTTTAGTCTTGATTCCGCCTAAGGAATCAGCTCACCGCGCGGCCGTTCATTCCGCCAAGGGGCCGCCCGCCCGTCAGTTGGGCTCCCGGAGTGTCCTTTTCAAGGGAACACAACCAAACCTAAGCTTGCATGAAACGCCGGTTGTCTTTTGCTCGGCAGGAGTTGAGCCGGGCCCCGCAACGCACGGGGATGCCTTAGTCGTCAGGGCCTCCGACGAGAGGCTCGCCGAGCAGGAAAAGCCCAAGCTCATTGGCGGCTTCGATAGTGGCGGCGCGTTCCGCCATCAACACTTGCCGCGCCGCGACGGCAATGCCGGCGAGTCCGGCGGCCGCGGCCCTCCTCACCGTCTCAGGGCCGATCGTCGGCAGGTCGACGCGGTTCTCCTGACCGGGCTTTGGCGCCTTGACCAGCACGCCGGTCCGCCCCTGCTGGTGCACGCGTCCCGATCGCCGGAGCTCCGCGCACCGCGCGAGCATCGCATCGGTCCCCTCGGCCGCTTCCACGGCAAGCACATGGCCTTTAGCGACCACGGCGGCCTGGCCGATGTCGAGCCGCCCGAGAGCGCTCACGACACGAAAGGCCATCTCGATATCGGCTCGGTCCTCCGCCGAAGGCGCCTTCTGCCCAAGAACGCCTTCGCCAGCCAGGAGATCGGGCGCCACGTCCTCGGCCCCATGCACCCGATATCCCTTGCTCTCCAGAAAGCTCACGATCCGCGAGAGCACATGGTCGTCACCCCCCTTCCCCAGGCTCAAGATGAAGGTCAGGTTCTTGACCGCACCGAAATCGAATTTGACGTTGGCAAAGTCCGGCCGGTCAACACCGCCGATGATCACGAGATCGCGGCAGCCGTTGCTATCGAGAGCACCGAACAATTTGCCGATCTCGCCCCATTTGATCCAGGTGTGCGGAAAGCGCTCGATCGCGTCACTCGCCTCGCCGCGAATGGCGACGATATGGAGCGGGAGTCCGCGCGACTGCGCCGCTTCGGCCACGACACAGGGAAGCGGGCCTCGACCGGCTATGATCCCGAGGGGCCCCTTTAACCCTCCGTCCGGACGCTCTTGTCGCCCGTCGCCGTCATCTGTTCGGTGTTGCGGCATTGTTGGGCACGCAGAATGAGCGGTCGGACTGGATCTTGATGAACTCGATCACCTGTTTGACGAGCGGGTTGGTGGGAAACATGCCGTCAACGTCCTCGAGCCGCTCCTTCAGTGTTCCTTCGCTCGCGAACAGCAACCGATAGGCTTGGCGGAGCTCGTGGATCTGCTCTCGCGGGAAGCCCTTGCGCTTAAGGCCAACGATATTGAGGCCGCAGAGCGTGGCGCGGTTGCCGATCGCCATGCCGTAGGGAATGACGTCGGCCGTTATCCCCGACATCCCGCCGATGAAGGCGTAGGCGCCGATACGCACGAATTGATGCACGGCAGAAAGCCCACCGACGATGGCGCCTTCGCCGATCGAGACGTGCCCGCCGAGCGTCGCACCGTTCACCAGGGTCACGTTGTTGCCGATCTCGCAGTCGTGGGCGATATGGGCGCCGATCATCAGGAAGCAACCCGATCCTACTTTGGTTTCCAGGTGGCCGCTCGCGGTGCCCGGATTGATGGTGACGTGCTCGCGGATGATGGTCTTGGCGCCCACGGTGATGGCACTCGGCTCGTCGTGATATTTGATGTCTTGCGGCGCTTTGCCGAGACAGGCAAAGGGAAATACCTTGCATTCGGCTCCGAGCGAGGTCCTTCCGGTAATCACGACGTGAGGATGTACAACGGTGCCGTCGCCGAGCTCGACACCGGGACCGATCACGCAAAACGGTCCAATTTCGACCTTCGCCCCAAGTTTCACACTTGGATCGACCAAGGCAGTCGCATGGATGTTGGTCATTCTAGTCCTGGCGACGTCTCTACGATCACGGCGCTGACCTCGGCTTCGGCGACGAGCTGACCTTCGACGTGGGCTTGCGCGCGAAAGCGCCACACGCGGCCGCGGTTGCGCATTTTCTGAACGTGGTAGTGGATAGTGTCGCCAGGAACCACGGGCCGGCGAAACCTCGCCTTGTCGATCGCCATGAAATAGACGAGCGGCGGCTCCTTGAACTCCTCGATATGCCGCATGCAGAGCGCGCCGGCGGTCTGCGCCATGCCTTCGATGAGAAGCACGCCGGGCATGACGGGATTGCCGGGGAAGTGTCCCTGGAAATAGGGCTCGTTGGCAGTGACATTCTTGATGCCGATGGCGGAGCGGTCGCCGTCCATCTCAATGATGCGGTCGACGAGGAGGAATGGATAGCGATGCGGCAAAAGCTTGAGGATGTCGACGATCTCCGCCGTCCCCAGCTTCGCTTTTGCTCCGCTCTCATTCATCCGCTCACGCTCCTGGCAAAGGTCCGGCTACTCGCCGGTGTCGTCATTACCCTGATCAAGCTTCAAGTCTTTGCGTTCGGCAAGCTTGCGTAACAAGGTCAGCTCCCGAAACCACAAGCGCACGGGCTTGGCAGGCGTACCACCCCAGCGCGCTCCCGGTGGCACGTCGCCGCGCACATTACTGCTCGCAGCGATCTGCGCGCCAGAGCCGATCTTGACGTGGCCCACGACCCCAACCTGGCCGCCTAACGCCACGAAATCGCCGAGCTCGGCGCTCCCTGAAATACCGGTCTGGGCCACGATAATGCAATGCCTTCCAATCACCACGTTGTGCCCGATCTGAACGAGATTATCAATTTTCGTGCCCTCCCCGACCACGGTGTCCCGCAGGGCTCCCCGGTCGATCGTGGTGTTGGCGCCGATTTCGACATGGTCCTGGATCACCACGCGGCCGATTTGCGGCAGTTTCAAATGGCCGCCCAGGCCCATAGCGAAGCCAAAGCCATCTTGGCCGATCGCCACGCCCGCGTGGATGGTGACATGGTTACCGAGAAGGGCATGGGTCAACGAGGCGTTTGGGCCGATGAAGCAGCCGCGTCCCACATGCACACGGTAGCCGATCACGGCGCCGGCGGCGATGGTGGTGGCGCTTCCGATCCGTGCCTCCGGGCCGATAATCGCGCCAGGCTCGATGATTGCTCCAGGCTCGATGACCGCACTCGGATGGATTGGGGGGCCGGATTGCGATACGGCATCCTCGATCGCGGCCTTGGGCTTGAGCGCGTCGGGATAAAACAGCGTCATGACCCTGGCAAAGGCTCGGTAAGGCTCGGTGGTGAGCAGGCAAGCCGTCGCTTTTGGAGCGTGAGAGGCGAATTTCGGGGCGACGAGACAGGCGCTTGCCCCGGTGTGGGCCAAGATCGACAGGTATTTCCGATTGTCTAGAAAGGAAATGTCGCCCTGGCCAGCGCTATCGAGCGGCCGTACATCCTTGATGGGGAGGTCAGGATCGACTCCGTCGGCTGCCTTGGCCTCGGCGGCTGCGGCAACGGCGCGCAAGGGAAAGGGGCCGGCACGCTCGAAGAAACCCGGATGTTCCATGGAAATCCCAGCGGGCAACCCCGCGACACGCTTCGTGACGCCGAAGCCATAAACGGAATTTGCTTCCTTTAGAAGTTCGTTGAGGCGCCGAAGCGGAACAGTTCGGTCCTGTCGAAATCAGCCTTGAGCAAGGCCTGAGCGAAGTCGGCGCGGAGCGGGCCCAGGGGGGACTGCCAGATGAGGCTGAACCCGGTCGACAGGCGCACCTGCGAGCTGTCGAAGATGAAGCTTCCTTCTTGGTTGACGGCGTTCACGGCGAGCTGGCTCGGGTCCCACAGGGAGCCTGCATCGACGAACACCGCGCCCTGCATTCCCAGATTCTCCGGGACGTAGGGGAACGGGAAGCGCACTTCGGCGGTGGTTGCCCAGAAAAGCTGACCACCGAGAGAATCCCTGCTGCAGTTATGTACCCGGCCACCGTCTGTCGGACTTTCGCAGGCATCGCGCGGACCGAAACCGGCGCGCTGGAATCCGCGTATCGTCTCGCCGCCCTTGAAGAAAAGATCGGTCAAGCGGACATCCTGACCACCCCACCCTACGATATCGCCGCCCTGCACCCGCCCGACCAGCGTAATCTTGTTGGTAATGGGATAATAGCCGCGCGCGTCGGCGACGGAACGGAGGTAGTCCACGTCGCCACCGAGGCCGGCAAGGTCCTGGGAGAACGAGGCGAACACGCCGGACGTCGGCGATTGCGGCAGATTGCGTGTGTCGTAAGCGACAGTGTAGCCGATACTGGAGACGTTGACCGACCCTTCGGATTGCTTGACTGCGAGCGAAGCGTTGTCGCTGACGTTGAAAATGTCCTCGTTCTCGAACTTGTAGCGCAAGCCGAGCTGTGTGTTGTCGGCGATGGGGAAGCCGAGCCGGACATCGCCGCCGGCGTCGCGCTCCGAGAACGAGGCGACGTCCGTGAGGTCTACCGTTTTGTAGAAGGCGTCAAAACCGGCCGCCAGGTTGCGGTCAAGGAACCTCGGCTCGGTGAATGCAAAATCGACTTGAGCGCGCTCGAGACTGCCGGAAAACCCGAGGCGGACATACTGCCCCTTGCCCATTAAGTTGCGCTCGGTGATGCTGACATCGCCGATTACACCTTCGCTCGTGGAGTAACCGGCGCCGAAGGAGAGTTCGCCGGTCGGCTGCTCCTCTACCTTGACGGTGAGGACGACCCGGTCCGGTGCACTGCCGGGATCAGTGTCGATGTCCACGGACTTGAAGAAGCCGAGCCCGCGCAATCGTTTTCGCGCGGCCTCGACCAACAGCCGATTATAGGCATCGCCTTCAGCCAGTCGGAACTCGCGTCGGATGACCTTGTCCTCGGTGCGGAAATTGCCGACGACATTGATGCGCTCGATATAGATGCGCGGGCCCTCCTCGATCACATAGACGATGCCCATGGTGTGGGTGGCCTCGTCGCGCTCGAAGCGCGGCCTTACTTGGCCGAAGGCGTAACCCTGCTGGGACACGGAGATGGTCAGCGCCTCGACCGTCTTCTCGACCTTCTCGGCGTTGTACACGCGCCCTGCCCTGGTCAGGATCGATCCCCGCAACGCGTCGACATTGAGCGAGGGGAGTGCGCTCTCCACGTCGATGGCGCCGAAGCGGTAGCGTTCGCCCTCGCTGATGGTGAAGGTGACGAAAAAGCCGCGCCCGTCGCGGTCGAGATCGGCGGTTGCCGAGAGGATGCGGGCATCGGCATAGCCGTTCTTCAAGTAGAACTGACGCAGCAGCTCGCGGTCGAGGCTCAAGCGGTCGGGATCGTAGATGTTGGTGCCCTTGAGGAAGCTGAGCAGGTTGGTTTGCGTCGTCGAGATCACGAAGCGAAGCTGCGAATCGCTGAACGCCTCGTTGCCGATGAAATTGATAGCTCTGATCTTGGTGGTCGCCCCCTCGCTGATCTCGAACACCACGTCGATGCGGTTGTTGTCGAGATTGATGATCTTGGGATTGACGGCAGCGGCGTAATAACCCTGCCGCCTATACACGTCGAGGATGCGTTGCACGTCGGCTTGGACGCGGGCGCGCGTATAGACCGCTCGTGCCTTGAGCTGAACCTCGGAGGCGAGCGTGTCGTCCTCGACCTCGCGATTCCCCTCAAAGGCGACCCGGGCCACGATGGGGTTTTCCTGGACGACGATGACGACCGTAGAACCCTCCCGCCTGATGCGCACGTCCTCGAACAGGCCGGTGGCAAACAGAGCTTTCAGCGATTCATCGATCTGAGCCGGATCGTAGGCGTCGCCGGTGGTGAATGTGAGATAAGAGCGGACCGTCTCGGGCTCAACGCGCTTGTTGCCCTCGACACGGATGTTCTGGATGACGCCTTGGGCATGCGCAGACAAGTCGCCAAAACCCACGCTGAGACCCAGCGAGAGCGGGACGCTACTCAACACAAGGAGGGCCGCGACGAGCCCTCTGGCAAACGTCCACCGCACCATTACTGGTGTCTTCCCCTCGAAGCCGATCCCCGCCGCCGCTCTGGCTTTCAGACCGAAACTGGCCACTGTTTTGTGGCCGATTTTTGATTCACACCCCGTTATGTCAGCGGTGGCTCATTGGCCCCCGCCGCGAGTCTCGTTCTGGGACGCCACTCTCATAGAAATTTCAAGTGAATCAAGTCATTCCAGGTTGCAAAGATCATCAACATGAGGACAAAAGCGAGTCCGATTCTGAAGCCCATTTCCTGGGTTCCTTCGCTGAGCGGGCGTCCTCTCAGCGCCTCAATTCCGTAGAACAGCAGATGGCCGCCATCGAGCATCGGGATCGGGAACAGATTGATCAGCCCAATGCTCACGGAGATGATCGCGCAGAGGTTGAGTAGTGCCAAGAAGCCGGCAGTGGCGACCTGCCCCGATACTTGCGCGATTCTGATGGGACCGCCGAGCTGATCGGCCGATTCCCTCCCCGTCACCACGTCATAGAGATAGCCGAGCGAGCGGGAGATGACGAAATAGGTCTCCTTAAGCGCCATGACGAAAGCCGTGACCGGATCGTGACGCTTTAGAGTCCACTCTTCGGGAGCCGCCGTCCGCTGAATGCCGAGCAGGCCCATGCGCATGGTGTTGCCGAATCGATCGGTGATGGTCTTGAGCTCGGGAGTGACCGTGATGTCAACAGTCTTGCCGCCACGGTCGACCACGAAATGCAAGGGCTGGTCTGGACTCATGGCGACGATGCGCTGCATCTCGCCAAAGGTCTCAATGGCGGTGCCGTCGATGCTGATGACGCGGTCGCCCGGCAGAAATCCCGCTCTCTCGGCCGCGCTCCCCGGATTGACGATGTCGACCTTGGCGGCGGTGATGCGCTCGCCGAAGATACCGAAGATCGCGGTGAAAATGACGATGGCGAGGAGGAAGTTGGCGATCGGGCCCGCCGCCACCACGGCCGCGCGTTGGGCGAGCGATTTGCCCTGGAAGCTTCGCGCGCGCTCTTCGGGCGTAAGTTGATCAAGCGTCCTGCGACCGCCGGCACTTGCAACGTTCTCATCGTCAATGAACTTCACATAGCCGCCGAGTGGGATCCACGAGATCTTCCACCGCGTGTCGTGCCGGTCGGTAAAGCCCACGATCTCGGGTCCGAAGCCGATCGAGAACGCCTTTATGCCGATCCCGCACCAGCGCGCGACCAGGAAATGGCCGAGCTCGTGGACGAACACCACGACGGTCAGGACGAAAAGGAAGGGAAGCATGTAACCGAGCAGCGTATCGCCGAAGCCCGAGAGCTTAATAATCGTGTCCATGAGTGAAGATACCTTCGAATTTTGGCCCTTCTTAGCCCGCTCTAGCCTGCCAACGCAAACCGGCTTAGCAGTGAGCCTGCCCGAGCCCGGGCTTCAGAATCGACCGCGAGCACGCCCTCGACGGTGACGGGAGCCATGGCGACGAGATCAGGGCCTGCCGCAAGCGTCGCCTCGACCAGGGCGGCAATCGAGAGAAAACCGATCCGGCTCGCGAGAAAAGCCTCGACAGCGACCTCGTTGGCGGCATTGAGCACCGTCGCCGCACTTCCCCCTGCCTCGAGCACCTCGCGCGCGAGCCGGAGAGCGGGGAAGCGAGCCGCATCGGGCGCCTCGAAGGTCAAAGCGCCAAGCGCGGCGAGGTCGACGCGGCCGTTCGGCACATGCATCCGCTCGGGCCAGGCGAGGCTGTAGGCGATCGGCGTGCGCATGTCGGGACAGCTCATCTGCGCGATCACCGAGCCGTCACTCAGATAGACGAGACAGTGCACGATCGATTGCGGATGGACCAACACCTCGAGCTTGTCAGGCGCAAGCGAGAAGAGATGATGCGCCTCGATCAGCTCCAGACCCTTGTTCATCAACGTCGCAGAGTCGATCGTGACCTTCGCCCCCATCGACCAATTTGGGTGATTGAGCGCTTGCTCGGGACGTGCATCGGCCATCTGGGCGAGACTCCACAACCGGAAGGGCCCGCCCGAGGCCGTGAGGCAGATGCGCTCGATGCGCTCCCTGCGAGCGCCGACCATGGCTTGCGATGCCGCCGAATGCTCGGAGTCGACCGGAAGCAACGTCGTCTTTGATCGCGCCACCTCGGCCATGAAGATAGCGCCAGCGGTGACGAGACATTCCTTGTTAGCAATCGCCGTCGCGGTCCCTTGGCGCACTGCTTCGAGCGTCGGCCTCAATCCCGCGGCACCGACGATCGCGGCCATAACCCAATCGGCGGGGCGGCGTGCTGCCTCGAGCAGCGCGTCCTCGCCTGCCGCCGCCTCGATACCGGTGCCTGCGAGAGCTGCCTTGAGCGATGCATAGCCTTTAGGATCCGCCACCACGGCGAGCTCTGCGCGATGCAGGACCGCAAGCTCGGCAAGGCGCGCGACGTTCCGGCCGCCGGTCAAAGCGACGACTTGGTAAGCCGCGGCGTTGCGCCCAATCAGATCAAGCGTGCTTTCGCCAATGGAGCCGGTGGCCCCCAGAACGGAAATCCTCCGTGGAGCCGAAACGCGCCGGTCGCGTTCTCTGGGAAGCGATGTCGGGAACTGAAGCACGGATCTCCTTCACCAGATGAGCAGGCCGCGGCCGGGATTGGCCGGATCGCGGAGCGCAATCAGGCCAGCCAGGATCGCCGCAATAAGAAGACCATCAATCCGATCGAGAAGTCCACCGTGACCTGGGATGAGCTGACTCATGTCCTTGGCCCCAAAATGACGCTTAACCGCGCTTTCGAGCAGGTCGCCGGCCTGACAGGCAAGTGCTAGCGCGACGCTCACCAGCGCAAGCCGCCAGGCCGAGATGCCCCTGAGCGCGAGGGCGAAGACATAGCCGACGACAGCGGGAGAGAGCGCGCCGACAATGAATCCGCTCCAAGTCTTATGGGGCGAGACGCGCGGCGCGAGTTTCGGGCCGCCGATGAGCCGCCCCGCCACATAGGAGGCCGTGTCTGTGGTCCAGGCGACGATGAAGAGGTAGAGCACGGCAATCGCGCCGAGCGAGGGATCGCTGCGCAGGAAGACAAGGGCCGCGGCCGGCAGGGCCGCGTAGAGGAGCCCGCCGAGCGACCAGAGCGGATGACCTGAGGAAAGGCTCAGCAGACCGACGACCACGGCGCCAGCGCCAAGGGCGAGTGCGGCAAGCTCCGCGTGCCCAAGCGTCAACAAGATCGTGACTGCGGCGACGGCGGTCATTGCGATGATGGCGACGCGGTCGAGCCCCTTGCCTCTGACCAGCCGCCCCCACTCCCAAGCGACGATGACGCCGGAAACGATCACGAGGACGAGGAAGGTCCAGGGGCTCGCAATGGCGGCGCCGAGCGCCAAGGCGGCAAGCACGAGCGCCGAGGCGAGGCGCAAAAACACTTCGGGTTTTTGTCTTGCTGCTCCGCCGACGTCTTTCTCGGGGAGCGCTCGGGTCCGCGTCACGCGGTCGATCTCGCCGAGGTTCCGCCGAAGCGCCGGTTGCGCCGCTGATATTCGGCGAGCGCCGCCTCGAGCTGCTCGCGCGAGAAGTCGGGCCAGTAGCAGTCGACGAACACGAACTCGCTATAGGCGACCTGCCAGAGCAGGAAGTTGGACAGGCGGAGCTCACCGCTCGTGCGGATGAGAAGATCAGGATCGGGCAGACCAGCCGTGTCGAGATAAGTCGCGAAGCGCTCTTGCGTCACCTCGGCGGAAGCGAGCACGCCCTTGGCCACGTCTTCAGCAATGCGGCTCGCAGCGCGGGCGATCTCGTCGCGGGCACCGTAGTTGAAGGCGATGGTGAGATTGAGCGCGGTGTTGTCCTTGGTAAGCTCGATGGCGTCGTCGATCAGCCTCAGCAGATCGCGCTCTAGCCCCGTCCGCGTGCCGATCACGCGGATCTTCACGCCGTTCTTGTGTAGGTCGGCGAGATCGCGGCGAATGAAGCGGCGGAGCAGCCCGAATAGGTCGTTGATCTCCTGTCGCGGCCGCGACCAGTTCTCCGAGGAGAAGCTGAACAGAGTAAGATGCGTGATACCAAGGTCCTGCGCCGCGTTGACCGTGCGTCTGACGCTTTCGACCCCCTGACGGTGACCTTCGGCGCGCGGCAAGCCGCGCTCGGCGGCCCACCGTCCATTGCCGTCCATAATGATCGCAATATGGCGGGCAACAGGCCTGTCAGTCGCGTTGAAGGCAAGCTCATCCATGGCCAGCGTCACGGTCGGCTGCTCCGGTTGGGGGTAGGTGATGTCTGCTCGCCTTACCCGCTTAGACCTGCATGATCTCGGCTTCCTTGCTCGCAAGGGCCTCGTCGATTTCCTTGATGATCTTGTCGGTTAAGTCCTGCACTTTGGTCGAGAGCGTGTGGTGCTCGTCCTTACCCATGTCGCCGTCCTTCTCCGCCCGCTTCAGATGCTCCATGCCGTCGCGGCGGACATTGCGGACCGCAATGCGCGCGTGCTCCGCATATTTGTGCGCGACCTTGACGATCTCTTGTCGGCGCTCCTGGTTGAGCTCAGGGATCGGTAGGCGCAAGAGCTGGCCCTCGACCACCGGATTCAGTCCGAGGTCGCTCTCTCTAATTGCACGCTCCACCGCGCCGACCTGGCTCCGGTCCCAGACCTGCACCGTGATCAATCGCGACTCAGGGACGTTAATGGTGGCGAGCTGATTGAGCGCCATGGGATTGCCGTAGGCCATGACCATGATCGGGTCGAGCAGGCTCGCATTGGCGCGCCCCGTGCGCAAGCCGCCGAACTCACCTTTGAGCACGGTGAAGGCGCCACGCATTCGCCGCTCGATCTCCTTAAGGTCGAAGCCAGACATGTTGCCTTCCCTGCTGTCCCGCCCCGCCCTTCGATCGGGTCGAGGTTAGGGATCGGCTCCGTTCGACACTGCGAACCGCTCGTAAGCGTGTCCTCAAGCTCCTCGTTTCCCGTCAATGGTGGTCGAGGAACCCTTTCCTTGCAGCACAAGAGCCAAGCTCCCTTGGCTCTTGATCGAAAACACAATTATCGGAATTCGATTGTCCCGGGCAAGGGCGATTGCAGCCCCGTCCATGATGCGCAAATCTTGTTTAAGGACGTCGTCATAGCTGAGCCGGTCGTAACGCTTGGCATTTGGCGTGGTTTCTGGGTCGGCGCTGTAGACGCCGTCGACCTGGGTCGCCTTGAGCAGCGCATCGCAGCCCATCTCGGCGGCGCGGAGGGCGGCTGCCGTGTCGGTGGTGAAGAAGGGGTTGCCGGTGCCTCCGGCGCAGATCACCACCCTGCCCTTGTCGAGATGATCGAGCGCCTTGTCGCGGATATAGACCTCGCAGACCGTGGGCATGGAGATCGCCGAGAGCACACGCGCCGGTCGTCCCTCGCGTTCGATCGCCGCCTGAAGAGCGAGCGCATTCATCACGGTTGCCAGCATTCCCATGTAGTCGGCATGGGCACGATCAATACCGACCTCAGCGGCCATCAGCCCGCGAAAGATGTTCCCGCCGCCGACCACGAGACAGACCTGGGCGCCGGCTGCCGCGGCAGCGGCGACGTCACGGGCGATGGGTGCGATCACGTCGAGATCGATGCCGTAGCCCTTGTCGCCGGAAAGCGCCTCGCCTGACAGCTTAAGGAGGATGCGCCGAAAGCGGAGGTTCTTGGCCGCTGCCGTCCCTGCCATGAGCCTCTCCTCCCCGCTCGCCGATCGTCGTCGGCTCTCCTCAGGCATAATAGCCGCCGAATCCGTCGCGAAGTGATCCTACGCCGCCTCCTCGCTCGAGCGGTCGATACCCTCGCCGAGCGCGAAGCGATGGAAGCCGGTGATCTTGATAGGCGCGCCGGCCGCCTTCTCGGCGGCGGCAACGGCCGTTGCCACGGTCGTGTCGGGGTCATGCACGAAGGCCTGGGCGAGCAGCACGACCTCCTCATAGAACTTGCGCAAGCGCCCCTCGACCATCTTCTCGACGACATTCGCGGGTTTGCCCGACTCTTTCGCCTGCTCCATCAGCACGGCGCGCTCGCGATCGATCAGCGCCTTGTCGAGGCTCTCGACGTCGACGGCTTGCGGATTGGCGGCGGCGATATGCATGGCGACCTGGCGGCCGAAGCTTTTGACCGTCGCGGCGTCACCCGGGGATTCGAGCGCGACGATCACGCCGATCTTGCCGAGACCCGGCGCCATCTGGTTATGGATGTAGCTCGCCACCGCACCCTTCTTCACGTCCAGATAGGCAGTGCGGCGGAGCGTCATGTTCTCGCCGATTGTGCCGATCATCTCCTTGATGGTGTCGGCGACGCTATTCTTCCCGCCAGGGAACTTGGCGGCGCCGAGCTTGTCGAGATCACCCTTGGCGCCGAGCGCGGCTTCGGCGATGCCCTTAGCCATCTTCTGGAAGGTCTCGTTGCGCGCGACGAAATCGGTCTCCGAGTTCACCTCGACGAGGGCAGCATGCTTCGTGTCGGCGGCAACGCCGATCAGGCCTTCGGCTGCGACGCGGCCGGCCTTCTTGGCGGCCTTGGCGAGACCCTTAGCCCTGAGCCAATCGACGGCCGCTTCCAGATCGCCGCTCGTCTCGGCGAGCGCCGCCTTGCAATCCATCATGCCCGCGCCCGTCTTGTCGCGCAGGTCCTTGACCATGGTTGCGGTAATGGCCATGCCGTTCCTCTATCAAGAGCCGCTTCGCCTTTGCGACGCGGTGTGGTGCTACTCGTCTTGGGCCTCAGCTGCCGGCGCGGGTTGCTCGGCCCTGCCCTTCCGCGGTCCACGGCGATCGGGCCGTCCTTTGCCGTTGCCGGGGCCTCTCGCCTCGTTTCGCGCCGGTTTCTTGCGGCGGTCAGGTCTCGCCGCGGGCCGCTCGGAGACATCCTCGCCATCAAGCTCAGGCTCGCTTATCGGCTCCGCTGCGGCGCCGAGATCGACACCGATCGAGCCCTGCGCCCGCTCAATGCCGTCGATCGCCGCGCGCGAGATCAAGTCGCAATAGAGCGTGATGGCGCGTCCGGCATCGTCATTGCCGGGGATCGGGTGGCTGATTCCTTCGGGGTCACAGTTCGAATCGACGACTGCGACGACCGGCATATGCAGCTTGCGCGCTTCGGCGATGGCGATCGACTCTTTGTTGGTGTCGATCACGAACATCAGGTCTGGCAAAGCGCCCATGTCCTTGATGCCGCCGAGCGAGCGCTCGAGCTTCTCCTTCTCGCGGGTGAGCTGAAGCAGCTCCTTCTTGGTGAGGCCATGGGTCTCGCCCGCCAGCATTTCCTCTAGCGATTTCAATCGCTTGATCGAGTTCGAGATCGTCCGCCAGTTGGTCAGTGTGCCGCCCAGCCAGCGGTGATTGACGTAATATTGCGCGCAAGACTTGGCGGCCTCCGCGACCGCTTCAGACGCCTGGCGCTTGGTGCCGACGAAGAGGACGCGGCCACCTTTCGCCACGACGTCGGAGACGGTGAGCAGCGCCTGATGCAGGAGGGGCACCGTCTGGGTGAGATCGATGATGTGAATGTTATTGCGGGAGCCGTAGATGAACGGCGCCATCTTCGGATTCCAGCGATGGGTCTGGTGACCAAAATGCACGCCAGCCTCCAAGAGCTGGCGCATAGTAACATTAGGCAGTGCCATTGGCCTGCTAGCTCCTTTTTCCGGTTCTGCCGCCGCGGGGTGAGAGACCGGCCCGAGGGCCTGTCACCGGAGCGAGCGCAAAGGCTGTGATGCCATTGAGACGCTAGGCCCCGCGTGTGAGATGGGCGGTTTATAGGGGCCGTATCCGACCTTTGCAAGACCTCACGCCCGCGGAAGTTGAGGGTGGTTCCCTAAAGCGCGCTGATCGCCGCGACGCCCTCGACGAGCTTGAGCGCGCTGCGTTGCTTCGGCGTGGCGTCGATGCCTTGCGGCAGCACGAACTCGACCTCGCGGTTATTGTCGAGGCGGAGCACGAGACGGAACTGGCCCTGGCCCCCACCACCCCCAACCTGCTCGGCGAGCGGGGCGAGAGCGCACGTGTCGTCGAGGTAGATCTTCATGCCGGCATGGCGGGCCTCGGCAGCCTTGTCGAGC
>Ga0187785_10000424_pt1 | contig 15904 bp, 14 predicted proteins | sample 0815_BV2_4_20_MG_FD_132466 | JGI IMG/M metagenome (GOLD analysis project Ga0187785, IMG submission 132466) | Tropical peat soil microbial communities from peatlands in Department of Meta, Colombia - 0815_BV2_4_20_MG | ecosystem: Environmental > Terrestrial > Soil > Wetlands > Peat | place...
ACAGCCTTCCAGATCGCCTTTTTGGAAACAAATGCCCCCCAAATCGACATAAGCCTCAGCCAGAGTCGGGCTGGCTTCGATGGCCGATTGAAATGCATCAATGGCCTCATCCCAACGGCCTTGCTTGACCAGGGCCACGGCCATATTATAATGGCTGGTTCCGCAATCCGGATTTTTAGCCAATCCGGCCTTTAAATCGTTGATATATTCTTCCGTCGTTTGAGTTGTTTGATTGTTTTCCTTTTTCATGAATACCCCTTATTTTCCTGACTGAAGTGTTTAATCCTTTTCCTATTCTTCTTTAAACTTCTGCTTTTCTTTTTCATACCAAACGCTGAAAGCATACATGCCCAGATAGCGTTCATCTTCATTGACCAACCCCTGGCAGATCTCCCAGGCACCCTGCCCGAAGGCATTGCTGTATTCCGAAAAATCACAGGCCGCCAAAAATGAGCGGGCGATCTGGCGGGCCGTCAGGTTCTGCTTTTGATCGCGCAGTTCAATAGGATCCTTCGGTTCCTCAAAAGGATTCCAGGCCTCATAGCCTTTTTTTAAAATATGTTTCTGGGCTTTGGGTGACATGCCGTCAAAGATGGCCTTTTTCCGCCCCTCAGCCTCCGGGGATAACTTAGGCATATAATGACTCCTTTGGGGGGAGGCGAATGAGCCTTCACCCCATCATTGTTTTATAGTTTACGATTCTGGTGTTTTCTTCCTGAGAGCCGGAAATCACCCCTCGGCAGCACAATCCTTTTTCAGGCCGAAATACTCGTCATCATAATCGGTCAGCAGGGCCGAAGAGAGGGGCACCAGTCGGTCTTTTAAATCCTCAGGGCTGCCGATTTCTATCAAAAGTTCTTCCGACAACACACCTAAATGCTGATTGATTCGATCCAGATTGATGGACCGGTAAGCGCCTCCCTCGGCAAATCCGGACTTGCCGCAGCTATAGCCGGCTCCGTGAATAATAGTGGTCAGTCCATAGGCCCGACAGGTGATGGGCCGCAGATGATAGGCATCGCACAAATCGGATTCATTCAGAAAAGGACAGCGCAGCCGCTCTTCGGCCAATAAGGAGAGGACTTCTTCCTCCGTCTTTTCGCCCTGGGACAGCATTTTATGAATTCGTCTTTTCAGGCGGTAGGCCTGGCGATCGGCCCGGTCGGCCCTCTCCAGAACGCGGTCCTGGACACTCTTTTCCAAAGACTGGTAAAACCGGTAATTAATGTAAACCGATTCAATCAGAGAGAGATCGAAAATCGCCTGACAGCAATCGGAGCAATGAGGGGCACAGCGCAGGCACTCGGAATGAGCCTCCCCTATCTTCTTGACGGCCTGGTCGACGCCTTCGACCAGGGTTTCATATTTGTTAAATGTTTGATCGATGTGAAGCATAGTTTTCCTTTATATCAAAAGTAGGGTTCGAGGAGTCCAGGTTTCTAGGGTTCAAGGGAAAGGCGAATGCGGTCGATTCGATCAGCCCGGTCAGCTCCGCTGACCCCAAAAAGCCTCCTAATGGAGGCTGGCCTGACCCAGAAGGAGCCTCCGACGGAGGCAGGATCGACCTTAACAGGAGATCCCGCCAAAGCGGGATCGGGGATGATTCCCCCCTACAATACTGCAATGGCTTTGCCGACCTGTGGAAAGGCTCCCTATTCGGGAGCCGATCGGAGCGGCTCAAGCGGCTGGAACCTTGACCCCTCGGCCATTGAATCCCTTTTTCATTTTTTGTAGATGGCCTGAAGCAGGTCGATTAAAAGGTAAGTCCATTCCCTTAAACCTCAAGCCCCTGGTTTTCTATTTTTTTATTTGAGGGCTGAGTCGTTCAATATTGTCCCGGGCAAAATCCAGGCTGGGATCCAGATCCAGGGCCATTTGGTAGAGCTTTATGGCCTCTTCAATAAACCCCAGTTCCCGCAAATTTGAACCGATATTGGCGTAATCGATACCGGACCCCGGGTCGATCTCAATCGCCTTTTCAAATGCCTCAATAGCCTTATGATGCTCCTTCAATTTGAAGTAACAGAAACCCAGGGTGTTATATATTTCTTTTTGCCCTTCATTATAGGACCCGGCTGTTTTTAAAACATCGACGGCTTCTTCGTAATTGCCCAGATCCTTCAGACAAACCCCGATGTGGCAATAGATGCTGCTCAGGTCAATATTCCGGGGGTTCTGCTCCAGGGCCTTACGGAAACAATTCTGGGCTTCATGGGGTTGTTCATTTCTCTCCAGGGCAAAGCCATAAAAAAACTGGACATAATAGCGGTCAGGGAATAAGGAGACTATTTTTTTAAGTACCTCTACCGAGGCTTGGCTATCCTCCATCATGGAGGCCAATTTAACCAGATGGAATAAGAACCCGGTGTGTCTGGTTCGGTCCCGGAAATGAGCCCCTGGAACCATAATATACACAGCCGGGATACCTAAGCGGGGATGGGTGACATCCAGGGCCAGAACCTCCAACCCGACTCGGCCCAGTGCCTGCACACAGGACTCAATTTCCTCAAGGATATTGTCATGGGAGAGATTAGGCAGGCGGTCGATGGGGACCTTTTCCTTTTCCGTCATGACATACTGGGCCTCCCCGAGATCCTGATACTTGGGGAGTGTAGGCCGATACTGGGTTTTGTGGATAAAATCGCCGGCCAACTGGGCGATCTCCGTTACAGCCCGTATCAGGGATTTTTCTGGATTGGGGGTCGTTCCCGCCGTGAAGACGATTTCACTTTTTTCCGGATAAGTAGTCGGATCATAGGCTATGGACCCCACCGTTGGGATTCCCGTGTCCAGGGAAAAGTCCTTGAGGTACAATTTGATCCCCAGGGCCTCGAATTTATCCAGCAGGTCCCGGGCGGCAGGATCGGTTATCGAAGCGGGATCGATGGTCGGCGTCAGGAGATGATCATGACTGATTACGGAGGAAACATGACGTTCCACAACCTCGCACAAACCCTGTAGGATGGCCTCCTCCAGGGTATTCCCGGCCGATGGGCCGTTATATTCATGGATCAGGTAGAACCAGTCGATGGGCACCCACTGATCCATTTTCCGGGTCAGGTTATGGGCCAACACCCAGTTCAGGGGTATTTCCTCAAAAACTTCACCGACCTTGTTCATATCCCCTGATTCATCATAAAAACAACGGGCCAGGAACTCGACAGGCAGAGTCTTCCCCTTAAGGGTTCCGTAGGTTTCCTTCAGAAAAGGGGTATTCTTTATATAGGTAAAAAAGCTGAATCGCTCAACCAATTCCATCAAGGCGCTGGCCTCGGATTGCTCAGGGGTCCCGCCCTTACCCATCTGTTTCTGGGTTCCGATGACCTGGACGGCATCCCTGCCGCAACGGCTGATATAGATAGGGATGCCCAGTCTTCCGGTATCAATGCGGATAGTGTCCTGAAGAATATCCAGATTCACCTCTTTTAACTGTTGACGGACCCGGGTGATCGTGTCCTTCGGGGTTATACTTTTTTCCTGGTCATAGGTATACGATTTAAAACAGTCCTTTAAAGTAATCCCGGACGTCATGCCGTCCTCCTATTCAGTGCGAAAATACCTTCGTTTTTAAGCGTTCGGGGCAATATTTTTCAGGCTTCGTCAATGCCCGGATCAGCGGGGCAAGGCGGTTTGGCTTGAAAAAATATTTAGTTTATCTATAGTTAATAACAAACAAATGCCATGGAGAGAAAAGAAAATGACTGATTCCCAACTGGTGCCCATAAAGGAAGTCCTTCTCAAAACCGACAACGATTCAGGAAGGTTCGTTATCCTCCGACCCGAAAAAGGGGCCGATGCGGCACTTTCTATGGTAGTGGGTGAACCGGAATTCCTGGCCTTGGCTAAAGAAAAAAAGATGATTCAAACCCCTCGTCCTTTAACGCATGAACTTTATTTACAGCTTTTGGCTGAAACGGAGATCGAATTTCTAAGGATAGAAATCTATGGTTTGCGGGATCAAACGTATCAGGCCAGGATAGTCTATCAGCTTAAAGAGATCGAGAAGGACGTCGAGGCGCGACCGAGTGATGCCCTGGCTTTAGCCCTGAATCGTGGTTTACCTATCCTGGTCAACCCGAACCTGCTTAAGAAGGGATTGACCCCCGGTCAGTTGGAAGCCTACAGGGATTTGATCAAATCCGTCAAGTTTTAAAATCTTAGTCCCTATCCTTAAACAATTCTAACAGTCGATTGCCGGCCACCTCAGCCCCGTTCATGGCTATTGGACGACTCTGAAAAGATTGTGATTCCACAGTTTCCAGGTAGGGCAGCCATTCCCCGTTATATAAATCCTCTTGCGGCATATAACAAGAGGGGAGAAAGGCCTTTATCCCTTCAACCAGAATCGGATATTCGGGAAATTCCCCGCGATCCGAGTAAATCATGGGGGTTCCGTGGACCAAACAATCCGCTACAATACCATAACCCGGTTTGGTCATGACCAGGTCGGCCGCCGCCACCAGGTCAACAAAAGAGGCCTCGATCCCTTCAATTTTTCTGAAACAGAGTGAGTCCCATTGCAGGGGGGATCGGATCAAAAACAAATAGCGGGAGGACAGCTTATTTATTTTTCCGAACGCTTCTTTGGATAAATCCACCTGGCTGAATCCGATAAGCACTATTCTTTTGTCCTCCGGCAGGGATAGGGCCTTCCGAATTTCACTTTTTCCCCTGTTGCTTTTCCTGGCTACCAGGGGAATATCCTCAACCCGCCTGAAGGCCTCCATTGGACCATGAAAGGGGAGACGGAGCGCCAGTTCTCCTTTTTCATAATACTCTGCCATGACCTTCGCCAGGGGAAACCACTCCGGATCCCGCTTTCCGTAAAAAGAGTAGATCCAATCCCAGGAAAAATTACTGATTCCCACTGCTGGCAGGCCGGCCTTCTCGGCTGCGGCAAAAGGAATAAAAGGAATATCGCAGATCACCCCGCTGAAATTTTCATCTTTTAAAAACGCGGCCTCCTGAGTAATCCATAGCGGAGCCGAATCCAACAGTTCCTTAACCCCGGCTTTGGTTAAGGAGAGATCGAATCGGAGGTTATCAATCTGATGAAGCCCCACATCCAGTTTGTCCTGTCTAATTTCGACCGGATGGGACAATCGCTCTTCTAATAAAAAAGGAGGAACCGATGTTTTTATCGAGAGACGGCATCCCAGAGAGCACAAGGTATTAATCACTTCTAAAGAACGGACCGCGTGTCCGTATCCATGGCCGGAGATATAATAGAGAAGCTTTGGCGTCACCGTATTACCGCTAACTTTTAGGCCTGCCGGATAAAAAATTGAAGGAGATCATCAGACAGAGAAACATCTCCGGGGCTACCGGCGAACATTTTGGCAAAGACAAAATGGGATGCACAGAATCCGTTATGAGGCCATCAATTTTATTAAAACCTTCCGGGTTCGCGGACCATCGAATTCACAAAGGAAGATAGACTGCCAGGTACCCAAAACCAGCCTTCCCGATTCGACCATGACCGTCAGGGAAGGGCCTACCAAACTGGTCTTTATGTGGGCCGGCGAGTTGCCCTCACTATGGCGGTAGGCCCCTTTAAAAGGGATAACCTGGTTTATGGTTCTCAGGAAATCTTCCTGTACATGGGGATCGGCGCCTTCATTGATGGTAACCCCGGAAGTCGTATGGGGGACAAAGATTACAGCCAGACCATCGGAAACGCCTTCCCGCACGACCGCATCTTCCACTTTCCGGGTAATATCGATCCATTCCGTCTGCAGGTTCGTTTTTATAGACAAGGTGATCATCGATCAACCCCTTCTCTGTTCACCCAAGGGGGGATGATGATCCCACCCGGGGTTGTTTCTTCTCTAGGGGCAGTTTCGGAAGAGGAATCCTGTCGGGGGCTTAAAACGCTTCCTACCAACCAAAGCAGGTAGGGATTTTCTCCTAATTTTTCAGCTGAATCCAGAGAGTGGGCGGCTTGAAGCAGGAGGCGGGAGTTATCCTGCTGGTTTTTTATAAAGTGGAGATAGGCAGCCTCCTCAAAAAAACGAATCAGCCTTTCTCTAAGGACCCCCTGAAAAATTTCTTCAACCGCCTTCTGAATGATATTTTCGATTTGCGCTTTTTTCTGTTCAGGGCTGACAATCAGGACGCCTTCCAGGACCGTTTGAATCGATTGCCGGAAAGGCTCAAACAGTTCAGGTTTTACAAAAAACCGGGTTGATTCGGAAAGACTTAAAAGGCCCGGCATATCCAGATCTTCAACCACTTCCGATTGAAGGAGGGACCGGATGACCGGAGCTTGACCAACCACCCCCAAGGCACTGAGGAGGTTTATTATGGCGGACCAGTTCCCTTCTCCGGATTGGTCCAGATGAGAGCCTCGATCATGGGCCTCCTTGATCAGAAAGGCGGTATGCTCAGGAGCCGCTTCCCAAAAAGCCTGGCCGCTCTGCTCCCGAAGGTCTTCCAGAATCCTTTTGGCTTCTTTTTTGTTGACCTCCAGGACGGTGAGGTTTTCCATTTCTCCCAGACCATTGATCAAGGCAAAAAGGAAAACCTTTTCATTTAACCCTTTTGGCAGCAGCATGGCTGCCATCCGGTTTCCACCCTCATCGTAATCAGACAAGTAACCGTAAACGGTCGGCGGGGTCATTGCTCTTAATACCCCGGCACCAGCGGGTTTCTCCTGCTCTGCCCCCCCGGGTAAAGCTATCCCTCTTTGTTCAAGGAGATATAAGGCCCGCTTAATCTGCTTATGTGCCCCTTTGGTTAAAACCTGGTCTTGGAAGGCTGCCAGCAATTGAGCTGACTGCGGATCAGCTTGGATTAAGGCCTTTTTCAGCAAGGACTCGACTATCTCCGGTTGGTTATCAAAAACCTGGGCCAGATCCTTAAGCCCATCCGGGTTAAAGAGTCCTGATACTCCATTTTCTAATAAGGCCTTCCACGCTGATTCCAGTTCTAACAATTTTTCAGAATGATCCGGTTTCGAACCTTGAAGCGGCTTAGCCTTAGCGTTTTTGGACATTTTTCTTTCCCTATTGAAAATTTTTAATATCTTAAGGCACTCTATTTCTCTTTTATTTGTCATTTTACCCCCTTTCTGTCCATCAAAAAAGGGGGGGGCCTCACCGGACTTGATATAAGGAAAAGGGGCTTTCGAGTTGTCTACCCCGAAGTCCAAAACAAAAAGCCAACCTTATTCAGGTTGGCTCTTGTTTTAAGGAAAGGAGATAAAGAGATTTGTTTTCTATTTTTTATAATTTGCACAAATCATACCAATTATTTTTTTATTGGAAAATATTTTTTATATTATTGAATATATTTATAAATTTTGTAACAAACGGGTATCTTTAACCCGCCCCTTGGTATTTATTCAACAGAACGGGTGTTCAAAAATTTTAACATCTAAGAGAGTAATTTCCCTCACTAGTGGTTAATTACTTAAAATTATGAAAAAATTTCAGTGTTAAAAAAATTTAACGTCCTTTGACAGGTCAGCTTAATTTATATTTTTTCATTTTATAAAACAATAAATTACGAGTAATCCCCAATAGTTCTGCCGCCTGAGCTTGCACCTGGCCGGACCGGGCTAACGCCTGGGTGATCATCGTTTTTTCAACCATATCTAAAAACTCATTCAGCCTGGCGTTGGGGGGAATCAGTTTTTCAATAGGGACCTCGGATGGTTCCATGTCCTTTTCCCGAATTGGAAGGTCTTCTATCCGAATGACGGAGCCTGGATTAAGAATAACCGCCCTTTCGATCATATTCTCCAATTCTCTGATATTGCCCGGCCATTCATAAGCTAATAATAAATCCATCACCTCGGGGGCCGGGGTCGGCACCTCTTTTTTATTCATCTCCCTGGCAAAGCGCTCCAAAAAGTAGCGTACCAGCAGAGGCAGGTCTTCTTTCCTCTCCCGCAGGGGGGGAACTTCGATATGCACTACATTGAGGCGGTAATAGAGATCTTCCCGGAAATGCCCCTTTTTAATCTCCTCGGCCAGATCCTTATTGGTGGCGGTGATCACTCGGACGTCGACTTTGATGGTTTTATTGCCGCCTACCCGTTCAAATTCTCGGTTCTGTAGGACCCTTAAAAGAGTGACCTGAACCGAAGGGGACATCTCACCGATCTCATCTAAGAAAAGGGTCCCCCCGTCGGCGGTCTCAAACCGCCCTTTTCTTTGGGCTACGGCCCCGGTAAAGGCCCCCTTTTCATGGCCGAAAAGTTCGCTTTCCAGCAGCGTTTCCGTGAGGGCGGAACAATTGACCGAAACAATGGGCTTATCTTTTCTGGGGCTGTTAAAGTGGATGGCCCGGGCCACCAGTTCTTTTCCCGTGCCCGATTCTCCGCTGATCAGTACCGTAGCCTTGGTAGAGGCCACCTTCAGAATCAGTTCACGAACCTGTCTCATGGGAAAGCTGTTGCCGATCAGATCGGTAGGCCCTAACTTCTCTTTCAGTTCCCGGGAGAGCAGGCGGTTTTCCTTAATGATCCGTCCCATGGCTAAGGCTTTGGCCACTGTCTTTATCAGGACCTCGTTGTCAAAAGGCTTCATGATGTAATCATAAGCCCCTTTTTTCATGGCCTCTACCGCCTTTTCTACAGTGGCAAAGGCCGTCATCATAATCACCGGCAGGTGTGGATCCTTTTCCTTCAGGGCGCTTAGCAATTCCATTCCGCTTTTGCCCGGCATTCGCATATCGGTGATGACCAGATCAAGTTCCATTTCCTGAAATATATCGAGGGCTTCTGATGCGGACTGGGCAGTCACCACCTCGTAGCCCTCCTCCCCCAGGAGTTCCTTTAAAACCAGAAGATAATTTTTTTCATCGTCGACAATAAGAATCGTTTCCATATTCGGCCTTTTATTTAGGGTCCCTGTTTATTCCTGCGGCAAATTGCTAAGACCAGCCTTCTTTCCCGATAAAATAAGCAAGATCCCTTTATTAATCAACCCGGCCTTTTCTGGGCAGCCTGATGATGACCGAGGTCCCGCCGGGGACAGCATTTGTCACCTCAATAGCGCCTCCATGGGCCTCAATTATATTTTTAACAATAGCCAGCCCCAGTCCACTCCCTTTATCTTTGGTGGTATAAAAGGGTTCAAAGGCTTTGGTCAGCACCTCTTTGGATAAGCCGGGGCCTGAATCGGTAATGGTAATCAGGGCCTGTTTCGGATCGTGTCGAACCTTAATGGCGACATGTCCTCCTCCAGGCATGGCCTGAATCGCGTTCAAGAGGATATTTAGAAAGGCCCGGTAGATCAGATCCTGATCGACCGGAACGGGTTCAGGCTGGGAAGCAAAATCTTCTTCAATGGTCACGGAACATTTTTTCAGTTCCGGGCCTAAGAAATGAATATTTTTTCTCAGGATTGCTTCAATCTCCGTGGATTGGAGCCGGGGGGTCTGGGGTCGGGCAAAATCCAAAAATTCCGTCACAATACGATTCAGCCGATCCGCCTCTTCTCGAATGACGGAGGCTAATTGGTTTTGAGGATCATACTGGACCACTTTCTTCTCCAGAAGATCGGCTGTGCTGCGGATAATGCCCAGGGGATTTTTAATTTCATGGGATACGGAAGCGATCATTTCACCCAAGGTGGCCATTCGTTCGGCCTGGTTCAACTTGCTGACCAACCGCTTCTGCTCTTCCGCCCTCCGTTCCATAATCTGCTCCCCCCGTTTCACGATGAACAGGATGATCATGTAGAGCAGAGCCATCAGCCCAATGGAGATAAGGACAATTAAATATTGATCCCTGACCAGATCCTCATAATCTTTGGAAATGTCCTGGCTGATTTCAAAGACACCCAGTATCTGGCTGCTGGCCTTGGTGATGGGTTCAACCCGAAAAGGAATCGTGGTCACCAGTTTTCGGCTGGGCGCCTTCCCGCCCGGCCAGGGGGGCCAAAAACTGTCCTCTGAAAGAAAACGGGAGGTAAACTGCCCGGCCATGGCCTTTTTGTAATCCGTTCCGCCCAATCCTTTTTTTCCCACCAGGGTCCGATCGGTGCTGTAGGCAATGACGTTCAGCGGATCATACATATTTACTTTTTCAATTTTAAAACTATAGATCGTATTCTGAACGATAATATCCAGTTGTTTAAACTGCTCCGGGTTTCTGAGACGGACCTCTTTTCTCTGAAGGGCGATGGGAAGAACAAAATTAAAAAATACCTGATGGTTCAGATTTTCGGCCAGCAGCAGGGCAAAAGTCTCCGTTTTTTTCAGCAGAGCCGCTTTTGAGCGCTGGGTTATGATTACCGTTAACGATACGGCAAAAATGAGCATAACGATAAAGCTGCTTAAAAAAAAGTACTTGACCAGCTTAAAAGGTTTTCCTTCCGGTAGAACTTCCATGGTTCCTCTTATAATTATAAAACATATTTTTTATTTTGCAGTTTCAGCAGGGCCTCTCCTTCCCTGGCCTGGTCTTCAAATCCTTTCCGGCCCAGGAAGGCATAGGTCAGGACTTTTCCTCTTTCTATCCCGGGCTGATCCAGAGGATTGATCCCCATCAGATGGCCGCAAACATAAGTCTCCAACTCCCACAGATACATCAGTTGCCCGATGGTGAAGGGGTTTATTTTAGGCAGGGTGATGGTCAGGCTGGGCCGTCCTTTTTGGGCTAGAGCCACTCGGGTGGCCGCCATTTCAGTCTGGATGACCCGGTTTAAGGAGTGGCCTCCCAGATAGGAAAGCCCTTCTATCTTGGAATAAATTTTGGGCAAAGGCATAAGACTGGCGTAATTATTAATTCCCAAAAAGGTAAAAACCTTGTCGCCTGGGCCTTCCAGATATAATTGCAATTGGGAGTGCTGAGCCCCGGCCCCCAGGGCGGTAATGGCGGTTTGTCCATTCCAGACTTCCCGGCCCTTGGTATTGACCCTCTTCCCCAGGCTTTCGGCCCACAACTGGCAGAACCAATCCCCCACCCCTGTTAAGGCGTCGGCATAGGGCAGGACGACCCGGATAGTCTTTTTATTCTGTTTGTAACTCAGAAAGGATATACAGGCGCATCCATAAGCCGGGTTTTCCCACGGTGACGGGTTCTGACAGCGGGCGGCCATGTCCCTGGCCCCGGCCTGAAGTTCCTCAATATCTATACCGCACATGGCCGCCGGCAAAAGACCAACGGCCGAAAGCACTGAAAATCGTCCGCCCAGGGCTTGAGGAATTTCAAAGGAGGGAAACTGCTCCGTTTCTAAAATTTTTCGCAGGGCGCCTTCCGCCGGATCTGTGGTGATCACCAGATGATCCTTTTCCTTCCGGACGCCCAATTTTTTTTTGAGCAAATCCCGAATGATCAGAAATTGGCTCATGGTTTCACCGGTCCCGCCTGACTTGCTGATGACATTGAACAGGGTTTTACGCACTTCCAAAATGTCCAGGAGGGCCTTAAAACCGTCGGGATCCACATTATCAGACACGAAGAGACGAGGAAATCCCTTTCTCATGGTTCTGGATAACAGATTGTAATGGGGATGGCAAAAGGCCTGATGTAAAGCCTTAGCCCCCAGGGTCGACCCGCCGATCCCCAGGACGACAAAGTTCTCCGCCCAGGTTTTATTTTTTTGCACGAATTTTTTTATCTGAGAGGCTAGCGAAGTTTCAAAAGGCAGGGTCAGAAAGGGCAACCGTCCCTGTTCACGCTCCTCTCCCAATTGGCCGCCTATGGTCTGGAGCAGGGGCATTAGTTTTTCGATATCTTCTTCTTCCAGACCTTCTCTTTCATCCGGAAGAGGGCGCATCATCATATTAAAATCCACTTCCAGCTTCATTTCCTGAGTCCAAGCCGGATCCAGCCATCGTTTCATAAATCCTGTTCCTTCTTTGATATCGGCTTCACACTTTTCGCCTGTGCACTGAGTCCGTGTTATTGGCCAGTTTCCTGCGCCAAAAATCCAGCCGGGATTTAATCTGCTGCTCAAATCCCCTGCCGATCGGTTGATAATAGCGGTGTCCTTTGAGCGCTTCAGGCAGATAGTCCTGGGCTACCAGCGCATCAGGGAAATCATGGGGATAACGATAGTCCCGGCCATACCCCATCCCCTTCATGAGCGCCGTCGGGGCATTCCTCAAATGGAAAGGAACCGGCAGGGATTGGGTTTTCTGAATATCCTTTCGAACCTCCGCAAAGGCCCTGTAAAGGGCATTGCTTTTAGGGGCCGTAGCCAGATAGATCACAGCCTGAACCAGAGCCAGCTCACCTTCCGGGGAGCCTAAAAAATGATAGGCCTCCTTGGCCGCCAGGGCTTGAGGCAGGGCCTGCGGATCGGCTAAGCCCACATCCTCGGCCGCAAATCGAACCAGCCGCCTGGCCACATATAGAGGATCCTCTCCGGATTCGAGCATGCGGGCCAGCCAATACAGGGACCCGTCCGGATCACTTCCTCTCAGGCTCTTATGCAGGGCGGAGATCAGGTTGTAATGCTCCTCCCCCCCCTTGTCATAACGGAGGGCCTTTTTTTGAAAGGCCTCTTCCACTAGCTCCCGGGTGATAGCCAAAGGCTCCGGCCCGGATTGAGCCAGGTAAAAGGCCTGCTCTAAAATGTTCAGGGCGATGCGGGCGTCCCCATCGGCCAACTGCTTAATCAAATCTAAAGCCTCGGGGATTAGACTGACGGAAGAATCGCCCAAGCCCCTCTCCGCGTCGCTGAACGCTCTGACCAGGATGGCTTCCAGATCGGATTCGCTTAAGGCCTTCAACACCAGCACCTTGGCTCGAGAGAGCAGCGGGGCGATGACTTCAAAAGAGGGATTTTCCGTGGTGGCCCCGATTAAAAGAATGGTTCCCTTTTCAACATGGGGCAAAAAGGCATCCTGCTGGGCCTTGTTGAAACGGTGAATCTCATCCACGAAAAGAATGGTTTTTTGATTTTCCCGACCCCAAAGATCTTCAGCCTCCCTGACCACTTCCCGAATCTCTTTGACCCCGGAAAGAACCGCAGAAAACTGGACAAAACGGGCCTGGGTATAATGAGAAATCATCTGGGCCAGGGTTGTCTTCCCCGAGCCCGGAGGACCCCAGAAGATGAGAGGAAAGATTTTCCCCGATTCCAATAAGCGCCTTAAAAATTTCCCCGGTCCAAGGAGGTGTTCCTGCCCCACAAATTCCTCCAAATTGCGGGGACGCATCCTTTCCGCTAGAGGCGGACGGCCGTCTATCTTTTCCTTTCCTGCAGCCAAACGATCTCTCCCCCTAATACGAAAATGAGACAGGAATAATAAATCCAGAAAATAAAAACCACCAGCAGGCCCAGGGACCCGTAAACAGCCGTAAAATTGTTCAAAAGATTAACATAGAGACGAAAGATATATTTGGCGGCATCCCACAGGGCAGCGACCAGCAGTGAGGCCAAAAAGGCCGTCCTGTTGCTCGGCCGACGGCTGGGCATAAACCGAAAAAGAAAAAAAAACATGAGCACTGAAAACAGATACCCCCCCAAGAGGCTGACCAGGATGCCCCACCAGTGGAAAACAATCCGAGAAGGCGCCTTAATCCCTAACTTCTCCGGGATCGATCCCAGGAGATCGATCAGTCCGGTTAAAATGAAAGAGAAAAGAAAAAGAAACCCGGTAACAAAGACCATCAACAGGTCCATCAGTTTCTCTTTAATGAAACCATGAGGCCAACTGACTTCCAGGGTCTTGTCCAGGACCGTTCGGACGGAACTGAATAGCCGGGAAGCCGCCCAGAACAAGCCGACAAAACCGATTAAACCGACCAGTTTCCGGTCCTTGACGATATTGAGGATATTGGAGGTCAATTTGGATGAGGCCTGGGGCAGCAGCTTTTCTAAATATTTTTGCACATAGGTCAGGGCCTCTTGAGAGGTGTAAAAAAAGAAGCCGACGATGGAAAGAATAACCAACAGTAAGGGGATAAAACAGATCAGCAAATTGAAGGCCAGCCCTGAGGCCAAAAAAAAGATGTTGTCTTCATCCAGTTTTTTGATAAACCCTTTTTTCGGGGAAGAAGTCCGCCGTCGGGTCATGGATTGACTTTCTGGCCCACCGCCTCCATTTTTTCCTGGGCCTTTTGGATCCGACCGGCTGCTTCCGCGGTCTTGTTGGAGGCCCTTTCCACCTTTTTCAAGGCCTCCTCTGCCTTGCGCTGAGTTTCCAAAAGACGCTGTTCAGTCTCTTCCAACTGCTTTATTAACTGCTCCAGCCTGTCTTCTTCTTCCTTTCTCTGGGGATCATTCTGAACCTCTCTTATGGCCGGATTATGGTCTTCCTGAACTGTAGGAGCGGGTTGATCGCTTATTTCTTTTTCCGATTGGCCTATCACGGTTTTAGGAGGCAAACATCCCTGGAGGGCCGGAATCCCGAGCAGTATAAGGGCCAGCCATATTTTTATTTTAAGAAATATGTTCATAATAATTTATCACACGTCCTAACCCGGGCTTGGTTGAATAGAACCGGCGGTTCAATTCCGTCCGAGTTCCTTCAAAGGGCAAAAATCGCACCGGGGCTGCTGTTTTTTACAGTAATCCTTGCCTAATCGAACCAGCAGGGCATGGTATTCATTATAAATCGCCGGATCATTCGGCAGGCGTTCCATAAAATACTGCCTGAGATCCTCGTAGGACATTTCTTCCTCGATCAGATGATGCCGGTTTAAAATGCGGAACGTATAGGCATCGACCACAAAAGAAGGAAGTTTCAACGCATACAGTAAGATGCTGTCCGCCGTTTCCGGTCCGATTCCATTAATCTGGAGCAACTGCCGGCGCAGATCCTCCACCGGCTGATCTGCCATTTTTTTGAGGTCTCCGTCCCAGGCCTTGAGCAGATAGGTCATAAGATTCTTAAGGCGCCTGGTCTTCAGACGATAATACCCGGCGGAGCGAATCCAGGCGGCCAGGAGTTCTTCATCGACTTCCTCTAAAATCCTGATCGAAAGGCCGCCGGCCTGTTTGATTTGTTGGATGGCCTTCTCCACATTCGTCCAGGCCGTGTTCTGGGTCAGAACCGCTCCGAGCATAATTTCCAGAGAACTGTCCCCCGGCCACCAGTGACTTGGGCCCAATGCGGCGAATAAACGGTCATATATCTCCATGACCACAGAATTTTTAAACCTCATGAAAAAAGTATAACAAATCCCCGTTAGGTAAACAATCTCTTTTCCCCTCTTGACGCCGTCCTCAAAATAGCCTAAAGTCCTAGGCCATTATACGGCATCCTTCATCATTCACCAATAAAGGGATGCGGGTGTGCTCATTAACGACCCTCTAAACCCAAAACTTTTCAAGGATCAAACCCGTCATGGCCGGAGAATCCCGCTTACGCCGGACCAGAAATATAGGCATCATGGCCCACATCGATGCCGGCAAAACCACTTTGACGGAACGCATCCTCTATTATACCGGCCGGTCCCATAAAATAGGAGAGGTCCACGACGGTGAAGCCGTTATGGACTGGATGCCCGAAGAACAGGAACGCGGCATTACCATTACCTCGGCCGTTACCACTTGCCAGTGGCTGAACCATTCCATCAATATCATAGATACCCCCGGACATGTGGATTTTACCATTGAAGTGGAGCGTTCTCTCCGTATTCTGGACGGAGTGGTAGCGGTTTTTTGCGCTGTTGGTGGCGTGGAACCCCAGTCTGAAACGGTTTGGCATCAGGCCGACAAATACCGGGTTCCCAAGATTGCCTTTATCAACAAGATGGACCGCATCGGGGCGGACTTTAACAGGACGGTTGAACAGATTAAAGAAAAACTGGGAGCCCGACCCCTGATCCTTCATCTCCCCTGGGGCCAGGAAGACGATTTCCAGGGGACGATTGATCTGTTGAGTCTGGAGGGCATACGCTGGCGGGGAGACACCCTGGGCATGGAATATGAAAGGGTGGAGATCCCTGAGAGTCTGCAGGACGAGGCGGCTTTCTACCGGGAGCAGCTTTTGGAAACCC
>Ga0187785_10000425_pt1 | contig 15883 bp, 12 predicted proteins | sample 0815_BV2_4_20_MG_FD_132466 | JGI IMG/M metagenome (GOLD analysis project Ga0187785, IMG submission 132466) | Tropical peat soil microbial communities from peatlands in Department of Meta, Colombia - 0815_BV2_4_20_MG | ecosystem: Environmental > Terrestrial > Soil > Wetlands > Peat | place...
CCGTGCTGCACGTTCTCGCCCTGCTCGGCCTCTACAGTCTTTATTTGCTCTACACCGGCGTTCCCATCCTGATGCGCGTGCCGGCCGACCGCGCACTTTCGTTTACCGGCGCCCTCATCGTCATCGGGCTCGTCATCGGCTTGGTGGTTGGGGCGCTCGCAGCCGCCGTGCTGCCGTCGCCACGGCCGGCAACGGACGGCAAGATGGGCGGTACGATCAGCCTACCGGGCGGCGTGAACCTCGATATGGACAAGCTCGACAAGGCCGCGAAGCGGCTGGAGCAGATATCCAAACAGGCCGGACAGCCCTCCGAAGGCGGCGGCGAGGGCAGCGAAGGCACAGGCCCGCGCCCAATCACGCCCGACGATCTCAAGTCGCTGCTGCCGGCGACCCTTTCCGGCGGTTTCCGGCGCACCGACACATCGACGGCTTCCGGCGGAGCAGCCGGCTTCGATTTCGGCAACGCCAAAGCCGTTTACGCCAAGGGCGATGCCCACATCACGCTGTCCCTGACCGACATGGGCGCGATCGGGGCGCTCGCCGCGCTCGGCAGCGCCTTCGGGGCGAACACAAGCGAGGAGACCGCGACCTCCTATTCTAAGATGGGCCAGGCCGACGGCCGCATGACCATGGAGGAGTTCAACCGGGAGACCGGGGTCGGCAAATTTGCCGTCATCGCCGGCGACCGGGTCATGGTGGAGGCCGAAGGCTCGGGCGCGAGCATGGATGCCCTCAAATCGGCAGTCGGGTCGATCGATCTCGGCCAAGTCGAAGCCCTCGCCAAATAGGTCCGGATTTCACGCTCTGCTGCGGTCTCGCGCGTCGACCGCAACCAGCACCTTGCGCACGGAAAGGATTGCATTTAACCAACCCTTCTCATGAACTAGCCCCTGCGGGGCAGGTCTTGGCGTCGAACAAAGGGGGTTCGTATGGCGCGTAATCGCATTGCGCTCGTCGGCGCGGGCCAGATCGGCGGCACGATCGCCCATCTCGCCAGCATCAGGGAACTCGGCGAGATCATCCTGTTCGACGTGGTCGACGGCGTACCGCAGGGCAAGGCGCTCGACCTGTCCCAATCGGCCCCGGTCGAAGGCTATGTCCCCAAGATGCGCGGCACCAACGAATATGCCGAGCTCAAGGACGCCGATGTCGTGATCGTGACCGCCGGCGTGCCGCGCAAGCCCGGCATGAGCCGCGACGATCTCATCGAGATCAACCTCAAGGTCATGGAGCAGGTGGGCGCTGGCTTGCGCAAATACGCGCCGGAAGCCTTCGTCATCTGCGTCACCAACCCGCTCGACGCCATGGTGTGGGCGCTGCAGAAGACGAGCGGGCTGCCGCGCAACAAGGTGGTCGGCATGGCCGGCGTCCTCGATTCCGCGCGCTTCCGCTTCTTCCTCGCCGAGGAGTTCGACGTCAGCCCCGAGGACATCGCCACCATGGTTCTCGGCGGCCATGGCGACACGATGGTGCCGCTGATCCGCTATTGCTCGGTCGCCGGCATTCCCTTGGCCGATCTCGTCAAGATGCGCTGGATCACGCAGAAGCGCCTCGACGAGATCGTGCAGCGTACGCGCGACGGAGGCGCCGAGATCGTCGGCCTGCTCAAGACGGGCTCGGCCTATTACGCACCGGCCGCTGCCGCTCTGGAGATGGCCGAGTCTTATCTCAAGAACCAGAAGCGCGTGCTCCCTTGCGCCGCCTATCTCAACGGCGAATACGGCGTGAAGGGCATCTATGCCGGCGTTCCCGTCATCATCAGCGCCAAGGGTGTCGAGCGCGTCATCGAGCTCGATCTCACCTCCGCCGAGAAGGACGCCTTCCTCCACTCGGTCGAAGCCGTCAAGGCGCTCGTCGAGCTCTGCCAGAGGATCGCGCCGAGCCTCGTTTCATCGAGCTGATCATAACCTCGCCCAACCTCGTCTCATGCACCCGCGATCCGGGCACCAAAGAACGTTGCCATGAACATCCACGAATATCAGGCCAAGGACCTCTTGAAACAGTATGGCGCGCCGGTCGCCGAAGGCCGCGTCGCCGCCACCCCGCACGAAGCCAAGGCGCATGCCGAGGCGCTCGGCGGCGGCGCGCTCGTGGTGAAGGCGCAGATCCACGCGGGCGGACGCGGCAAGGGCGGCGGCATCAAGCTGGTCAAGACGTTGCAGGAGCTGCACGCCGAGGCCGACCGCATGCTGGGCAAGCCTCTCATCACGCCGCAGACGGGCCCGAAGGGCCGCGTGGTCCGGAGCGTCTATGTCGTCGAGGACACGACCATCGCGCGCGAGCTCTATCTCTCGCTCCTCGTCGACCGCGGCATCGGCCGCATCGCTTTCATCGCCTCGACCGAAGGCGGGGTCGATATCGAGAAAGTCGCCGCCGAGACGCCCGAGAAGATCGCCACGCTCAGTGTCGATCCCGCCTCGGGAATAAGCGCCTTCCACGGCCGCGTGATCGCGTCCGCCCTCAAGCTCGAAGGCGTGCTCGCCAAACAATGCACGAGCCTTGTCGCGAGCCTGTATAAGCTGTTCATCGACAAAGACGCGAGCCTCATCGAGATCAACCCGCTGGTGGTGACGAAAGAGGGCAACCTGCTCTGCCTCGACGCCAAGATGGGTTTCGAGGACAACGCTCTGTTCCGCCACCCCGACATCGCCGCGCTTCGCGACATTCACGAGGAGGATCCCGCCGAGGTCGAAGCCTCAAAACACGATCTCTCTTATGTGAAGCTCGACGGCACGATCGGCTGCATGGTCAACGGCGCCGGTCTCGCCATGGCCACCATGGACATCATCAAGCTGTATGGCGGCGAGCCCGCGAATTTTCTCGACGTGGGCGGCGGCGCAACTAAAGAGCGCGTCACCGAGGCCTTCAAGATCATCCTGTCGGACCCGCACGTGAAGGGCGTGCTCGTCAATATCTTCGGCGGGATCATGCGCTGCGACACCATCGCTGAAGGCATCATCGCCGCGGCGCGCGAAGTCAAGCTCGCGGTGCCCCTCGTGGTGCGCCTCGAAGGGACCAATGTCGAGCTCGGCAAGGAGCTCTTGGCGAAGTCGGGCCTTGCCATCATCCCCGCCGACGATCTCGACGACGCCGCCAAGAAGGCCGTGGCTGCCGTCGACGCCGCGGCCTGAAACTTGCAAATCCGGTCCATCACCCATGTCAGTTCTCGTCAATAAGAACACGCGCGTCATTTGCCAGGGCATTACCGGCGCGCAAGGCTCTTTCCACACCGAACAGGCGATCGCCTATGGCACGCGCATGGTCGGCGGCGTGACCCCCGGCAAGGGCGGCACCAAGCATCTCGGCCTCCCCGTGTTCGACACTGTCAAAGAGGCGGTGGCCGAGACCGGCGCCGACGCGAGCGCCGTCTATGTCCCGCCTGCCTTCGCCGCCGACGCGCTCCTCGAAGCGATCGACGCGGGCATCGGGCTCGTCGTGTGCATCACCGAGGGAGTCCCCGTGCTCGACATGGTCAAGGTGAAGCGCGCGCTTTCGGGCTCGGAAACGCGCCTCGTCGGGCCGAACTGCCCCGGCGTCATCACCCCCGGCGAATGCAAGATCGGCATCATGCCTGGCCATATCCATCGGCCCGGCAAAGTCGGCATCGTCTCGCGGTCCGGCACCCTCACCTATGAGGCGGTGGCGCAGACGACAGCAGCGGGGCTCGGCCAGTCGACCTGTATCGGCATCGGCGGCGATCCGGTCAACGGCACGAATTTCGTCGACGCGCTCAACCTTTTCCTCGCCGACGACGCGACCGAGGCGATCATCATGATCGGCGAGATCGGCGGCAGCGCCGAGGAGGAGGGCGCGGCCTTCCTCGCGGCCTCCAACATCAAGAAGCCGGTGGTCGGTTTTGTCGCGGGCAGCACCGCTCCGCCCGGGCGCCGTATGGGCCATGCCGGTGCCGTGATCTCGGGCGGCAAGGGCGACGCCAAGCACAAAATTGAGGCAATGCGCGACGCTGGCATCGTCGTCGCCAGCTCGCCCGCAGCCCTTGGAACAACCCTTGCACGAATATTACATGAAAGGTGAGGCGCGCGCCCAAAGCTCGCCTTGTTTGCCCGGCACGCCGGTGGCCTTCAAAGACCGGCAAGGTTGACCTGATGACCAGACACGAACTGAACGACGTGTTTGCCAACACGTCGTTTCTCGAAGGCGCCAACGCCACCTATCTCGCAGAACTCCACGCGCGCTACCAGGAGCAGCCTCATTCGCTCGATCCTGCGTGGCGAGAGTTCTTCGCCAGCCTCGACGACGACCCCGCCGACATCCTCGCCGCCGCGCGTGGGCCATCCTGGGCGCGGCCCGATGGCCGAGCGCTCCTGCCGGCCGCCCTTGCCCAGCTTCCCGCCGATTTCGCCGCCGACCAGGACGCGGTCGCTGCCGCCCGCGATTCCATCAATCTGCGCCTCCTGATCCGCGCCTATCGCACGCGCGGTCATCTCATTGCCAAGCTCGACCCGCTCGAGCTCGTCACCCGCCGCGAGCATCCCGAGCTCAAGCCCAAGACCTACGGCTTCACCAAGTCCGACTACGACCGGCCGATCTATCTCGGCGGCGCGCTAGGGCTTGAATTCGGCACCGTGCGCCAGGTGCTCGACATTATAAGGCGCACCTATTGCGGCACGATCGGCGTCGAGTACATGCACATCTCGGACCCAGAGCAGAGGGCGTGGATTCAGGACCGCATCGAAGGCCGCGAGGTGACCTTCACCCAGCGCGGGCGGCAGGCGATCCTCAAGAAGCTGATCGAGGCGGAGATCTTCGAGCGCTTCCTCGACGTAAAATACACCGGCACCAAGCGCTTCGGACTCGATGGCGGGGAGTCGATGGTGCCCGCGCTCGAGCAGATCATCAAGCGCGGCGGCCAGCTCGGCGTGAAAGAGATCGTCATCGGCATGCCCCATCGCGGTCGCCTCAACGTGCTGGCCAACGTCATGGCCAAGCCCTTCCGCGCCATCTTCAACGAGTTCAGGGGAGGTAGCGCCCACCCCGACGAGGTCGAGGGCTCCGGCGACGTGAAATATCACCTCGGCGCGTCCTCCGACCGCGAGTTCGACGACAACCGCGTGCACCTCTCGCTGACCGCGAACCCCTCGCATCTCGAGATCGTCGATCCCGTGGTCCTGGGCAAGGTGCGCGCCAAGCAGGACCAGCTTCACGATAAGGAGCGCGATCAAGTTCTGCCGCTCCTTCTTCATGGCGATGCGGCCTTCGCCGGCCAAGGCGTAGTCGCCGAATGCCTCGGCCTGTCAGGCTTGCGCGGTCACCGCACCGGCGGCTCGATTCATTTCATCGTCAACAATCAGATCGGCTTCACCACTGCGCCGCGCTTCTCGCGCTCCTCGCCCTACCCTTCCGACGTCGCCAAGATGATCGATGCGCCGATCTTTCACGTGAGCGGCGACGATCCCGAGGCCGTCGTTTACGTCACCAAGGTCGCCACCGAGTTTCGCCAGCGCTTCTTGAAGCCGGTGGTCATCGACATGTTCTGCTACCGCCGGCACGGTCATAACGAGGCCGACGAGCCGGCCTTCACCCAACCTCTGATGTACCAGCGCATCGCTCAGCATCCGAGCGTGGTCGAGGTCTACTCGGATCGTCTCGTCAAGGAGGGTCTGTTCACCCGTGCCGAGATCGATCGCATGCAGGCCGAGTTCCGCAACTTCCTCGAGGAGGAGTTCGCGGCCGGCGAGGCCTATCGCCCGAACCGCGCCGACTGGCTCGACGGCAAATGGTCCGGCATCGGTCATGCGGAGGAAGGGGCGCGGCGCGGCGTGACCGGCGTCGACCTTGAGCTTCTCAAGGAGGTCGGCCGCAAGATCACCGCCATCCCCAAGACCTTTCACCCCCACAAGACCATCGCCCGCATCATGGCCGCGCGCCGCAAGATGATCGACGATGGCGCCGGGCTGGACTGGGCGACGGCCGAATCGCTCGCCTTCGCGACGCTCCTCGTCGAGGGCTATCGCGTCAGGCTGTCGGGCCAGGATACGGAGCGCGGCACCTTCTCGCAGCGCCATTCGGTGCTGATGGATCAGGAGAACGAGAAGAAATACACCCCGCTCAAGCACGTCTCGAAGGAGCAGGCCGAGTTCGAGGTGATCAACTCGATGCTGTCCGAGGAGGCCGTGCTTGGCTTCGAATATGGCTATAGCCTCGCCGAGCCGAATGCGTTGGTGCTGTGGGAAGCGCAATTTGGCGACTTCGCCAACGGCGCCCAGGTGATCATCGACCAGTTCATCTCGTCCGGCGAGCGGAAGTGGCTTCGCATGTCCGGGCTCGTGCTCCTGCTCCCGCATGGTTACGAAGGTCAGGGGCCCGAGCATTCCTCGGCGCGGCTCGAGCGCTATCTCCAACTCTGCGCCGAGGACAATTGGCAAATCGCGAACTGCACCACGCCCGCCAATTATTTCCACATCCTGCGCCGCCAATTGCACCGCGGCTTCCGCAAGCCGCTCGTGCTGATGACGCCGAAATCACTGCTGCGTCACAAGCGCGTGGTGTCCAACCTTGCCCAGTTTGGTCCCGATACGAGCTTCCATCGTCTGTTGTGGGACGATGCCCAGTTCCTTCCCGACCAGGCCATCAAGCTCGTCGCCGACGACAAGATCAGGCGTGTCGTGCTCTGCTCGGGCAAAGTCTATTACGACCTCTACGACGAGCGCGAGAAGCGTGGTCTGAACGACGTCTACCTGCTCAGGATGGAGCAGCTCTACCCCTTCCCGGCCCGCGCCCTCATCCAGGAGCTGTCACGCTTCAAAGATGCGGAGATGGTATGGTGCCAGGAGGAGCCGAAGAACATGGGTGCCTGGAGCTTCGTCGAGCCGAACCTCTCCTGGGTGCTCGATCATATCGAGGCGAAGCATAGGCGGGCGCGCTATGCGGGCAGGCCATCGTCGGCAGCGACGGCGACTGGGCTGATGAGCAAGCATGTGCGCGAGCTGAAGGCATTTCTCGACGAGGCTCTGGGTTAGAGCATTTGAGGATTTGACGAAACAAGAACACGTCATCGCCGGGCTTGACCCGGCGATCCAGGGCCGCTCGCTCAGCGCCTGTTGCCCTGGATACCCGGATCAAGTCCGGGCATGACGACGAAGGGGCGAGAAATGGCGACTGAGATCCGCGTGCCGGTTCTGGGAGAGTCGATCGTCGAGGCGACGGTCGGCCAGTGGTTCAAGCAGGCGGGAGATGCGGTCTCCGCCGCCGAGCCCCTGGTCGAGCTCGAGACCGACAAGGTCACCGTCGAAGTGCCAGCGCCGACGTCCGGCGTGTTGTCGGAGATCGCCGTCAAGCCCGGCGAGACCGTCGCCGTTGGGGCACTCCTTGGAGCGATCATCGAGGGCGATAGCAAGACAAAGCCGGGCAAAGCCAAGCCCGCTGCCACAGCCACGCCTGCCTTGGTCGACCTCACCACCGCCGAGGCTGCGCCCATTGCCGATGAACCGGCCTTGCGGCCAGCGAAGCCGATACCGGTTGAAGCGAAGACGCTCGAGCGCGAGCCGATGCGCCGCCAGGAGATCAGCATCGACGAGATGCCGCCCTCACCTGCCGCGCGGAAGCTGCTCGCCGAGCGCCAGCTTGCGCCGAACGAGGTCAAGGGATCAGGCCGGCGCGGACAAGTCCTGAAGCACGACGTGGCCCAAGCCGCCGAAGCGCTGCTCGCACGCGAGCGGAAGCCTAAGGCTCCGCCGGCGCCGCGCGCACCCGTGCCCAAGGACGACGCCGCGCGCGAGGAGCGCGTGCGCATGACGCGGCTCCGCCAGACCATCGCCAAACGCCTCAAGGAGGCACAGGACACCGCCGCGATGCTCACCACGTTCAACGACGTGGACATGAGCGCGGTGATGGAGCTTCGCCGCGACTATCGCGATGCCTTCGAGAAGAAGCACGGGATCAAGCTCGGGCTGATGGGCTTTTTCGTAAAGGCGGCGGTGCAGGCCCTGAAGGACATCCCCGCGGTCAATGCCGAGATCGACGGCGAAGACATCGTTTACAAGAATTACTACCACGTCGGCGTCGCCGTCGGCACCGAGCGCGGGCTGGTCGTGCCGGTGCTGCGCGATGTCGACGCGATGAGCCTCGCCGAGATCGAGAGGGCGATCGCCGATTTCGGTACGCGTGCGCGCGAGGGCAAGCTCGCGCTGGAGGAAATGCAGGGCGGCACCTTCACGATCTCCAATGGCGGCATCTACGGCTCTCTGCTTTCGACCCCGATCCTGAACGCGCCGCAGTCCGGCATTCTCGGCATGCACAGGATCGAGGAGCGCGCCGTGGTGCGCGACAAGCAGATCGTGGCACGGCCGATGATGTATCTCGCCCTTTCCTACGACCACCGCTTGGTCGACGGCAAAGAGGCGGTCACCTTCCTGGTGCATATCAAGGAAGCGATCGAGGACCCCAAACGCCTGGTGCTCGACCTTTAACACCTCGCCAACCGCTTCTCGCGCATCCATTGGACGGCTTCCCTCGATTTGCTGCATGGTGGCCCTTGCCAGGCAATCGAGCGGTCTCCTTCCATGCATCTCTTCGGTCTTCTCCTAAGATCTCTCGCGCTTCTCGCCACCCTTTCTCTGGCCCAAGCGCAAGCTCCGGCGCCCCGCGCGGCGCTCGTCATCGGCAATGCCGACTACTCCTTCGGCGCTCTCAGGAACCCTAAGAACGACGCCGAGGCGATGGCCAAGGCGCTCGAGGAGGCCGGCTTCGACGTGACGGTTGCAACCGACGCCAATCAAACCGCGATGGAGAACGCGGTCCATGAGTTCGGCGCCAAGCTCAAGGCGAGAGGCGGCGTCGGCCTGTTCTATTTCTCCGGCCATGGCGCGCAGATCGACGGCGAAAACTATTTGATCCCGGTGAGCCTCACCTCTGCTGACGAGATCAAGAGCGGTTCGGTGAGCGCGACCGAGATCGTCAACGCCATGGCGAACGCGCATAACGGCCTCAACATCTTCATCCTCGATGCCTGCCGGACCAACCCGTTCGACCCCAACGGCGCACATGGACTGTCGCGCATCGATTCCAATGCAAGCCTGTTCGTCTCCTATGCGACATCGCCGGGAGCGGTCGCGCTCGACGGCGCCGGCCATAACAGTCCCTACACCAAATATCTCTCGGAATGGATCGCAGCGCCCAATCTGTCGATCGAGGACACCTTCAAGCGCACATTGAAGGGAGTCTATGTCGACACCCATGGCGAGCAGACGCCTTGGATCTCGTCCACCTTCTTCGGCGACTTCGTGTTTCGCCCGGAGGACGCCGAGGCAACCGAGGAGGACGATCAGGCCGGAGAGGGAGAGGCCGAAGAGGCCGAGGCGCCGACGCTGACCGGCGTCTATCGCGCCAACGGCACCAACCCGAGCGGCAGCAATTATACCGGCATCGTCGCCCTCCAAGAGGATGGCGAGGATTTCAAGCTGACCTGGTGGATTGGCAAGGACGAGTTCCACGGCAGCGGCCATTACGCCGGCAAGATGCTGGTGATCAATTGGGGCGACAAGACTCCCGTGATCTATAGCTTCGGCGATAGTGGCGCGCTCGACGGCGAATGGGCCGATGGCTCGGGGAGCGAGACACTAACGCCGGTCGGCACCGCTGCCTCCTCCGATGACGACGTGTCGCCGCCAGAGGGCGAATATCGCGTCGCGGGTAAGAACGCCGATGGCAAGCCCTATGAGGGAACCGTGGACATCGACAAGAGCGGAGACGCCTATCACCTGACCTGGAAGGTCGGCGACTCCGAATATGAGGGCGACGGCACCTTCGCCGACAATCTCCTGACCGTGAATTGGGGAAGCACGACGCCGAGCGTCTATGCTCTTGCCGACGACGGCAGCCTGACGGGACTATGGGACAGCGGTCATGGCGAGGAGACGCTGACGCCCGAGCAGTAGGGGGATAGACTGCCGATATGACTTACGACCTTGTCGTCATCGGCACGGGGCCTGGTGGCTATGTGTGCGCGATCCGCGCGGCGCAGCTCGGCATGAAGGTCGCCGTGGTCGAGAAGCGCGCGATCCACGGCGGCACCTGCCTCAATGTCGGCTGCATTCCGTCCAAGGCGCTGCTGCATGCGAGCGAGGCTTACGCCGAGGCCGGCCACGCCTTTGCCGGCATGGGCATCAAGGTGAAGCCTGAGCTCGACCTCGCCGCCATGCTCGCCTTCAAGGATGCCGGCGTCAAAGGCAATGTCGACGGCGTCGCGTTTCTCCTGCGCAAGCATAAGATCGACCATTTCCATGGCTCAGGCCGCATCCTCGGCCCCGGCAAGGTCGAGGTGATCTTCATCAACGGCGAGAAGCAGGTGGTCGAAGCGAAGGCGATCGTCATCGCCACCGGCTCGGAGGTGGCTGCCCTTCCCGGCATAACCATCGACGAGGAGACCGTGATCTCCTCCACCGGCGCGCTGTCATTGAAGAAAGTGCCGAAGCGGCTCGTGGTGATCGGCGGCGGCTATATCGGGCTCGAGCTGGGCTCGGTCTGGTCTCGCCTCGGATCGCAGGTGACCGTAGTCGAGATGCTGCCGCGGCTCGCGCCAGGTCTCGACGCCGAAGTGGCTAGGGCGCTCCAGCGCGTGCTGGAGAAGCAGGGCATCGCCTTCAAGCTCGGGACCAAGGTCGTCAAGGCCGACGGCAAAGGCAAGACCGTAAAGCTCACGCTCGAGCCGGCTGAAGGCGGCAAGTCGGAGACGCTCGAATGCGATGTTCTGTTGGTGTCGGTCGGGCGCATCCCTAACACGCAAGGCTTAGGTCTCGCCGAAGCCGGCATCAAGACCGACAATCGCGGCCGCATTGTCGTCGACAAACAATACGAGACGAGTCTCCCCGGCATCTACGCCATCGGCGACGTCATCAAAGGCCCCATGCTCGCGCACAAGGCCGAGGAAGAGGGAATCGCCGTCGCCGAGATCCTCGCGGGCCAAGCTGGTCACGTGAACTACGAGGTGATCCCGAGCGTGATCTATACCGCGCCTGAGGTGGCCTCGGTCGGCAAGACGGAAGAGGAGCTGAAGGAGGCGGGCATCGCCTATCGCGTCGGCAAGTTCCCCTTCACCGCCAACGGCCGCGCCAAGGTGAACCGCACCACCGAGGGCTTCGTCAAGGTGCTCGCCGATGAGGCGACCGACCGCGTGCTCGGTGTGCATATCATCGGCGCCGATGCCGGCACGATGATCGCCGAAGCCGGCGTGCTCATGGAGTTCGGCGGCTCCGCCGAGGACCTCGCGCGCACCTGCCACGCGCATCCCACGCTCAACGAGGCGGTCAAGGAAGCTGCCCTCGCCGTCGGCAAGCGCGCGATCCATATGTGACGGAGTGCGCGTGGTTCGAGGCCCGGCCGTCATCCTGAGGTGCGAGGGCGAAGCCCGAGCCTCGAAGGACGGCCGGGCACCTCACCATGACGTTCCTGCTACTTCGAGTTATTCCGCGGCGTGTCGGCCAGCACCGAGGCGATCAGCGCCGCAAAGCCCAGCAGCTCGAATAATGAGATCGTCGCGTGTCCCCACTCCCAGCGCGAACGGTAGGTCGTCCAGTCTGACGGCACCTGTCCATTCACCCATTTGGCGAGCTCGACATTGACGGGATAGACGAGCACCCACCACAGCAGAAGCCCGATCGCGAACAGGAGCGCGGCCGAGAGCGCCAGCCGAACGCCTGGCCGATGATGCTCGCGCACGAGATAGGTCAAGAGCCCAAGACTGATCACCGTCAAGATATCGATCACCGCACCGGCCGAGCCGAACAGGCCGTAGAGGCCGCCCTGCACTGTCGAGCCGACCCAAAGATACTGGTCCCAACCCATGCGCGCGGGCAGCTGCAGCAAATGACAAAGCCCCATGCCAAACGTGAGCGCCGCAAGCATGAGAGCCGCGAAGCGGACCGCCTTGAGCGTCATGTTGGGGACTCGTTTCTGAATCGAAGACGCATTTTCTGTCGTCATGGCCGGGCTTGTCCCGGCCATCCACGTCTTTTGAACAAACAAATTCGTGTGTGCCCGGCACAAGGCCGGGCATGACGAAGACGATTAGGGAAGGACCCCTAATCCAGCGTGCGGCGGAAGCGGAGCAGCGCAAGCCCCATCGCCGCCAGCATGAAGATGAAGAGAGCAAGCACGTCCATCTGCATGTCGCCGAGCCCATTCCCTTTCAGCATGATGCCGCGCACGATGCGGATGAAATGGGTGAGCGGAAGCGCTTCGCCGATCGCTTGCGCCCATCCCGGCATGCCGCGGAAGGGGAAGGCGTAACCCGAGAGCAGGAAGTTCGGCAGGAAGAAGAAGAAGGTCATCTGCACGGCCTGGAGCTGATTCTGCGCGACGGTGGAGAAGGTGTAGCCGACCGCGAGGTTCGACGCGGCGAACAGGGTCGAGACCGCGATCAACAGCCATACATTGCCGAAGATCGGCACATCGAACAAATAGCGCGCCGCGACCAAAATGATGACCATCTGGACGAAGCCGACCAGCACGAAGGGTGCGATTTTGCCGATCATGATCTCGACCGGCTTGATCGGCATCGACAGCAGATTCTCCATGGTGCCGCGCTCGATCTCACGCGTAACCGCGAGCGCCGTGTACATCATCATGGTCATGGTCAGCACCACGCCGAGCAGCCCCGGCACGATGTTGAGCTGGGTGAGGCCTTCGGGATTGTAGCGATTCTGCAAGGTGATATCGAAGGGCTCCGTCGTATTGGTCACCGACTCATCAGGCCCGCGCAGCTCGCGCCTGAGCGCGCTATCGATAACGCCGTGCAAGCTGGCGACGGCCGTGCCCGTCGCCACGGGGTCTGTGGCATCGGCGATGACGAGAATGGCGGGACGATCGCCCCGGCGCACGTCGCGCTCGAAACTCGCCGGAATCTCAACGCCGAATTGCGCCGTGCCTGACCGGATCAGCTTGTCGAGCTCCTGCGGATCGCGCACCTGCCAACGGAAGTCGAAGCGGTCGGTATTGCGCAGCGCCGCCAGTACGGCGCGGGTGAGCGGTCCGTCGTCGCGCGTCAACACCACCGTCGGAAGGTGGCGAGGATCGGTGTTGATGGCATAGCCGAACAGCGTGAGCTGAAGCACGGGCACGAGCATCATGCTGGCAAATGTCATGCGGTCGCGCCGCATCTGGACGAATTCCTTGACGATCATCGCCCAGGTGCGCCGAAGGAAGCCGGGATCGCGATTGGCAGAGCCGTTATTCTGGGGCGAGCTCATGCAAAATTGTCCTTGGACTGATCCATCAGGAGGATGAACACGTCCTCGAGGCTTGGCTCCCCATGCATCCAGTGATGAGCACCATCGGCCTTCTTGGCCGCCTCGATCGCCGCATCGAGCGCGTGCTTGTCGCGCCCCGACACGTGCAGCTCGGCGCCGAACGGCGCCACCATGTCGATGCCGTCGCAGGTTTCGAGCTTGGTGGCGAGACGATGCAGATCGGACCCCGTCACGATCCACGTGGAAAGGCCCGACTGGGCCACGACCTCTTTCGCCGTGCCTCGCGCGAGCAGCTCGCCATAGGCGATATAGGCAAGCTCATGGCAGCGCTCAGCCTCGTCCATGTAGTGGGTCGAGACCAGCACGGTGATGCCTTCAGCGGCGAGATTGTGAATCTCGTCCCAGAATTCACGCCGCGCCTTGGGATCGACGCCTGCGGTCGGTTCATCGAGTAGAAGCAGCTTGGGTTGCGGCAGGATGCAGGCGCCGAGCGCAAGCCGCTGCTTCCAGCCTCCCGACAGTTCTCCAGCGAGCTGGTCTGCGCGGGTCGAAAGCCCGAGCCGGCCGATCGCCTCGGCAGCCGCCCGGCGCGGGTTGGGCACGCCATAGACACGCGCCACGAATTCGAGATTCTCGCGGATCGAGAGATCATTGTAGAGGCTGAAGCGCTGCGTCATGTAGCCGACATTGCGCTTGATCTCGTCGGCTTGGGCGAGAATGTCGTAACCGAGGCAGGTACCGGTACCCGAGTCGGGCGTCAGCAACCCGCACAACATGCGCAGCGTCGTGGTCTTGCCGCTGCCGTTCGGACCGAGGAAGCCGTAGATTTCGCCCTTCGGGACTTTGAGGCTGAGGTTGTGAACGACGACGTGGCCATCGAAGCTCTTGGTCAGGCCGGAAGCGTCGATGGCGATTTCCTTCTCACTCATCGCCGCACCACTTGCTGACCTGGTACGAGCGTCACCGTCACCGGCTGGCCCGCGGTGAGCGCGGCCGCCTCTCCTTCCGGCCGCGCCTCGATCAGGAACACGAGCTTCTGGCGTTGCTCGCGCGAGAAGATCACGGGCGGCGTGAACTCGGCATCGCGTGAGATGAAGCTGATCTTGGCCTTCAGATCGGGCGGACAGCCGTCGCAGGAGACCTTCACCGTCTGATCGAGCTGGAGCTTGGTGCGCACCGGCTCGGCCACGAAGAAGCGGACCTTGAGATTGCGGGGCGGCAAGAGCGCGATCACCGCCTGGCCTTCTTTCACCACTTCGCCGGGACGGAAATAGACCTCCTCGACGGTGCCGTCGGCGGGCGCGAAAACTTGGCGCTTGGAGAGATTCTTCTCGGCTTCGGCGAGTGCGTGCCGCGCGGCCTCGGCGTTTGCGGTCGCGGCGTCGATCAGGTCTGAGCGTCCGGGAAGCTTGGCCGCGGTGATGCGCTTCTCGGCCTCCACCACGGCAGCCGCGTTCCGGTCATGCTGAGCAACGGCGTCGTCGAGCGCCGCCTTGGTCGTCCAGCCCTTATCGTAGAGCGCCTGCGCGCGCTCGAGATTGTTGTTCGAGACAACAAGCATCGCCTTCGCTTCGTTGAGCGCGGCCTCGAGCACCGTGATCTCCTCGGGCCGCTGGAGCTCCGCCTTGACGTCGGCGAGCTGGGCCTCGGCCTGCTCAACGCGCGATTTGGCCGCCGCGACCGCGGCTTCTTGCTCGGAACTTTCCAGCGTGAAGATGGGATCGCCCTGCTTGACATGATTGCCTTCCTCGACGGTAAGCGTCGCCACTCGCCCGCCCTGCTCGGAGCCGACGAGAACGAGGTCGGCCTCCATGTAGCCGGCGAATTCGTCGTCCTTGTTGGCCGGAAGCGTGAACAGAGCGATCGCAATCACGATCGCCGCCAGTCCAGCGAAGAGGAGCCAAGCTCTCTGCTTCATCGCGCCTCTCCCGTAGAGGATTTCGGCGCGAGGCCCGGCGCCCTGATTGCATCGGTGATGATCTCGATATTGGTTCGCAGCAGCCCATCGGTATCGAGGTGGCGGTACCGCTCGAACAGCCCGCGCCAGATGATGGCGGTGAGCATTGGCGCGATAAGGAGCTGGGGATAGTCGCGCAGCGGCGTCGCCTTGAACTCGCCGCGCGCGATGCCGCGATCGATAAGCCTCGTCAGCGTCTCGATGCCGCGCGAGACAACCTGCTCGTAATAGAAGGCAGTGAGCTCGGGGTGCTTGTGGCCTTCGGCGATGAGGAGGCGCGCGATGAAAGCGCGCTTCGAAGAGACCAGCTCCTGGATGAAAGACAGGAACGGACCTTTGAGGAAGGCCTCGACGGGCAGGTCGGTCTGTTCCATCTGCTCGCGGATGACGTCGAAATGCGCGGTGATGACGCTGCGCACCACCGCCTTGAACAGCTCTTCCTTGGTTTTGAAATAGAGATAGGGCAGGCCCTTCGACACGCGCGCGCGCGCCGCCACGTCCTCGACCTTTGTAGCCGCGTAACCCTTCGCCGCGAATTCCTCGAAGGCGGCGGCAACGATCTCTTGCGGCCGGCTGTCCTTGCGCTCGCGCTTTCTCGGTGTCGCGACCGCGCTCTTCTGCTGCTCCGATTTTGTGTCAGCCATCGCCCTGTCTTTCACGGTTGTCCGACGCTAATATAATGACTGACCGGTCAGTACCGCAATGGGGTAACGATAGCCCC
>Ga0187785_10000426_pt1 | contig 15848 bp, 19 predicted proteins | sample 0815_BV2_4_20_MG_FD_132466 | JGI IMG/M metagenome (GOLD analysis project Ga0187785, IMG submission 132466) | Tropical peat soil microbial communities from peatlands in Department of Meta, Colombia - 0815_BV2_4_20_MG | ecosystem: Environmental > Terrestrial > Soil > Wetlands > Peat | place...
GAATAGATCACATCCATGCCGGCATCGCGCAACGCGCGCGCAACGACCTTCACCCCCCGGTCATGGCCGTCGAGGCCCACCTTGGCGAGCAAAACGCGGATCGGGGTTGTCATTGGGGTGGTCATCTGTATACCGTATTCCATATTGATCGCAGACCGGTCAGGTCCGCGTCAAGTCGGTTTCGGGAGTGGCTCGCATGGAGTCCCTTACGGCGCCCAAAAGGCTGGTCGATCAGGCCTATGAGGTGATCCTGGACGCAATATGCACCGGCACCTTGAAGCCGGGCGAGCGGCTCACCCAGCATGATGTCGCGCGCCGCCTCAACGTGTCGCGGCAGCCGATCCACAACGCCCTGATTGTTCTCAAGACGCAGGGCTTTTTGCGCGAGGCTGGGCGCCGCGGCCTCTCCGTCGCACCGCTCGATCCCGCGCTGTTTGAGGCAATCTACCAGTTCCGTTCCGCGCTGGAGCCGCTCGCGGTGCGGCTGGCAACGCCCCGGCTATCACCCGAGGCAATCGCGCGCGGCCGCGCGTTGATCGCGCAGGGGCACACCGCCAGCGCATCGGCCGACAGCCGCGCGTTGGTCAGGGCCGATATGGAATTTCACTCGCTGATTTATGAACTGTCCGGCAATTCACTGATCCTCGAGACCATGCGCCTCAACTGGCAACATCTGCGCCGGGCAATGGGAGAAGTGCTGCGTCTGCCAAAATTGTCCCGCCGCGTGTGGAGGGAGCACGAGGCTATTTTCAACGCGATGAGCACAGGCAATGCGGACGGCGCCGCGCAGCTTATCCACGACCATGTCGTTCTGGCTTATCAGGACGTGAGCGCTGCGCTACCCAACAGTTCTAGCCGATACGCTTGAGGCCTTTGCTGTAACGTTGTCCGCGCCGGACATAGATGTCGGCGCCCTTCACGATGAGATCGATGGCCTTTTGATCGAGCGTGCGGATGACACGCGCCGGCGCACCTACGACCAGCGAATTGTCGGGAAAAGTCTTGCCCTCGGTCACCAGCGCCCCTGCCCCGACCAACGAGTTGTTTCCGATCTTCGCGCCATTGAGGATCACCGCTCCCATGCCGATCAGCGTATTATCGCCAACGCTACATCCGTGCAGCACGACGTTGTGACCGATCAGGCTGTTGGAGCCGATGGTGAGCGGAAAGCCGGGATCTGTGTGCAAGGTGCAATTATCCTGCACGTCGGAGCGCTCGCCGAGCTCGATCCATTCATTGTCGCCGCGCAAGACCGCCCCAAACCAGACGCTCGCCTCGGCTTTGAGCCGGACCCGGCCGATCAGCACCGCGGTATCGGCGACATAGTATCGCCCCTCGCCGGGAAATTCCGGCGCCTGTCCGTCAAGTTCGTAAATCGGCATTGCCACGCCTCTCCCTAAGGCGGGCGAACTTGCCTGAACAGCGGTGGTGAGGGAAGCGCCTAGGCTAGCAGAAACCGCAGGCCTGCAATGTCATCACCAGGACCAGGCCAGACATCAAGCTCCAGAACCCGGCGATCAGGGTCGCAAGAAACACAAACTCGAAACGGCGGCCTTCCTGACGGCGGCCAAGAATGGTGTTGCGCATAATCAGGAATGGGGCCGAAACAACCAGAAGCGGGATCGCGGCGAACGCCGCCGCGCCCGGTCCGGTGCTGAGTTGGTTAAAGCTCGGCAGGCGACTGGTGACAACCCGATAGCCCGAGCTGCACATGCCGGCGGCGGCAAAACCGAGCAGCAACGCGAACAACATCTGCACAGATTCCGGCGTCATCGCTAGCCTCAACGAACGACCCGAGACCATCTGTTGCAAACGGGGGGAGCCTCCGCCAGCCAATCCTTAACGAATGGTAAATGCCGCCCGAGGACGCTCGCAGCGCATTGCGTGGCATAATCCGCTCGATTCGCCCGCAAGGCTCGCAAGGACAAGCTAAGGACAAGCTGTTGGCCATTCTCGCGCAGGAGTCCTCCCCCTCCGCTCGGCGCGCGCGCCAGCGCCGCCGGCGCGGCGGACGCAGCCCGTTGCTGGCGCCGCTGGTGGTTTTTGCTGCCGTGATCGCGCTCGCCGCCGCCTATGTTGCGTACGTGCTGTGGCCGCGCTGGCCGGATGCGCCGGTTGCGCTCGATGCTCCCTCGCTGCCGATCGTCGTTTCAGGCACCGCCTTCAACATCGAGCCAGCCGCGATCCGGATGAACGTCCAACGCGCGCCCGGCGTGCACGAACGCGTCGACCTGTCGTATTTGTGGCCAAGCCTGATGCCGCCGGATCCCGCGATCAAACCGACAGTCGGTGCGCCCATCGATCCGAACCAACGCTTGTTCGTAACAATCGCTGCCGGGGATACCACGCTGCCGCTGATGGAACGTGTGCAAACAATCTACCCGCGTTATCTCGTGGCAGAGCCGACCGCGGGTCCGCCCGGTCTCACGTTTCGCAGCTTTCGCGACGACACACCTTATGGCGGCGACGATCTCGTGTTCGAATCCAATGCACCTGAGCATTTTCTGGCGCGCTGTTCGCGCAAGGGTGTGACCAATTCGGGTGTATGCCTGCTCGAGCGTCGGATCGGCAATGCCGATGTCACCCTGCGCTTTCCACGAGACTGGCTGACCGATTGGCAAAATGTAGCGGCCAACATCGATCGCCTGATCGCCCGGCTGCACCCGGGCTAGTGAGTCAGTCCACCAGATCGACGTCGAGGATCGGCAACTCGAGAATATAGGACCGGCGACCTTTTTCGATTTCGAGGAACAACACGGCGATGAATTCCTCGCCAATATAAACTTCCAATGAATCAGTTTTCTTCGGGCGCGTTACGACGCGAATATTCTCGTTATCAAATTTGTGGCGGAGATAGGCGTTGAGGGTCGGCACCGGTTGAATGCTTGGATCGTTTCCGACCTGTATAACCATACGAAAATTGTAGGATCGCTCGCCGTCCTCGTCATCAACCGTGAGCTCGCCGAGATCATCTTCTCCAACGAAAATCTCGGCGGTATCCGACCCCTTCGGCACGACGCGGATATGCGCGTTACCGAACAGCTTCTTCAAATAGCCGTCGAGTCTTCTGACTTCCTGAACGTCCAAGGGCCGCTCCTGTCTTGAGGCAACGTCTCCTTGCCCGATCGGACAGCCCGGTGCAAGCGTGCTCAATCAGCCGTCGAGCATAATACCGTATAGCATCTGGTCCATTGCGCGCGAGGGCTCGGGGCAACCAGCCTCACCCACCACCCTCGCCGGCACGCCGGCGACCGTGACATTGTTCGGTACCGGTTTAATGACAACCGAGCCGGCTGCAATGCGGGCGCAATGACCGACCTCGATATTGCCGAGGATCTTGGCACCAGCGCCGATCATCACACCGCGGCGAATTTTTGGATGGCGATCTTCGTGCTCCTTGCCGGTACCGCCGAGGGTGACATCGTGGAGGATCGAAACATCGTCCTCAATCACCGCGGTCTCGCCGACGACAAGCCCCGTGGCATGATCGAGGAAAATGCCGCGTCCGATTTTTGCCGCCGGATTGATATCGCACTGAAATACCGAGGACGCGCGGCTCTGCAAATAGAGGGCAAAATCTTTGCGGCCCTTCCCGTAGAGCCAATGCGCCAGCCGATGCGTCTGGATGGCGTGGAAACCTTTGTAATAGAGCACCGGCTCTATGAACCGGCTGGTGGCCGGATCACGGTCCACGGTGGCCACGATATCTGCACGAAAGGCCTCGCCAAGCGCCGGCAGTTCCTCGAGCGCGTCGTCGTAGGCCTGACGGATCAGATCGGCCGACACATCGGCGTGGTCGAGCCGCTGGCTGACGCGGTGGGCAATCGCGGCTTCGAGCGTGTCGTGATGGAGAATGTTCTCGTAGATGAAAGTGGCGAGCTCGGGCTCGCGACGCGCTACTTCCTCCGCTTCGTTGCGGATACGCGCCCAGACCGGATCGACTTTATCGAGGCCCCGTGCGGGCCGTGTCTGATATTGAGCCATGCCCAGTTCTCCCGGCACCTCTCGAACCCCTACGTAAGTCTTTTAGCACAATTTCAAAGTCACACAGAGAGCTCCGCAAGGCGCCTGGCGCATGGCTCATGCGCGTTGGTTAAGGAAGTCAATAACGCCCGCTTTATAAACCTTGTCGCCGACCGACAGCATATGATCCCGATCCGGAATATCGAGGGCCTGCGCGCGTGGGATGAGCGCGGCCAATTCGTGGGCATTGCCTGCGACTTCATCTCTTGTTCCGACCGCCACCAGGACCGGCGCACGGATTCCGGAGACTTGGGCGCGACTCAAGGTCTGCCGTGATCCGCGGATGCAGGCCGCGAGCGCACGCAGGTCTGATTTGGTCTGTTCGGCGAAGATACGAAACATGCGTCCGGTCGGATCGCGCACGTCGTCGTGCGACGGCGCCTCCAGTGCGTCCGCGATACTTTCCGGCAGGCCGACGCCTTCCACCAACCGAATGCCAAGACCGCCAAGAATACACGAGCGTACGCGCGAAGGATGGTTGACTGCGAGAAAAGCTGTGATGCGGGCACCCATCGAATAGCCCATCACGTCAGCCCATTGGATGTTGAGATGATCAAGCAGAGCGCGGACGTCCTCCGCCATCGTGGCGCTGTGATAGCTGGAAGGGTCGTAGAGCTTGCTCGACGCGCCATGCCCGCGATTATCAAGCGCGATCGCACGGCGACCCGCGCGCTTGAGCGTCGCGAACCAGCCCGGAAGCACCCAGTTCACCTCCTTGTTGGAGGCGAACCCATGCACCTGCACAATCGGCTCGCCCTCTCCCTCGTCGAGATAGGCGATCTCGACGTCGCCATTCCTGAAACTTGGCATGCGCGATTTTTAGCTGTGAGCCAGCGCGGCGGCAATTGGCTGCATTGGCTCGCGCCTGCGCCTTTCCTTGCGGCGACGAAGGATACGCAAGGTTGCACGTTCGGTCGCGCTCTTGAGCGCAGATATAAAACCGAAAAGAGCGAACAACGCGCCCAGCAGCCAGGCACTGGCGTCGAAAGCGAAGGCCGCGATCGCGATTGCGCTGCGTCCGGCGATCTTCAGAATGGCGCGCGTACGGCTTCCTTCTTTCTCCGCCAGTTTGGCGACCCGAGTCATATCACCCGGCTCTTTTGCAATCTTGAGCCCATCGAATGCAGCACGCCCACCGGCTGCTTTTTCGACGCGGCCAACATCGCGTGCAAAACCAAGTAATCCGCCGGCACGCTTGACCTTCACCGCCTCGCGCGCGGCGCGCTCTGCCGTCGCCGGCTCGGACAGGCCCACCTTGCGCACCATGCGGCCAAGGTTGTCTGCGAGCTCGGCCCCGACACTTCCGGTCTTGCGCGCGACTTTCACAAGTGTAAGTCCGGCGCGCGCAGGCGTGGCGGCGCCAAAGGTCACGTAAGTCGCCGCGGTGATCGCAATCCCGGCGGAGGCCAGGCCCAGCACCAGGTTGTCGGCCTTCTGCCCGGCCGCTAAGCGCGTCCCTTCGCGCAAAGCGTCGCGGATATCGCCGAACACAAACAGATCGCCGAGCGCGGTGCCTGCAAGGGCGGCCATATCGTCCGGGTCACCGGAGATAAAGCCGCGTGCGAAGCTTTCCGCCTTGTGCCGTGTGGTGGCAGCCTCGGTGACTGCAGTTCTTACCCTCTCCACCAATGACCGATCGAGCGGCACGTGCCGATTGCTAGCAAGATCGACAAAACTCTGGGCGAGATCGGCATCGCGTGCGGCCAATGCGGCCTCGATTTCGCGCTGTGCCACGTCGGCATCGAACTTGTCTTCGAGGGCATGATTGGCAATACGCGCTGGATCATCCAGGCCGGCGATAGCCGCCGCCGCGCGTGGGGCCAAATAGGCCGCAGACACGGCGAGGAAAGCCGCCATGACGAGGGCGGCGCCGATGCGCGGCTCACGCGCTACGCATTTCTGCAATGGTTCCAGCACCTGGGTTCCAGAATGGGTTTTGCGAAGCGGCATCTGACACATCAGTGACACCAGTGTGAACGCCAACCAAGGCGTTTCGGCGGCACTTTCTTATATCGCTCCCGCAATTGAGCTAGGCATTGCGCATGTGCCTCGCTATGGTGTTCGCGAAAATTCGTCGCAGAGGCGCGGCAACAAAAGGATTTGTCATGGCGGAACATGTCGTCCCCCACTTTCACAACGATCCGGGCGTGCCGGTGATCAAGATCGGCGCAACGGAATTCATGTGCGTGGGTGCGACACCGCCATACGACCACCCGCATGTGTTCCTCGACATGGGCGAAGACAAAGAAATCATTTGTCCTTACTGCTCGACCCTCTACCGTCACGATCCAGCACTCGACTCGCATGCGGCCCGCCCGCCGCAATGCGCACTGCTGCAGTCCGCTGCTGCCTAATCCTGTCGGGGCTGTTGGCGATGGCGCCCTCGCGTCATGTCATCGTCGCCGGCGCCGGCATTGCCGGATTGACGGCGGCACTGGCGCTGGCCCGCGCCGGGATCCGCGTGACAGTGCTCGAGCAAACAGAGAAGCTTGAAGAGGCTGGCGCCGGGCTTCAGCTTTCCCCCAACGGCAGTCGTGTATTGATCGCCCTCGGCCTCAGGGAGCGGCTCACATCGGTCGCCGTTGCGCCACAGGCAATCCGGGTGATGGCAGGCGGCTCCGCTCGGGAGATTGTCCGTATTCGATTGGGTGGTGAGGCGGAGCGCCGCTACGGTGCGCCCTATTGGTCGATCCATCGTGGCGATTTGCAATCGGCGCTCGCTGACGCTGTGCGAAACGAGGTCGACGTCTCTCTCAAGCTGGGAGTTCGGGTCGAAGATTTCGCCGCACATGTCAAAGGTGTCAGCGTCGTCGCCAGGCGCGGCACCCAGGTGTCCGATGAGCGCGGTATCGCCTTGATCGGTGCCGATGGCATCTGGTCGAGTGTCGCTGCACGTTTGAGTCGGCGGCAGCCCCTGACGTTTCGCCACCGAACAGCCTGGCGCGCACTTGTTTCGGCTGACGCCGTGCCGGCAGAATTCAGCCAGCCGCTAGTGCACCTCTGGCTTGGCCACGACGCGCATCTCGTGCATTACCCGGTCAAGGCCGGGAAAATGATCAATATCGTTGGCATCGTTCACGACGAGTGGAACGAGGTCGGCTGGTCCGCAGCCGGCGACCGCGGCGAGATCCTCCGGCATTTCTCGCCCTTGACCTGGTCGGAGAAGGCCCGCGCGCTCATCTCAATTCCCGATCGCTGGTTGAAGTGGGCGCTATATGACCGCAAGGATCCTTTCCGCGGCGCCAGACTTCCCGTGACGCTGATTGGGGACGCAGCCCACCCGATGCTGCCATTCCTCGCGCAGGGTGCCGGCATGGCAATCGAAGACGCCGCGGTGGTGGCTGATATGCTGAGTAAATATCTCGACGATCCATCCGACGCTGTGCGCGCTTACGAAGGTGCCCGCTGGCACCGAACCGCGCGTGCCCAACAATTCTCGCGCCGTCAGGATCGCATCTATGGGCTGACCGGGCCGGAGGCGTTTGTCCGCAATCTGGCAATGCGGGCGATGGGCGGAGAAAAGCTGCGCGCGCGTTACGATTGGCTCTATAACTGGCGTCCACCAGAACGGTATAACAGTTCGAACGCATGATGTTTCCTTCGACAGTCGCCGGCAGCTTGCCGAAGCCGTCATGGCTCGCCGAACCGAACAAGCTTTGGCCGCAATGGCGACTGCAAGGCGATGAGCTGGCTGCAGCCAAGCTCGATGCGACGTTGCTTGCCCTCAAATGGCAGGAGGATGCGGGCATCGATATCGTCTGCGACGGCGAAATGTCGCGGCAACATTTCGTCCACGGCTTCCTCGAATTCGTCGATGGCATTGATTTCACACACAAGGTTGAAATGGGAATCCGCGCCGATCGCTATAAAGCCATGGTGCCGGTGGTACGCGGAGAGCTGAAACTCAAGGGCCGTGTGCATCAGACAGAAGCGCGCTACGCGCGCGCGCATACACAGCGCAAACTCAAGATAACGATGCCGGGGCCGATGACCATCTCCGACACAATCGCCGACGCGCACTACGGCGACAAAATCAAAATGGCGATGGCTTTCGCCGACTTGCTCAATCAGGAAGCGCGCGCTCTTGAGAACGACGGCGTGGACGTCATCCAGTTCGATGAGCCGGCTTTCAATGTATTCATGGGCGAAGTTGCCGGCTGGGGAATCGAAGCGCTGCACCGCGCCATCGACGGCATCAAATGCACCACTGCCGTGCACATCTGCTATGGCTACGGGATCAAAGCCAATATCGATTGGAAGAATTCGCTCGGCAGTGAGTGGCGGCAATACGAGCAAATTTTCCCGGCGCTCGCCAAAAGCCGCATCCGTCAGGTGTCGGTCGAATGCATCAACTCACACGTTCCGCTCAAACTGCTGTCTTTGCTCGACGGCAAGGACGTGCTGATCGGTGTGATCGACGTGGCGACTGACAAGGTCGAGACCCCCGAGCGCGTGGCGCAGGTTATCGGCGAGGTCATGAAATTCGTGCCCAAGGAAAAGATCGTGGCCTGCACGAATTGCGGCATGGCCACGATGCGGCGCGACATCGCCGGGGCAAAATTGATAGCGCTTGGCCAAGGCGTGGCGCTGGCGCGCAAGAAATATGGCTGATTCCCACTCCGCTCGTCCCCGCGAAAGCGGGGACCCAGACTGTTCCCGCTTGCGCGGGAACGAACGGAGGTTGTGGTCGCGTCGCGTTTCGGTCTTCGGGTCGTTCCCGCGTGGGCACCGATCACCTTGCCGCGCGACCCATCACATCCATCAGTTCGGCGACCTTGCGGCGCTGGTCGGCCTTGTTGCCGCTCTTGATCGCGTGGTCGACACAATGCGCCACATGGTCGCGCAGGATTTCCTCCTCGACCCGCCGCAGCGCGGCCCGCACGGCGCCGATCTGTGTCACGATATCGATGCAATAGCGGTCGTCATCGACCATCCGCGCGAGGCCCCTCACCTGGCCTTCGACACGGTTGAGCCGCCGAAGTGTTGCCACCTTGCTGTCCTTTGCCATGGCGTCTATATACCCCCTGGGGGTATAGGAGGCAAGGTGCAGACTTGATGGCAGAGCATCATCACGACGGGCTTGTGGGCCGCGCCATCGACCCCGTGTGCGGCATGACGGTCGATCCGCATACCGCCAAACATCGCACCGGCTATCGCGGCCGCACCTACTATTTCTGCTCCGCCGGTTGCCGCACCAGGTTCGACGACGATCCGCAGAAGTATCTGGGCGAGCGTCATCCTGAGCTGGCGCCCGAAGGCACGATCTACACGTGTCCGATGCATCCCGAGATCCGGCAAGTTGGGCCGGGCTCCTGCCCGATCTGCGGCATGGCGCTCGAGCCTGAGATCGCCGGCACCGAGACAGGGCCTAATCCGGAACTCGTCGATATGACGCGGCGCTTCTGGATTGGTCTGGTGCTGACGCTGCCGGTCTTCACCCTGGAAATGGGCGCTCACATCGCCGGCGTGCATCATTGGGTCGAACCGAAATTATCGAACTATCTGCAGTTTGCGTTCGCGACACCGGTGGTGCTGTGGGCGGGCTGGCCGTTCTTTGTACGCGGCTGGCAATCGATCATCACGCGCAATCTCAACATGTTCACGCTCATCGCAATGGGCACCGGTGTGGCCTATGTCTACAGTCTTGCCGCCACCTTCACTCCTGGCGTTTTTCCGGAGGCGTTCCGCGGTCACGGCGGTGCACCGGCTTCCTATTTTGAGGCCGCCAGCGTCATCACCGTACTGGTGCTGATGGGCCAGGTGCTTGAGTTGCGAGCACGCGAGGCAACGTCTGGCGCGATCCGCGCCCTGCTCGATCTTGCACCCAAAACCGCCCGACGCGTTAAAGACGACAGCAGCGATGAGGAGGTTTCGCTCGACGCGGTACAGGCCGGCGACCATCTGCGTGTACGTCCCGGCGACAAGGTTCCGGTCGATGGCGTTGTGCTCGATGGCCGCTCTGCGCTTGATGAATCCATGGTCACCGGCGAATCCATGCCGGTCACCAAGGAAAGGGGTGCACGGGTGATCGGCGGCACGCTCAACAAAAGCGGCAGCTTCATCATGCGTGCCGACAAAGTCGGTCGCGATACGTTGCTGTCCCAGATTGTGCAAATGGTCGCCAGCGCGCAACGCAGCCGCGCGCCAATTCAACGCTTGGCCGACCAGGTGTCCGCCTGGTTTGTGCCGGCCGTGATCGCAATCGCGATTCTCGCCTTCGTCGCGTGGGCGACATTCGGTCCCGAGCCGCGTTTCGCCTACGGTCTGGTAGCGGCGGTAAGCGTCCTGATCATTGCCTGCCCTTGCGCGCTGGGTCTCGCCACGCCAATGTCGATCATGGTCGGTGTTGGGCGCGGCGCGCGAAGCGGCGTGTTGATCAAGAATGCAGAGGCGCTGGAGCGCATGGAAAAGATCGACACTCTTGTCATCGACAAGACTGGCACGCTGACCGAAGGAAAGCCGAAGGTGGTCGCGGTTGCTCCCGCCTCCGGCTTCGATGAAGCGCAGGTGCTCCAGCTTGCGGCGAGTGTCGAGCGTGGCAGCGAGCATCCTTTGGCGGCGGCTATCGTCGCCGCCGCAGCCGAGCGAAAACTCGAACTTTCACCGGTTCGCGATTTTGATGCGCCCGCCGGCAAGGGCGTGACCGGCATTGTTGAGGGCAAGCAGCTGGCGCTTGGCAATGCGCGATTCTTCGATGAAATGCACATCGATACATCGGCCGTCGCCGCGCAAGCTGATAGCCTGCGAGGTGACGGAGCGACTGCGATTTTTCTCGCCGTGGACGGCAAGACCGCCGGAGCTGTTGCCATTGCTGACCCGGTTAAACAAACCACGCCCGCCGCATTGAGAGCCCTCGCTGCAGACGGCATCAAGTTGGTCATGCTGACCGGCGATAACCGCATCACCGCGCAAGCTGTGGCACGGCGGCTCGGCATCGCAGAAGTCGAGGCTGAAGTGCTCCCCGATCAGAAGAGCGCAGTGGTCGAAAAACTGCGACGCGAAGGTCGCGCAGTTGCGATGGCCGGTGACGGTGTCAATGACGCGCCGGCGCTCGCTGCTGCTGAAGTCGGCATCGCCATGGGCACCGGCGCCGATGTCGCGATCGAAAGCGCCGGCGTCACACTTCTCAAAGGCGATCTTGCTGGCATCGTAAAAGCGCGTGCGCTTTCCGCTGCGGTCATGCGCAACATCCGCCAGAATCTGTTCTTTGCATTCATTTATAACGCGCTCGGCGTTCCGGTCGCCGCCGGCGTGCTCTATCCCGTGTTTGGTCTACTGCTGTCGCCAATCATTGCCGCAGCCGCGATGGCGCTGTCTTCAGTCAGCGTCGTCGGCAATGCGCTTCGGCTGCGCCGGATAGCGCTGTAGCTCGCTAGTAGATGGCCAGATACTTCAACAGCGACAGGACGCCGATGATGATGACAATCACCCGGACGATTTGCTTCGCGCGTCCGTCAATCGGCAACATATTTATCAGATAAAGCACTAGAACGATGACAAGGAACGTAATGAGAATACTGATTAAAATGCCCATGCTCTCCCCCATGTCGTGCCACGGCTGTGGCGGGTTCCATCGCCAACAAGTTCCTTGGCCGTAAAAAGTTCCAGTTGGAGTGCTTTCTAACGCACCGCCTGATCGCTCGCACGAGGCCCTGTGACACCCGGCACGGACTTGCAGTTCCGCTCGGCGGCAGTTTTGCGCATCTGATCCATTTCGCCACGCAATTGCAGGTATTCCGGACGGTAAGCCAGTTCACTGGCGAACCGGCCGTTTGGGCCAGCCTTCGCCGTCAGCGCCTCCAGTTCACGCATGCGCGTTAAATTGGTCTGGGCAGCAGTGGCAAGTTCCGGGCAGCTGTAGAGAACGTATTTGTCCGGCGGCACCAAAAAGCGGCTGGCGGTCTCCTCGGACGCGCAGCCGGACAGCGCCAGGGCCGCGAACACGGCAACTGCGGTTCCAACTGTTTCGCGGCAAGTCATCGCCATGCAGCTATCGCACGAATTGGGCATTGCGGTGGAGCGGACGGGAGATGTTTCCTGGATTTTCTTAGGTACAGACCTTCAATCCCAATTTCAGGCAAGCCGCTATCATATTGAATTCGTTGGTGCGGACGGAGGGATTCTGCGAATCCCCTCGATAGCATTTGAAATCATTGGCGATTTTGAATCGCCGTCACTTCGTTTTGTAGCGCGGTATCGCAGGGCCTCAATTCGAAGCTTCCACCACAATTGGCAACAGGTTTTCCAAGTACGTTTCAAAAAGCGTTCGGCGGCAACTCAACGTGATGTCCGCTTTACCCCCGAAAGCGGACATATGCGGTGCAATTAGAGATGTCCGCTATGGGCCAATAGCGGACAATGGTCGCCGGTCATGGTCGCGCCTCTGCACGAATAAACGCACATCGGCGGCGTAAACTTCGTCATAAGCAACACTTCGATAGCTTCACTGGCGCGGCCTTTGCAGGCATGCTCGCTGACGCAATCAGCTTTTTTGCTTACCTGTATGTAGCTTCAGCCTTGGCCGCGAACAAGTTCCCAAAAAAGCGGGAAAAGCATCACTTGCGCACGAACTCCCGCGCGAACGCATCAGCTAACTGCGCGTCAGCAAAACACCAGCGAATAGCTCCGCCCTTATCATCGCGCCGACCGTGACCACGTTTCGGAGATATTCGATGCCGAACGTGAAAGTCGTACATCGCCGCCAACTTTGGACCGAGGCCGGCGGCAGGCACGACTATATCCACAAAATGTGGGAAATCTTCCTCGACTTCCTTGGCGATATTTCGGGTTCTTTTGACCATTCGCACTTTCTAACGAGAACCACGGTGCCAATCTTTGACTTGAATCAAACCGGTGCGTGTCGAACGAGGCATCGAACGCGCAGGGCACGGATCGAGCCGTTGACATAAACATTGCGAAACCGTTCATTTGGTCCTTCAAAAATAATGGGCGTTACGAATGCGTCGGCATCTATTCTTTAGTGTCCTCATTGTCGCTTTAGCGTTATCAAGTGCGGCATTCGCTCAGTCTGGCGAACGGGCTGCGGGGCGTCGCTTAGCATCAGAGCTTTGCAGCGACTGCCACCAAGTTCGACCACCATTTCCTAACTTTTATCGTTATCCTCCGACATTTCAGGAGATCGCCAAACTTCCGTCCACCACACGTCTTTCTTTGAAAGTGTTTCTTCAATCCAACCATACAATCATGCCGAACTTCATAGTCTCGAAATCAGATGCAGATGACATAATCGCCTATATCCTGAGCCTGAAGCGATACTAAGCTTCTTTGCGTCGTAGTATTTGTATGGTCACGTCAAAGACTTCCGCCGGTCCGATTTACCCGCGAAAGTGGACGCTGGACTTGGCGATTAGAATATCCGCTAGGGCGAGAAGCGGACACGGATCACACAACCGTGCTCGGGCGCGAGCTCACAGTCGCCAGCATCAGCCATTCAATCTGCACAGTCGGATGTGCGATATCAAATCGGTCGTGAAGTTGCTCACTGTCGTTGGCGCTCAGCCTCCCGGGCTGCCCAAATAAGAGCCAAGCCGCAAGCCAACGCTAAAATTGGCGGAGCCAGCGCAAGCACAATGCTATCAACCGCAACAGCACGGGCAACCGGATTATAGAGTAGTAGGTTGACAGCATCACCCAGCTGACTGGTGGAGTCTGACAACCAGTCATCACGAGGGATGTCGCGCCAAGTCCGATAACCAACCACAGCAACCCAAAACGCCGAAATAACGAGCCACGCGCCAAATAGCCTGCGTTTCGCCACGTCCGGTCGCATTTTCATCACCTGTAGAAAAACAAATAACTATTCTTACTGAAACAGGTCATGCCCGCTTTGACACGGATCAAAGTCCACCCGACTGAGACAGACCATCTCGCGCTGTCGTGATTGCCCGAAGAAGGCCGGAAGCGGCCTCGCAAGTCAATTGGCGGTTTACAGTCGCTGTCGGTATTTCGATCAGGTTGCGTGATGGCACTAAGCTTTTACTAGCGCCGCATGTAGCTGAGCCACCGCTTGCGCGAGCCGTTCCCGATGCACGACATCTTGCTTCGGAATGCGGGCGACCGTCGAGGCAAGATCACGCAATATGTCAGCGAACAGACCGAAGTGGATGTGCATATGAATCGATTTGTGGACGTCATCAGTCCCCGGCTTTTCGAGGATCAGCGCTATGCCGGTAGCATCAAGGTGCGCCTCAAATCTCGACGAACTTTCGAATGTGCCAACATAGAGCTTGTCCGGGTATTCGAGCGCCACCTCTGCCTTATCGGTGATCGGCTTGGTCATTGGTCACCTCACTACACGAAGGACACCTTAAGTGCTCATTTAGCCTTGAAAGCGGACATTTTGCTCTGCACTTAGTCGATTCCGGATCAGAAGCGGATTTACGCATTTGCGAAAGCCTAACGCTGGTCGTTCTTCCACAACCGCCAATGTGTCGGTTCGAACTGAAAGTGCCGATTGGCGAGTACATCGAGCCAGCCCGAGCCATCACGCCGACAGGGAAATACGAGCGCGTAGTATTCGCCCTTGTCATAAGCACTAAGCTCTAGCTCGACATCCGCCGGGGCTGTCCCAATTGGTTTCCATTCAGGCATTTGATAGATTCAAAGCATGACGGGGAGCGAACCCGCCTTGATCTAGCGCAAGCGGGCGGAACAAGAGGCTCACCAGAAAGCTAGACTATGGAACGCTTTGTCCACCGACAAAATATTGAGCACTTTCGGGAAATGCTCAAAACCATCACCGATCCGAAACAGCGTGAGAAGATCGAAAGGCTGCTGGCCGAAGAGGAAGCGGCGCTACGCAAAGCGGAAGAAGAATACAAGAAACAAAAGTAACGAACTGCATACCGGCTTGGCAGACATTTACGTGCACCGGCCCGTGTCCGCTTTGCCCCCGAAAGCGGACATTGCTGGCTTCACGCGACACAGATGTAGGTCACGGTCCTAATCCGCCGCTCAGTGACATTGCGGACTTGATTGCGTGCCATCGCCGGGAAATCATCGCCAAGGAAAAGCTGCCATATGACGGGAGACGTGCCTGTTTTCGCCATTTGCGCTGTCATCTTTTCGAAAAAACTCTGACTCTCTTGAGTCTTGAACATCTTGCAGTTTGAAACCCGCACAGCCAGAAGAGCTGTCATTTGGTCAGGTGTCGCAAGATGGCTGATTGACCGGTCACGCGCCCAAAGCACCGGATAGAGGACCTCGCCACCTTCACCTTGCAGCACATCATAAACGGCGAAAACCCCACCGGGCTTTAGAACCCTACGAGCCTCCGCATACATCTTGTCTTTGGCGGCAATATTCATTGCGACATGAATTGTCATCGCCGCGTCAAAGGTTTTGTTTTCAAATGGCAAGTTTGTGGCGTCGCCTTGCTTGAATGACACGCGGTTGCCGAGCCCGACCCAATCGGACATTGCGGTCGCTGCGTCGCAGAATGCCTGGGTCAAATCTACGCCGGTGACTCGGCAGCCGTATGTCTCGGCTAGCGTTCGTGCTGGACCACCCAAACCGCTCCCGATATCGAGGACGTGCGAGTGGGCGTTCAAATTCATTTTCTCGCCCAATTCCAGTGTTGCTTTTCGACCGCGGATATGAAACTCGTCGACTGCGACGAGATCGGCTGTCTTCAATTTGTTGAGATCGTTGCCGGCACTTCGCAGCTTCTCCGCGATTGCATCGGCCAGTTCGAGGTTCTCGCTGTAATGGCTCGCTACGCGGTCAGCCATCGTCCCTACCTCTGATGCCGTAAAATATACCCTCGAATTACAGCAAGCGAGGCCCGCGATGTCCGCTTTGGGTCA
>Ga0187785_10000428_pt1 | contig 15821 bp, 14 predicted proteins | sample 0815_BV2_4_20_MG_FD_132466 | JGI IMG/M metagenome (GOLD analysis project Ga0187785, IMG submission 132466) | Tropical peat soil microbial communities from peatlands in Department of Meta, Colombia - 0815_BV2_4_20_MG | ecosystem: Environmental > Terrestrial > Soil > Wetlands > Peat | place...
ACCGGAGCGGTACCACGTCGAGCACATCGGGCCGGCGATCGAACACGACGCGCGCTTCCCCGAGCGGGTGAACGTGGAGTTCGCGAACGTCCGCGACGACGTGATCTCGGTGCGCGTGTGGGAACGGGGTGTCGGCGAGACGCTCGCGTGTGGCTCGGGCGCCTGCGCCGTGGCCGCGGCGGCGCACGACGCCGGGCTCGCGCCGCCGGCGGTGACGGTCCGGTTCCCGGGAGGGCCGCTGACCGTGGAGCGCCGTGACGACGGCGAGGTCCTGCTGGGCGGCCCGGTGTCGCACGTGTTCGACGGAACCGTGGATCCGGACGAGCTCGCGTGAGCCTCGGGGAGCACCTCGCCACCACCACCCTGTCGCTGGTCGACGTCGCGTCGGAGAGCCGCCACGAAGGCCCGGTGTTGGACCTGCTTGCCGAACGGCTCGCGTCGGCGCCCGGCCTGCGGTTGGAGGACGCAGGGGACGCCGTCCGCTGGTTCGCGCCGGCCGGGCGCCGGCGCGACGTGCCGATGGTGGTCCTCGCGGGACACGCCGACACCGTTCCCGTGGGCGGCGCGGTGTTCCCCGGTCGGCGCGAGGGCGACGCCGTGATCGGCCGGGGGGCGGCCGACATGAAGGGGGGCCTCGCGGTGCTGGTCGCGCTCGCGGAGGCGGGGGCGTCGTCGGCGGCGTTCGACGTGGGGTACCTGGTGATCGGGCGGGAGGAGCTCCCGATCGTGGACTCCGCGCTGCTCCCGCTGCTCGATCGATCGCCGTCGGTCCGCGAAGCCTCACTGGCGATCGTGTTGGAGCCGACCGCGAACGCCCTCGAGGTCGGCTGCAACGGCAACCTGACGGCCCACGTGTGGATCGAAGGCGTGGCGGCGCACAGCGCGCGGCCGTGGCTCGGCGACAACGCGATCACCACCGCGCTCGAGGTCCTCGGGCCGCTCACCCGGCGGCCGCCCCGGAACGTCGAGCTCGAGGGGCTCGTGTTCCGTGAGGTCGTCTCCGTGACGAGGATCGAGGGCGGGACCGCGGACAACGTCGTGCCTGACCGGGTGTCGGCGACCGTGAACCTCCGGTACGCGCCGGACCGCTCGCCCGCCGAGGCCGAGGCGGACCTCCGATCGGCGCTCGGGGACGATCGGCGGGTCCACCTCGAGATCGTCGGGAACGCGCCGCCGGGGCCCGTGGTGCTCGCGAACCCCTTCGTCGAGCGGCTGCGGGCGGCCGGCGAGCTCGCCGTCGCGCCGAAGCAGGCCTGGACCCCGGTGGCCGAGTTCGCGACCGTGGGCGTCGACGCGGTCAACTTCGGGCCGGGGGACCCGCGGTACGCTCACCACGACGAGGAGCGCGTCGAGATCGGCGCGCTCGTCCGCGCGTACGAGGTCTTGCGCGCGTTCCTCGCCGGAGCCGGAAGGACGTGAGGATGGCGCATCTGTCGCCGGAGCTGCGAGAGATCCAGCCCTACCCGTTCGAGGAGCTCGACCGGGCGGTGGCCGCCGCACGCGCGGCCGGCCGCGACGTGATCGATCTGGGGCCGGGCGACCCACGTGAGGAGACGCCGGCGTTCATCCGCGACGCCCTCGTCGGCGCGCTCGAGCCGGTGTCGTCGTACCCACGCGCCGCCGGGCTCCCCGAGCTGCGCGCGACGATCGCCCGCTGGATCGAGCGGCGGTACGGCGCTGCGATCGATCCCGACGCCGAGGTGCTCCCGACGCTCGGGTCGAAAGAGCTCGTCTTCTCGCTCGCGCGCTGCGTGGTCGATACGGTGGCCGGTCGTGACCTCGTGCTGACGACCTCGCCGGGCTACCCCGTGCCGGCGCGCGGAGCGCGCTGGGCGGGCGCAGAGGTGATGCCCCTGCCCCTCGCCGAGGAGCGCGGGTTCCTGCCGGACCTCGACGCGGTCGGCGCCGAGCACTGGGCGCGCGCCGCGATCCTGTGGCTGAACTACCCGAACAACCCGACCGGCGCGACCGCGCCGCTCGCGTTCCTCGAGGAGGCCGCCGCGCGCTGCCGGGAGGCCGGCGTCCTGCTCGCCTCCGACGAGGCGTACTCCGAGCTGTGGTTCGGCGCGGAGGCGCCGGCCGGCGTCCTGCAGGTGCGCGATCGCTCGAACGTGGTCGCGATCAACACGCTGTCGAAGCGCTCGTCGATGACCGGCTACCGCAGCGGGTTCGCGGCCGGCGATCCGGAGCTGATCGCCGCGCTGAAGCGCCTGCGGCCGAGCACGGGTGTCACGCCCCAGGAGTTCATCCAGCGGGCGTCGGTCGCCGCGTGGAGCGACGAGCGGCACGTGGAGGAGAACCGCGCCCGGTACGCGGCGAAGCGGGAGGTCTTCCTGGAGGTGCTCGCTCGGCACGGGATCCCGGTCGCGGCGAGCGAGGCGACCTTCTACCTGTGGATCCGGGTCCCCGACGGCCGATCGTCACTGGCGTGGGCGCTCGAGCTGCTCGACCGCACGGGGGTGGCGGTCGCCCCGGGATCGTTCTTCGGGCCGGAGGGCGAGGGCTACGCACGCTTGGCGATGGTGCCGACACAGGCGACCTGCGAGCGAGCGGCCGCCGCGCTGGACGCGGCCCTCCGTGAGGTGCACGCGTGAGCGACCTGGACGAGCTCCGCGAGCGGATCGACCGGTCCTGGGAGGACGTCGAGCGCGACCCCGGCTCGCCCGTGGACGTCGCGGCGGTCGAGGCCGCGATCGGACTGCTCGATGCGGGCGAGGTCCGCGTCGCGGAACCGGACGGCGCAGACGGTCCGTGGCGCGTGAACGCCTGGGCGAAGCGCGCGGTCCTGCTGTACTTCCGTGTCCGCGGCCTTCAGACGACCGAGGCGGGGCCGTTCGAGTACCACGACCGCCTGCCGCTGAAGCACGGCTACGAGGAGCAGGGGATCCGGGTGGTGCCGCCGGCGACGGCGCGCTTCGGCGCGCACCTGGAGCCCGGCGTGGTCCTGATGCCGAGCTACGTGAACATCGGCGCCTACGTCGGCGCCGGCACGATGGTGGACACGTGGGCGACCGTGGGCTCCTGCGCGCAGATCGGCCGGGACGTCCACCTCGCCGGCGGCGTCGGGATCGGGGGCGTGCTCGAGCCGGTCCAGGCGGCGCCGGTGGTGATCGAGGACGGCGCGTTCATCGGCTCGCGATGCATCGTCGTCGAGGGCGTGCACGTGGGCGCGGGGGCCGTGGTCGGCGCCGGCGTGGTGCTCACCGCGAACACGCCGGTGATCGATCCACGCGGCGAGGAACCGGTCGAGTACCGTGGACGCGTTCCGGCCCGCGCGATCGTCGTCCCGAGCACGCGGCCCCGGTCGTTCCCCGCAGGCGAGTACGGGTTGCCCTGCGGCCTGATCATCGGCGAGCGCTCCGAAGCGACCGAGGACAAGGTCCGGCTGAACGAGCTCCTGCGCGACGCCGGGAGCTCGACGGGCTGATGGCGAACGAGCGGCCCGGTCCGCCGCGCCCCGACGACCGGATCCTCGAGTCACCGATCGCCGCGACCTGGCGTTCCGTCGCGCACGAACGGGCGGTGCTGGTCGGCGTGGGGCCGGGCATCCGCGACGAGGACCTGGACGAGCTTGCGGCGCTCGCAGCCTCGGCGGGCGCGGAGGCGGCCGGTCGGCTCGTGCAGAGCCGGAGCCAGCCCGACCCGCAGTACTGGATCGGCAAGGGGAAGGTCGAGGAGCTGCACCAGCTCGTGCGCGGGCTCGGTGTCGGCCTCGTGATCCTCGACGACGAGCTCGCGCCCGGCACCCTGCGCTCGCTCGAGGGACGTCTCAAGGTGAAGGTGATCGACCGGACGGCGCTGATCCTGGACATCTTCGCGTTGCACGCCCGCTCGAAGGAGGGCAAGGCGCAGGTCGAGCTCGCCCAGCTGAACTACCTCCTGCCGCGGCTGCGCGGCTGGGGGGAAGCGATGAGCCGCCTCGGGGGCGGCATCGGCACGCGCGGCCCGGGCGAGACGAAGCTCGAGGTCGACCGTCAGCACATCCGCCGGCGGATCGCGAAGCTCCGGCGCGACGTGAAGGATCTGCGGCGGACGCGTGACGTGAAGCGCGCGCGCCGGCAACGGTCGAACGTTCCGCAGGTGGCGATCGCCGGCTACACGAACGCCGGGAAGTCCACGCTGATGCGTCGGATGACGGGGGCGGACGTGATCGTCGCCGACCAGCTGTTCGCGACGCTCGACCCGACCACCCGGCGGATCACCCTGCCGGGAGGGCGTGTCGCCACGCTGACCGACACGGTGGGGTTCGTTTCGAAACTGCCGCACGACCTGGTCGAGGCGTTCCGCTCCACGCTGGAGGAGGTGACGCTCGCCGACCTCGTCTTGCACGTGGCGGACGCCTCATCGTCGCAGCTCGACGAGCAGATCCAGGCGGTCCGGCGCGTGCTGGAGGAGATCGGGGCTGCCGGGATCCCGGAGGTCCTCGCGCTGAACAAGGTCGACCGGGTCCGCGGGAGCGAGCGTGCCCGCCTCGCCACCCGGTTCCCCGGCTCGGCCGCGGTCTCGGCCCTGACGGGGGAGGGGATCCCGGAGCTGCTCGAGACGATCGCGGTCGCCGCGCCCGATCCGCCGGTCGAGGTCGAGGTGGTGATCCCCTGGGCGCGGGGCGACCTGGTCGCGATGCTCTACCGGGAGGCCGAGGTGCTCAAGGCCGAAGCCGAGCCGGAGGGCACGCGCGTGCTCGCGCGGGTGGGCCTCCGGGAGCTCGCCGAGATCCGGCCGTTCGCAGCCTCGGTGCGGGGTGCGCCGGATCCCGAGGACTAGGCCTTCGGTGTCCCGATCGACCACAGGCCCTGATCGTCCCAGTGGCCTACGATCACCTTGTCGGGGTCCTGATCCCGTTCCTTCGCGAAACGCAGCGCGAGCAGCTGCAGACGCACGGTCAGCGGCACCTGGGCGAGCGCGCCGGACAGCGCGGCCGTCTCGGCGAGCCGCGACACGCCGATCCCTTCGGCCTCGGCGGCCGTCGCGATCCCGGCGACCAGGCCGTCCTCGTCCGGCGTGGTGATCGCGACGATGTGATCCTTGGCGTTCAGGGGCACGGCGGTCCCGTGGAGGAAGAACTCCGCGTCATAGCCCTCGGCCAGGACGCGCGCCCCCTCGCGCACCTTGAGGGCGCCCTCCCGGGCGGTGATCGACGAGTGACCGGCGCCGACGATCTGGAGGGAACGCTCGGGGATCGGGATGCGCTCGGTTCCCGGCGCGTCGATCGCGTTGCGCACGGCGTTCGGGACCTGCGCGATCCGGTCGGCGGTCACTTCGTTCGCGCCCATCTCGGCGGCCAGGAGCGCCAGCGCCAGCAGCGCGCTCGTGTAGCTGACGGTGTACGTCTCGGAGGTTTCCTTCGCGACGGTCTCGATCGAGTCGTTCATGCCGAGACCCTCGCGGGTGATCATCACGGTCTGCAGACCCGCGTTGAACGCGAGGGCGCGGGCCGCCAGGGCGTACGCGGTCTCACCCGTATGGGAGATCACCACGACGCCGTCATGCGGGCCCACGATGGGGGCGTTGCGCACGAACTGCATCGAGGACACCGCGTGCGCGGCGCGGCCGGCGTCCTGGAGCATCGCCGCGCCGAGCGCGGCGGCGTGCTGGCTGGTCCCGGTGCCCACCAGCCAGATCCGGCGGACGCGATGCAGCGACTCGGCAGCGGCGTGGACCTGGAGCCGCGTCTTTCCCGCGCCGAGGAACTCCTCGAGGACGTCGGGCTGCGAGCGGATCTGTTCTTCGAGGTGGATCTCGGTCCCTTCGGGCATCGCAGGCGCTCCCCTCGTCGTGGCCGGCCGCAGGGAGCCTAGCCCACTCAGAGTCGCCTGAGAACCGCGACGACCTTGCCCAGGATCCTGCCGTCCTGCATCTCCAAGGGCTTGTAGGAAGGGTTCTCGGGCAGCAGCAGGACCCGGGGGCCGTCGTGCCCCAGACGCTTCACCGTGGCCTCCTCCTCGGCCGGGCCGGGGAGCAACGCGGCCACGATCTCGCCGTCGCGCGCCTGCTCCTGGCTCTGCACCACGACCATGTCGCCGTCGAGGATGCCGGCCCCGACCATCGAGTCCCCCGCGACCCGCAGGGCGAAGCACGCGCCGCCGCGGACGTATTCGGCGGGCACGGCCAGGTAGTCCTCGACGTGCTCGGCCGCCAGGGTCGGGCTGCCGGCCGCGATCCGTCCGAGCACCGGCACCGAGGCGCCGTCGGCTCGGGCGTCGGATGCCAGGGTCATCGCGCGCGGCTTCGTGGGGTCCTTCCGGAGGTACCCAGCGCGCTCGAGGTTCGCCAGCTGGGCGTGCACCGAGGACGAGGACGTGAGCCCGACCGCCTCGCCGATCTCGCGGACGGTGGGGGGGTAGCCCCGCTCCCGCACGGTCTGGGCGATGAAGTCGAGGATCCGTTGCTGCCGAGGAGTGATGTCAGACATGGTCCGTAGCCTCCTGGGTCGTGGGCGGACGGTACCACCCGGACCTAGGGGGTGCAAACATATGTTCGAGCGGAGCCTTGACACCGAACGGGCGTTCGGGCAGGGTGGGGTCGTGAGCCGAACACGTGTTCGATGGAGGCGGCTGGCCTGCGTGGCGATGGTCGCCCTGGGACTCCACCTGTGGGTCCCGGCGGCCGCACGCGCCGTCCTGCACCGGCCCATCGCGGGAGGCGCCACGGTCGCGTACGTGGTCCGTCCCGGCGACACGCTGTGGGGGATCGCCTCGCGGGTCGCTCCCGGCACCGACCCCCGCGTCGTGGTCGACCGGCTCGCGTCCGTGAACGGGCTCGGCGGCCGCGATCTGGTCCCCGGCCAGGTCCTCCGCGTCCCGCGCTCGGCTTGACGCCCCATCATGTCGCGGTTACCGTGCGCGCGGCCACCACATGTTGTGGCCGCTCCTCATGCGCTGTCCATGGTGCGACGCGGACCACGACCGGGTGGTCGACTCCCGGCCCGCCGACGCCGGCGGGTCGATCCGCCGTCGCCGAGCCTGCCTGGCCTGCGGCCGACGGTTCACCACCTACGAGCGGGTCGAGGGCGTCGGGGTGGTCGTGGTCAAGCGGGACGGCTCGAAGGAGCTGTTCGATCGCGAGAAGCTCGAGGCCGGGATCCGCAAGGCCCTGGCCGGGCGGCCGGCTCCGAACGAGGCGATCGAGGAACTCGTGGACCGGATCGAGCAGCGGATCCGGCGCAAGGGCCCCGAGGTCTCCTCGCGGCAGGTCGGCGCGGAGGTCTTGAGCGCCCTGAAGCGGACCGACGAGGTGGCCTACCTCCGGTACGCCAGCGTCTACAAGGACTTCGAGGACATCGCGGATTTCGAACGGGAGCTCGGCCTGCTTGGGGAGAAGAAGGAGCCGGCGAAGCGACGCCCGCGTTCCTCGGTGAGACACTAGATGTAGTGGTCCGACGGGAATCTCGCCACAACCCCTTGACCTTCGGGCGTCGGAGCGGCATCATGCGCGGGCGCGAATGACATGGATGTAACTCCATCCACATCCTGCGCACAGGTTGTCGACCGGTTGTCCACAGCGGGGGGCTCCGCGGAGCCGTCGGCGGGGAAGGAGGGGGTCAGGTGACGACGCGGCAGGGCGATGTCGAGGTGATCCGGGAAGGGCTGAGCTTCGAGCGGTTCTTCACGCGTGAAGGCACCCATCCGTTCGAGGAGATCGGATGGGAGATCCGCGACGCGATCATCCCGAACTACAAGGAGGGCGGGAACGCCTTCGAGCAGCGCGACGTCGAGTTCCCCGTCGGCTGGTCGCAGAACGCCACCAACATCGTCGCCCAGAAGTACTTCCGCGGCACCCTCGGCACGCCCGAGCGGGAATCGTCGGTCCGCCAGTTGGTCTCCCGGGTCGTCGACACGATCACCGGGTGGGGGAAGGACAACGCGTACTTCGCCTCGGACGAGGACGCCACGATCTTCGCCGAGGAACTGACGCATCTCCTCGTGAACCAGAAGGCGGCGTTCAACTCGCCGGTCTGGTTCAACGTCGGCGTGGCCAACACCCCGCAGCAGTGCAGCGCCTGCTTCATCCTGGCGGTCGAGGACCACATGTCCTCGATCCTCAACTGGTACGTGGAAGAGGGCACGATCTTCAAGGGCGGGTCGGGCTCGGGGATCAACCTCAGCCGGATCCGGTCCTCGAAGGAGCAGCTGGCCGGCGGCGGCACCGCCAGCGGCCCGGTCAGCTTCATGCGTGGCGCCGACGCCTCGGCCGGCACGATCAAGTCCGGCGGCAAGACGCGGCGCGCAGCCAAGATGGTGATCCTCAACGTCGACCATCCCGACGTGCGTGACTTCATCTGGTGCAAGGCCGTCGAGGAGCGCAAGGCGCGGGCGCTGCGCGACGCCGGGTTCGACATGGACCTCGACGGGCGCGACAGCTACTCGGTCCAGTACCAGAACGCGAACAACTCCGTCCGTGTGACCGACGAGTTCATGCAGGCGGTCGGCGACGACCGCGACTGGAAGCTCAAGGCGGTCACCAGCGGCGAGACGCTCGAGACCGTGCGCGCCCGCGAGCTGATGCGCGACGTCGCGCAGGCCGCCTGGGAATGCGCCGACCCCGGCATGCAGTACGACACCACGATCAACGAGTGGCACACGTGCCCGGCCACGGGCCGGATCAACGGCAGCAACCCGTGCTCGGAGTACATGCACCTGGACAACAGCGCCTGCAACCTGGCCAGCCTCAACCTGATGACGTTCCTGGACGCCGAGGGGAACTTCGACGTCGCGAGCTTCAAGCACGCCGTCGAGATCGTGTTCACGGCGCAGGAGATCGTGGTCGGGGAGTCGGACTACCCCACGCAGAAGATCGGCGACAACGCGCGGGCGTTCCGGCAGCTCGGTCTGGGCTACGCGAACCTCGGCGCGCTGCTGATGGCCCGGGGGATGCCGTACGACTCCGACCAGGGCCGGGCGTGGGCCGGGGCGATCACCGCCCTGATGACCGGGTGGGCCTACCGCACCAGCGCCCGGATCGCCGAGGTCACCGGGCCGTTCGCCGGCTACGCGCCGAACGCCGACGCGATGCTCCGCGTGATGCGCAAGCACCGCGCGGCCGCCGACGAGATCGACGCCGAGAGCGTGCCCGAAGCGCTCCTGTCCGCCGGCCGGCAGGCGTGGGACGAGGCGATCGCGCTCGGCGAGCGCCACGGCTACCGCAACGCCCAGGCCAGCGTCCTGGCGCCGACCGGCACGATCGGCCTGATGATGGACTGCGACACCACCGGCATCGAGCCGGAGCTCGCGCTCGTCAAGACGAAGAAGCTCGTCGGCGGCGGCACGATGCAGTTCGTGAACCAGACCGTGCCGCGCGCGCTGGAACGCCTGGGCTACACGCCCGATCAGATCGAGGACGTCGTGGCGTTCATCGCCGAGCACAACTCGGTCGTGGATGCGCCGCACCTGCGCCCGGAGCATCACGCGGTGTTCGACACGGCGATGGGCGCCCAGCCGATCCACTACATGGGGCACGTGCGGATGATGGCCGCCGCGCAGCCGTTCATCTCGGGCGCGATCTCGAAGACCGTGAACATGCCGGAGGAGGTCACGGTCGAGGAGGTCGAGCAGCTGTTCGTGGAGAGCTGGAAGCTCGGGCTGAAGGCCGTCGCGATCTATCGCGACAACTGCAAGGTCGCGCAGCCGCTGTCGGCCGACAAGAAGACCGCCCCCGCCGCGCCCGAGACGGTGGAGGCCGAGCCGGCGCAGCTCGCCTGGTCGGCGAAGAAGCGCCTGCCACAGTCCCGCCCGGCGCGCACCACGTCGTTCCGGGTCGGCGACGCGGAGGGCTACATCACCGCGGGCTCCTACCCCGACGACGGCCTCGGCGAGATCTTCCTGAAGGCCTCGAAGCAGGGGTCGACGCTCTCGGGGATCATGGACGCGTTCTCGATCGCGGTCTCGGTCGGCCTGCAGTACGGCGTGCCGCTGGAGGACTACGCCTCGAAGTTCATCAACATGAAGTTCGAGCCGAGCGGCCTGACGAACGACCCCGACATCCGCTTCGCCTCCTCGATCGTCGACTACGTGTTCCGGCGGCTGGCGCTGGACCATCTGACGCCGGAGCAACGCGAGGTCTTGGGGATCCGTTCGATCGAGGAGCGCAAGGAGGAGACCCAGCGTAAGGTCGGGCAGCTCGAGGACCCGCCCGCGCAGCCCTCGCTCCTGCCACCGTCCGGCACGCAGATCGAGATCGTGGAGGCGACGAGCGCCCGGACGCTGGACGCGCCGCTGTGCTACCAGTGCGGCTCGCGGATGCAGCCGGCCGGATCGTGCTACGTGTGCGGAACCTGCGGGAGCACCAGCGGCTGCTCCTGAGCCCGCACCCGTAGACTCCGGGCCCGTGGGGGACAACGCGGCGAAGCTGCTCGGGCTGCACCACATCCAGCTGGCGATGCCGCCCGGCGAGGAGGAGGCCGCCGCGCGCTTCTACAGCGCGATCCTCGGGCTGCAGCAGGTGGCGAAGCCGCCCGAGCTCGCCCCGCGGGGCGGCGTGTGGTTCCGCGAGGGCGACCTCGAGGTGCACCTCGGCGTGGAGGAGCCCTTCACGCCGGCGCGGAAGGCCCATCCGGCCTTCCTGGTCCGTAACCTCGAGACCCTCCGAGCCCGGATCGAGGCCGCGGGCTACCGTGTGACCGACGACGCGCCGCTCGAGGGCTTCCACCGCTGCCACGTGCGCGATCCCTTCGGCAACCGCCTGGAGCTGGTGGAGCCGGCCTGATGGAGCTGCCGTTCAAGCGGCTGCGCCCGGAGGCGCAGCTCCCGGCGGCCCGGCACGACGGCGACGCGGGACTCGACCTGCGCTCGGCGGTCGCCGCGGTGGTGGGTCCCGGGGAACGGGCGATGATCCCCACCGGCGTCGCGGTCGCGATCCCGTCCGGGCACGCGGGCCTCGTACTGCCGCGGAGCGGCCTGGCGTCGAAGCGCGGCCTGACCCTCGTGAACGCGCCCGGGCTGATCGACGCCGGCTACCGCGGCGAGGTGATCTGCGCCGTCGTGAACCTCGACCGGGAGGAGAAGGTCGAGGTCGCCGTGGGGGACCGGATCGCCCAGCTGGTGATCGTGGACCTGCCACAGGTCGCGCCCTCGTGGGCCGACGAGCTTCCGGCCTCGACGCGCGGTGAGGGCGGCTTCGGCTCCACCGGCACCACGTGAACGTCCGCCGGGAGGAGACCGGCGACCGGTCCTCGTCGCTCGAGGTCGAGCGGCTCGCGTTCGGGTGCGTGTAGCGCTTCCGCGCTTTCTCTCGGCCGGGGGTGTCACGGGGCCAGCACGACGGCACACTCGCTGCATGCGTCGAGCGTTGGTCCTGTCGCTGCTCCTCGCGACGGCGTGCACGGCTCGCACCAGCGCGCCTCCGACCGTGTCGAGCGTTCCCGACGTGACCGATGCGACCCCGTCCCCGACGTCGCCACAGGTGCAACCCCCCGTCCCTCCGAAGCCGAGATGGCCGCTCCCCGGGTACCTGTTGATCGCCGACCGGGGGAACGACCGGATGCTCCTCGTCGATAGCGGGAAGCACATCCTGTGGCGCTATCCGGCCCCCGGGCAGGCCCCGGCGATGCCGTTCCGGTTCGATGACGACACGTTCTTCACGCCGAGCCACACCGCCGTGATCAGCAACCAGGAGGACCAGCAGACGATCCAAGTGATCTCCTTCCCCGGTCGGCGGATCCTGTGGAGCTACGGCCACGTGAACGTCGCCGGCTCTGCCCCCGGCTTCCTCCACACCCCCGACGACGCCTACATGCTTCCGAACGGGACCGTGTCCGTGGCCGACATCAGCAACTGTCGCATCGTGTTCATCGGGCGGCATCACGCGATCACGCGGCACCTGGGCTCGTTGACGACGTGCTTCCACGGCCCGCCCCGGTCGCTCGATCTGCCCAATGGTGACACCCCGATGCCCGACGGCGGCACGCTGGTCACCGAGATCGGGGGATCGTGGGTCGACTCGATCGGGCCGAACGGGAAGCTCCGGTGGGCCGTGCACGCACCCGTGTCCTACCCGTCGGACGCCCAATGGCTCGGGCACGGCAGGATCCTGCTGACCGATTACCACGTGCCGGGGAGCGTCGTCGAGATGACCCGGTCGGGTCACGTCGTGTGGCGCTACGGGCCGTCGAGCGGACCGGGGGAGTTGCGCTTCCCGTCGCTCGCGCTGATGTTGCCGAACGGGCTCGTCGCGGTGAACGACGACGCGCGGCACCGGGTCGTCGTGATCGACCCCACGACCGACAAGATCGTGTGGCAGTACGGCCACACCGACGTGGCCGGGTCCTCGGCCGGATACCTCACGAGGCCGGACGGGATGGACTTCCTGGCCTATCAGGTCGCGATCGACGTGCCGCAGGTTCGGGTGTACCTCGTGGGCCGCCTGGGGTCGGCCGCCGCGTCCGGTTGAAGCTCCCTGCGGGGCGCCCTAGTATCGAGGTGCCGCGCGGACGTGGCTCAGTTGGTAGAGCACCACCTTGCCAAGGTGGGGGTCGCGGGTTCGAATCCCGTCGTCCGCTCCAAGATCCACCTGCGGGAACGACCTCGGCGTCGTCTTCGGACGGCGGTTTCCGCAACAGGTAGCGTGCGGGCCGTGAACGCCAAGCCGACCCGCGACAACGCCCTCGACCATGTCGTCGTGGTGCTGTTCGAGAACCGCTCCTTCGACAACTTGCTCGGACATCTGTACGGACCGGACGATGCCACGGTCTTCGAGGGCGTGATCGGGAAGGACCTGAGCAACCCGATCCCGGACTGGGCCGAGCACGGCGCCGAGCGGAAGGCCGTGCCCTTCACCGTCGGGACCGACATGGACTCGCCGAACCCGGACCCGGGCGAGGAGTGGTACCACGCGAACACGCAGCTGTTCGGGGTCCTCGACGACCACAACCGCTTCAAGATCGGCGAGGAGGTGACCACCCCGTGGAACGCGCCGTCGCCGGGTGCGACGCCGACGATGGACGGGTTCGTCGCGGACTACATCAGCACGTTCACCGGCGAGATCGGCCGCCAGCCGACCTACGAGGAGTACGCCCAGATCATGACCGGCTTCACGCCGGAGCAGCTCCCCGTCCTGAACGGGATCGCGCGCGACTTCGGCGTGTTCGATCACTGGTTCTCCGAGGTGCCGTCGCAGACCTTCATGAACCGATCCTTCTGGACGGCGGCGACCTCGTCCGGGCTCGTCGTGAACGCCCCGGCGACGAAGTGGTTCACGAAGAACGACGCGGAGACGATCTTCGAGCGACTCGAGCAGCACGGCAGGACCTGGAAGATCTACGTGATGGAGCCGATGCCCCTGTCGTTCCACGGGATCATCCATTTCTCGCGGCTGAAGGATCGTCTGGCGACGAACGTGGTGCCGTTCGCCGAGTTCGAGCGCGACGCCGCCGCGGGAACCCTTCCCGACTTCTCGTTCATCGAGCCGAACTTCATCAGCGGGCACGGTGACTACCATCCGGCGTTCGGCCGCTCGTTCATCGGTCTCAACGTCGACCCCATGGATCCGCCGTCCTCGATGCTGGCCGGCGAGGCCTTCCTGGCGCGCATCTTCGACGCCTACCGCGCCGCCACGTCCGCTTCCGGCACGAACGTCTGGAACACCGCCCTGCTGATCGGTTGGGACGAGCCGGGCGGGACCTACGACCACGTGCCCCCGGGCACGGTTCCGCCGCCCGATCCGGCCGCACCCCCCGGCGAGCTCGGGTTCGCATTCGATCGCTCCGGCTACCGCGTTCCCGCGATCCTCGTCTCTCCCTGGGTCCCGCAGGGCGCGGTCTTCAACGACGAGTTCCGCCACACGTCCCTGATCGCCACGCTGCGGAAGCGCTGGAGCCTTGGGGCGGCGTTCACGCAGCGCGACGCCTCGGCGCGGACCTTCGACGACCTGTTCACCCTCGACGACCCTCGGGAGCCCGAGACGTGGGCCACGATCACCGCGCTCCCCGTCCCGGCGTGGCACCTCGACGAAGCGGCGCTCGCCAAGGGGCTCAGCACGCTCGGGAAGACGATGGGACGGGGCGTGATCGCCCACGCCCGGGAGCTCGGCCTCGAGCTCCCGTCGCACCTCGACGACCCCGATGCGGCGTTCACGTCCGAGGTCATCGTCGGCGCGCTCCGCGAGATCTCCTGGCACTTCTTCCCGCTCCTGCGCCCGCACTCGACGCAGACCGGGGGAGCCGACCCCTAGGCGACGGCGATCCGCGGCTCAGTCGTGCGCGGTGATCACGCCGTTCGAGATCGTGCCGTCGGCGCCGGGCACGGTCCACGACGCATCGACGTGGCGGGCCCCGCCGTCCGGCATCGTGCAGGTTGCCGAGAACGCGGCACGGTCGACCTTCGTCACGGTTCCGGTGCACATCGCGCCGCTCGGCAGGTACTCCATCTGGAACGACGTCGAGGCCAGCGAGGTCGTCGTGACCAGCAGATCGGCGCGGACCAGCACGTTCTGCGGCCCTGCCCCGTTGCCGGCCATCGACACGATCCCGCGCGTCACGCCCATATCCGTGAGGATCTTCCCGTCCAGGCGGTCCGAGAACGTCGCCGCGTTCCACGGCTTGGGTCGGAAGCGGAGCGGCCCCGTGCCGAGACCGACCACGAGCGCCACGCAGAGGATGGCGGCGAACGCCGGAGCGACGCGACGGAGCCATACGGCCGGCTCGCCTCGCCGCAGCACGCGCCACACGATCAGCCCGCCGATCACGCCGACCGCGGCGGCCTCGATCGCGAGGAGCCACGGCGTGCTCCGGTCGGTGCCGGTCCCGACCGCGTGGAACGTCGCGGCGGTCCAGACGGCGAAGTTCGCGTAATGGATCCGGCGCCAGGCCCGGTAGCTGAGCTCGGTGTTCCGGTAGTGGTTCGAGACGGCCAGCGCCAGCAGCAGTTCGGCGGCCACGATGCCCAGGCCGGTCCAGATCGGCCGGAAGGGCGCCACGAGCGGCACGGCGAGCGAGAGCAGGGAGAAGGGGAGGTACGCGTCGATCGCGACGGCGATGATGTGCAGCACGACGAACGTGCCGGTCAGCAGGCCGGTGAATCGGTGCACGTCTTCGATCGCGAAGCGGGGCCACCGTCGCAGGGACTTCTTGCCCGTCATCAGCAGCCCGATCGCGACGTTCAGGGATAACAGGAGGTACGCCGCGATCCCGCCGGCTCGGGCCGCGTACCAGTCGACGGGGTTCGAGGTCAGATGCATGCGACGGCCCGGCGCATGCTCCGCTCCCAGGTCGCGTTCGCGACCACGGAGCCGTCCGTCCGGACGAACCGGGCCGGGATGGCGCGCGCGTCCAGCCACGCCGGCCCGTCCTCGCCCAACAAGAACCCCGCCTTCGCAGCGACGTCCGCCCCGACGCACGTCGCTCCACAGGCCGTGACGTCGGACCACGGCGACCGGGCGGGACGCCCGGTCCGCGGATCGATCAAGTGGTGCTGCACCGCGCCGGCGCGTATCCACCACCGCTTCGAGCTCCCGCTCGTCGCGAGGGCGCCCTCACGCAGCTCGGCGGCACCCCCGCCGGGGAGCGCGACCGTGAGCGGGCCACGCGTCGCGAGATCACCGCCGGCCGAGACCGATGCCTCGCCGGACAGGAGCTCCAGTGCGTCGTCCACCGTGAGCGACTTGACGACCCCGTTCAGATCCAGGGCGGTGCCGGGGGACAGGCCCACGATCGACCCGTGGACGGAGACGGCGCCGGGCCCGCGCGCCGGCCCCGGGGCCTCGGGGACGGGGCCCAGCGACGCGTGGTCGCGCGTGTATCCGGCCGCTGCGAGGGCCGCGCCCAGCGTGGGGTCCACGATGCCGTCGGTCTCGGCGCTGGCCGCGAGCGCCACACGCAGGGTGTCGGCGAA
>Ga0187785_10000429_pt1 | contig 15792 bp, 12 predicted proteins | sample 0815_BV2_4_20_MG_FD_132466 | JGI IMG/M metagenome (GOLD analysis project Ga0187785, IMG submission 132466) | Tropical peat soil microbial communities from peatlands in Department of Meta, Colombia - 0815_BV2_4_20_MG | ecosystem: Environmental > Terrestrial > Soil > Wetlands > Peat | place...
CTTTTGGGAGCGGTACTTTCATATCGAAGACGTCCAGTGAAATGGCTGGGGGGTGGAGGGGAGGATGGCGCCGATCTGCATAGGCAGGTTGAGTTGCCCCTCCAATGGTGATCGACCTGCCCCGGCTCCCGCCTTCAGGCTTCGTTGCCCCGAGGACAACCTCACGGATTGAACCCGGATAGGTTGTTTCACGCAGGGGGAAGGTTTCCTGGAGTAATGATGCAGGGCGGTCAGAAAGAATCGGTGCGGGGGGGATGACTTGGGGAGCATGGGAAGATATGGTTGTCGGGATGAACAGGTCCAGATCTCCGATCTCCATAGAGAAATGCTCCAGTTCCAGCTGCTGAACACCGTTGAGAAGATCCATGATCTTCGGGGCGAGCGTAAGCAGGTCGTTACCGGTAATACCTTGCGCCCGGCCCTTATTTTCTGGCGGCATGATGCTCCCTCCCGCTTTCATGAGACGGATTTATCGGGACAATGATCACTTTCTCTGCGGTTATCTTCGCATTCTTCAGGATGATGCGGAATCCACCGGTTGTGATGGGGATATCACCCGCCGAAAAAACCCGAGCGGAGGATTCTCCGGCCGGGGGCTGCAATTTGGCAGGGACCCACCGCTGGACCACCGGGTGATGGTGATTTTCGAGGAACGTCTTCAGTTCCTTAATGTCTCCGGCATCGTTCTCCGTTGCGATTGCGGGGTAAACCGTGGCAGGGATAAATTCCTTCAGCCGCTCCTTGGTATCGGCAGGCATCCAGACAACGCGGTCATACCCCCCGTCCGCATGCATGAACATTGGTGACCGCATATACTCGAGGGATATGCCATGGAACCCGTCCACCTGCCTCCCGCCGGCAGTCGAATCCGCCATCGTTGAGAAAGGAAGACCATTGACCGTGACATCCCGGAATCCTCTGAGAACAATCCCGAAACCTTCCACTTCCGGAATGTAAAAGGCGATACCTTCGAAACACCCGCAGGAGGTATGGGGGTACCCGAACGCGGAGTAGAGGTAGACCCGGTTAATCTCCCCCATGGATCGTTTTTTCGCGCTCTCATTTACACCCGAATACTCCCCTTTTTCCGGATCCAGGCATTCTCCTTTCTCGATTGCATAGATCGGCCCCTTCGGGTCGATGCCGGCAGCGGCGCGTCCGTCAAACCAGCTGATAGCCCCGCAGTTTGCGTACCGCTGGGGGGTAATGACGCATACATGGGTCGGGGCAAACGACTGGCAGAGGGCACAACCGTAAAAGAGATCGACATCCTTGTCAGAGAGCCCCCGGGCCCGTGCATCGCGTGCCTCGTACAGGGCAAGCGCCTCCCGGTATAATGGCTTGATCTTGTCCCGGTCCGTGATGAACGTTATCTGGACTTTTTCGAGGATCGGCAGCTCGTTCTTAAACAGTTCGTGCATGACCCTGCCGATAAAACGGAATGAGGTCAGTCCTTTCTTAAAAGATTTTTTCGAAAGCCGGATCCAGATGTCGTACCGCTGGTTGAGGTGCATGAAACCCTCGATATAATTGCAGTACTCGTGAATTCGCCGTTCGATGACTCCTTCAAGATCCGTCTCTACCCGTTCTCCCGCAATCTCGACCAGGATACCAAGAGGGTAATGACTTCCCTCTTCCATGGCATCAAGATCCGGTCCTATGATGGCGATGGCACCGTCAGTGACCTGTTCGGGAGCCCGGACCCGGACCAGTTCAAACTTTTCCGCTTCGGCCGGGCCGCCAAGCTCGACCTGCATATCATTTTTCCGGACCCGCTCTCCTTCATGAACAAGGCCGACATCGACAGGAATCTCCTCAAACATGCAACTTTCAGTCCCCCAGCCCGTCAACAATTCCCTTGAGGCTGACAACCCAGTCCTTGATCGTGCTATTCGGGAACGACCAGCTGGCATTCGGCTGGTACACGCAGTCGAGGGTCATGGTCTTTAAGAGCGGCGCAAAATGTTTCAGCCCCGAGAGGATCGTCCACTCCATGTAATAGGGGAGACCGACAAAAATGGCCAGGTCGTAGGAATCTTTCCCGTCGAGCCCTTTCCAGGAAGGGTCGGTAAGGCGGTTCCCGATGTCGACTGCCGGCATCAGCGCTGCAGGAGTGAACCCGCGGCTCAGGAATTCCCTGTTGGTACTGGCAGTGACCACGACAGGGATCCTCGCTCTGGTGGCAAGCTCGATGAGATAGTCGATCAGCTTGAGCCCTTCGACATCGTATTCAACGATCCCATGGCCGACGATCATAATGGGGCGTTTTGCCCTGCGGATCATTGCATCGGCAATGTCCGGTTTCATGATAAGCGAGGCTTTCTTGGGCCCGGGGATCTCGGCGGTCAGCCAGGATTCGTTCAGCGGCATAGCAAATCACTCCTTCTTCCGGTGGATCATGCGGGGTAGCAGCGTCGGGTCAGGGATCGGCTGCTCTGTCCAGGCATGTTCCTCAAGGTGAGCCCGGATCTCATCCCGCATAGTGAGGGGGATATCGGCACCTGTCCGGACAAAGAGGTGCACATCGGGAGGGATGCCCCCGACGAGCCGTTTATGCAGGTCAACATAGTTGGCAAGCTTGTTGGCACGGCCCTTGCTGGTATCATTGGGTCGCATCGTTAGTTTTGCCACCATGATCATTGCCTCCTCCTTGGTCTCCGCAGCAAAGAAGAGGTGTTCAGGTACCGGGCCGGCATACATTTGCTCACCGCTGCGGGCATCATAGACATACCAGTCTTCTTTTTTATCCGATCGCCCGAGCAGCATCCGCCGGTATTTGGTTCCGTGGGGCCCGACCACGACCGGGATGCCGAGGCGCCAGAACCCGGCGGCAATGGATGCCGCCTTCTGGGACATGGCACCCCAAGCTACGCCGACAGCTCCCACGCGGTTATGAACGTAGTCGGCGATCTCTTCATAGTTGCCCCGGAGTGGACGCTTCGCAAAGACACTGGCAATTTTGATCGCTGCACCGGCAATATGTGCGTTCGAGACGCACGAGCCGACATTCACGATCCCGCCTGCCTCGAAGGCACCGGAATACCGCTCGTACGCCGTCTTCCCTTCTTCGTCGCGGTACATCCCCGCAGACATTGCCGAGCAGCCCGAAGTACATACAATATAGCGGCGTTTTGCAAATTCCATGCACATCTCAGCCACCTCGCGGGAACCTTTCGGGTAATTGGCACAGCCGACGAAGGCAACGACACCGGGGATTTCGCCAAGGACAATGGGGCCTCCTACCTTGCGGATCTCGGTGTCCTGGATCGGCCCGCGGCCGGTCCGAATGCAGTACGATTCGTCCAGGGTCCTGCGGGACGCAGCTGCGCAGATGAGAGAATGGATTGCCAGTTTCTGGGTGCAGGCAGACTCACACCGGCCGCATCCTACACAGTCATCGTAGAGCTCATCCAGGAGGGAGAGGTTTCCCCCCGCCGCAGCCCTCACTGCCTGTGCGATGGGGAGGTCATTGGGGCATGCCCGACGGCAGAGCATGCACTGCGTGCATTTCTTGGCAAGCCGGACGAGTTCTTCCTGAGAAAGACCGGTCTCCCGTTTCCTGCGTTTCGGGGCAATAGCCCGTGCAGTCCTGACAGCAACCGCTCCGACTTTTTCCGGGTCGAGGATAAGCGCTCCCGGAACAGTCCCGTCAACAAATCCCTGGACAATATCATCGATCTCATCTGCGGTCCTGTCGGGGAGACCGAGACAGTTCTTCTCGCTCGTTGCAATGAGAGGAGATTGTACCCGGGCTGCTTCATGGAGTGTATCGGTACGAATGCATTGTTCATCAACAACAATGACATCCGGAACGCCGCTCCGGATGTACCGCAGCTGCCATGAGATGGGTCCGATCACCTTTGCCCGGGATGAATACCGGGTCATATCCAGCGCCGTGCAGCAGATCCCGGTAACCTCCACCTCGGAAAGAGTGCCGGTATCCCTCAGGTAGTCGATAATAGCGGCCGAAGGGGGGACATTATGGCCGATAACAAGAATTACCGGCTTTTTACGGTCTACCGTGCCCAGCCCGAGTTCGGCCAGGGCAGATTCCGGATCGGCTTTCGGGAACCCGAGGGCAGATATCTGGGCGATATCGGCAATCTCCATACCCACCTGGTCAACCATCCCGGCATGAAACACCTTGGACTCAAAGTCAAGGTTATTCCCTTCCTGGCCGGTGTGGGTGACGGCAAGGAGCTGGGTCAGCTGGTTCTCGCAGTAATCCAGGGCCGGTTCCAGGTCCCCGAGCGTTTCCGGCCTGATCCCGCAGACAAGCCGCGTTACCGGTGCTTCCACTTCGACCCCGACGTCCCCCACATTAATCGGGAGTTCCCGTCCGAACCGTTCGATCAGGTAATTCAGGAGTTCCCGGGAGTGCCCGATATGGGTCGCAGCCCCGATGCAGGCAGCAATAAGCACCGTCCGGGACTGCTGTGCAGGCATGGAAATCCCGCAGGCACCTTTTTTCGAGTTGGTGAGGTCGCATTTTCCATAGGTGCAGAGGCAACAGAGATCGCAGAAAGGAAGGTAAAAGGGTTTATATCGTCTGAGGAGGGTATGGTCCCATGAACGAAGTGTCGAAAGCGAAGGGAACGGCGTCGGCCCCATCGGTTCGAGCCACCTCTCCTGGTGCATCGCTCCGATGGAGATACTGATATCACGGAAGTGAGCAATATCGGATTTTAACTCCCCGATCGTGAGATTGACACTCTTCCGGCTCATGGTTCACCAGGGAACGTTTCAGTTATACATTGAGGGATGAGTCAGATAAGGTTATCGAAGAGGCACCCTTCCCTTGAAATCCCATCTTCCGGGAGGAATACGGCGAACAAAGACGATGGATCTGACAGGATCGTCCGGTGCCATGAAATTACCTCCGGCAGGAATAGTCCTTCTGATTTTCCAAGGAACAATTGATTTCCATAACGGAGTTTTTTTTAATCCCTATCGGAAAACAGGATTGTCACAGGGCCACTCCACCGGATGAACAAGGAATTATGGTAACTCCCCGAGCAATCTGTCCAGGATTGAAGAAACCGACCGGTATGCCGGGGAGGATTCGGGTATCCCGAGGAGCGATTCCCCGGCAAGGACATGGTCCGCGACCCACGGATCCTCCGCAATCTTTCCTGCATATGACAGACCTGTCCTGAGCGCTACCTGATCACCGGGCATTTCCGGGAACCCATAACCCCCGACGACAAAGAACCGGTCAAAACGTATCCCCACTTCCCGGATAACCCGGTAGGCGCGTTGCACGTGTGCGAAGGATTTGCTTGAGGGGCCCATAACGTCAAAGATGATATCAACGTCGCCCGCTATCTTGCGGTTGAGGTGTTCGAGCCCCCCGGGCGAGTCGATAAGGATATACCGGTACTGGCGTGTGATGCTGCCGAGGGCTGTCTTCAGTGCAGCATCGGGAAGGCAATAGCAGCCCTCGACCCATTTCGTGCCAAGAGCAACAAGGTCGAAATTCCCTCCTTCGTAAAGCCCCTGTTCCCAGAGTATATTCTCAATTCTTTTCGAAGGTGCGATCCCGATCGTAGTTCCGCCCCGGGCTATAAACGTATCCGAGAGGAGTTCGGCAATGGTTTTCCTGCCGGCAGCCTCGAGGTCCACACCTGCCATCTCGGCCAGGTTCTGATCGGGATCGGCATCGACAAGCAGGATAGGAACCTCTCCTTTTTCGATGAGGTACCTGGCCATGAGAGCGACAAAACTCGTCTTGCCCGTCCCCCCGCGCCCCATCGTAACGATGGTCTTTGCCATATCAGCTCCCCCGGGAAGGGGTCAGTCCGGAAGACTGACGGGATTGCAGATCACGGGCCAAGCGGGCAATTTCCTGGAGGGCACCCGACTCTTCTTCAACGATCGGCCTTCCGGTGATTCCGTTGTCAAGGACCTGCTGGTCGAAGGGGACCAGGCCGAGTAACGGAATCCCGTTCTTCTCCGAAAACGCCCGGATGATCTGTTCCTGCTCATGGCCGGCAACCCGGTTTCCCACCAGAACAACTGCAGGGATCCCGGAATCGTGCGCCATGGTAAAGATATTCCGGGCGATCTCAAGGGATTTTTTGTTGGCATCGGTCACGACAATCATCATATCCACCCGTTCTGCAGTCCCACGGCCGAGGTGCTCAATACCTGCTTCCATATCAAGGATCACAATTTCCCCCCGCTCGACAATGAGGTGACGAAGGAGTGCCTTTACCACGGAATGAGCCGGGCAGGTGCAGCCGGATCCCATGGAACGCACCGTCCCCATCACTATGAGGTTCGGCCCCGAAGGGGTCCTGAGGGCAAAACGCCCGATGATATCATCGACGGTGAAGGTAAGGCGGAATACACCGGAATACGTGGTCCCGGTCTTCAGCCGGATCAGTTCGTCATTCTCGGCGACGGGAACGATGTTTGCCGATTCTTCCGGTGTCAACCCGAGCGAGATCCCGAGATTGGGCGACGGGTCTGCATCGATTGCAATGACCGCCTTTCCCTGACGGGCGAAGAATGCTGCAAGGCTTCCGGCAATGAACGTCTTCCCGACCCCGCCTTTCCCGGTAACGGCAATCTTCATGACAGGTCCTGTTTCTTTAATAGGATAGTGAATTGTGGCAGATAAGGATACGCCACGGGGTTATTTTGATCTCAAGGGTGCAATGCTTCATTGCTGATCTCATGGCTCGAGCACCCATAATTAAGTACGTGGTGTTTGCCGACTCTAATGAAAGACTTTTTTCCCGCCACAAAATCGCCTTTCCCCAAGCCAATAATACCCCGGGCGGTGGTGGGGTTTATGTGATCGGATTCTTCTCTTCTCCTGCGTGAAATCCTGAAAACGCTGATTCGATCCTGTTCTCATAGTTATTAATTTTTTAAAGAGAGATTCAATCCTTTTTTTTACCTTGATGAAAACGAGATCGGAAAAAAGGTTATGCTTTCACCTTATCGTCAGAATTGGTCATGAGTACCCGTAACTATCGGAGATCAGTTCAGGATCATTGGCCGGATCACAGCCGGGAAAACTAATTACCATCCATTTTTTTATTCGATAAAGTTGTGCGTGAGGTCCATTACATCCCGGTAAGGGATGACACCGACAAGACGGTTTTCATCATCAACTACAGGAAGAGCCCGGAACCCGTACCGCGCAAATTCCTGTGCAGCATCCTTGAGCGTGCTCCCTGTCATGACACTGATAACGTTCTCGATCATGATATCGCGAAGGGGGGATTTGTCATCGGCTTTCAGGAGGTCCTTGAGATCGATAACCCCGAGCAGGTGTTCCCCCTCATCAACGACGTAGATGTACATTATGACATCCTTATCCCGGGCATGACGAGGGTAGTCATTCTGCACATATTCCACAATTGTCTCCGGAGAGAATTTCAGAATCTTTTGGGTCGTATAGTGGATGACCTTCTCTTCCTGCCGGTTGATGATTGCCTGGACCTTCCGTGCACTTTCGGCGTTCATGGCATCAAGAATGACATGGGCTTCTGCCGAAGGCAGAACGGAAAGGATATCCGCTGCCTGCCCGGGAGTCATGTCGTTGATGAGCTGGACTACTTTATCGGTCGAGAGCGAAGAGATGATCTCACGCTGGACCTTTGGCTCTATCTCTTCGAGAGTGTCCGAAGCGTGTTCGTGATCCAGGCTCGAAAAGACCATTACCCGCTGATCATGGTCCATCTCTTCGAGGATATCCGCGAGATCGACGGGATGGATCTCCGCGAGCTTCTCCTTGAGGACATTCAGCTTGACGTTTCCCTTGAACCTGCCAATATTGGTAGGAAGGGGCTGAATGTACTTCCAGGAGATAAGTTGCTCAGCCTTTGGGTCTGCGGGAGAGTAGATCAGGCGTGCGAGGAGGCCAAGCCCCAGTCTCCTGAGTCGGGCAGCTTTTCCGGTATCGACATCGGTTACATAGAGTTTCTTGTTCCTGAGAACGAGCCGGATATCGTACACTACCTCCACTTCATTCTCTTCGAGATCGATGACTTTTTTGTCAAGAACGTAATCTCTGAGAAGAATAACATCGTCGGACGGATCAGCTTCAAAAGGTTTTATTTCGCCAATTGTTACCTCAATTCCTCTTCCCGTGAGTGTATGGACATAATCCCAGGGAATGAGCAGACCCGGCTTTCCAAATGACCGGGAGACATAGAGGGACCGCACCTCCGGGATTTTCGTTGTCTCGGCTATTACCAGATCGGTAAGGGACCCTATCTTTTTTCCGGACTTCAGGATCGGCACGTTCAGGATATCCGAGAGGAGAATTTCGAGGTCCCCCGGCATAGCTGTCGTGGCTGACGTGTCCTGTACCATTACACATCACCGTGGATAATCAACCAGAACCGGTACGCAAGAAGACACACGAGCACGATGAGGTAGAGTTCAAGAAGGAGCAGGGCAAACTTCGCCCCTGCCGATAATTTGATCTTCGGGTTAGCGTATTTCTGGTTGATCCCTGATAGTTTTCCGGTGAATTCCCGGATGAAGTTCCCTACCCTTCCACCGGCAATATGTTTCAATACAGTCATGCTCAATCCTCACATCCCGAACAGGTTCGGGAAAACCGTGCTGATCCCATATAGCGTTGATAATGTAATGATGAATATGACAATTGTTATGTTTGCAATATTTTCAAAGAGTGTGTTCTTGTATTTTCCCATGATCTCTTCATTGTTCAGGAGAATGATGAGGAAGACAAGGGCAGCCGGCAGAAGCGTTACCGCAACTACCTGAACGAAGAGCGTGATCAGGACCAGGGGGGCACCGGGGATGAGTACGACGGCACCCGCAGTGATCAGGCCGAAAAAGAAGAAGACGTAGAACCAGAATGCTTCCTTCACCTTATAGTTGAGCGAATGTGCCCACCCAAAAACCTCACCGAACGCCCATGAACTCGTGAGAGCTATGCAGATAGCGCCGAGAAAGCCTGCATCGAAGAGGCCGATTGCGATAAGTGTGCCGACGTACTGGTGCGTTCCCATGATAACGTGAACAGCCTGTGCAGCACTCTGGATATCCATGCCGTAAAGGAGGGTCCCGGTTACTACGATAACAAAAACGGCAACAATAATGGTAAAGAGAGCCCCCACGATTGTGTCAAATTTTCCCCAGGGAATGTCTTTCTCTTTCATGTTCTTATCCACAACTGCGCTCTGTTGGAAGAAGATCATCCAGGGGGCGATCGTGGTGCCGATATTCGCCATCATGAAGAAAAAGAGCGTTCCGTTAAATCCCCCCGGCAGATGGGGGATCATGCCCGTCTGAAGGACGTCCCCGACCGATGGATGGACCAGGAACGCCGCGGGGATGTAGATCAGGTTGACGAGGCAGAACGCCATCGTGATCTTCTCCCACGTCCAGTACCTGCCGGACAGAACGATGCCGAACATGACCAGGATAACAACGATGACTGTTAGTGCAGGAGGTATGCCAAAAATGGAAAGTGCCGCAGTCATACCGATAAACTCAGTGATGATCGTCAGCCAGTTGACAAGTGTCAAATCAAGGAGGGAGAACCACCCCCAGAACGGGCCGAATGCAGAAAAGATTGCTTCAGCATGGCCATGCTTGGTGACAGCGCCCAGTCGTACCGTCATCTCCTGCACAAAATACGCGACCGGGCCGAGCAGTACAAGGAACCAGATCAGGCTGTACCCGTACTTTGCCCCGGTCGCTGCATAGGTCGTAATCCCTCCTGCATCGTTATCAGCGATCATGACGATCAGGCCGGGTCCGGCGAGAAGAAGATAAATCTTGATGGTCTTAATGAGCCGGGTGTAATTAAAGTAAAATTTTGACAAGAGATCCATGCTGCTTTTCACCCCGGTTGTTAATGCATCGTGTTTGTCATCCTCCCACCCGATCCTTTCCAACCGGACGGCAGCTACAGGAACCTTGGTGATTGAGAAACAGTTCCAGCTGTTAGACAAATGGAGATTGGGATCATATATATTTACCGTTCATGGCGGCCTTTTTTTCGCTATTGATGACTCAATAGGTCACGGATTTTTGACCTGACCGAAATTCTGACGATTTTTAACGATTTGAATTCAGATTGGATGATATTAAACCAAAATTCGGCCGGATCCGACCCTCCCTCAAACCGTTTATTTGCCCATTTCAAGAATTCCAAGGTCTTGATCAAAAAAAAGGTTGATAATTGCAGATCTTGCCGCTCCTGGGAAGAGATGCCCGAAATGGATGCCGGTTACTGGACCTTAATCGTGTCCCCGCATGATCTGGAGTTTGCGGGTGACAAGTCCGATCAGGTCTTCTGTTGACGAGAGGGCGTTCAGCTCGGGAGCGGGAATAAGGACTGAGAGTGATTTTCCCTGGAGGAAAAATATTACAGGCGCAGGTGAGATTAACGCGCCAAATTCTTCTTCGAATTCATCGCGGTGCAGGAAACGGGCCGAAAGCGGCAGTTCGCTGATGAAACGTTTCCAGCTTTTTTTTGTTCCAACCGGGGTTACGGTCTGTGTCAGGAGGTTACAGGCCGGTGGGGTTTCTGCACCGGAACGCTGAGAATAATCCTTGAGCGAGGAAAGATTTCCCCGGTCACAGTTATAGACAAAGATGAGGGCCTGGTCGGACCGCATACACAACAAAACTTATTCTGCAAGGATTAAGGGTTTGTGCCACTGTTCAGATTCTGCAACGATCCGTTGGTCAAATACACGTCCTTTTGGAGTCTGGTCCGACAGGTTTGTCTATGGTTCAACATAAGAATAAAAACGGTACATTATGATAGGTAATTATTCCTCATTGAAATCACAGGGAACGGCCACTTAACACCGAAGGTAGTTTTCATGCTCGATATCAGGTTCATCCGGGAACACCCGGAAATCGTAAAGGCAGATCTGAGAAAAAGAAACGATCCCGAAAAGATCGGTTGGGTAGACGATCTGCTGGCGAAAGACGCGCGGTCCCGGGAACTCAAGATAGAAACCGACACATTTCGCCAGCGGCGGAATACCATCGCCCGCGATATTAACGCCCGGAAAAAGGCCGGTGAAGACGCTTCCGATCTCCTTACGGAAGCAGCAGCCCTGCCGCAGAAGATCAGGGATCACGATGCCGAACAGGAAGAAATCAGGACTGCAGTCCACAACTACCTCATGCGTATTCCGAACATCCTTCACGATTCCGTTCCTGTCGGGAAAGATGACACGGAAAATGTGGAGATCAGGAGCTGCGGAACGCCACGGGTCCCGGATTTCGAGCTGAAGAACCACGGTCAGCTTGCAGCAGAGAATAACTGGGCCGATTTTGAACGTGCCGCGAAAATTGCCGGTGCCGGGTTTTATTTCCTCAAGGGGAACCTCGTCCTCCTTGACATGGCGCTTCAGCGCTACGCGATTGACGCGCTGTCAGCTAAGGGGTACATCCCCGTCATACCCCCCTATATGATAAACAGGACATCATACGAGGGAGTTACTGACCTCGGGGATTTCGAGAAGGTGATGTATAAGATCGACGGTGATGATGCATACCTGATCGCGACCAGTGAGCATCCGATCGGTGCCATGTACCGGGACGAGATCTTTGAAGAGAAAGATCTTCCGCTCCGCCTTGCCGGGATCTCCCCGTGTTTCCGGAGGGAGATCGGCGCTCACGGGTTGGACACGAAAGGGTTATTCCGGGTGCACCAGTTCACCAAGGTAGAACAATTCGTCTTCTGCCTTCCGGAGGACTCATGGCAGATTCATGAAGAACTTCTCGCTAACGCAGAAGATCTCTTCACGGCTCTCGAGCTTCCTTACCGCGTGGTGAATATCTGCACCGGCGACATTGGAACAGTTGCTGCCAAGAAATATGATATCGAGGTCTGGATGCCAAGGGAACGTGCATACCGGGAGGTCGTTTCGTGTTCGAACTGTACTTCCTACCAGGCGGTTCGCCTCAATATCCGGGTACGGGATAAAAGCGTCTTCGAGTCCAAGAGACACCTTCACACCCTTAATTCAACCGCAGTTGCCACATCCCGGGTTATCCGTGCGATCCTCGAAAACAACCAGTCTCCTGACGGTACGGTAGAGATCCCCCGGGTGTTGCGTCCATACATGAACAACCGGGAATGCCTTTGATTTTTAAAGGGACCAAAGGCTTCTTAAATTCCGCAAATCCTTATGTGCTGTCAAATAGTGATTATATAACAAGAATGTGGTTGCATGGCCTATCCTGAACTCTACAGCGATGAAAGAATCGTTCTGCAGGCGCAGAATATCAAAGTCAAATCGGTCTCGTTTGAGGCAGTCCTTACAACACGGCGGCTTGTTCTGGTTGACAGCAAGAAAAATACCATCCCCCCGCAGGAGATCAATCTTGCCACCCTGAAAGATGTCGAAAGGGGTGAGAATGCCATTCGCGATCCCACCATCACCATCTCTCTCATAACAATCAGTGGAAATACCCGGCAGATGATCCTGACCTTCTCGAAAACTTCCGGCGGTGAAAGGAAACGTGAATGCGATGAATGGGTACGGACCTTAAAACAGCACCTGATATCCTCTGTACAGGTCCCGGTAACGCAGGATATTCCCACGTTCGAAGATGAACCGAAGGCACCACCAAAACCTTCTCCCTTACCTCCACGGAAGATTGAAGTCACCAACACCCCGCCCCAGAAGAAAAAGATTGAGGTTGCCCGCCCCATGAAGAAAGTTGTCGAATTGACCCCCCCGATACCGGTTCCGGTTGAGACCAGTTCTCTTCCATCGGGTTCATTCTGCAGCAGATGCGGAAACAGAATTCCTGCGGAATCCAGATTCTGCAATCGTTGCGGCACGCAAGTCCTCAGGGAAGGTGATCTTGAAAAGGGGGCAGAAACCTCTCAGGTCACCCCACCGGTACCAGAGCCCGTACGGCAAGTCAGCATTTCTCCAATATCTTCGCCGGATCCTGTCCCCGAAAGAAAAGAAAGACCCATTGAACAGGTAATACATTCAATAGAACCTCTGATCGAGGATTCCGTACCACGGAGAGAACCAGCCCCCCTTGTCCCTCCGCGGCAGCCCCACATGACAGTCCCCCTTCAGGAGCCGATCCAGGAACCGCCGGTGTCTTCAGCTCCTGAGGCTGAATTACCGGTTCCGGCACAGTCATCAGGTGTGCAATGGCCGGTTCTTTCCTCGGCCGATTCACCAGTCTCTTCCGTCTCAGCAGAATCTGCCGTCCCCACCCATCCCCTCCCGCCTTCCGGTCGATCCCCGTCAGCACAACCTCCCCTGGCTCCCAAGAGAATATCCCTGACCGTGGTAGCAGCCCTGGCGATCATTGTCGTCATTCTTCTTGCAGGGGCCTTCACTTATATAAATTTCCAGAAGGGAACAAGCGCAGAATCAACCCCAGTTCCGACTGTCTTGCAAACCCCGGTTCCAACTGCAATCCAGTCTCCTCTGCCCACTGCACCCTCGCCGACAATGACCATAGTTCCCCCGGTCCCCACTCCGTCCCTGTTCAGCCCTCCCTCAGTGGGTGTATGGGTCAGGATATCGTATCCCGGCAATTTTACCGGATCAGTGGGAACTCCGAACCGTATGAGCGATGTAGCCAGTACCGGTGATCAGCTATACCAGGTACCTACCAGTGAAGGCCCTGTCGTGGCATCAGTCCAGAAGGTGGACGGTTCCAATGGGGAACTGATCGTTGAGGTATACAAGGACGGAGCTCTTGTCAAGAGTGCGACAACCATAGCTCCCAAGGGAATCATTGAGATCCAGATGCCCCTCAAGCCTTCCGCGACCCAGGCAACCGCTGTTCCAACAACAACCCGGATATCCGGAAATCCATAACAATCCCGTAATTTTTTTTGGGATACGGTCTTTTATAAATTTTATAATTTCCCGAAAGGGATAAAAAGCACCGGGTATCTTCAAAACGAATTGATTACCATGCGATACCGATTCCTGTTGATAATCACAATCGTTCTTTTTGTTTTCGGGTTTATCTTTGCCGGGGTACCTGCAGCCAATTCTCCCGTTGCCGACAACCTGTCGGTAACCGCTCGGCAGACATTCCCTGTTCCGGCAATCCGGGCGGTCCAGACACCGGCGGTGACACCTCCCGCAAGATCCGGGGAGGTTGAATTTCCCATAACCCGGGGCATCAGGCCCCGACCGACAATCCACACCACACCCCCGACACCAACAGTTCCTCCGACTACGCCACAACCCACCCCGACACCCACTACCAGGCAGCCAACTCCTACCCCGACAATCTCCCAACCCTCTCCTTCCCCGACTACCCTGCAGTCAACCCCCACTCCGGCAACCACCCAACCGACTTCCTCCCCAACTACCCTGCAACAAACCCCCACCCAGACCCTGACCGTCCAGGGGACAACGGCTCCAATAACCCAGACAACAACGCCGGCTCCGGCTGTCACGGTTACGGTTTTTGTTTACCGATCCGGCCCGGTCTACCGGCCAGTTTATTATTACCCGCCGGGGTACCCCTACAATATCAATTCTTATTACCCGTCAGGTACACTGACGGTCACCTCGAATCCCTCAGAAGCGACGGTCATTCTCGACAGCTACAATTCAGAGACAACGCCCTACATATTTACCGGTCTTACTACCGGGTATCATACGGTTGAGGTGGATTACCCGGGGTATGAAGCGTACATAACAAATGTCTATGTCGAAGACGGGGGAAACCCTGAAATTAACGCTGATCTTACCCCCCTCATCAATTATGGCTCCCTCTTCATCGACTCAACTCCCAGAGGAGCGGACGTCTATGTTGACGGGAATTACGAAGGTTCCTCCCCGGTCACGGTGAGTGCCCTTTCCACCGGCCCCCACCAGGTCGAGCTTCACCTTGCCGGGTACGATGTGCTCATGAGCACCCAGTACGTGACAGCAGGTCAGGGAACTGTTGCAAATCTCGCACTTGCAGCGTACACGGCATCATCGGGCTATGGCTCGATTGATATCACATCGGACCATGCAGGAGCCCTCGTGTATCTTGACGGCATATACAAAGGGGCCACGATATCCGGTAATATTTTTAATATCATCTCCGTCACCCCGGGAACACACACGATCCTGCTCCATATCCCCGGGTATACCGATTTTACCCAGACCGTCCAGGTGTATAACGGGCAGATCACAAACGTGAATGCATCGTTTGCCTCGCCGTCTGCTGCTGTCCAACAGGGGCCGGGGACAACAACTTCATCGACAGGATCGATTATAGCAACCTCTTCTCCCGCGGGTGGACAGGTATTTGTCGATAACCAGTTCCGCGGCATTGCTCCTGTTACGATTTACAACGTGGCAACAGGTTCCCATATTGTTAACATGAAACTGGCCGGGTATAGTGACTGGTCGTCCTCGGTTACGGTGCTGGCCGACCAGATGGTCCAGGTACCTGCAACATTCACGCAGGGCACGGGCGTACCCACCCAGACCCGGGCAGACCTCCCACCGGTTATTGTGATCGGTGCTCTGGGACTGGGACTGGTAATTCTGAAGGCACGGTTCGATAAAAGAGAGTAAGAAGACATCCTTTTTTTTTATTTGTGCTGTTAGGGTTGTGGGGCTATGGACGAGACCCCCGAGGCCTCTGCTCCGTCCAAATCCAGTGAACACTTTTTTCGATCATAATTTTTTAAAACAACGCTTTAGCCGTTTTCCTTTTGTAATGTTAATTCCGTGTCAGTATTTACCATGAAACTATACCTGGAACTTCAGGAATTTACCGATGATCGATTTCGAGAGCGGGAATTCCGGGCATTGTGTCGAGGAAAAGTTCGCAGGGATCGGATCCTCC